>JACXTT010012820.1_pt1 | contig 11100 bp, 10 predicted proteins | sample 9270951 | NCBI WGS metagenome assembly JACXTT01 (sample SAMN15532306, study PRJNA645909) | rock metagenome | isolation source: weathered quartz diorite | place: Puerto Rico | collected 2017-06-21 | reverse complement strand
TGCGCGCAGGCGGTCGGTCTGCTTCTGCGCATTGCCGTGGCGCCACACCACGATCAGGTCCGGCTTGAGCGCGGCAATGCGTTCGAGGTCCAGCGCCTTGTTGTCGCCGACGCGCGGGATCTCGCGCGCCTGCGGCGGGTAGTCGCTGTAGTGCACGGTGCCGACGATGCGCTCGCCGCCGCCCGCGGCGTAGATCAACTCGGTCACGTGCGGTGCCAGCGACACCACGCGTCGCGCGGGCTGGGCGAGCGTGACGGTCTGGCCGGCGTCGTCGACGACGGAAATGGCGGCCATGGCCGGCGCGGCAGCGGTGAACGATGCAGCGACAACAAGGTGGCGGACGAAGGCAATTCGATCAGGCATCGGCTCGATGAGAGGGTTCGCAGTGGTGCGTTCAGCGGCGCATCACGGCAGCCAGCGCGGCTTCCAGGCGCTGCCATGCGTGCGGCGTATCGGGCGGCAGGCCCAGGCGCAGGCCCGGCGGGCAGTCGCCGGCGGCATCGAAACGGCGGGTCCAGATGCCATGCCGGGCCAGGGCGTCGTGCAGGCGGTTCGCATCTTCATGGGGCACCCAGCAGAACAGCGCTTGCATGACGGGCGCCAAGCCATGGCGACGCAGCAGCGCTGACAGGCGCTCGCCCCATGCGGCGAGACGTTCGCGGTTGGTGGCCTGCCAGCCGGTATCGGCCAGCGCCGCGCGAGCGATCACGCGTGCCGGGCCCGACACGGTCCAGTGGCCCAGGCGCTCATGCAGCGCATCGAGCAGCGTGCGCTCGCCGAGCACGAAGCCGCAGCGCACGCCGGCCAGTCCGTAGAACTTGCCGAGCGAGCGCAGCACCACCAGCCCTGGTGCGCCGCTGTGAGCCGCGATGGAGTGTCCCGGCGTGCAGTCGATGAAGGCTTCATCGACGATCAGGGTACCGCCGTGCCTGGCGAGGGCCGCGTGCCAGCCCAGCAGGGTTTGCGGGGAAAGCAGCCGGCCGGTCGGATTGTTCGGATTGACCACGACCAGATGGTCCAGGCCGTCCGCCAGCGAAGGCTGCGCGAAGTCCGATTCGCCGAGCAGCACGACGTCATGGCCGGCGGCGGCGAATGCGGGAGCGTACTCGCTGTATCCGAGCGCGGCGACGCCGACGCGTCCGCGCCCCAGCAGTTGCGGCAGCGTGCGGATCGCGGCCTGCGAGCCGGCGACCGGCAACGCTTGTTGCGCGCCGAACGCGTGTGCGGCGATTTCCGCGAGACCGTCGTCGTCCTCGGGCAGGCGCTGCCAGGCGTCGGCCGGGATCGGAGGAACCGGATAGCCTGCCGGATTGATGCCGGTGGACAGGTCCAGCCATTCGGCGGCAGGCCGCCCGTAGCGGCGCACGGCCGTCTGCAGGTCGCCGCCGTGGCGGATGGGAGCCAGTGCGGGTCTCATGGGGATAGCAGGGCAGGAAACGCGTACACGGCCGCGGCGCTCGCCAGGGCCAGCGCCAGCCACAGCCACAACGTGCGCTGCACCAGCCGCAGGCAGGCCAGCACATGGGCGGCGTCAGGCCGGGCGCCGGTGCCCAGCGGCGGGCGCGACTCGAGTTCGCCGTGATAGCGGGCCGGACCGCCCAGCGCCACGCCCACCGCACCGGCGCCGGCGGCCATCACCGGGCCCGCGTTCGGGCTGGACCAGGCCGGTGCCTGCGTCCGCCAGCAGCGCAAGGCCTGCGCGGTGGCGCCGAGCAGCGCGTAGGACAGCGCGGTCAGCCGCGCGGGCGCGAGGTTGAGCACATCGTCCAGCCGGGCCGCGGCCCAGCCGAAATACCGCAGGCGCGGCGTGCGGTAACCCCACATCGCATCGAGCGTATTGGCCAGGCGGAATGCGATCACCGCCGGCGCACCGCCCACGAGGAACCAGAACAGCGCGCCGAAGATGGCGTCGTTGCCGTTTTCCAGCGCCGATTCGCATGCGGCGCGTGCCAGGGCTTCGCGGTCGGCATCGGCCGTGTCGCGGGAAACGATGCGGGCGGTCAGTGCGCGCGCTGCATCAAGATCGGCACGTGCCAGCGCCTCGGCGATCGGCGCGATGTGCTGGTGCAGGCTGCGTGCGCCCAGCGCGGCGTAAAGCGCGACGGCGTGCACCATCCAGCCAAGCCACGGATGCCAGCGGGTTGCGGCATCGGCCAGCAGCGCGATCAGCGCGGCCGGCACCAGCACCATCAGCGACCACGCGGCAAGGCCCGCCAGACGCTGGCGCCAGGCGGGCGTGGTCAGCGCAGAGCGGTTGAAGCGGCGTTCCAGCGCATTGGCGAGACGGCCGAAGCCGACCAGCGGATGCCAGCGCCTGGGCTCGCCCAGCCATTGGTCCAGCAGCACGCCTGCCAGCGCCGCGGCCGCGCATGCTGGCCAGGACAACATCGTCATGCCGGATCGGGGCCTTTGACGGGGACAGGAATGCCGGCGACCAGCAGCCGCACGCAATCGGCGGCCGCAGCCAGCTTCTGGTTCAGGCGGCCGAGTTCATCGACGTAGAAGCGGGTGATCGCGCCCATCGGCACCACGCCGAAGCCGATCTCGTTCGAGACCAGGATCACGTGGCCGGGCAGCGTGGGCAGGGCGTTGAGCAGTGCTTCGATTTCTTCGGTGAAGACATCGGGCGGGGTGATCACGCCATGCTCGGGATACGCGCGGTCTTTCGGGAACAGCAGGTTGTTGAGCCACAGCGTGACGCAATCCACCAGGATGCAGCCGTCGTGGCGCGCATGCGCGTAGAGCGCGTCGGCCAGGCGCACCGGTTCTTCGACCAGGTGCCAGTCTGCCGGCCGGCGCGCGCGGTGCAGCGCAATGCGCAACTCCAGTTCCTCGTCGGTTTGATCCGGATCCACGCGCGCGGTGGCGATGTAGGTGACCGGGCCGCCCTGGATGGTGGCGTGGTCGGTCGCCAGTTGCTCGGCGTAATGGCTCTTGCCCGAGCGCGCGCCACCCAGCACCAACGTGAGCTGGCGCGCGCCATGGCCGTTGGCGGCCCGGCGGGGCTCCGCTGCCGTGACGGGCGCGGTATCGGTGGCCGGTGTTTCCATCCGGGTATTGTAGCGGTCGCATCCGGTCGTCGCACGGACGGGTGAGATAATTGGCCGCTATGCAATGTGATGCTTCTGAAACTACGGGTATGAACGACGCAGGCGCCTTGCGCGGCACGCTGATGGTCCAGGGCACGACGTCCGATGCGGGGAAAAGCACGGTCGTCGCGGGCCTGTGCCGCGTGCTGGCCCGTGCCGGTACGCGTGTGGTGCCATTCAAGCCGCAGAACATGGCGCTGAACAGCGCGGTGACGGCCGATGGCGGCGAGATCGGCCGCGCGCAGGCGCTGCAGGCGCTGGCCGCGGGGCTGCTACCGCATACCGACATGAATCCGGTGCTGCTCAAGCCCAGCAGCGACACCGGCGCGCAGATCATCATCCACGGCCAGGCCAGGCTCGATCTGGATGCGCGGGCCTATCACGCCTACAAGCCCGAGGCCATGAAGGCCGTACTGGCTTCGCACACGCGTCTGACGCAGGCCTATGACGTGGTAGTGGTGGAGGGCGCCGGCAGCCCCGCCGAAATCAACCTGCGTGACCGCGATATCGCCAACATGGGGTTTGCCGAGCGCGTCGATTGCCCAGTCGTCCTGGTGGCCGACATCGATCGCGGCGGTGTCTTCGCGCACCTCGTGGGCACGCTGGACTGCCTGTCGGACAGCGAACGCGCGCGCGTCACCGGCTTCATCATCAACCGCTTCCGCGGCGATATCAGCCTGCTGCAGCCGGGCCTGGACTGGCTGGAGGCGCGCACAGGCAAGCCGGTATTCGGCGTGCTGCCTTACCTGCACGGCCTGCATCTCGATGCGGAAGACGCCATCATCGGCACGCAATCGGCCAAGCGCGGCGCGCCTGACACGCTGCTGCGCGTGATCGTGCCGGTGCTGCCGCGGATCTCGAACCATACCGACTTCGATGCGCTGCGGGCCCATCCGCAGGTGGACCTGCGCTTCATCGGGCCCGGCATGCCCGTGCCGCCCGCGGATCTCGTGATCCTGCCCGGCAGCAAGAGCGTGCGCGCGGACCTGGACTTCCTGCGTGCCAATGGCTGGGAGCCGGCGCTACGGCGGCACCTGCGCTATGGCGGCAAGGTGATCGGCATCTGCGGCGGCATGCAGATGCTGGGCCGGCAGATCCACGATCCCGCCGGGCATGAAGGGCCGGCGGGCAGCAGCGCCGGATTCGGCTGGCTCGACTTCGAGACGACGCTCGCGCCGCACAAGCAGCTTCGCCGCGTCGACGGCCGGCTGGCCGGCGCCGATGCGGCGGTCGCCGGCTATGAGATCCACATGGGCGTGAGCACCGGCCCGGGGCTGGAGCGGCCGGCGCTGTGGCTGGAACAGGGCGATGGCACGGTCCGTCCAGATGGTGCCTGTTCCGATGACGGCCAGGTGCTGGCGACCTACGTGCACGGCCTGTTCGACGAGCCGGCCGCCTGCCAGGCGCTGCTGCGCTGGGCCGGGCTGGACGGGGCGCAGGGGATCGACATGGCGGCCCTGCGCGAGGCCTCGATCGAGCGGCTGGCCGACAGCCTGGCGAGCCATCTCGATCTGCGTGCCATGTTTGCGCCGCTGCGCCGCTAGCGCGTTCGCGACCGCAGCCGAAGGCCGCTCCCTGATAGAATTGCGAATCTTTCCCATTTGCATTGCTTGGCCCGGGGCATGCGCTATGCGCCATTCCCGCCGGTTTTCGCATTCCCTTCTGTCGCCTCATGGTCACTGGTCGCCTTCGCGTCGTCATCGTCAAGCTGCACCTGTATATCGGTCTGGTTTTCGGCCTGCTGTTCGTCCTGATGGGGCTCACCGGTACCACCATTGCGTGGCGCGACGAGCTCGATGCGTGGCTCAATCCTGACCTGCTGGTGGCATCGGCGCCGGTGCCGATGCCGGTGTCGCCCGACACCGTGCAGGCGGTCACCGAGCGCCTGTCAGGGCCCGGCTATGGCAGGCCCAACCTGCTGATGCTGCCAGGCGACGAACATGGCGTATTCGTTGCCTGGTACCCGATCAAGGGGCCCGATGGCGTGGTGCCGGGGCGCTCGCGCCAGGTGATGATCGACCCGGTCACGCTGGCGGTGAAGGGCGAACGCGTGTGGGGCGAGCCCGGGCTGTCGCGCCAGCAACTGTTGCCCACGCTGTTCCATCTGCATCGCTTCCTGCTCAGCGGCGAGACCGGCAAGACCATCACGGGCGTGGGCGGCATGATGCTGCTGATCACCGTGCTGCTGGGCATCGTGGCATGGTGGCCGAAGCTGCGGCCGCGTTCGGTGCTGCAGGCGTTCCGCATCACGCACGGGGGATCATGGCCGCGCTTTACCTATACGCTGCACCGCGCGGGCGGCATCTTTGCCGCGCCCGTGCTGGCGACCATCGCGTTCTCGGGCTGGTACCTGAACCTGCCGAAATGGGTCACGCCGATCGTGGCCAGCGTGATGACGGTGACGCCGCCGGCCAGGCATGCCTCGGCGCCCGCCGAACCCGGCGCACGGCCACTGGGCGTGGCGCACATCGTGGCGGCTGCCCAGTCCGAGTACCCGGATGCCGCGGTGACCCGCATCAGCTTTCCGCGCAAGGCGGGCGATGCCTACGAGGTGCGCCTGCGCCAGCCCGGCGAGGTGCGCAAGGACAGCGGCGCCACGCGCTTGTGGCTCGATGCCTTCACGGGCCGCCGCCTTGGCGTGCGCGATCCAGCCGATGCCCCGGCCGGCGATACGTTCCTGAACTGGCTGTTCCCGCTGCACACCGGCGAGGCCTTCGGCGTGCCGGGCCGCGTCTTCATCACCCTCTTTGGTCTGGCGCCGCTGACGTTCGCCATCACGGGCGTGCTGATCTGGTGGAAGCGCCGGCGCGGGCATCAGCGCCACGTGACCAAGGCCCGGCAGCCGGCTTATGCCGTTCAGTTCAGGCATAAAAACGAATCTGTCAGTCCCGCGCAGGCGGGAATCCAGCGTCTTTTGAAGTCACTGGGTTCCCGCCTGCGCGGGAACGACGGCGGCTAACTGAACGGAAGGCCGGGGCCCGAAATGCAAAGAGCAAGCTCGCGAGCTTGCTCTTTTTGTCTGCCGGGGCGGCGCGCGGCCGCCGGCCTCAGATTTCCAGGTTGTCGATGAGGCGCGTGGCGCCCAGCCTGGCCGCCGTCAGCACCACCAGCGGCTCGCCGGCGGCGAATTCCTCGGGTGTCGGCGCCTGCAGGTTGTGGCGCTTGCGGATGGCCACGTAGTCGGGCTTCCAGCCGCGCTGGGCCAGCGTGGCGCAGGCGTTGGCCTCGACGGTTGCGAGCTGTGTGGCCGCGCGGTCGCTGCCCAGCACGGTGTCACGCACATCGTGCAGCGTGCGGTAGAGCACGGGCGCCTCGGCGCGCTCGGCTTCGCTCAGGTAGCGGTTGCGCGACGACAGCGCCAGGCCGTCGTCGGAGCGTACGGTTTCCGCCGGCACGATCTCGATCGGCAGCGCGAACTGCTGGACCATGCGGCGCACGATCATCAGTTGCTGGTAGTCCTTCTTGCCGAACACCGCCACGCGCGGCTGCGCGGCCGTGAACAGCTTCATCACCACGGTGCAGACGCCCTTGAAGAAGCCCGGGCGGAACTCGCCCTCCAGGATATCGCCGAGGTCATGCGGCGGGTCGATGCGGTACTCCTGCGGCTCCGGGTACATGTCGCGCTCGGTCGGGGCAAACAGCACGTACACGCCTTCGCTCTGCAGCTTTTCGATGTCGTCCTGCAGCGTGCGCGGGTACTTGTCGAAATCCTCGTTCGGGCCGAACTGCAGGCGGTTGACGAAGATGGACGCCACCACCGGGTCGCCGTGCTGGCGCGCCAGGCGCATCAGCGACAGGTGGCCTTCGTGCAGGTTGCCCATGGTCGGGACGAACGCGGCCCGGTTTTGCCCGCGCAACTGGTCACGCAGTTCTCGGATAGAGGAAATGACTTTCATGAACTTGGTGTGCTGTCGTGGTATGGGTGACCCTGGCGCCTTCTGGCGGGCGCGCCGACATGCCCGGTCGGGCCGTGTCCAGCCTCTTGGCGGGTTGTCGGCGGATTGTAGAACATGTGGCCGCAAGGCGGGCGCGGCGCGACGGGGAGGTCAGGCGGGGGTGTACGCCAATCGCACATAAATTGGCGCGAACGGCTCGGGCTGCGTGATCTCCACCAGGGATTCGCGCGACAGCTCCAGCATGGCGATGAAGTTCACGACCACCACGGGCACGCCCTTGCCGGAACGGATCGCGTCCTCGAACAGTTCGGTGAACTCCATGAAGCGTGCGTGCTGCAAGCGGCGCAGGATCTGGCTCATGTGCTCGCGCACCGAGAGCTCCTCGCGCGAGATCTTGTGGTGCTGATTGAGCTTGGCGCGCTTGAGCACGTCGGCCCAGGCCGACTGCAGGTCGATCGTTTCCACGTCCGGGAAGCGCGGCGCCAGGCTCTGCTCGATATAGACCTGCGAGCGCAGGAAGTCGCGCCCCAGCTGCGGCACCCTGTCGAGCCGCTGCGCGGCCAGCTTCATCTGCTCGTATTCGAGCAGTCGGCGCACCAGCTCGGCGCGCGGATCCCCGGCGTCCTCGTCGCTGTCGGCCTTCTTGACCGGCAGCAGCATGCGCGACTTGATCTCGATCAGCATGGCCGCCATCAGCAGGTACTCGCCCGCCAGCTCCAGGTTGGTCTTGCGGATCTGCTCGATGTACGACAGGTACTGCCGGGTGACCTGCGACATCGGGATGTCCAGGACGTTGAAGTTCTGCTTGCGGATCAGGTACAGCAGCAGGTCCAGCGGGCCCTCGAACGCTTCCAGGAAGATTTCGAGCGCGTCGGGCGGGATGTACAGGTCCTGCGGCAGCTTGAACAGCGGCTCGCCGTACAGGCGCGCGAACGCCATCCCGTCGACCACGTCGGCCGGGCCGCCCGGAACGGCGGGCGGTGCGGCCGGCAGTTCCACGGCAGGCTGCGGCTTGTCCTGATCGCTCGGGTTCATGGGCGGCGTGCGGTATCCGGCACGTCAGGCCGGATCAGTTGTCCAGCGAATAGACGTAGGGCTTTTGCGCCACACGCGAAGCCTGGCCGCGGGCACGTTCGTCGAGGTCGATCGGTTCCTTGTCCCACAGCAGGGCGCGGCCGTCGCGCTGTTCGGTTTCCAGGGAGGGACGTTCCTGCTTGAGCGACTTCAGGAACTGGGTGATTTCCGATTCGTACATGGCCATGGTGGATTCTGGTAATGCGCCGCGAGGCGGCTGAAAGGTACGTTGCGGCAGGATTTTACAGTATCCGGCCCCTGCCACGCCGGGTTCGCGGGCCGCCGCAGGCCCCCTGGGCCGGGTCGCGGGCATGCGCGATGGCGCGCCATGGTTCCGGCCACAGGCGGGGGTGTGGTCAAATACCCACTTCGCGTGCTGCCGGCACGCGCCACCCCGCCCGGCGGAGCCATACCAGCGAATGAGGACCGAACCGGCCCGCGAGGCGGCCACCACTGACTGGAGTATCCGGCCGGATGCGCGGCGGCGGATGCCCGCGCGCGCGCTGCTCGCATCCGTGCTGGCGGCGGCATGGCTGTTGCCGGCCCAGGCTGCCTACAAGGTGGAGGTGGAGGCGCCCAAGCCATTGCGCGAGATCCTGGAAAACCACCTCGACCTTTCCCGCTACAAGGACCGCACCGACCTGTCGTCCGACCAGTTCGACTATATGGTCGAGACCGTGGGCGACCAGGTGCGGCAGTTCGCCTCCACCGAAGGGTATTTCGACCCGGTTACCACCACGCGCCTGGAGGGCGAGGGCGACAAGCGTGTGGTCCATGTGATGGTCGACCCCGGCGCGCGCACGCTGATCCGCAACGTCGACATCCAGGTGGACGGACCGGCCGCCACGCGCTCGCCCGAACAGGTGGCCGAGATCCAGAAGAAGTGGGGCCTGTCCGCCGGGGACCCGTTCCGGCAGGAGGACTGGGACAAGGCCAAGGAAGAGGCGCTGGTGACACTGCAGAGCCGGAGCTACTATGGGGCGCGGCTAGCCCAGTCGCAGGCGCGGATCGAGCCCGATGAACTGCGCGCGGACCTGTCGGCGCGCTATGACAGCGGGCCGGCGTACCTGCTCGGGCCATTGCGCGTGAGCGGCACGCGCCGCTATCCGGCGCAGATCATCTATAACGTGAATCCGCTCAACGAAGGCGAGCCGTATCGCGTGGAGCGGCTGCTCGAACTGCAGCGCGCGATCCAGAACCAGCCCTATTTTTCGAACGTGCAGGTCGAACTGGTGCCGCCAGAAGGGCAGGCAACCACTGCGCCCGATGGCGTGATTACCGCGCCGGTGGCGGTGAAGGTGCGCGAGTATCCCGAACACCGGCTCAACAGTAGCGTCGGCTTCACGACCGATACCGGTGCGCAGGTGGCAGGCCGCTATTCCTACTACAACCTGTTCAACCGTGCCTGGGTGTTCGATTCCCAGGCCAGCCTTGAGCAGAAGCGCACCTACCTGTTCGCCGAAACCGCCATGCCGCCGGACCGCAGCACGTTTCGCAACAGCCTGTACGGCAGCTACGAACGCACCATCGACCTCGAGAACACCGACACCACGAGCTGGCGCGCGGGCCTGAAGCGCTCGCGCTCGCGCGAGAAGTACGACATCACGCTGTCGCTGGACTTCTACTACGACAACCTGCTGCCGCAGGGCCAGGTTGCGCAGATCAGCAAGGCGCTGGTGCCGGCGTTCGCGTGGACGCGGCGCGATGTGGACAACCCGGTCTTTCCTCGTCGCGGCAACGTGATCGCCACCCAGCTCGGTGTAGCGGCCAAGGGGCTGCTCAGCGATGCGACGTTCTTCCGCATGTACGGGCGCATCCGCCAGTACGTGCCGGTGGGCAACCGCGACCTGTTCGTCGCGCGGCTGGAACTTGGCGCCAACCTCACCAGCGCCGATTCCAGCAAGATCCCGGCCACGCTGCGCTTCCGCGCGGGCGGGACCGATTCGGTGCGCGGGTACAGCTACCAGTCGATCGGCACGTCAAGCGGCTCCAGCGTGCTGCCGGCCAAGTACCTGGCCACCACGGGGCTGGAATACCAGTACTGGTTCAAGCCCGAATGGGGCGTGGCGGTGTTCTGGGATGCCGGCACGGCAGCCGACGCGCTCAACGACATCAAGATCTACAACGGCGTGGGTATCGGCGCGCGCTGGCGCAGCCCGGTCGGACCGGTGCAGCTCGACGTGGGCTACGGCATCCAGAAACAACAGTTCCGTCCGCATATCTCGCTGGGGGTGGCGTTCTGATGAGCCTGGTCGACATGCCTTCCGTCCCGGGCCGGGGCAACGACGTGCCGCCGCCTGATGCGCCGCCGCCACGCCGCCGGCGTTTGCGGCGCGTGCTGGCCTGGACCGCCGCGGGCCTGCTGGCCTTGCTGGTGGCGCTGGCTGCCGCCGGCGTGCTGGCGTTGCGCTCCGAGGCGGGCACGCGGCACCTGTGGGTGCTGGCCACGCGCTTGTCGGCGGGAATGCTGTCGGGCAAGTATGAAGGCGGCACGCTGCTCCAGGGCCTGCGGCTGCGCGACGTGGTGTTCGCGAGCGGCGCAACCCGCGTCACGGTCGACCGGATCGACAGCAGCTGGAACATGGCCTGGTCGCCGCGGCGCTGGCATGTATCGTGGCTGCGCGTCGGCAAGGTGGACGTGCAGCTCGGACCGTCCGCACCGAGCACGACGCCGGCAAAGATGCCGACTTCGCTCGAACTGCCGCTGGCGATCGACATCGACGTGCTGACGCTGGAGCGGCTGGCCCTGCGCACCAGCCCGGCCGCGACGGCGCAGCCGATGATCTTCTCGGCGCTGGCGGGCGCGCTGCATTCCGACGGACAGCGGCATCGCCTGAGTGTCGACCGGCTCGAGACGCCGTATGGCCAGCTGGCCGCCAACGCGCAGATCGCGGCGCAGGCCCCGTTCCCGCTGAAAGTGCAGGCCTTTCCCGATTCAAGCTGGCAAAAAGGGGACTTTTCGAACAGCGCCCGCCCCCCGGGTTTCCCTGGAGCGGTTGGCGCCCGAGTCTGAGCCAACAGGGGAGGGCGCCGCCGGCCCC
>JACXTT010012819.1_pt1 | contig 11101 bp, 10 predicted proteins | sample 9270951 | NCBI WGS metagenome assembly JACXTT01 (sample SAMN15532306, study PRJNA645909) | rock metagenome | isolation source: weathered quartz diorite | place: Puerto Rico | collected 2017-06-21 | reverse complement strand
TCATGAATGCCCGGCACAGCCCAGGTGAATTAACTGCGCACGCGTTCGTCCTCCCCAGAGTATCCGAATGGATTCGAGGATTCACTCCGGCTATCCGCTTCCTCAGTTTTCCCGCCTCGGCGGGCCAGGTCTGCTAACGACCAGTCGCTTTGACGACTTTGAGCTTATCGACCGGCCCGTCGGGCGGGCTTGACCCTCTAACGGCTACTCACAGGGCGTTGCCTCATGACGACTCTTCTATATTGCCGTCGCCCGGTCAAGCCTGCGGGAAGGCGTCAACCGCTAACCTCAACTCCGCTCCCTCATGCCTACAAACCTGCCCTTTGACTTGGTCATCGGCCTGGACCGTTCGGATCGCAAAGCCGATCTGCACCTGATCGACACACGCACCGGTGGCGTTCAAAAACAGACCGTGGCCACTTCCCCCGAGGCGCTCAACGATTGGCCGGCCCGCCTGCGCCAGGACGATCCCCAAGCCCGCGTGGGCCTCTGCCTGGAACAACCGGCCGCCAACCTCGTCCTGTTCCTGGAAGCCTACCCTTGGATCCGCCTCTATCCCATCAACCCGATCAGCCTGCAGAAATTCCGGGAAACCTTCGTCACTAGCCGCGCCAAGGACGACGGCAAAGACGCAGAGTTATCTGGCTCAGCTGCTCCTGAGCCAAGTTGCACGTGGAAGTCAACATCCAACCAGATCCACAGGAGTGGGCAGACGGGTTGAGCGCGAAAGAAATTTGGCATCCGCAACGACGCTTGTTAACAATTGCGCGTGGCTGATTCACCAGGAAAACTCTGGACAACTCTGTCGACGCGGAAGCGGTTCACCTTGATTGCCGGACCTTGTGTCATCGAAAGCGGGCCGCTTTGCTTCCAAGTGGCAGCGGCGCTGCAGAAACTATGCGCGAACCTGGGCGTCACGTACGTTTTCAAGGCGAGCTACGACAAGGCCAATCGGACTTCGAGCAAATCGTTTCGCGGGCCAGGCTTGGACGAAGGCTTAAAAGTTCTAACGCGAGTGCGGGCCGACTTTGGCGTACCCGTGTTGACCGACGTGCATACGGAGACTCAAGCGGCCATCGCCGGTGAAGTCGTAGACATCCTGCAGATTCCCGCCTTCCTCTGTCGCCAGACTGACTTGATCGAGGCGGCAGTGTTGACGGGCCGAATTGTGAATTTGAAGAAAGGCCAGTTTTTATCGCCTGAGGAAATGGGCCGGGTTGTTCAGAAGGCGCGGGAGGCAGGCGGAAAAAAGATTCTCGTCACCGAGCGGGGCACAACCTTCGGGTATAATAATCTGGTGTCGGACATGCGGGCCATTCCGATCCTGCGGCGGCTCGGTTTCCCGGTTATTTTTGACGCCACGCACTCGGTGCAGTTGCCGGGTGGCGGCGGCGACCAGTCCAGTGGCCGGCGTGAGTTTGCCCCGGTGCTGGCTCGCGCGGCAGTGGCGGCGGGCGCCGACGGCGTGTTCATCGAGACCCATCCCAAGCCCGACCGGGCGTTGAGCGACGGGCCCAACATGATAGCGCTGAGGGCAATGGCGAACTTGCTCACGACGTTGCTTAGGATTCGCGAGGCGCTCCAGGACAAGCGCCGTTGACCCTCAAGACGCAGGCGATCACGACGCAGATCGCCAGAGGAGTTGTGCCTCAACCGCAGGACAGCGCCGGCGGCCTGTCCAGGAATATCCTTCCTAAATAGAGACGACGGCTTTATGAATGGCCGCGGCTTGAAACGTCTGCTCCATGGCACTTCGTTGAGCGCGGTCGGCGTCGGGTTGCTCTTCACGCTCTCCGCCCGCGCGCAGGTGATCGAGGGGCAGGCGAAAAAGGGAGTGCACGCCCAATACAACCAGAAGACGGGCAAACCAGAATGGGTGGCAACCTATCAGAGCGCTTCGCCGATTGCCAACGACACGGAACTCATCCAAGGACTGCAACTTGTCCTCTTTAACTCCGAAGGACGGAGCAATCTCGTCGTCGCCACGCCACAATGCGTATTTGACCTGCGAAACAAAGTCGTGTCTTCCACAGAGGCGCTGCAAGCCCGAAGTGTTTCCGGGGAAATGTCACTCGAAGGGGAAGGTTTCGAGTGTCGCTTGGCCGATGAACGCCTGGTCATCTCGAACCGCGTCCACGCCGTGATTCAAAAGGAATGGCTGAACGCACCCACCAACCCACCTCCGGCAGCGCGTTCGGTGCTGGCATCGGCGCAAACAAATGCCCCGGGCCCGCCGGGGCAGCTTTTGCACATTTTTTCTGATCAGTTGCGTTATCAAACGAACGTTGCCCTGTTCGAGGGCAACGTTCGCGCGGATGACCCGCAGGGCAGTTTGACCGCCGTCCGGTTGACCGCAGCGCTTACCGAACCGGACCAACACCTGGAAAGCCTGCTCGCGGAATCCAACGTGGTCATTGATTCGGAAGGACTCCATGCCACGGGCCAACGCGCGAATTATTTCGTGACGAACGCCGTGGTCGAGCTTTCGGGTCATCCGACCTGGCGACTCGGCGCGTACGACGGCCGCGCTGACGAATTGACGGTCAATCGCCGCGCCCGAGAGTTTCATGCCGCGCGCAACGTCGAAATGCTGCTACCGGCGAGCGGGCTGGGCACCAATGGACTTTTTTGGGCGGAACGATCCTCGGCAACAAACGTCGTGTCGGCAAAAGATCAGTTGATCAAGGTCAACGCGGACGATTTGGTCTTTCGGCCTGACATGACGGACACGAACCTGAACGTGGCGTTGTTGCGCGGCCAGATCCGCGTCGCCGCCGAACAGGGAAACCTGAGCTGTGAGTTCATGACGATCAAGTCGTCCGCAAGCCAGAACCGGATTGAACGCATCGTGGCGGAACGGCACGTCGTGATGGAACAGGCCGACCATCTTGTCAGCGGCGAAAAGGCGGTTTATACCTCGGCGGATGAGCTTATGGAAGTGACGGGCGGTCCGGCGTGGAAGATGGGCTCGCGCGAAGGCACAGCGGAAGTTCTCGCGTTCGACATGAAGCAGCGCGCCTATCGCGCCGCGCGCAACGTGCGGATGAAATTCCCGGCTGCTTCTTTCGGCCCTTCGCCATGGCTGGCGCCAAAGCCGACCGCCCGGGCCGACGCCCGCCTCTTGGCGGGACCGACCAGCGATCCAACAAACGGAGCTGCCTCGGCGAGCCTTCTCGCGACCAACGGGTCGGGAAATCCGATCGAGGTCTCTGCGGACGAATTCGAGTTCGCGCCCGATGGCGCAAACACAAACCGGAATGTCGCGACGTATGGAGGTCACGTCCTGGTTATCGACCCGGGGCGGATGCGCTTATCGTGCGAATCGTTGACGGGCTTGATGGACGCCGGCGCCAACCAGATGGAAAGCGTCGTAGCGGAGCGTAGCGTGGACCTGGAAATTCACTCTTCCGAGCGCGACGGCAAGGCTCGGGGCGACAAAGCGGTTTACACGGCCAGCAATGGCGAGGTTGTCGTGACGGGCGGCGAAGGCGTTGAGGTCGCATTTCGGGACCCGAAGATTGAAGGCACGGGTAAGGGATCCGCGGCGTCTTATGTTGGGGAAACGGACGTAATTCAATTGACGGGGAATCCGGTAGTGACCACACCGTATGGGCAGGCATGGGGAGACGTCGTCACGGTGGACCACGCCAACACGACGCTCAAGGCGGCGGGCCATTGGAAACTCCAACTGAACGCAGAGGTGTTGAGCAAAGCGACGAAGGCGCCGCCGCAAGCGCGGCCGGACCCGCAAACCGGAAGCCCGCCGGCTGATGCACGAACCCGGTTCTAGGCGGCACACCCATTCCTCTGTGAACTCATCGCTGACACAAACGGTACTCGCCAGAGTCGATTCGGCGCAAGGCCAGCCGGTGCCGCTGCTTTCGACCGACAAACTCGTCAAAGCCTACCGCCAGAGGCGCGTGGTGAACGGCGTGTCGATTTACGTCGGTACCGGCGAGATCGTTGGCCTCCTCGGCCCGAACGGGGCCGGCAAAACCACGACCTTCAACATCGTCGTCGGATTGGTGAAACCGGACGAGGGCCACGTCCGCTTCCAAGACCGCGAGGTCACCCGTCTGGCCATGCACCAGCGCGCGCGGCTGGGCATCGGTTACTTGACCCAGGAACCGTCCGTGTTCCGCAAGTTGACCGTCGAGCAGAACATCCTGGCCATCCTGGAGACCTGCGCGATCGAGGCCCCGGAACGCCAGGTACGGCTGAAGTATCTGCTGGACGAACTGGACCTCGCGCGGGTGGCGAAAAGCATGGCCTATCAATTAAGCGGCGGTGAGAAACGGCGGCTGGAGATTACCCGGGCGCTGGTGACGAGCCCCAAACTGATGTTGCTTGACGAGCCCTTCAGCGGCATCGACCCGATTGCCGTTTACGAAGTGCAGAAGATTATCCGCCGATTGAAAGAGCGCGGGCTCGGCATCCTGATCACCGACCATAACGTGCGCGAGACCCTCAAGCTGGTGGACCGTGCGTATCTGATTCACAAAGGCGAAGTGGTTTACGAAGGGGCCGCCGAACGGTTGGTGAACGATCCGAAGGCGCGCGAGATTTACCTCGGACCGGAGTTTAACCTATGAATTGGAGCGCTGGCGCGGTGGAACGGTGGCGTATCGGGGCGAGGATACGTTCCTTCCTGGTTTACTTCCATCACTCCATCTTTCCATCACTTGTTCTCTGTCTATGCAACGCGACGTCGTCACTGTCGAGCGTTTTTACACCGAGCACACCAGCCCGCTGGAATTGAAGCTGGTCGCCGGCGCCAACGGTTTGAAACGGATCATTCGCGAGCCAACGGTCAATCGGCCTGGCCTGGCCCTGGCAGGTTTCACCAAATACTTTGCGAGTAAGCGCGTGCAGGTCATTGGCAGCGCGGAGTCCACTTTCCTCAAGTCGTTGAGCAAGGAAGAACGGGCCCGGCGTTACGCCGATTTGTTCGCTTACAAAATTCCGTGCGTCGTCTTCAGTCGGAACATTCATCCGGACAAACTTTTCCTCAAAGCGGCCGAACAGGCCGATGTGCCGGTGTTCGGATGTCCGCTCATCACGATGAAATTCATCAACCTCGCAACGCTCGCATTGGAAATGATGTTCGCCCCGCGCGGGTCGGAAATGGGCAGCATGGTGGACATCCTCGGTGTGGGTGTGATCATCCGCGGAGAAAGCGGCATCGGCAAGAGCGAATGCGTGCTCGCCCTGATCGAACGCGGGTACAGCCTGGTGTCGGATGACGTGACGAAAGTCACCCTGGTGGACGGCCGGGAGGTCATTGGAACGAGCGCCGAGCTGACGCGCAATCACATGGAAGTGCGCGGCATCGGCATCATCAATGTCGCCGCGATGTTCGGCGTCAAGAGCATCCGCGCCGAGAAGCGCGTGGACCTGATCGTCACGCTGAAATCGTGGAATGACGTCCAGGACGTGGACCGGCTGGGAATGGAAGAGCAATTCGTGGACATCCTCGGCGTGGATATTCCACACATCATCATTCCCGTCCGGCCTGGCCGCGATTTGGCGCGCCTGATCGAAGTGGCGGCGTATCAAACCAAGCTCAAACGTTCCGGTTACAACCCGGCCAAGGAGTTGAACGACCGGCTGATCGCCCAAATGTCGCGCAAAATGCGGCTCTAAAATTCGTTGGCAAGATGCGCGGTTCGGCCCTATAATCAACCGCCAATGAGCGCGACGAAAAAACCGGCCGGGAAGCATTTCGGCGTCACTCGCGAATTGACGATCATCAACAAACTGGGCATTCACGCCCGGCCGGCGGCGCTGTTCGTCAAAACCGCCAATCGCTACGAGTGCGAGATTTCCGTCGAAAAGGACGGCGAGAAAGTGAACGGCAAAAGCATCATGGGCCTGATGATGCTCGCGGCCGGGCCGGGCAGCAAACTCACCGTCCATGCCGAAGGCGATGACGCCGCCAAAGCGGTCAACGATCTGGAGAGCCTCGTCGTCCGACGAAAGTTTGACGAGGAGTGAGCGCTCGGCTCGGAGCTACTTCTTGTCCTCTTTTTTCTCGTCCTTCTTGTCTTCAGCCTGCTCTTTGGCGTCGTCGGACTTGACCAGGCCGGCGGGCGCCGTCGAGTTGAGTTGCGTCAGCACTTCCTGCGTCATGTCATTCTGGCCATTGGTGTAGAGCACAATCGGGGTGCCGACGGCGCTCTTGGCGGCAATGTCGATGACGAGCGTGTAGCCGCCCGCCTTCGCCTTGGCGTCGACCAGGTCGCGGATGTCGCGCAGAATGTTTTCCGTCATGCGCCGGGCTTGCATTTTGAGCTGCTCATCGGTGGTGCGCTGGAAGAGATTGGCGTCCTGCTCGATTTCCTTGATCTCCAGCAGCTTTTTCTCCGCGGCGTTCTTGCGCCGGTCACGCTCGTCACTCGAGACCGCCTGATCCTGGGCGCTATCGATGAGCTTTTTGTACTCTCGATTGGCCTTCTGATAGTCGTCGAGCATGGTCTTTTTCCTCTTCTCGAATTCGGCGGTTTGATCATCCACTTGGGCCTGGGCCTGTTTGGTCTTCCAGTACTTGTCCCAGACTCGCTGCATATCGATGATGCCAATCTTGTTGGTCTCCGCCTGGGACGGGTAAGTGACAAGCATCGCGAGCGCCAAGACCAGAAGGCTGCCAGCGCGGGTGTGGGTGGGAATGATCATTTTCATGCGGGTAACGGATTAAAAAGGACGTTGATAACCGACACTGAACTGAAAGCGTCCGCCGCCGCTGGTGCCGGCCTCATGAGTGAGGGGGAATGCGTAGTCCAGCCGCAGCGGCGCCGGCCCCAGCTGCGGGATGGACAGCCGAATGCCGATACCCCAGTTGTCGTTATAGATCCCGGTTGGGAATCCGTCAGGGTCGAAGCTATATGCATCTTGGTAAACCATACCTATGTCGTAGAAGACCGCAAAGCGCAAACGTTCGATGAGCGGGATGCTGTATTCAGCCGAGCCCATCCAATACGTGTTCCCGCCGAGCGGCTCGCCAAATTCGTCCTTGGGCCCGACGTGACGAAATTTGTATCCGCGCAGCGTGTTGGCGCCTCCGAGAAAGAAGCGGTCGAAAAGCGGCACGCGGATTGAATCGCCAAATTGTTCCACCACCCCCGCCCGGCCGCCCAATTCCAGCACATGTCCTTCAAACAACCCTCTGAAATACCAGGACGACTCGAATTCCAGTTTGTAGAAGTCCGTGTCGCCTCCCAGCGGGCCCCCGGCCACGGTAACTCCAAAGGATGTCAATTGACCGCGATTGGGCAAGAAGCCGCCTCCGCGCGTGTCATAGCTCAAGCGGACGTTGATTTTGGAAACCAAGCGGTCGCCGGCCTCCTGCGCCAGGGTAGGCGAAATCTGAGGCGGGATCGCCGTCTGTGTGGGCCAGTTCAATGGGCCTTGTGCCAACACGTAATTGGTCGCCGTCAACGCGGGGTCGATGTGGATGCCAACATTCTCAATCGTGTAACTCAGACCCACGCGGAAGGCATCGGTGAATAGCGCGCGCGTTAAGCCCAGAGTGACCCCCGTCTCCCGCTGGCTATAGAGATCGCTCAGATAGCGAAGGTCGCGGTGGAACAAATCCACTTCCAGAGCCAGGTGGCGATTGAGGAACCAGGGCTCGACGAAAATAATCTCGTAGTTCTCCTGTTTTGTCCCGACCGTCGCTTGCAATCGGAGCTTCTGACCGCCGCCAGTGAAGTAGGGTGGGTTGAACAGGTCGAAGTTTCCCTGGTTCATCCCGACATAGCCGACGAGCTGGTCGATGGAACTGAACCCGGCGCCAAAATAAAAATTGCCCGACGGGCCTTCCTCGACATTTACGATCAGGTCCTTGTGGTCGGTGACCAGGGTCGGCTCCACGTCGGTTTGCACGCGGGTGAAGTACTGCAAGCCCTCCAGTCGCTCTTTGCTCAACTTGACGCGGACCATGTTGAACACGTCGCCGGGTGACACGGAAAGCTCGCGCCGGATCACCTTGTCCTTGGTCTTGGTGTTGCCGCGGATGTCGATCTTTTCGATATAGGATTTTTCGCCCTCTTCAATCTGGTAGACAAGGTCGATGGTGCCTCGCTCGATGTTGGCGTTTTTGACGATCCCGACGAAGACCCGATCCCGGTCGCCCTTGCCGAGGTAACCATGAGCCCCATGGAAATACTCGAGTGTTTCGCGGTCCTGGTCCAATCCCTTGGGCGTAAAAGTTTCGCCTTCCAACATTTTCGGGCGCACCGGCTTGCCGAGCACGACGACGCCTTGTCGGATTTGTTCGGCCGTGAACTTTGTGTTGCCCTTGAATTCGACCGAGCCGACCTTGTAACGGCGACCCTCATACACGATGAAGCGAATCGCCATCCGTGTGGGGCTGATGGAGTCGAATTTCACCTCCTTGAGATCGAAGTCGATGTAGCCCTCGTTCCAATAAAAATCCCTCAGCTTTTCCTGGTCCTCCTGAAACTGCTCCTCCTTGAGTTTGCCGCTACCGGTCAACCAGGAAAACATCCAGTGCCGCCGCGTTTTGATCTTCTTCCGCAGTTTCCCTTGTGAAAAAGCCTGGGCGCCGATGAACTGCACGTCCACGATCCGGACCTTGGGTGCCTCGGTGATTTCAAAAGTGACGGTGGCGCGGCCGAGTTCGGCGTTGATGCTTTCCTTGGGCTCGACCTTGGTCTGGCGATAGCCCGCTTTTTCGTATTTCTTTTTGATTTCCTGTGCGTCGGTGAAAAGCTTGTATTCATCCAGCGGTTGGCCAACCCGGGATTTGACTTTTTTCAACAGACTGATGCTGGTGTATTTTTTGTTGCCTTGAAACCGGATGTCGCCCAGCACCGGCTGGCCCTGCAGCAGGTAGATCAGTTGGACGCCTCCGTCGGTGCGATCGACCGCCACGCGGACAGTCAGGAAATAGCCCGTGGACTTCAACGCGGTAATGTCATCGTCCGTGGCCAGGGGATTGTAGCGATCGCCCACTTTCACGTGGAGGTTCGCCCGAACCAGATCGTCACTGACCGCGGGCGGGCCGACGTGATTGATCTGGATCTTTTCGATGACCAGACCCGTCTGCGCCGAAAGCGACAGCCACCCACTCAGCGCCAGCAATGCGACCAGCCGCCAGCATCGGCGTGACAACAATTTCATTCAGCCTGGCCTGTCATTCTGGCACGTCGGCGGCACTGACTTCGGCCGCACTTTTCGAGCGCGTGCAGGCTCTTCAAAACGTCAGGGCGACATCGTCCGTCGGCCCGTCGCGCTGTTCGGCGATCAACAAACCGACCGGGCGCAGCATCCCGCGCGAGCGCCGATTTGTCGTCGTCTTCGCTGCCGGTCGGTTTGTAGAGTAGAGCCACCCGATCGGCGTCCTGTTCAATCGCCCCGGAATTCACCCAAGTCCGAAGTATTCGGCGTGCGGCTTTTGTCTGTCCCCAGCCCGCGGTAATGCGGCTGAGTACGATCAGCGGAACCTTCAATTCCTTGGCAATGCGTTGATGCCGTTGGAAATGTCAGCGATCTCCTGCTGCCGGTTTTCTGCTCGCCGCGAAGTAGAATGGAGCAGTTGCTGGGAGTCAATGACAAAGAGTTTCACTCAGACTTGAGGGTGGTTGTTTAGAACCCATCTATGAAGACCAAGCTCCGGTCTGCAAAAAACAGGCAAGTCAGATCGACTTGCCTGGATGCGCAACATCAATTCCGGAAGATTACTCGACTTTTTTCTCTGGCTTTGGCTTGCGCGGAGGCCGCTCCTTCTTTGGCTCGGTCCTGTCCGCTGTCGTTTCTGGCGTCTTCTCAACGGCCGCGGCGCGGCCCCGGCCGGGCGTTGATTTGGCCCTGGATTCCGGCTTGGCCGGCTCGGCCGGTTTGGGCAGAGGGGTGGCACTGTCGATGCGGACCTTCAAGGCGGTCGTGACCTCGGGATTCAATCGCAGCTCGACTTCATGCTCGCCGAGGGCGCGGAGTGGATGCTCCAGATGAATTTTCTTCTTGTCGATCGCGATCTCAAACTGGTGCTTCAATTCATCGGCAATGGCCCCGGGAGTAATGGAACCGAACATTTTGCCGTCCTCGCCCGTTTTTGCCGTGAGTACGAGCGTCATCCTGGACAGGCTTTTCGCCAGTTCCGTCATGGTGTTGAACTCGTGCGCTTCCCGCTCTGCGCGGCGGTGCCGCAGCGCTTCGAGTCGGCGTTTGTTCGCGGCCGTCATCGGGATAGCGAGGCCCTGCGGAAAGAGATAGTTCCGGGCGTAGCCGGCGGCCACTTTCACGTGGTCGGATTCCGCCCCCAGGCCAATCACATTGTGAGTGAGGATCACTTCAGTTTTTGCCATACGAATCTCCTTAGAACGGCACGTCGTCGGAAGGGGCCTCATCGGCCGGCTCGCTCGAGCCCGGCGCGGGAGTTGCCGGTGGCCGATTCCGGGCATTGTCCGGCGCAGCGCCTTCGCGGGGCTGGCCCGAGCCCAGGAACCGGACGTTCTCAGCAGCCACCAGGATTTTCGTGCGCTTCTGGTTGGTCTGTTTGTCGTCCCAGGTATCGAGGCGGAGACGGCCTTCCACCAGAATGGGGCTGCCCTTTTTCAAATACTGCCCGATGGTCTCGGCCTGACGGCTGAAAGCCTCGACGTCGATGAACAACACGTCCTCTTTCGTTTCGCCGGTTTCAGTCTTCCACACGCGGTTCACCGCAAGACCCAGCTTGGCAACGGCGGTTCCTTTAGGCGTGTAACGCAGCTCCGGGTCTCGTGTGAGGTTCCCCATCAAGATGACTTTGTTAAAACTGGCCATAGGAATTTACTTGAGTTTGGAGGTCTGCCGGGGCTCAGGAGCAACGGTAAACAGGGCGCGAAAAACGTCCGCGTTGAGCGCGAACCGCTGGTGCAACTGCTTGACCGCACTCGGTGCGATTTCGAAAATGAAATTCACGTATAACCCCGACGGGCTCTTCCGATTTGCGACGCCGGAAAAGCTCGGCTTCTCCATCTTTTCCACGGTTTCAACCTTCCCGCCCCCCCCGGCACTTTCCGCTGATCTTCTGTCCATAACTTCCTTTATGTCCCCCCTTTTTACGACCCTTCCCGGGTACAAAACTGCCTCGTCTTTTTTT
>JACXTT010012818.1_pt1 | contig 11101 bp, 9 predicted proteins | sample 9270951 | NCBI WGS metagenome assembly JACXTT01 (sample SAMN15532306, study PRJNA645909) | rock metagenome | isolation source: weathered quartz diorite | place: Puerto Rico | collected 2017-06-21 | reverse complement strand
TCGATCTCCACCCGCAGGCGAAGTTTGATCAGCCCGAACTCGCTGAAGCTATCGCGCAACGGCGAAACTTTGGCGAAGTAGCGCCCATCCAGAGGTGAGAGCGCATTGAGAGGCGTGAGTGGCATGTTGTGCCCTGCGTTGGCCGCGCGATGCATGGGCTGCTGCACGAGCAATTCTAGCATGGTGATGCGCCGCGGCCGCGTACTGAAGCGCTGTACGCGAGTGATATAATCGCGCGCTCACGCAGCCAGGTACCATTGCCCGACATGAAGTTGATCGGTTCCCATGCGAGCCCGTTTGTGCGCAAGGCCCGCATCGTGCTCGCCGAGAAGCGTATCGAGTACGAATTCGTTGTGGACAACCCAAACGATGCGGACTCCCGCGTGTCCGATTTCAACCCGCTCGGGAAGGTACCTGTGCTGGTCACCGACGACGGCGCCGCCATTTACGACTCGAGCGTGATTGTCGAATATCTGGACGCCATCTCTCCGGTCGGGCGGCTGATTCCCGAGCCGGGCCGGCAACGGATCCAGGTCAAAACGTTGGGAGGCCTTGGCGGACGGATTGATGGAAGCTGCCGTCCTGCGCGTGCTGGAGGGGCGCCGGCAGCCCAAGGAGCAGAGCCGCGTTTGGATCGAGCGCCAGATGGGAAAGGTGAGCCAGGGGTTGCGGGTCGCGTCGCAAGACCTGGCTGAGAAGTCCTGGTGTGTCGGGGAGAGCTACACGCTGGCGGATATCGCGCTCGGCTGCGCGCTCGGTTATCTCGATTTCCGCCTCGCCGACCTCGACTGGCGCGCTCAGCATTCCAACCTGAAGCGGCACACTGGCAAGTTGTTCAAACGGCCGCCGTTCGAGGCCACCGAGCCCAGGGATCCGCCGCCGCGTACCAGCTAGGGAAGCTCTGATCAAGGTGCCGTCATCCGCGCCTGACGCAACGCGCGTTGTGAGACTTGATCACAACTTCCCTTGTTCCGGCGCAGGTTCGCAGGCGCAGGCCCAAGTTGTCAGCAGATGATGCTGCCGCCCAGACAAACCTCGCCATCGTAGAGCACCACAGACTGCCCCGGCGTGATCGCCCGCTGCGGAGCACTGAAGGTCAGTTCGCATGTGTCGCCGTCCGCTTGCACCAAGGTGCAGAGCGCGCCCGGTTGCCGATAACGGGTCTTGGCGGCGTATGACTGCCTCGCACGCGGGGCCGCGCCCGAGATCCAGGATGCGGACGCGCCCTGCAAGTGGTCCTTGAACAGAGCTGGATGATCATGTCCCTGCGCGACTAGCAGGCGGTTGCGCTCCAGGTCTTTGCCGATGACGTACCAGGGTTCACCGGGACCGCCGATGCCCAGACCGTGGCGCTGTCCGATGGTGTAGTACATCAGACCCTGATGCGTCCCGACCGAGCGTCCGTCCGGCGCGTGGGCTGACCCCGGCGAAGTTGGAAGGTAGCGCATCAGAAATTCTCGGAACGGCCGCTCCCCGATGAAGCAAATGCCCGTGCTGTCGCGCTTGGCATGATTGGGCAGGCTCAGCTCACGCGCCAGCCGCCTCACGTCGCGCTTGAGCCAATCGCCAAGCGGAAACAGCGTCTTCGACAGCTGCGCTTGATTCAGCCGGTAGAGGAAGTAGCTTTGATCCTTGCTCGGGTCAGCCGCTTTCAATAGCTCGCAGGCCGCGTCGCTCGTCAGATGGCCGTCGACCCGCCGGATCCGGGCGTAGTGCCCGGTAGCAATCCAGTCGGCGCCGAGGTTCAACGCATGGTCGAGAAACGCTTTGAACTTGATCTCGGCGTTGCACAACACATCCGGGTTCGGCGTGCGGCCTGCGCTATATTCGGAGAGGAAGTTCTGGAACACGCGCTCGCGGTATTCGGCGGAGAAGTTCACCGCCTCGATGTCGATGCCTATGCGGTCAGCGACTGATACGGCGTCGACAAGGTCCTCCCGAGACGTGCAGTAGTCGTCGGTGTCGTCATCCTCCCAATTCTTCATGAACAGGCCGACCACCTCGAAACCCTGCTCTTTGAGCAGCCAAGCGGCGATCGAGGAGTCCACTCCCCCGGACATGCCGACGATAGCTTTTTGGCGCGGCATCGCCTCAGAGATCGTCGGTCAGCAGGTCGAGCGAATAGCGCCGTCCCGCCAGGTGATCCTCGACACAGCGCAGTACGAGCGGACTGCGGTGCGACGGGGCGCGGGAGCGCAGTTGCTCGGGGGTGAGCCAGAGCGTGCTTAGTATGCCTTGGTCAAGGGCGCGATCGGCCCGATGTAGCCCCAGCTCACCGCAAAAAGCAAACCGCACGTAGGTCACCCCATTGGCCGGATGCCGCCAACGATAAATGCCAACCAGCGCGGTGGGTAAAAACCCGTACGCTGTCTCTTCCAGCGTTTCACGCACCGCACCCTGCAGGATGGACTCATCGGGCTCGAGGTGGCCGGCCGGCTGATTGATGCGGATGCCGTCCTCGGTCTGCTCTTCCACCAGCAAGTAACGGCCTTCATGCTGGATCACGGCCGCGACGGTCACGCTCACTTGTGCCACCTTGAGCTCCTAGGTGAAGTCAAAAAGCCGGCTCAGTCTGCTGCGGGAAGCGGAGGATAGGATCAACGCCCGACCTCGTCAATGCACGGGTGACGTCATGACGGGCTCCTGTCGCCTGCCCACGCGGAGTGTTGCGGACATCGCTCCGTCAGGTTGAACCCCCGACCCTGGCCGCTGTCGATACATCGCCGGTTGCGGTCCCGTTGGTCCGCCCTCGGTGACCAGCGGTTGAGTATCATAAGAAATTTGTCAGGATTCCGGTTTCCCGCCGACAGTTCGCCGAGGGGAGAGCCCGCAGGAGGTACGAAAAGATGAAGCGCTGGCTGCAGGTTGGAGTGTTTGGAGTCGTTCTCGGCTGCGCCGCGACTGCACAAGCCATGAAGGCGAGCGAAGTAGCGCCCTGCAGGCCGAACATGCCGGAACGGATGGTGTCCCTGCCCGGGCTGTTCACGGTACACGTCGTGTGCGATCACGTTTTGTTCGAGCTCCCGTCGGCGATGCTGGATCGAGACATGCTCGTGAACACCGAGTTCGCCGCCCTGTCGACGGGCAGCGACTACGTGGCGCCGGGGTCGGTGGTGGACAGCCGGGTGGTCCGATGGGTGAGAAGGGGCAACAAGGTGTACCTGGAGAATGTGCGCTACGAAATGTGGGCGCCGAACATGGCGAACCTGCAACGCGGGGTCGAAGATGCCTCGCTGCGGACGGTGCTGCGGGCCTTCGATGCCGTGGCGGAAGGCAATGACGGCACCCCTATTATCGACGTTACGGGGCTGTTCGCCACCGATGTCCCCGACGGCTTCGGGCGCGAGTACAAGCAGCATTTCCGCATGACGTCTGTAGACCCCAAGCGTTCCTACATCCAGAGCGTGAAAGCGTTTCCTCGCAACATCGAGATCCGCTTCTATCAGACCTGGATCCCCGATTCCAAGGAACTGCTTAAGTCCAGTGAGGACGATCCGGTGCCGTCGGCGCTGGGGTTCGTCTTCCACACCAGCATGCTGCTGCTGCCGGACAAGCCCATGCTCGGACGCTATGAAGACGAGCGGGTCGGCTACTTCTCGACGCCCTTCGATGATTACGGCACCAACGAGCACAGCAAAGTCAGGCGGGCGTTCATCAACCGCTACCGGCTGGAGCGGAAAGACCCGCAGGCCGGGTTGTCCGAGCCCGTCACGCCGATCGTCTTTTATTTGAGCCACGAGGTGCCGGACAAGTGGCGGCCCTATCTGAAGCAGGCCGTGGAGGATTGGCAGGTTGTATTCGAGAAGGCCGGGTTCAAAAACGCCATCGTTGCCCGCGACGCGCCCAGTGAACAGGAGGACCCCGACTGGGATCCGGAAGATGTGCGCTACTCAGTGATTCGATGGACGCCGAGCGGTCGGCAGAACGCGATGGGCCCTGCGGTGGTCGACCCGCGCAGCGGGGAGGTTATTTCGTCGCATGCCATCTTTTGGCACGACGTCCTCAAGCTGACCGAGACCTGGTATTTCACCCAGGTCGGTCCGCTCGATCCGCGCGCCACCAAGCTGCCGCTCCCCGACGACCTGGTGGGCGAACTGCTGCGCTACGTCGCCTCTCATGAAGTCGGCCATGCGCTGGGCCTGCGTCACAACTTCAAAGCGCACTCGGCGTACTCGGTGGAGCAGTTGCGCGATCCAGAATGGACGAAGAAGTGGGGGACGTCGTCGTCGATCATGTCTTATGCGCGCTTCAATTACGTCGCACAGCCGGGAGACGGCGCCTACCTGATCCCGAAGTTCGGTCCCTACGACTACTTTGCCATAGAGTGGGGCTACCGTCAGTTCGGCGACGGCATGAACGCCGACAGCGAGTGGTCCATGCTGGACCGCCTGGCTGCACGTCAGATCGAAGACCCGAACCTGCGGTTCGGAGGCGAGGACGGTGTAGCCGCGCTCGACCCGACCGTCAACACGCAGGTGCTGGGGGCCGACCCGATGCAAGCGGCCGACCTGGGACTGAAGAACATCGACCGCGTGATGGCCATGCTGATCCCGGCCACCACCCAGCTCGGGCGGGACTACACCCGCCTGGCAGAGATGTATCAGGCGCTGCTGGTGAAGCGAAACAACGAGCTGACTGCGGTCGCCAAGGTGGTGGGAGGCGTCGAGGAGATGCGCTATCAAGGGGGACGGGGCACGGCGCCCTACTCGCCGGTTCCGCCCGAGCGGCAACGCCAAGCTGTGAAATTCCTGGTGGAGAAGGCGTTTAGCAAACCAAACGCGCTGCTCGATCCCGAGGTGCTGCTGCGCATCGCTCCCACGGGCGGCGCCGATCCCTTGCAGGGTTCGAACGTCAAGGTGCTGTCGCAGTTGCTCCGGCCAAGCGTATTTCACCGCATGGCCGAGGCCAAGGCATTGGCCCCGGGCAAACCCGGTTATACCGGCATCGACATGCTCAAGGACCTGAACGAGGGGCTGTTCGCCGAACTTAAGGACGGCCGCCCAGCCATCGATTTTTATCGACGCACCTTGCAGCGCAACTATGTCACGCTGCTGCTGGTAGGGTCCGGCGCCATCGAGGACCCGCAGAGCGCGTCGAGCAACCTGGATGATGGGCAGGGTGACCGCGGGAGCGTTCGGGTCAGGCGCACCCCTTCACACGATCTGGCTTACCTCTCTTCGCCCCTCGCCGAAACCGCGCAGCAGTACAAGGCGGCGAAGGGACGTCCCAGCGAGTTCCGTGCTGCGCTCCGCCGTGGCGTAAGCGACTTGGCCGCGCGGATCGACGCGGCCATGGCCAAGGTGCGCGACCCGGATACCGCCGCCCATTTGAAGGACTTGCGGGTCGAGCTCGACCGGGCTCTCTAGCCGGCGCCCCGGCGCACAGCCCACCCGCGTAGCAGGGGGGCAATAGAAAAAGGCAGGGGGACCCCTGCCTTTCTCATTTCCGACGCCGTGGCTACTGCTGCGGAGCCGTCTTCTTCTTGCTCTTCTTCTTCTTGCTGGTGGTCGGGGCCGCCGGCTTCGTCTCGTCGGCAGCGCGGCCGGGCTTGGCCGTCGCACCACCGGATTTGACGGCACCGTCATCGATGGCGCGGCCCGCTGGCTTGTCCATAGGGCCGGACGTGACTGGCTTGTCGTCGGCAAATGCGGTGTAGGTTACGGCCGCGAACAGGCTGGCGACGAGAACAGCGATCAACTTCTTCATCAGATATCTCCGTTGCAGGGTTAGCAAAACGCGTTCAGGGACCTCATACGGGCAGTCCCGGCCTCGGTTAACGCCCCGTGCCCGTGCCGGTTGACAGCAAATGTCCGCGGCGCGGGCGGGATGGCCGGGCCCGGATGTGCGTCTCGGAAACCTATTGCAGCGAAGGTCGTGCAACCGTACGGGTTGCCGAGGCGCCGTCAACGGTGCTCGTGCGCGACCAGATAGTCGTAGGCGGGAAGCGTCAAGAAATCGACGAATTTGTCGTCCAGGGTGAGCTGGGCAAACATGCGAGCCGCTTCCTCGTATTGGCCTGCGCTGTACTGCTGCTCGCCGAGGAGTTGACGTACCTTGGCCAGCTCCTCCGGAAGCAGGGCCTGAAACAGCTCGCGCGTGACTTTGCGCCCGTCATCCAGAGACCCGAGCGGGCTTCGGATCCAATGCCAGATCTGGGCCCGCGAGATCTCCGCGGTGGCTGCGTCTTCCATCAGATTGAAAATGGGCACACAGCCGGTGCCCGCCAGCCACGAGCCGAGGTATTGGATCCCGATGTTGATGTTGATGCGCAGACCGTTCTCGGTGATTGGTTTCTGCGGTTGGAAATCGAGCAGGTCCGCCGCTTTCACCTTGACGTCGGAACGCTGGCGGTTGATCTGATTCTCCCCCTTCATGACTTTGTCGAACGCCTCTCTCGCTACCGGCACGAGTCCTGGATGGGCCACCCAGGTACCATCGTGCCCGTCGTTGGCCTCGCGTTCCTTGTCGGCGCGGACCTTGGCAATCGCCCCTTCATTTGCTTTCGCGTCGTTCTTGATCGGGATCTGAGCCGCCATCCCGCCCATGGCAAAGGTTCCGCGTCGGTGGCAGGTCTTGATGAGCAGCAGGGAATACGCACGCATGAACGGTGCGGTCATGGTGACCAGGCTACGATCCGCAAGGACAAATCCCGGGCGACTGCGAAATTTCTTTATGCAGCTGAAGATGTAATCCCAGCGGCCGCAGTTCAGCCCGGCCGAATGCGCGCGCAGCTCGTACAAGATCTCGTCCATTTCGAACGCCGCCGGTATCGTTTCGATCAACACCGTGGCCTTGACGGTGCCCTGCGGCACGCCGAGCTCCTTCTGGGCGAGCACGAACACGTCGTTCCACAGGCGTGCCTCGAGGTGCGACTCCATCTTGGGAAGATAGAAATAGGTCCCCGAGCCCTTCGCGAGTCGAGCGGCTGCGTTGTGGAAGAAGTACAAGCCGAAATCGAACAGAGAGCCCGACACGGGCAGGCCATCGATCAGCAGGTGCCTCTCGGTCAGATGCCAGCCGCGCGGCCGGACCAGCAGCGTCGCGGTCTTATCGTTGAGCTTGTACTGCTTGCCCTCCGGCCTGGTGAAGGCGATCGTGCCGCGCACGGCGTCACGAACATTGATCTGGCCCTGAATCTGGTTGTCCCAGGTCGGGGTGCTCGAGTCCTCGAAATCCGCCATGAACATATTGGCGCCCGAGTTGAGCGCATTGATCACCATCTTGCGGTCGGTAGGGCCGGTAATCTCCACGCGGCGGTCCTGCAGGTCCGCGGGGACTGGGGCGACGTTCCAGTCGGCCTGACGTATGCCGCGTGTGTCGGGCAGGAAGTCAAGCAGCTTGCCGGCGTCCAGCTCCTGCTGCCGCGCGGAGCGCCGGTCGAGCAGTTCGCTCCGGCGGGCGTCGAAGCCGCGGTGGAGCTTGGCCAGGAAGCTCAACGCATCGAACGTCAAGATCTCCGCATATTCTGGCGTCATTGCGCCCAGAACCTGCACGCCTTCCGGCAGCCCTTGCTCCCGCTTCATTGCTCTCCTCGTGTATCGCCCAGTGCTTGGATGGCCGAAATTGTCGCACAAAAAAGCCTGCCCACCGCGCGGGTGGACAGGCTCCCAAGTGGCAGCCATACCGGGCTAGGCAAACTGCTCCTGCTCGGTGGAGCCGGTGAGCGCCGTTACCGAGGATTGGCCCCCCTGAATGACTTGGGTCAGATCGTCGAAGTAGCCGGTGCCCACCTCGCGCTGGTGCTTGGTCGCGGTATACCCTTGCGATTCCGCCGCAAACTCAGATTGCTGCAGACGAACGTAGGCTGTCATGCTCTCGCGCGCATAGCCGCGCGCCAGCTCGAACATGCTGTAGTTGAGCGCGTGGAAGCCCGCCAGGGTGATGAACTGGAACTTGTAACCCATGGCAGCCAGCTCGCGCTGGAAGCGTGCGATGGCGCCGTCGTCCAGGTTCTTCTTCCAGTTGAACGACGGTGAACAGTTGTAAGCCAGCAGCTTATCGGGAAATACGGCACGAATGGCCTCGGCGAATTGACGTGCAAAGCCTAAGTCGGGCTTGCCCGTCTCGCACCAGATCACGTCGGCGTAGGGCGCATAGGCCAGGCCCCGCGAGATGGCTTGTTGCAGGCCGTTGGTCACGCGATAGAACCCCTCCGCAGTGCGCTCGCCGGTGAGGAAAGGCTTGTCGTTTTCGTCAATGTCGGAGGTCAACAGATTGGCCGCCTCCGCATCCGTGCGCGCGAACAGCACGGTGGGCACGCCCGTCAAGTCCGCCGCCAAACGCGCGGCCACCAGTTTCTGCACCGCTTCCTGGGTAGACACCAGAACCTTACCGCCCATGTGACCGCATTTCTTGGCCGCGGCGAGCTGATCCTCGAAGTGCACACCGGCTGCGCCGGCTTCGATCATGTGCTTCATCAGCTCGTGGGCATTGAGCACGCCGCCGAAGCCGGCTTCCGCGTCCGCCACGATCGGCGCGAACCAGTCGACCTCCGTCCCCCCTTCGGCATGGTCGATCTGGTCGGCGCGCATGAAGGCGTTGTTGATCCGGCGTACCACGCTCGGGACGCTGGACACGGGGTAAAGCGATTGATCCGGATACATCTCGCCGGCGTCGTTGGCGTCGGCGGCTACCTGCCATCCGGAGAGGTAGATCGCCTTGAGCCCGGCCCGCACCTGCTGCACGGCCTGGTTGCCGGTAAGCGCGCCGAGCGCGTTGACCAGGGGCTGCTCCTCAAGGAGCTGCCATAGTTTTTCTGCGCCACGCCGAGCGATCGTGTGTTCGATGGTAATGCTGCCGCGCAGTCGGTAGACATCCTCGGCACTGTACCCGCGGCGCACGCGCTTCCAGCGCGGGTTGTCCTGCCAATCCTGTTTGATTCGGGCGATATCCTGCTCTCGGGTCACGGGCTCTGCTCCCTGTTCTGTCGGGGTTGAGTTTCTGCCAAGGACGGCCTCGACAGGGCCGACAACCTAGTATAGCAACGGTATGACGCGTTGCAACAAATACACACTTCTGCCAAGATCCTGTTGCTCGCAAGTTTAGGTAGGGACCTTTGCGAGCAGCAGCGGCAACCGATTTTGCGTCGCAAGAACCGAGATGGCGCTCGGCGCTTTCGGATCGGTGCCGGATCAAGGTCGCCTCTTGCTCGCCGTTCATGTAACATCCGCGTGTTTTCAATGTCATAGGCCGTAAGCGAGCAGCGCGAATGCCCGCCGCCAGACACGAAGGGGAACCATGTACAAGCACATCCTGGTGCCGACTCAGGGCGAGAAGATCGCCGTGAATCAGGACTTCTCCCTGAAGGTTCCTGACCATCCGATCCTTCCTTTCATCGAAGGGGACGGAACAGGGGTGGACATCACTCCGGTGATGGTCAAGGTGGTGGACGCGGCCGTGAACGTCGCCTACGGCGGCAAACGCCGGATCCAGTGGATGGAGATGTACGCCGGGGAAAAAGCCTGCAAAGTGTACGGCGAGAACGTCTGGCTTCCGGACGAAACGCTGGAGGCTGCCCGCGAATTCGTCGTCTCCATCAAAGGGCCGTTGACCACGCCGGTTGGCGGCGGGATCCGCTCGATCAACGTTGCGCTGCGCCAGCAGCTGGACCTCTACGTTTGCCTGCGGCCTGTGCGTTACTTCCGCGGCGTCCCCAGCCCGTTGAAGCAGCCCGAGAAGACCGACATGGTGATCTTCCGCGAGAATTCCGAGGACATTTACGCCGGCATCGAGTGGCAGGCGCAGACCGAAGGCGCGAAGAAGGTCATCAAGTTCTTGATCGAGGAGATGGGGGTGAAGAAAATTCGCTTCCCGGAGAGCTCCGGCATCGGGATCAAGCCGGTGTCGCGCGAGGGTACGGAGCGGCTGGTGCGCAAAGCCATACAGTACGCGATCGCGAACAAGCGTCGGTCGGTGACCTTGGTGCATAAGGGCAACATCATGAAGTTCACCGAGGGCGCCTTCCGCGACTGGGGATACGCGCTCGCGCAGCGCGAATTCGGCGGCCAGCTCCTCGACGGCGGCCCCTGGGTCAAGCTGCCGGGCGGCATTGTTGTCAAGGACGTCATCGCCGACGCTTTTCTGCAGCAGATCCTGCTGCGCCCCGACGAGTACGATGTCATTGCCACGCTGAACTTGAACGGCGATTACATTTCCGACGCGTTGGCGGCGCAGGTCGGCGGGATCGGCATCGCGCCCGGGGCGAACGCCAGCGACTCTGTTGCGATGTTCGAAGCCACCCATGGCACCGCTCCCAAGTATGCCGGCAAGGACTATGTCAACCCCGGATCGCTGATACTTTCCGCCGAGATGATGCTGCGTCATCTGGGTTGGGTCGAGGCCGCCAACCTGATTATTTCGTCCATGGAGAAAGCGATTCTGGATCGCGTGGTCACTTACGATTTCGCCCGCCTCATGGAGGGCGCGACGCAAGTGTCCAGCTCCGGATTCGGCAACGCGATGATCGAGCGGATGAAGAAGTCATAGCGGCGAACGCAAAGCGCAATGCGATTGTCCAAGCATCACGTCGGTCCGTCAGGCCATACTTGGACCGGGCGGAGCTGAAGCAAGAGTGCGTTCGAACCCAGAAACAAAAACCCGCCTTATGGGCGGGTTCGGATTATTCTTGTGAGGGGCAGCGGGTTGGCGCTGCGCCGGCAAATCCTAATGCTTCCTCTGTGTTCCCTGACTAACTCTAGGTGGAAGATCGAATCGGTCGGGAGCGTTGCTTAGGCGGCTTGGATGTTCGAGGCTTGCTTGCCCTTCGGGCCTTGCGTCACCTCGAACGAAACCTTCTGACCTTCTTTGAGGGTCTTAAAGCCGCTCATGTTGATGGCAGAAAAATGGGCAAACAAGTCTTCACCCCCATCGTCTGGAGTAATGAAGCCGTAGCCCTTGGAGTCGTTGAACCACTTTACCGTACCAGTCGCCATACCCCTTTCCTCGTAAAAGACACGGGCTGGAAACCCGCCGACTGTTTGAGTTTCAAGACCGTTCGCGGCGCACCGGCATAGCGACTGCACAGCTGAAACCGGCTTGAAAACAAACGCCGATCCTCCTTTTAGGCTATTGTGATGCCGAAGTCAAGGAATTAGGCGTGGTC
>JACXTT010012817.1_pt1 | contig 11103 bp, 11 predicted proteins | sample 9270951 | NCBI WGS metagenome assembly JACXTT01 (sample SAMN15532306, study PRJNA645909) | rock metagenome | isolation source: weathered quartz diorite | place: Puerto Rico | collected 2017-06-21 | reverse complement strand
TGAATCCCTGGCTCATCGGTGCCCCGATCGCTTTGGCAGCCGCCGCAGGGGTCGTCGCGCGCGGGGCCGTCAGTCCCGCGTCACAGCTGTTTGGCCCCACGCTGCGCGGAACGCCTTCACCTCGCCAGTTCGCCCTCACGTTTGACGATGGGCCCAATCCCGCCGTCACGCCGCAGCTCCTCGACCTTCTCGAGCGCCATCGGGTACGGGCCACGTTCTTCATGATCGGCAATTTTGTCCGTCAATGCCCGGCGCTGGCGCACGAAGTTGTTGCTCGTGGCCATGCCGTCGGCAACCACACCGAGACGCATCCCAAACTCGTCTGGCTGACGCGCTCGCAGATTCGCGACGAGCTTGCGCGCTGCCAGCAGGCCATGTCCGACGTTCTCGGAATCGCACCGAACCATATGCGTCCGCCGTGGGGTTTGCGTAGCCCTTTGCTCGCAGGAGCGGCGAGGGAATTGGGGATTCGACATGTCGTGATGTGGACCATCATGCCCGGCGACTGGGCGCCCCCCTCTCTCGGATGGCTGATTGAGCGGATGCGGCCCATCGCGGATCGCGCTCCGGCTGCGCGGCACAACGGCAAGACCGGCGGAGACATCCTCGTCCTCCATGACGGGGACCATCGCTTCTTGAACGGCGATCGCAGCCGCACCATCGGCGCGCTCGAATACTGGATCCCACGCTGGCGCGACCTCGGTCTCGAATTTGTTACAATCGACGCCCTTGTGAATGCTCAAATGGGCTGACCATGGACGAACGCGCCTTCTACGCCGAACGCGAAGAAACAAAGAAACAGAAGCTCCGCTGTCCCCACTGCCGGAATGATTTCGAGTTCCCGGTGCGTTGGAAAGTTTGCATCAAAAAGAAGGAGCCCCCGCGGGGTGCAAACGATGAGGAAAAGAAGCGGTTTGCAAAGGCGACTTCCTATATGGTGCGCTTGGACGACCTCGCGGCGTGTTACAAATGCCGCAAACGCTTTGAACTTACCGGCCAATCCACAGTTCTGATCTCCGGCGCGCTCGGCGATCCCAACGCCGACCCCGAAAACTTCGGCAATCGCTGATCGCTTCGAGTACCCACCTTCAAATCTGCGGATAGATGTCGAAAAACGCTTGCACAGATTCTCGCAGTGTTTTCTCGATTTGCTCCTTGCTTCCCTCGATCAAGTGCATCGTCACGCGGGCGGTGCGCCCGCTCTTCAGCACGACGGTCGCCTCATTCACCTCGCCCAGCTCGTCCGCCGGGAACAGCCTCATCCCATACACGAGCGCCAGCTTCGCCATCGAGGTCTCCTCGGAATCGCCTGACCAGCCTACGCAGTTGCACGCCACCTCGTCAAATTTGGTGAGGTATACTGGAGACATCCAATCGTTTCGGGGTCGCATCGCACGGGCAAGTACAGGAGCGCTCCTATGAAACGTGCAAAATGGAGCACCGCAGCCTTCACTTCTCTTGCAGGCGTGGTCTCTTATTCTGGCTTGGCCCTAGGCCAGCAGCCGCCGGGCCCGCAGTCTTCGCCTCCGCCTCCGGTGGAAATGGCGCGGCAGGAGGCCGATTCGCCCCAGTCGGGGTCTACGGAACGAATCACGCTTCCTTCCGGGACGCGGGTCGCGGTTGTCCTCCAGAACGGCATTTCGACGCGCACTGCAAAGATTGGTGACTCCGTCTATTTCCAGACCGCCTTTCCGATCACCCAGGATGATCGGATTGTTATCCCCGTCGGGTCGTACATTCGTGGCGCGCTCGTCTCCACGAAGCGCCCCGGCCGCGTCAAGGGATTAGGGGAATTCCGCATGCGGCTCGATACGTTGATCTTGCCAAACGGTTACACCGTTAATCTGAACGCTTCACCGAATAGCGCAGATTCCGGCGGCGGAGAAAAAGTTGACTCGGAGGGAAAGATACAAGGGCCCAGCAACAAGGGCGGCGATGTCGGCACTGTCGCGTCCACGACGGCGACAGGGGCGGTCATCGGCGCCATCGCGGGGCGAGGCAAGGGAGCCGGCATTGGGGCAGGCGCTGGCGCTCTGGCGGGGCTGGCCGCCGTGCTCCTGACCCGGGGGCCTGAGGCCGAGCTCCCTCGGGGCTCGACGCTCGATATCATTTTGGAGCGCAGCCTGACTCTCGACGCCGCCAAGGTACAATTCAATTCCCTCGGGCAGATGTCGCCAGTTCCGTCGGCCACCACGCGCCCGCCAAGGCACTGATGTGCAGCGTTCCCGCATTCAAAGCCTGCCCTCAGGCAGGCATCGACTTCTTCGCCTCGAGGAACCGCATGGGACTGAAATCGTCCCAGGGCAGGGAAGTCTGCCGCTCCGTGATCCACTCCCGAATGAGCCGCGCGGTCACCGGCGCGAGGAGGATTCCGCTGCGGAAGTGCCCGGTTGCAATCGTCAATCCCTCGACTTCGGTAGGCCCCAGAATCGGCAGGTGATCCGGCGAATCCGGCCGCAACCCAGACCACATCTCCACAATCTCTGTGTACTTCAGCTCCGGCGCAATCTCGACTGCAGCGTCGAGAAGTCCTTGCAGCCCTCCCGCCGTCAGGATCTTCTTGAACCCCGCGTACTCCACTGTGGCGCCGGCCAGAATCCGGCCGTCGTTCCGCGGCACCAGGTAGGTTCGCTCCGACCATAAGACACGTTCGATTCTCACCTCCGCGGAACGAAAGGCGACCATCTGTCCCCTCGCGGGCTTGACCGGTGCGTACGCAGCGGCCCCTTCGATGCCTGCCGAAAAGCATCCCGCCGCCACGACGACGTGAGCAGCGGCGATCCGTTCGCCCGACGCGATGATCCCCGCGCACCGCCTGCCGTCGCGCCAGATCGCCTCGACGCCGCAGCCCGCGTGAATATCGGCGCCGCTTCGTCGCGCCGCCTCCAGTACCGCCCGCGTCAGCGCGCGGTTGTCCACCGAGGCTTCCTCCGGCCGAAGCGCCGCGGCCTGCACGTCTTCGCTAAGCGCTGGCTCGAGTTCTCGCGCTTCGTCAACCTGCAGCGGCTCGCAGGCCAGTCCCAGACCACGATGTAAAGCTACCAGCGTGCTGAGTTCTCGAGCCGCATCGCGCGCAAAAAGTGCCTCGAGAATCCCGCTCCGCCGGAACTCCACACATTCCCCGGAGAGCTCTTCGACTGCGGCGACAAATTCAGGATAGAGGGCCAGACTCGCTTTCCCCAGAGGCACCATCGGGATCATGCTCGGGCTCTCCGGGGCTGGAGACAGAATCCCCGCGCCGGCCCAGGATGCTTCCCGGCCGGGCTCCTGGCGATCGAAGACCGCTACGCGCAACCCTGCACGCGCCAGTTCCAGCGCGATGGCGCCGCCGATCAGCCCGCCTCCGGCGATCGCTGCGTCGAGAGCCTTCATGCCGCCATCATAGCGCATTCGCACAGACGACAGCTTTGTCGCTCGATCCAGGCTGGAAGTAGACAGAGGAAGCGCTGCTAAAGGGAACCCACCAACTCTTTGGCAAGGAGCTGGGCTTTCCGTGCCAGGTTTCTCGCCCGCAACCAGTCTCCCGCGCGGCCCGCCTCGCGCGCTTGGCCAATAAATCCGCGGATCTTTTCAACTAGATCCGTCTGTGTCGCGGAGAGTGTCCGGCCCAGCGTTGCCTGGAGATCTTGCGCTGCCGCCCGCAGGCTGTCGTCTGTTTGCTGCTGCGCCGCAGCCTGTTCTTCGCGTGTGAGTTGGGGCGAAATCAGCGGGGCGGCCGGCCGCTTGGCATCGGGGTCGGCATTTGCGCTCGTTCCGTTGCCCCCTGAGCCGCGCGGCTTTGGCGGCACGCTATGCAAATAGGTCAGCGGCGGTGCCAACGGCAGGTCCACGCGCAATTCTGGCGGCTCCTCAAGGTCCTCTGTCTGCGCCGGTCGCGCCGGGACGCGGGGATGGGCCAGTGACGCCCTGCTCCAAGTCGCCGCTCGTGCCTTTCTTTCGGCGCAGCCCGACGCAAACATCGCGGCTACCGCAAGCAACGCCACCAGCGCCGCGCCGGGGCAACGCCCGCGCCGGCAGATCTGATCCTGAAAGTCTGGTTCGACGCGAGCTGTCTTTTGCGTCGTCATTCCCTCAAGGTGCCAGTGGAAGTTCTATCCGAAACGTCGTTCCTCGCCCGACTTCTGAGCTGAAGTCTATCGAACCGTTGTGAAGCTGCACAATCCGGAACGTGCTGGCGAGGCCGATTCCGCTGCCCTCCGGCCGAGTCGTGAAGAACAACTGGAAAACCTTCGGCCGGTGTTCCGGAGCGATCCCGCGGCCCGTATCGCCCACCGTGATTTCCGCCGTGTCACCGCGTCGGCTCAGCACCATGCGAAGCTGCCCTCCGTCCGGCATCGCCTCGGCCGCATTCAGCACCAGATTCAGTACCGCCTGCTTCAGCAGTGCCCGGTCCACGAACACGGGCGGCACGTCAATGGGCAGCAGGCGCGCCACCTGCACGTTGGTCCGCCGCAATTGCGGCTCGGCCACGCGGAGCACTTCATCGAGCAACTCCGCCAGTTGCGTCTCCTCCAGGCGCACTTCCGTGGGCTTTGTAAAGTCGAGGAAACGCTTCACCACGGTGTCCAGCCGGTCGATCTCCTTGTCCAGCACCTGCACGGCCTGCCGCGCTCCGTCCTGCTCCCCCGGCAGGGATTCCCGCAGGTTTTCGAGCCACAGCCGCATTGAGTTCAGTGGATTTTTCACCTCGTGCGCCACGCCCGCCGTGATCCGCCCGAGCGCCGCGAGCCTTTCGGACACTTGCAGCTGCGTGCTGATGCTTTCGAGTGAGTCGAGGTCCCTCAGCGTGACCAGCGCCCCCATGCGCGTTCCGCCCTCCTCAACCACCTGCACGCTCACTCCGACGCGCTTCGGCCCCATGGGCGTTTCGAGTTCCGTCTCCGAGGCCGCCACGGCACCAAGCTGGTCGCCCTCGATCCGCAGCGCGCGCCGCAGCGGGTGCTGCGAGGGAAAGATCTCCGCCGCACGCCGCCCCAGGAATTCGCTCGCCGGCGCGCCCAAGAACTTCTCCGCGGCCGGGCTCACCATTACCGCGCGCGAGTCGCCCGTGAACAGAAGGAGACCGTCTTCGAGGCCCGCCATAACCTGGTTCAGGTTCTCGCGCAGCGTGCTGAAGATTTCATGCACGCCGCGCAGCTGTTGCCCAACCTGCGTGATCTTCTGGCTGACCTGTCCCAGTTCATCGGCGCGTCCAGCGAGCGCTTTCGCCGGCGCCGCGGCCGGGTCGAATTGACCGGCGGAAATCCGGTCGAGTTGCGCGGCAATGTCGGCCAGAGGTGCCAGCGTCCCGCGGCTCACCACTGCTGCCAGAGCCGTCGAGACCAGCAGCGCGACTAGAACGATGCCGCCGGCAGAGCGCAGGCTGGGCGTCAATTCATTCCGCAGCAGCGCCGAAGACAGCCCTACACGGACGTCGCCGAAAGGCTTACCGCTCATGTTGAAAGGCAAATCCACTTCGTACATCCGCGGAGGCCCGTAAAGCACCCGGAGCTGCTCGAAAATGCTGCTGCGCAGGAGCTGCCCGAGCGGCGTGCGTCGCGGCGCAAACCGGCCCTGCAGGTTTGCATCGCTCGAAAGCATTGCAAGCCCCGCGGAGTCAGCAATCGTCACTTCGTCAATCGAAGGCGTGTAGCCCACCGCCGCGTCGAGCAGCGCGGTAAGTCCCGGATTATCCTCGAACGCCTTTCGCACGTAGTCGTGGATGTCCTGGGGATCGCTCGTCTCCGGCCGCAAGCCTCGGTTGGCTGCATCGGTCACTGCGTGCTTTGCCTGAGAGAACACTTGTTCGGCCACAAAACGCGCTCGGTCGTTCGCCGTCCGGATAACCTGGGTGGACAGCCGGGCCACGAATACGGCCGACACCACTGCGACCACGGCCAGCACCAGCCCCGTCATCACCAGTGTGAGCTTCGTTCGCAGCCGCAGCTGCATGCTTCCTCACTCGCTTGCTTCGGAGCTTCCTGCGCCGTATTCCTTTAGCTTGTTGTGCAAGGTCTTCAAGCTGATTCCCAGCAGCTCGGCGGCGCGCGTCTTGTTGTTCCCAGTCGCCTGAAGCGTCTGCAGGATCAGCTCCCGCTCGATAGCATCCACAGTGGTACCCACCGGGAAGCGGATGCTCGAGAGGTCGCTCGGCGCCTTGGCCAGGGCTTTGCCGAATTCGCCTGGCAGATGCGTCCGCCCGATCAGGTCGCGGTCGCATACGATGGCCGCGCGTTCGAGCACATTTCGTAGCTCGCGGATATTCCCCGGCCAGGTGTGGCTCATAAAGATGTCCATGACTTCGGCGCCCACGCCCCGCACGTGCTTTCCGTGCTTTCCGTTGATGTCGTGCAGCATGTGTTCGATGAGCAGTGAGACGTCTTCCTTGTGCTCGCGCAACGCTGGCAAATGGATGTGGAACACGTTCAGGCGAAAATAAAGATCCTGCCGCAACTGGCCGCCTGTCACGGCCTGCTCGGGATCTTTGTTGGTGGCTGCCAGCACCCGCACGTCAACTGGAGTTTCCGTCTTGCTTCCGAGCCGCCGCACTTTCCGGTCTTCGAGCACCCGCAGGAGCTTCGCCTGCGTGGGAGCCGGCATCTCACCGATTTCGTCGAGCAGCAGAGTTCCTCCGTCGGCCAGCTCGAAGCATCCGATTCGCCGCTCAGCCGCACCGGTGAACGCCCCTCGCTCGTGCCCGAAAATCTCGCTCTCCATCAGTGTCTCGGGAATCGCGGAGCAGTTGATGGCCACAAATGGGCGCTCGGCGCGCGGCGAAAGTTTATGGATCGTCCGCGCGACAACCTCTTTCCCCGATCCCGTTTCGCCCGTGATCAGCACCGAAGCCGAACTCGGCGCCGCCATCTCCACGATCCGCATCACTTCCTGCATGGGCTTCGACGCGCCGACCAATTCGCCCAGCCGGCCCGCTTCGCGCAATTGCCGCTGCAAGGACGCCAGCTGCCGCGCGTCCCGCGCCTTCCCGAGCGCCCGGTCGAGCAGCGCTCGCAGCACCGCGCCCTTCAGCGGTTTTTCGATGTACCAGAACGCCCCCGCTTCGATGGCCGCCACGGCGCGCTCTTCGCTGCCTTTTCCGGTGACGATGATGGTCGGCACGTCCTGAAGTTCCGGCCCGAGCTGCTTCAAGAGCTCGAGGCCGTTCATTCCCGGTAGCTCCACGTCCGCGATCAGGGTGTCCGGCTGGAACTCGGAAAACTTCGCCAGCGCGTCCTCGGCGCTTCCGACGCCAAGCACTTCGCATCCCCACTTCTGTAGCAGCGCCTCGTACCCCTTCCGTGCGTTCTCTTCGTCTTCCACAATCAGCACGCGCTCGCGATGCTCCGTTGCCGTCGCGGCGCGTGCCGCTGTTCTGCTCTCATCTCCCACGATGCCTGCCTCGCCTCGTTTCTTTGGGCTGCTTCTTTCGACTGTAACAATTGCTTGGAGGAATGCCAAGCGCGGCGGTCTTGGGCTGCAGAAAGATAAGGATCGGCGCAGGCCCCCGGTTTCTGCGGGCGTCGCCCGCTGGGAAACAAGCGTCATTCTGAGCCCGCCGTGGCGAAAGAAGCTGCGGCCTTACTTGTTCGCAAGATACAGCGGCCGGGTTAGTTCCAGCTCGAGCTTTGACCCCTTTGGCAGGTCCAGCTCGTGGCCCATCCCGGACGCAACCAGGAAACCCGCGGCCGCGCCCACTGCCGCGCCGATCCCCGCGGCCTTGCCACTCCTGCCCGCAGCCGCGCCGGTCACTGCGCCGATCGCCGCCCCCGCCGCTGCGGCTTTCGCCTCGTCACTTCCTTTGCTCGTCCGGGACTCGATCTCGCCTTCTTTGCTCGGCCCAGGCTTCACGCTGTGATCGCCCGGCACGCTGACCACCTCGGCCACGATCGGCATCCTGCCGTTCTTCGTCTTGATCTCGTCGAATGTCAGCCAGAGCCGCGCCCGCCCCGTTACGCCGGCCGGCTCGATGCGGCTCACGTGCCCCTTGATTTCCGCTCCCGGCGGCAGAATCGTGGCGTTGCCCGCCTCGAGCGGCTCGAGCGTCTTCACTGTGAACTTCTTGTTTTCTTTCGTCTTCCGCGTGTTCAGTTCATCTTCGAGCCGCACCAGGAACCGCGTCCCCGGCGCAACCGTGTAGCTCGCGAGCGAAGGCGCCGGCGGCCTATCTTCGGGGTACCGCTGCGCTGCGGCGCCCGTCACGGGCCCCAGCAGGAACAAAAGTCCCAGTGCTTGCGCCGCTAACCCGCGAAGCATGTTCTTGTTCATCGAACCCTCCCCTTCCTTTCGGACCTGCCCCGTCCGTCGGCTGCGAGCTCTCAAGCGGGGCTTTCGGCGTACTGCAAGTTTGATGGTGGCCCGACAGCGCGGGTGGCCCGGCTTCTCCCTCAGCGCAGAAAATTTCGTACCGATTATCTGCAGCCTTTCGCTTGCACTACTGTCACCGGAATCCGACGCATCCTGTCCGGGGGTACAGGTTTCGCACTGTCAGGAACTGTACTCGCGTACAGGTCTGCGAAATTGGACTTCGAAGAACCTACTGCATATCGAGAAACCGCCGAACGTGGCGCAGAACTTGGAGGAACATGGCTTCAGTCAGCTTGCCCGTCTGCGTGTTTTGCTGGCTTGGATGGTAGGACGCGAAGAGCTGCGGCAGACCGTCCGGGAGACGCACTTCGGCTCCGTGCGTGAAGGGGTACGCCGCGCGCGACGAAATTAGGCCGCGTGACTTCAGAACGTCCAGGTAGGTGTCCCACGCGATCTTTCCCAGCGCCAGAACGGCGCGCGGCTGTAACAATTCCAGTTCCCGCTCCAGATGGGTCGGCAATTCGCAATTTCCCCGGGCAGCGGCTTGTTGCCCGGGGGCGCGCAGCGAATTGTGGCCGTAATGTAGGCGTTCTTCAGCTTGAGCCCGTCGCTTCGGTGAAGGGAAGTCGGCTGGTTGGCGAATCCCGCGCGGTGCAGCAGGCGATAGAGAAACTCGCCGGAGCGGTCGCCGGTGAACACGCGCCCAGTGCGGTTGGCCCCGTGCGCCGCGGGCGCCAGCCCAAGAATCACGAGCTGGGCCCTGGCGTCGCCGAAGCCCGGCACGGGCCGTCCCCAGTACACCCAGTCGCGAAACGCGCGCCGTTTCTCCCGCGCCACCTGTTCCCGGTACGCGACCAGCCGTGGACATTTGCGGCACGCGACAATCTCATCGCTCAGCGCCGCTAAGTCTTTTCCCTGCCTCACGTCCGGCCATCCCCCGCGCGCTCGCTCAAACGAACGCCGTCTAGTAAGCGTCTACGGGTGCGTAGCACAAGCGCCCTAAATTGACATCCCCCGGTGCGCGCACTAGCATACCTCTTCATCTCGGATCATTCGGCCATCCTAATCGGACGCGCCGCTCAAGGCGGGCCGTTGAGCACGGAAGCAAAAACCACCTCGCTCTGCGGGGTCCTCGACCGGATCGTGGAAGCGCGCCGTGCCGCCGTCGAGCATCGCAAGCGCGTTCTTCCCGAAGCCATTCTCCGGCTCGGCGTCGAGAAGGGCGCTCCGCCCCGTGATTTTGCCGCAGCCATCTCCCGCGACGCCATCAACGTCATCGCCGAACTCAAGAAGGCTTCGCCCTCCCGCGGCGTCCTCCGCGCGGACCTCGACGCTGCATCCCTGGCAGCCCATTTCGAAAGCGCCGGCGCCGCGGCGCTCTCCGTCCTCACCGAAGAGGAATTCTTCCAGGGCTCGCTCAAGAATCTTCGCGACGCCCGCAAAGCGGTCAAGATTCCTGCGCTCCGCAAGGACTTCATTTTCGATCCCTGGCAGGTCTGGGAAGCCCGCGCGACCGACGCTGACAGTTTCCTGCTGATTGTGGCCATTCTGAACGATGCGCTTCTTCGCGATCTCATCACCCTCGGCCGCGAACTGGGTATGGAGCCGCTCGTCGAGGTGCACACCGACCAAGAGCTCTCTCACGCCCTCGATGCCGGCGCCCGCATCCTTGGCGTCAATAATCGTGATCTGCGAGCCTTCGACGTTCGCGTCGAGACCTCTTTCGAGCTGATCGAGCGCATCCCCGACGAATGCATCGCCGTGTCTGAGTCTGGCCTGCGCACGCACGAGGATCTCGCCCGCCTCCGCGCCGCCGGCTTTGACGCGTTTCTCATCGGAGAGCACCTCATGCACTCGCCCGACCCCGCCGCAGCGCTCGCAGCGCTGTTGAATCCAGGTAGCTCGTCGTGAGGCCCGCTGTGGTTCATGTCAAGATTTGCGGCATCACGAATTGGCCCGACGCCCGCGCCGCCATTGATCTTGGGGCCAAGTTCCTCGGCTTCAATTTCTATGAGAAAAGTCCACGTTGCATTGATCCCGCCACCGCATGGCGCATTCGCAAGAAGCTTTCGTCCGTCGTCGGGCCCATCGGCATCTTTGTGAATTGGGCCGAGGATGCCGTCACCGCGCTGTCGACGGCTCTGCGGCTCTGGGCCGCGCAGCTCCACGGCGACGAATCGCCGCGACTGGTCACTGCCCTTCGCTTGCCCGTCATCAAGGCTTTTCGTGTTGGTCCCGGTTTCGTTCTCTCCAGCCTCGACCGGTACGGATCGTTCGCGTTTCTCCTCGACGCCGCACGAAGAGGCCAATACGGTGGCACCGGGCAAACCATCGACTGGTCGGTGGCGCGAAGGGCTGCGCGCAGGCGCCTGATCATTCTGTCGGGTGGGCTCACGCCCGAAAACGTCGCTGCGGCGATCCGCACCGTGCGCCCCTACGCCGTGGATGTCGCGAGCGGCGTCGAGTCGCGGCCCGGTAAGAAGGACCACGGCAAACTCCGCGACTTTTTCCGCGAAGTGGAACGAGCCAATCGTGAGCTTGCCAATGAGTCGGTAAGGAATCCCGCCGCATGAGCACAACGACCCACCCCATTCCCGCGACGCCCGGGCGCTTTGGCCCCTACGGCGGCCGCTACGTCCCCGAAACCCTCATGGCGCCGCTCGAGGAGCTCGAACGCGCCTACGAAGCCGCCAAATCCGACACAGAATTCCAGTCTGAATTGGCACATCTGCTGAAGAACTTCGCTGGTCGGCCCACACCGCTCCAGTTCGCCGATCGCCTCACGGCGCACCTCGGCGGACCGCGCATCTACCTCAAGCGGGA
>JACXTT010012816.1_pt1 | contig 11103 bp, 8 predicted proteins | sample 9270951 | NCBI WGS metagenome assembly JACXTT01 (sample SAMN15532306, study PRJNA645909) | rock metagenome | isolation source: weathered quartz diorite | place: Puerto Rico | collected 2017-06-21 | reverse complement strand
GCGTTCTCGCAGGCGTCCTACATCCATGTGCGCGACGGGCGCAACGCGATCCCGCATGCCCGCTTCAACGAGTCGTTCATGATGCATGGCTCGACCTCGCCGTTCTATCCGATCATCGCCTCCAACGAAGTGGCCGCCTCGATGATGGACGGCGTGGGCGGTACCTCGCTGACCCGTGAAAGCATCGACGAGGCGATCAGTTTCCGCCAGGTGGTGGGGCGCCTGCACCGCGATTTCGCCGACAAGGGCTCGTGGTTCTTCCGCACCTGGAATCCGGACGAGGTGACCGATGCCTCCGGCAAGCGTGTCGCGTTCGCCGACGCCTCACCGGAGTGGCTCGCCACCGACTCCAATGCCTGGGTGCTGCATCCGGGTGAGACGTGGCACGGCTTCGGCAATCTCGAGGACGGCTACTGCATGCTCGACCCGATCAAGGTCTCGGTGCTGACGCCCGGTGTCCAGGACGACGAATCGCTTGCCGAGCAGGGCTTCCCGGCCACGCTGCTGACGGCCTACCTGGACGCGCGCGGCATCGAAGTGGAGAAGACCAGCGACTTCGCCGTGCTGTTCCTGTTCTCCATCGGCATCACCAAGGCGAAGTGGAGCACCCTGGTCACGGCCATGCTGGACTTCAAGCGGGACTACGATGAAAACAGGCTGCTGGAGCGGGTGATGCCCAACCTCGTCGCCAGCCATCCTGAGCGCTACAGCGGGCTCGGCTTGCGCGACCTGGGCGACCAGATGTTCGCCGAGCTGAAGAAGACCGGGCAGACCCGCCACCTGCAGAGCGCCTACTCGAACCTGCCCGAGATCCGGCTGTCGCCGGCGGATGCCTACCAGGAACTGCTCCGCGGCAGGGTCGAGCGGGTGGCGCTTGCCGACCTCGCGAACCGCACCCTGGCGACCAGCGTGGTGCCGTATCCGCCGGGCATTCCGATGCTGATGCCGGGCGAGGCGGCCGGCCCCGCCGACGGTCCCTATATCGGGTACCTGAAGGCGCTGCAGAGCTGGGACGACACTTTCCCGGGATTCGGCCATGACACCCATGGTGTCGAGGCGGAGGACGGGGAGTACTACGTGCAGTGCCTTAAGTCCTGAGGACACTCCCATGGTGACGGGTGGCGGCAAGAAGATGGGCCTGGTTGGCGCTTCCTCCCTGGTGGTGGCCAACATGGTGGGGACGGGCTTGTTCCTGTTGCCCTCGAGCCTTGCGAATATCGGCAGTATCTCCATCCTCGGCTGGGTGGTGGCTGCGATAGGCGCGAGCGCGCTGGGCCTGGTCTTTGCCCACATGGGCATGGTCGACCCCAAGCCCGGTGGGCCGTACGCCTACGCGCGCGATCACGTCGGGCGCTTTCCGGCGTTCCAGACCAACCTGCTGTACTGGTTTGCCAACGTGATCGGCAACGTGGCCATCGCCGTGTCGGTGACGGGCTACCTCGCCATCTTCTTTCCCGCGCTGAAACACCCATGGGTCGCCAACCTCTGCACGGCCGGGATCATCTGGCTGTTCATCTGGATCAATACGCGTGACGCGAAGCTGATCGGCGGCTTCACCACCATCAGCACCATCGCCGGCATCATCCCGATCGCCTTCGTCGGCCTGCTCGGCTGGCTGTGGTTCAAGCCGGACGTGTTCATGGACAGCTGGAATCCGGACAACGCACCGGTGATATCGGCCACGTCCCGCAGCGCATCCATCGCGCTGTGGGCCTTCCTGGGCGTGGAGAGCGCGGCGGTCTCGGCCGGCGTGATCGAAAACCCCAAACGCAACGTGCCCCTGGCCACCATCATCGGGCTGCTGGTCTCGACGGTGATCTACATCTCCTGCTGCACCGTGCTGATGGGCATCATCCCGGGCAAGGACCTGCGCATCTCGGGGGCACCCTTTGCCGAGGCGGCACGCGTGATGCTGGGGCCCTGGGCGGCCATCGGCATTTCGCTCGCGGCCATCCTCAAGGCGGCCGGTTCGCTGGTGGGCTGGATCCTCATCGTGGCCCAGTCGGCCCAGGCGGCGGCCGACGACGGCATGTTCCCGCGGCGATTCGCGGTCACCAACCAGCACGGCATGCCGGTGCAGAACCTGGTATTCACCGGCTTCATGATGATGGTGATGCTGCTGGCCTCGACGTCACCGGACGTGGCCACGCAGTTCGCCCACATCACCGACGCCACCGTGATCCTGATGTCGGTGCCCTACATCTATTCCGTGCTGGCGATGTGGCGACTCAACCAGACGCTGGAGATGTCCACGGCGAAGACGCAGTTCTTCGTGGTCGTGGGCGTGGTGGCCTGCCTGTACTGCCTCAGCGTGGTGCTGGGCCAGTCCGCGGAGCTGGACCGCAAGGCCCTGCTGGTGCTGTTGATCTCCACGCCCCTGTTCGCCTTCATCCGGAAACGCTAGCGATCCGGCATTGACGGTTTCTTACCCGCCCGGGTGCCACCCTCGGGCTTTCGTCGCGCGCCGGGACGTACCTCATGAGCCAGCGATTCGATGCCGTGGTGGTCGGGGCAGGGCAGGCCGGCCCCTCGCTGGCCGAGCGCCTGGGCCAGTCGGGCCGCAAGGTGGCCGTGATCGAGCGCAAGCTGGTGGGCGGCACCTGCGTCAACACCGGTTGCATCCCGACCAAGTCGATGGTGGCGAGCGCCTATGCCGCCCAGTTGGGGCGTCGCGCCGCGGAATACGGCGTGCAGACCGGCGGCGACATCCGCGTGGACATGGCGCGCGTGTGGGAGCGGACGCGCGGCATCTCCGACCGTTCGCGTGGCAACGTGGAGAACTGGCTCGGCGGCATGCCCAACGTCACCCTGCTGCGTGGGCATGCGACCTTCGAATCGCCCCGCCGCCTGCGGGTGGGCGATGACTTGATCGAGGCGGACGAGTTCTTCCTCAACGTGGGCGGTCGCGCCGTGACGCCGGACTTCCCGGGTATCGACACCGTGCCCTACCTCACCAACGTGGGGATCATGGATCTGCGTGAACTGCCGCGCCACCTGGTGATCGTGGGCGGCAGTTACATCGGACTGGAGTTCGGGCAGATGTTCCGGCGCTTTGGCGCCGAGGTCACCATCGTCGAGCGCGGCGAACGCCTGCTGCCTCGCGAAGACCCCGATGTCTCCGCGGCCGTCGTGGACATTCTCGAGCGCGAGGGCATTGCGTTGCACCTGGGCGCCGAATGCATCGAACTGTTTGGCAAGGACGGTGACGTCGGCATCGTGGCCCGCTGCGCGGATCCGCGCATGGAGGTGCATGGCACGCATCTCCTGCTCGCCGTCGGGCGCCGCCCCAATACCGACATGCTGGGACTGGACAAGGCCGGCGTGGCCGTCGACGAACGTGGCTACATCGTGGTGGACGACCAGTGCCGCACGAACGTCGATGGCATCTGGGCCATGGGCGATTGCAACGGGAAGGGCGCGTTCACCCACACCTCGTACAACGACTACGAGATCGTCGCGGCCAACCTGCTTGACCAGGAGCACCGGCGCATCTCCGACCGCATCCCCACCTATGCCTTGTTCATCGATCCGCCGCTGGCACGCGTCGGCCTCACCGAGCAGGAGGCGCTGCGCAAGGGACGTGACGTGCGCGTGGGCGTCCGCCCCATGGCCCGGGTGGGCAGGGCGATCGAGCGGGGCGAGACGCTCGGCTTCATGAAGGTGATCGTGGACGGTGGCAGCAACCAGCTGCTCGGCGCGGCCATCCTGGGCGTGAACGGCGACGAAGCCATCCACTGCCTGCTCGACACCATGTACGCCCAGGCGCCGTACCAGACGGTGACGCACGCGGTCCATATCCATCCGACGGTGGCGGAATTGCTGCCGACGACGCTGCAGAGCCTGAAGCCCGCGACGGCCTCCTGAGCATCTGGCGCGCGATGGTCCCCCGAAGCCAGCGGTGCGCCGTCAGTCGCGGGCCTGGTGTCGCAAATGGATCAAGGGGTAGGGGCGGCCCTGTCCATCCAGTGCTGAACGTCCGATACGCAGGAACCCCATGCGTTCGTAGAAACCGATGGCCTGGCGGTTCTGTTCGTTGACGTCGGTGGTCAACCCAGGGTGCCCGTGCAACGCGTGCGCCACCAGCGCGCGCCCCACGCCGCGGCCGCGAAGGGCGGCATCGATGAACAGCGCTTCCATATGGCCCTCGTGCACGAACATGAAACCCTCGGCACGATCATGCTCGTCCACGGCCAGCCACAGCGGCACCGTGGGCAGGAATGCGCGCACTTCCGCCTCGATCTCCAGCCGATCAGCGGCGGTCAGGAAATCATGCGTCTCGTCGACAGCGTTGCGCCAGATATCCAAGACCCGCGGGATATCAGCCGGTGTCGATATGCGAATATGCGTCATGCGCCAGGGCCTTCGGAATCGCGAGGGTGCCGTTACGCGCCATTAGGCCACAGGCGATCCAGGCGTTCATCACATGGCATCTTGCATGGCCACCATACGCCCGGGTAAAACGCGCGCATGGTGGACGAGTTGAACGTCGCGATTCGCCGGCTCGCCCATCCGGATCGCAGCAACAGGACGACCGCGGCGGCAGACGTGGAATTCAACGGACTGGCCCCGGAGTAGGGAAGGGCGGCGTCGCATCATCACGGAAACCTGGGCACGGACCATCTTTGAAGCCGCGAGGGATTCGATGAACAAGCTGATGAAATGGACCTGTCTCGCGCTGGCCGCGGCGATGCTGCCGGCCATGGCAGGTGAGGCATCCCGGGAGGATGCGACGCCCCAGGCACAAGCCCATCAGCCGCCGGCGATCCACATCGAGGATGTCTACCTGTTCTACAAGGTCTATGACGCCGCCGAAGCACGCCCTTCGGCCGAGCAGCTCCAGCACGAATATGTCGACCGCGGCACCGACGGCCTGCATCGCTTTTTCGAGCAGCGGCATACGACGGCCACGTCGATCGCCGATGCGATCGTCGCGCACCCGGCCGTCTTTGCGGATGCCAAGCGCTGCATGGTCGTGTTGCCCCGGGTGCGGCAGCGGCTGGATGTCGCCCTGGAAAAGCTGGGCCAGCTCTATCCACCGGCAGCCTTCGTACCCGTCACCGTTGCCGTGGGCCGTGGCAAGCCCGTGGGCATCAGCGACTCGACCGGCGTCATGATCGGCATCGAGGCGCTGTGCGCGATCGGCTACCTGGAGGCCAACGTGGAAGATCGCTTCGTGCATGTACTCGCGCATGAATACGCCCACGTGCAGCAGGCGAGGAGCGCTCCGGCCATGTACGACGATCCGAAGCCCACCGTGCTGGAGGAGTCACTGATCGAGGGCGCGGCCGAATTCGTGGGCGAGCAGATATCCGGCAGCGTCTCCGACATCTACCTGCCGGCGATGACGAAAGGCCGCGAAAAGGAGCTCGAGACCGAGTTTGCCGCCGACATGGACAAGACCGACCTATCCAAATGGCTGTACAACGGCACCCTGACCAAGCCCGGCGATATCGGTTACTGGGTGGGCTACCGCATCGTCAAGTCCTATTACCAGCATGCCGGCGACAAGCGCCAGGCGCTGCGCGAGATCCTGGAAATGAACGACCCCAAGGCCTTCCTGGGCAGGAGCGGCTGGTATCCCGGCATCGAATTGCATTAGGCCGCCCGGGCGCGATGACCGGCACCAGGTTCAGTGATCGCGGAACTCGTGCCCCCGGGCATCGATGTAGAACTCAAGGTCTCCCTGCTTCACGCGGGCCAGGCCTCGGCGGAAGGTGATTGCGCGGTCGTAACGGCACGGCACGACCAGGCGTCCGCGTGCATCCAAGGCGCCCCAGAGCGATTGGTCATCCTTGATCGCCACCAGGTTTTCATGGGCGCCCCATACGCTGCTCATGCCGCAACGAAGGGGCTTGCCAGCGGCATCGGTCACGCACCAGGAGCCCGCATCTTCGCGGAACGCCAGCAGCAGCTGGCTGCTTCCTTCGGCCAGGATCCTGACGTCTTCGAATGAGGCGTGTGTAAAGGGCACGACCTCCATATCCCTGCTGGCGTCGAGTATGCCCCAGCCCTCACGGCCGCGACCGACAAAGAAGCCGCGTGCCGGATAGCGCAGGTCGCCGTACTTTCCAAAGCCGACGACCACCGTGTTCGTTCGGTCGATCACCCCGACCGTCCGTCGATCGGGCGAGAAAACCGAGGCGTAGCCATCGACGAAGCCCCGCCAGTCGACAAAATCAGACTCGCCGCTGCGATCGGCCGGTACGGTCTCGGCCTTGGCCTTGGCTGGCAGTGATGGTTGTGGAGCCGGGCTGCCAGCAGCACAAGACAACTCATCGCTGCACCATTCCGAAACCCGCCCATTGGCCTCGATGCGATAGCGCTTGATCCAGCCCTTCGTATGAAAGGGATTGATATCGATGAAGCCGCGCTTGGTGCTGGCCCTGACAAGCGTGGCCTGGGCCTCGCCACCCTTGAAGTCGGACGCCGCGGAGAATCGCGGACGGACGATCCAGTGGCCGTCCCGGTCGATGTATCCCCATCGGGCGCCAACCTTTACCGCGGCGCGATCTTCGGAAAATGGCGCCACATCATCGAACCGGGGCGGGATGACCAGCGTTTCGCGATGGTCGACGAATCCGAATCGCCCATTGGCCCCGAGATAAGGAATCAGGTCCGGGGCTGACTCCAGTGCGGGATCACCGGAGCCGGGCGTTTCCGTTGGTTCAGTCGACGCGCGCGCCTGATCGAAGCACGCGAGCACGGCCAGGAGCAAAAGCGCCCATAGGAGCGCGCGCATCAAAGGGTCCATCGCCATCCAACCTGTTTGTTTTGCCAAACAAAGAGGATGGATGCGGGGTGGAGGGCGGGCCATCAGACGAATCCGAAACACCGTGGTCTTGCGCATGCCGGGCGTGAGCCACCCGTCGGCATGGCTCGCCCCTCACATGGCAGCGTTGGTCAGGCTCGTCGAGCTTTGGCGCCGGAATGCAGGCAGTGGCGCGCACGCTTTTCCCTGCGCCATGGAAAGGCGCGCCTCGGTTTCGCCAGCCGCAGGATCGCCCGGCTCTACCCGTGATAGCTGATACCGGGTTCGGCCACGCTCACCCGCGTACCGGCACGGCCTTCCGTAATGGCGACGATATCGGCCAGCGCGCCGATAACGGCATCCTTGCCGGTCTCGCGGGCAAACTCCATCGCCGCCTGGACCTTGGGTCCCATGGATCCGGCCGCGAAACCCAGTCGTTCGAGTTCGTCCGGATGGGCCCTGGCGATGGCTTTCTTCGTGGGCTTGCCCCAATCCACATAGGCGGCATCCACGTCGGTGGCGATCACCAGGAGCTCGGCGGCGAGCTCCTTCGCCAACAGCGCCGAGCACAGGTCCTTGTCGATCACCGCTTCCACGCCGACGAGCTTATGGTCCTTGTCGTACATCGTGGGAATGCCGCCACCACCGGCGCATATCACGATGGTGCCTTGCTCGATCAGCCACTGGATCGGGCGGATCTCGAAGATGTGCTGCGGGCGCGGGCTCGCGACCACGCGGCGGAACTTGTCGCCATCCGGCGCGATGGCCCAGCCTTTCTCCTTGGCGAAGCGTTCCGCTTCCTCCTTGGTATAGACCGGACCGATCGGCTTGGTGGGATTGCCGAACGCAGGATCGTTCGCATCGACCTTGACCTGGGTGAGCAAGGTCGCGAACGGCTGGTCGTAGGGCAGGAGGTTGCCCAGCTCCTGTTCGATCAGGTAGCCGATCATGCCTTCGGTCTGCGCCCCCAGCACGTCGAGGGGGTAGGGGGCCACTTCCTTGTAGGCCGCGCCCTGCAGGGCCAGCAGGCCGACCTGGGGCCCGTTGCCGTGCGCGATCACCAGCTCGTTGCCCGAGGCGATCTGCGCGATCTGCTGCGCGGCGGTCCGCACATTGTCGCGCTGGTTGTCGGCCGTCATCGGTTCGCCACGCCGCAGCAGTGCATTGCCGCCCAATGCCATGACAATTCGCATAATCGCTCCCGTCGTCCGACTGGGTAAGCGGCGGCATGGGCCCTACGTCCGCATGCCGCCGGGAAAGCCCCGGTATGCCCGCCTCAGAGGTCGGCGAGCGTGGAAACCAGGATGGCCTTGATGGTGTGCATGCGGTTTTCCGCCTGTTCGAACGCGATGTTCAGCGGAGACTCGAACACGTCCTCGGTCACCTCGATGCCGTTGGCGAGGTTCGGATACTTCGCCGCGATCTCCTCGCCGACCTCGGTCTCGCTGTTGTGGAAGGCCGGCAGGCAGTGCATGAACTTCGCCTGCGGATTCTCGGTGGCCTTCATCATGGCCATGTTGACCTGGTAGGGGAGCAGCTCCTTGATGCGCTCGCCCCACGCCTCGACCGGCTCACCCATCGACACCCAGACGTCCGTATGCACGAAGTCGACGCCCTTGACGGCCGCATTGGCATCCTCGGTCAGCATGATGCGCGCACCGCTTTCCTCGGCGAACTTCCGGCACAGCTCGACGTGCTCGTCCTCGGGCCAGCGGGACTTCGGGGCCGCGATGCGCACGTCCATGCCCAGCTTGGCGCCGATCAGCAGCAGGGAATTGCCCATGTTGTTCCTCGCATCGCCCAGATAGGCATAGCTGATCGAGGTCAACGGCTTGTCGCAATACTCGCGCATGGTGAGGACGTCGGCGAGCATCTGGGTGGGGTGGTATTCGTCGGTCAGGCCATTGAATACCGGCACGCCAGCGAACTTGGCCAGCTCTTCCACGATCTCCTGCTTGTAGCCACGGTACTCGATCGCGTCATACATGCGCCCCAGCACGCGTGCCGTGTCCTTCATGCTTTCCTTGTGGCCGATCTGTGACGAATGCGGGTCGATATAGGTGACGTTGGCGCCCTGGTCGTAGGCCGCCACCTCGAACGCGCAACGGGTGCGCGTGGAGGTCTTCTCGAAGATCAGCGCGATGTTGACGCCCTTCAGCTGTTGCTGCTCGGTGCCGCTGTACTTCGCGCGCTTGAGGTCGCGCGACAGGTCGAGCAGGTAGCGAAGCTCGCGCGGCGTGTGGTGCATCAGGCTGAGGAGGCTTCGATTGCGCAGGTTGAAAGCCATGTCGGTTCTCCATCGATGTCATGGATGACGTTTCGTCGGACGAAAGTCGCGCTTGCCGTTCCGTTCAGTAGTCCACCGCGTCGCGGATGATCGGGCAGGTCATGCAATGGCCACCGCCACGTCCACGACCCAGCTCGCCGGCCGTGATGGTGATGACCTCGACGCCGGCCTTGCGCAGCAGCGTGTTGGTATAGGTATTGCGGTCGTAGCCGATGACGACGCCCGGCTCGATGCAGACGACGTTGTTGCCGTCGTCCCATTGCTCGCGCTCCGCGGCGAAGATGTTGCCGCCGGTCTCCACCACGCGCAGCTTGGGCAGGCCCAGCGCCGCGGCAACGACTTCCACGAAGGGCTTTTCCTCGCGCCGAACGTCGACGTCACCCGGGCTGGATTCGTCCGGATGCACGGTGAAGGCGACGATCTCGTTGACGACTTCGGGGAAGACCGTGACGAGGTCGCGGTCGCAGAAGGTGAACACCGTATCCAGGTGCATCGCCGCACGCGATTGCGGCAGCCCCGCGATGATGACCTTCTGGGCCGCCCCCTTGGCGAACAATGCCTGGGCCAGCTCGCCGATGGCCTGGCGGGTGGTCCGTTCGCCCATGCCGACCAGCACCACGCCGTTGCCGATGGGCATCACGTCGCCGCCTTCCAGGGTCGATCCGCCATGGTCCGCGCCCGGCTCGCCATACCAGACCTCGAAATCCTGGCCGGCGAAATCGGGGTGGAACTTGTAGATCGAGGCGGTGAGCAGGGTTTCCTGCCGCCGGGCCGGCCAGTGCATGGGATTGAGCGACACGCCGCCGTAGATCCAGCAGGAGGTGTCACGGGTGAACAGCATGTTCGGCAGGGGCGGCAGCACGAAGCTCGACTGCCCCAGGTACTGCCGGAACATCTTCAGCGGCTTGCTGTGGCTGGTCTCCGGGATGTCCTCGGCGGTCACGCCGCCCACGAGGAACTCGGCGACCTTGCGCGGCTCCAGGCTCTCGATCCAGGAGCGCACTTCGTCAGCGAGCGTCACGCCCACGGTGTTCGGACGGATCTTGCGGTCGAGGATCCACTTCAATGCCTCGGGATTCCGGATCGTCTCGGCCAGCATGTTGTGCACCTCGACCACGTCGACGCCGCGTTCGCGCATCTTCGAGACGAAATCGAAATGATCGCGCTTGGCCTGGGCCACCCAGACGACGTCGTCGAACAGGAGTTCGTCGCAATTGCTTGGCGTCAATCGCTGGTGGGCCAGCCCTGGCGAGCACACCATGACCTTGTGCAGCTTGCCGACCTCGGAGTGCACACCCAGTTTCAGCTTGTCCGGACTCATCGTGTTTCTCCTGCAATCAGAGAGAAGCCTCGTATGGCTCCGCGGTCGCGACGACCGCGACGATCACGACAACGTTGAAGATCCCCTTTGCGGCGATTGCGAAGTCCGGTCGTCCGTCCCCACATGTCGCTCTTGCGTTACTGCGTCATTCCTTGCGAATGGATGAAGAACCGACAGCGCCGGGTATTCCGTTCGACCGCATGAGGAAGCCTCGCGGGCAAGCTTCGAGGTGGCTGACGACGCATCCTGCGATGGTCTGGTCCAAAAGCGGCAGCGCTTGAAGCCGGGCCTTGGCCGGCGACTCTAGTCCTGCGCGCGTATAGGCGGCGTGGGTGCGCAGTAGCAAAAAATACCGCGTGAGTAACATGCGCAGGGAAGGGGAGATGCCGCGCCAACCGTCCTGCATATCCGTTGAATTACTTAAGTAGTTTTCGACGCGCCGCGTGCACGGCGTGCCGCGATCGTCGATCCGGATTCCGGGCGGCATGGATGAAGAGGGCGCTTGTCCGAGTCGAATGCCGCGCGTCCATGCCCGCGAAGGTTCAACACCACGCGGCACCCAGAAGATAAATGTGCCCGGGTGCTACTCACCAAGCGCGTGGAAGCAGGGCATTCAACCTCATGCCCAGATGCTGCGCGACACACTTCGAACCCTGCCCACTGCCCGCTTCCGCTACAAGGCGTCGTGATGGTGGGAGAATCCGGGTCACTGCATCGCGCTGAAGTCCTGGCCTTGCAGGAAGATCA
>JACXTT010012815.1_pt1 | contig 11104 bp, 19 predicted proteins | sample 9270951 | NCBI WGS metagenome assembly JACXTT01 (sample SAMN15532306, study PRJNA645909) | rock metagenome | isolation source: weathered quartz diorite | place: Puerto Rico | collected 2017-06-21 | reverse complement strand
AAATGTCGATCCTTCGCCCGGCATACTTGACCTTGACCTTGGTCTTCTCCTTGGCGATCTCGCCCTCGACAGCCACGTAGCTCACATAACCCTCGCGCTTGAGGATGTGGGCGATGCTTTCCTTCATCGTGGAGTGCGGGATCTCAACGCTCGGCAACAACGCGTTGCCGGCGTTGCGGATGCGGGTCAACAAATCAGCAATGGGGTCGCTCATAATTACCAGCTCGCTTTCGTGACACCGGGGATCATGCCGGACAGCGCCAGCTCGCGGAACGTCAGGCGCGACACACCGAACTTGCGGATGAAGCCGTGGCGGCGTCCGGAGACGGCGCAGCGGTTCACCAGGCGCGTGGGCGAGGCGTCGCGCGGCAGCTTGGCAAGGCCGGCGTAGTCTTTGCGGGCCTTCAGTTCGGCGCGTTTGGCGGCGAATTTCTTCACCGTCGCTTGCTTGCGTTTGTTGCGTTCCAACCAGGCGGTCTTGGCCATAATCCGGGTGCGTTAAATCATTTCTCGGCGAACGGCATGCCCATCAGCTTGAGCAGGTCGCGCGCCTCGTCGTTGGTCGGCGCAGAGGTGACGATGGTGATGTCCATGCCCTGCTGGCGCTTGATCTTGTCCAGGTCAATCTCCGGGAAAATGGTCTGGTCGGAGACGCCGATGGAGTAGTTGCCGCGCCCGTCGAACTTGCGCGGGCTGATGCCGCGGAAGTCGCGGATGCGCGGCAGCGCGGTGGCGACGAGGCGGTCGAAGAACTCATACATCGCGTCGCGGCGCAGCGTGACGAAGCAGCCGACGGGCTGGTGCTGGCGCAGCTTGAAGTTGGCGATGCTCTTTCGGGCCTTGGTGATGACCGGTTTGCGTCCGGTGATCGCGGTCAGGTCTTTCGCGGCGTCGTCCACGGCACTCTTCTCAAGCGAGGCGCTCACGCCCATGTTGATGACGATCTTCTCCATCTTCGGCACTTGATGGACGTTCTTGTATTTGCGCTTCTCGACGAGCGCGGGCCGCACTTCCTCGATGTATTTCTTGTAAAGTCGGGATTCCATACGCGTCAGGCTTTGGCTGGCTCAACAACGGCGGCGCGCTTGGCAGCGCGGGCGTCGAATTTGGCGGCGAGCATCACGTTGGAGACGTGGATGGGGCCTTCGCGTTCGAGAATCGCGCCGTTCGGGTTCTGCTGGTTCTTGCGGACATGCTTTTTCTGGACGTTCACGCCCTCGACAAAGACGCGGTCCTTCTTGGTCAACACGGAGATGATCTTGCCGCGCTTGCCCTTGTCCTTGCCGGTGATGACGACCACTTCGTCACCGCGTTTCACATGAAGTTTGCTGGGCATAACTAGATGACCTCCGGGGCAAGTGAAATGATTTTCATGAACTTCAGGTCGCGCAGCTCGCGGGCCACGGGACCGAAGATGCGCGTCCCCTTCGGGTTGCGCTCGGCGTCAATGATGACGATGGCGTTGCGGTCGAAGCGCAGATAAGAGCCGTCCGCACGGCGGATGCTCTGCTTGGTGCGCACGACGACGGCGTCGCAGACCTCGCCCTTTTTCACGGTGCCGTCGGGAGCGGCCTCCTTGATGTGGCACTTGATGACCTCGCCGACGTGGGCGTAGGCCTGGTTGCGACCGAGGACGCCGATCACCGCCGCGCGCTTGGCGCCGGTGTTGTCGGCCACGTCACAGATGGATCGGATTTGCAGCATGGTCGTGGGCGGTTAGGCGGTCACCTGCGCCTGTTCCTGGGCGCGCTCGACGATTTCGACCAGGCGCCAGCACTTGGTCTTGGAGAGGGGACGGGTCTCCTCGATGCGCACGATGTCGCCGACCTTGGCCTCGGACTTCTCATCATGCGCGTAAAATTTCTTGTAGCTCGTCACCACCTTCTTGAATTGCGGGTGCGGGAAGCGGCGCTTCACGCTCACGACAATCGTCTTCTGCATCTTGCTGGAGACGACCTCGCCGGTGCGCTCCTTGCGTTGATGGCGGGCAATATTGTTCGCGGTGTCGGGCATGGCTTAGGCGGCTTTGGGTTGCGCGGACTGCTGACGGAGCTGGGTGATGCGGGTCTCGACGCGCGCGATGTCCTTGCGGAGGAGGCGCAGGCGGGAGGGTTTCTCCAACTGGGCGGTCGCCTTCTGGAGGCGCAGGTTGAACAGCTCCTGCCGCAGGTCGCGGCTCTTGGCGGCCAGCTCGGCCACCGTCATGTCTTTGAATTCGGCAAATTTCATGGTCAGGCGTGCGCGTGACGCGCGATGAACTTCGTCTTGATGGGCATCTTGGTGGCCGCCAGGCGCATCGCCTCGCGGGCCATCACCTCGGGAATGCCGTCCACTTCAAACAGCACGTTGGCGGGGCGGATGACCGCGACCCAGCCCTCGACGCCGCCCTTGCCCGTGCCCATGCGGACTTCGAGGGGCTTCTTCGTGAACGACTTGTCCGGGAAAACGCGGATCCACATCTTGCCGCGGCGCTTCATGTGACGGGAAATCGCCACGCGGCAGGCCTCGATGACCTTGTTGTCCAGCCAGCAGCGCTCCAGCGCCATCAGGCCATACTCGCCAAACGCCACGGTGTTGCCGCGCGTGGCCAGGCCACGGCGCGCACCACGGTGCATTTTGCGATACTTCACTCTTGCGGGCATCATCGCCATATCGAGTCCTCAGTCTGAAAGTTAATTGCCGTTGACCGGAGCCGGAGCGGGAGCCGCCGGCCTGGCGTCCTTGTCCTTCGACTCCTCTTTGCAAATCCAGCACTTCACGCCGATTTTGCCTTGCAGGGTTTTCGCCTCGGCAAAGCCGTAGTCAATGTTCGCGCGCAGCGTGTGCAACGGGACGCTGCCTTCGAGATACTTCTCCACGCGGGCGATTTCCGAGCCGCCGAGGCGGCCGGCGCAGCGCACGCGGATGCCCTGCACGCCCTGCATCTGCATGGCGGTCTGCACGGCCTTCTTCATCGCGCGACGGAAGGAAACGCGGCGCTCGAGCTGAAGCGCGATGTTCTCCGCGACGAGCTGGGCGTCGGACTCCGGGGACTTCACCTCGATGATGTCCACATAAACTTCCTTGCCCGTCATCTTGCTCAACTCCTCCTTGAGCTTGTCAATCTCCGCGCCCTTGCGGCCGATGACCACGCCGGGGCGGGCCGTGTAGATGGTGATGCGGCAGCGGTTGGCGGCGCGCTCGATGCCGATGCGCGGCACGGAGGCGGACTCGAGCTTCTTCTTCAGGATCTCGCGAATCTTGAAGTCCTCGGTCAGCAGCGGGCCGAAGCCCTTCTTGTCGGAATACCACTTCGAGCGCCAGTCCTTGTTGACTGCGACGCGAAGGCCGATGGGATTGGATTTTTGGCCCATACTTATTGCAGGTCGGAAAGGACGATCTTGATGTGGCTGCTCCGCTTGATGATGGGGCCGGCAGAGCCGCGCGCTTTCGGCGTCATCCGCTTCAAACGCCCGGCGGTCAGCGCCAGCGCCTCGCGCACAACCAAGTTCTCGGCCCTGAGGCCGTTGTTGTTTTCGGCGTTCGCGATGGCTGACTTGAGCGTCTTGGCGACGGCCCGCGCGGACTTGCGGGGGATGACGGCCAGGACATGCTGCGCCTGCAGCGCCGGGAGGCCCTGAATCTGGCGCACTACCTCGCGCACCTTCTGTGGCGACATCCGGAAATTTTTGAGAAAGGCTTGGACTTCCATGCTATTTGGCCTCCGCCTTGGCGGTGTGAGCGCCGTGCTTCTTGAAGATGCGGGTGAGCGAAAATTCGCCCAGCTTGTGCCCGACCATGTTCTCCGTCACGAACACCGGCAGAAATTGCTTCCCGTTGTGGACGTTGAACGTCAGCCCGATGAAATCCGGGGTGATCGTCGAGCGCCGCGACCAGGTCTTGATCGGGGTCTTCGAGTTGCTTCCCTTGGCCTTCACGATCTTGTCCATGAGGCTCGCCTCCACATAGGCGCCTTTTTTGATTGAACGTCCCATAGTCTCTTACGGTTGCTTCATTGGGCGGCCATCGCGGCGGACCACGATGAACCGGTTGGAATCCTTCGTCTTGATGCGGGTGCGATAGCCCTTCGCCAGCAGACCCCACGGCGAGGTGAGCTGCTGCCAGCCACCGCCGGACTTCGACTTGCCCTGGCCGCCGCCGTTGGGATGGTCCACCGGGTTGCGCGCCACGCCGCGGCTGATCGGACGGATGCCGCGATGACGGCTGCGGCCGGCCTTGCCGAGAGTGACATTCTCGTGCTCGGTGTTGCCCACCTGGCCGATGGTCGCGTAGCACTCCTCGTTGATCTTGCGAATTTCCCCCGAGGGCAGGCGAATCTGCGCGTAACCGTCGTCCACGGACATCAGCGTCGCGGCGGAACCGGCGGAGCGAACCATCTGGGCACCCCGGCCCGGCTTGATCTCAATCGCGTGAATCGGCAGGCCGACGGGCACCGACTTGAGCTGGACGCAGTTGCCAACGTCCGGCGGGGCGGTCGGGCCAGACACGATCTTCGCCCCGACCTTCAGGCCAACCGGCGCGATGATGTAACGCTTCTCACCGTCCTTGTAAGTGAGCAGCGCCAGGCGCGCGGTGCGAATGGGATCGTATTCAATGGCGGAAACCTCGGCCTCGATGCCGTGCTTGTTCCGCTTGAAGTCCACCAGGCGAATCTTCTGCTTGTGACCGCCGCCGATGCCGCGCGCAGTGACGCGGCCATAGTGGTTGCGCCCGCCCGTCTTCTTGCGGATGACGACGAGGCTTTTCTCGGGCTTCTTCTTCGTGATGTCGCTGTAGTCCGAGATCGTGATGTATCTCGTGGACGGCGTCAGCGGGCGGAAAGTCTTGACGGGCATGGCGGGAAATTAGGTGAGGTTGATCTTGTCGCCGTCCTTGAGGGTGATGATGGCCTTCTTCCAGTGCGCATCACGGCCGGCGTGCTTTGTGTTCTGGCGGCGGGCCTTGCCCCGGACGTTCGAGGTGTTGACGGCCACAACCTTGACCTTGAAGAGTTCTTCCACCGCCTTGCGGATCTCGATCTTGTTCGCGCGGCGGTCGGCCACCACGGTGTATTGGTTGAACCGCTCGGCCTGCATCGCGCCCTTCTCGCTGATGCGCACCGTCTTGATGATGTCGAAGGAATTCATGGCGGTTACTGGTCGGAGAGCCGGAGGGCGACCTTCTCCAAGGCGGCCTTGGTGAAGACTAGCTTGTCACAAAGCAGCGCCTCGTAGGTGTTGAGCTTCTCGCCGCTGGTCAGCGTGACGTTCGGCACGTTGCGCGAACCGAGCGTCAGGTTCTTGTCCTCGCTGGAGACGAGGAGGACAGTGCGGCCGCCGAGCTTGAGCGCGCCGAGCACCCCGAGGAATTCCTTGGTCTTGTGGGTGGCGAGCTTGAAATCGTCCACCACCACCACATCACCCGCCTTGAGCCGCTCGCTGAGCGCCTTGCGGAGCGCCAGCGCGCGCACGCGCTTGTTGACCTTCTTCGTAAAATCACGCGGCTTGGGGCCGAACACCACGCCGCCGCCGCGCCAGAGCGGAGACGCATACGAACCGGCGCGCGCGCGGCCCGTGCCTTTTTGACGCCAGGGCTTCTTGTTCGAGCCGTTCACGTCGCCCACGTTCTTCGTGCAGGCGGTCCCGCTGCGTTGCGCCGCGTTGTAAGCAACGACGACGTCATGCACCGCCTGGGTGCCGCGGCCATTCTCAATCAGCGCGAAGCCGACCTCGACCTCGCCCTGGCTGTTGCCCTTGTTGTCCAAAATGGGAAGTTTCATGACTCAGTCCTACTTCTTCTTGGCGGCGGCTTCCTTCTTGCTTTTGGCGACGGCCTCGGCCTGCGCCTTGGCGGCCTTCGCAGCTTCCTCGCGATCCTTGCGCGCCTGCGCGATGGGATACTTCTTCGCCTCGCGGATGACGACGTAGTCGCCTTCCGAGCCGGGGATGGAGCCTTTGATGAGCAGCAAATTGTCGTCCTTGCGGACCTGGATGACTTCCAGGTTCTGCGTCGTGCGGCGCTGCTGGCCCATGTGGCCGGGCATCTTCATGCCGCGCATCACCGTGCCGGGGAACAGGCGCTGGCCAATCGCACCCGAGCGGCGCTTCCAGCCTTTGCAGCCGTGCGTGGCGTCGCCACCGGCGAACGCCCAGCGGGCCACGACGCCCTCGAAGCCGCGGCCCTTGGTCGTGCCGATGGCGTCCACGAAATCACCCACCGCAAAAATGTCCGGTCCGACGATGTCACCCGGCTTGACCGTCAGCGCGAAGTCCCGGAATTCCTTGATGCGCTTCACCGGCGCGCCCTTGTGCTTGGTGATGTGACCCAGCACGGCTTTGGTGAGACGCTGCTGCTTCTGGTCGTCGAAGCCGAGCTGGACCGCGTTGTAGCCGTCCTTGCCATCCTTGGCCTTGACCTGCAGCACGCGGTTCGGACCCGCGAGCACGACCGTCACGGCGACGGCATTGCCGCTCGCGTCATACACGCGTGTGTGGCCGAGTTTTTTTCCGAGCAAGCCGATCATAGGAAGTTAAATCTTAATGGTGATGTCAACCCCCGCCGGCAGGTTGAGCTTCTTCAACTCGTCCACGGTCTTGGCGGTGGGGTCGAGGATGTCCAGCAGCCGCTTGTGCGTGCGCTGCTCGAACGTCTCCTGCGATTTCTTGTCGGCGTGGGGGGAGCGGAGCACCGTGAGACGCTCCACGCGGGTGGGAAGGGGAATGGGGCCGGCGACCCGGGCGCCGGAGCGCTTGACCGTCTCCACGATGTCGTGGGCCGACTGGTCAATGACCCGGTGGTCGTAAGCCTTGAGGCGAATGCGAATGCGTTGTCCAGCCATACAAAGAACAAGAGTTGAAAATCTAGGCGCGCTCGGCGCTGTCGCACGCCCACGCCGACTCCGCGAGTCGGCCCAGCGCGCTCTTCATTACACGAATTGTTTGACTGCTCGTCACTGAGTTTTCGTTTTACCCTCGTCGTGTTCACCCGACGAAAGGGCGGGCAAAATAGCAGTCTGCGTTTTCAGTGCAACATTTTTTCCAAACTTTTTTGCCGGGAAATTTCCGCCGCGCCAAAACCCGCGTGGAACCGCGCTTGCCGCGCTGTCCGGGCTGCTCGTAACCTCGCCCCGTGACCTCGCAGGAAACCGCCTTCCAGGAATTCGCGGACTTCGCCGCCACGCTCAGAGGCGAGTCGCTCGGCTCTGCTGTTTATTCTGGTAACCCCAGTTTTCCTGGCACCGCTCTGACCCTCCAGCATCCCCTATCGACGTGCTCGATGAACCCAGCGTCTCGGAGAAACTGTAGTTGTTGGCGAATCTTGTCGCGAACATGGCGATTGCCCGGATGAAGCAACTCAAGCTTTCTCGACTCGGCGTAAATGTCCGAGTTCGTGAATTCATCTCTGCCCAATTCCCGCACTACGTTCAAAACGTCCAGTGTCCATCCTCGTTCTGTAACCCCAACGCTTTTAAGCGGACGAAGCCGGTCAAACTGCTCACGAACAAGCGCAGGAGATGAGGACACTCCTTTGCTTATGAGCTGAATTCGGGCGTCAGCAGGAATATTTGCAAGAACAATGAAGCAACCCACCCACCCAGCACGTCGTGCGGTGGACGAAAGAGGACGCCGTCGTTCAATCGCAGATGGCGAAAGAGCAAAATGGGGCACCAACAACAAATCGACCACATTCCACGAGATGCTGTTGTATCTGAGCAAAAACAAATTGGGAGCAACGTCACTGCGCAATGCGGAAAGCATCGCGTCGTATGCACCATCCAAGATCTTGTTCGTAATTGGCGAATTCTTCCCCTTCAACTGAAACCGTTGGTCACAAGAGATGCACCAAAAGTCAACCGCCCGCGTATTGGCTGGGAAGGGCTGGATTCTGTCTGCCATACAGCATGGGCAGAAAAGGTTTTCACCGGCCCACGCCTCGGTAATAACGCGTGCACGCTGGGAAAGGCTTCGGTAGCCGTGTCCCAACTGTCTTGGCATTTCGATCTTCACAATTCAATGTGCTTGAAGCTCACGCTCGATAAAAACAATTTCCTCGCGGAGACGATCCTCCAAGAAGTTTGAGATGAACTGTTGAATCGCCATTCGCTCGGTGATTTCGGATGGGAAGGCTTTCAAATAGCGGCGGCGATACGCCTCAGCCAACTTCGCATCAATTTCGACTTGGATCGATTTCATGCTTTCACCTTTTCACCAACGGTATCGGAAACACCATTTGACCAACAACTCTGTCACCGAGACTAAACGGCAGTCAAATTTTCCGTTGCATTCCCGCGACTGCCACCATCGCGTAATCAACCTTCTGCACGCCTGCGAGCAGGCCAAGCTGAGTGTGAAGGTGACGGACGAGGGAAACTATTGGAAAACAGGTTCGGAAGCTGATCTTCGCGCCAAGTTCGAAGAACACGACCAGACAATCGCCGCGTTTGGCGGAGCGCTGAAGGACGCAGCCGATGCGAACCAAGAACGCGTGCAAGGCCCGATCTTCAGCGACCCCCGCTTTGAACGACTCGCAGCAGAGGGCCGCGCCGTCCTTCGCGAGGAAATGTTTGAAGCTCTGCATCTTCCACCTCGCCCTGAATTGCCACGCGGTCGCAGAGGGCGCAACGCCTCATGAGCCGCGACTGCGTGCGCACCGAGCTGCCGGCAGTCCCGCCGACGGTTCCACCGCGCAGTCCTACGCCGCCGCCGCGCACGACTTCATGGCGAAGGAGGAGGCCCCGCCCTGGCCCGCGAAGCCTTGAACTTCCACGCCTTTGCGTCCTGGCGTTGGAAAAGAAAAGCCCGCCGGCCTTGCGGGTGGCGGGCTTGTGTAAAAACAGTTCGCTTATGAGCGCGCAGCGGGTTTCTTCGCCGAGGTCTCGAGGATTTGCATCGCGATCTGCTGCGGCACCTGCTCGAAGGTGTGCGGCTCCATCGAGTAGCTCGCGCGGCCCTTCGAGAGGGAGCGGATGGCGGTGGCGTAGCCGAACATTTCGGCCAGCGGCACGTGCGCATTCACGATCACCTGCCCATGTTTGGAGTCGATGTTTTGAATCGTGCCACGGCGGCGGCTGATGTCGCCCACCAAGTCGCCCTGGTATTCGCTTGGCGTGGTGACTTCGACCTTCATGATCGGCTCGAGGATGATCGGGCCGGCCTGCTTGAAGGCGTCCTTGAGCGCGAAGATGCCGGCCATCTTGAACGCGAGCTCGTTGGAGTCCACCTCGTGGAAGGAGCCGTCGGTCACGGCGACCTTGATGTCAATGACCTGGTAGCCGGCATACACGCCGGAGCGGCAGGCCTCTTCGATGCCGTCAATGACCGCCGGGACGTATTCCTTCGGGATGGTGCCGCCGACGATCTTGTTCTCGATCTCGATGCCCTTGCCCTTTTCGTTCGGCTCAAGGGTGATGCAGGCGTGGCCGTATTGGCCGCGACCGCCGGACTGGCGGATGAACTTGCCCTCGCCCTCGGCGGCCTTGGTGATGGTCTCGCGATAGGCGATCTGCGGCGCGCCGGAGTTGGCCTCGACTTTGAATTCGCGCTTCAAGCGATCAATGATGATCTCCAGGTGCAGCTCGCCCATGCCCGCGATGATGAGCTGGCCGGTCTCCTCGTTGGTGAAGCAGCGGAAGGTCGGGTCTTCCTCGGCGAGGCGCTGGAGGCCCTCGGACATCTTGTCGCGGTCCTGCTTGGTCTTCGGCTCGACGGCCATGCTGATGACCGGCTCGGGGAAGGTCGGCGGCTCGAGCGCGACGTCGAAGTCCTCGTTGCAGATGGTGTCGCCGGTGGTGATGTTGCGCAGGCCGACGAGCGCGGCGATGTCGCCGGCGTAGGCCACGTCAATGTCCTTGCGCTCGCTGCCCTGGATGATCATCAGGCGGCTGACGCGCTCGCGGCGGCGGGTGCGCGGATTGTAAATGGTGTCGCCCTTCTTGAGCTGGCCGGAATACACGCGGAAGAACACGAGCTTGCCGGCGTAGGGGTCGGTCCAGAGCTTGAACGCGAGCGAGCAGAACTTGTTGTTGTCGTCGGTGACGACATCCACCTTGGTCTCGGTGCCGACCTCGTGGCCCTGCGCGGCGGGAATGTCCAGCGGCGACGGGAGGTAATCAATCACGGTGTCCACGAGCACCTGCACGGCCTTCTTCTTGAAGGCAGAGCCGCAGAGCACGGGGACGAACTCCAGCTTGCAGGTGAGGCGGCGGATGGCGGCCTTGAGAGCTTCCGGGGAAACCGGCTTCTCCTCCAGCACCAGCTCGGCGATGGCGTCGTCCTTGTTCGAGACGGCGTCAACCAGCTCGGCGAGCGCGGCCCTGGCCCCGGCCTGCAACGCGGCGGGGATTTCCGTCACCTCGTAGTTAAGGCCCTCGGCCAGCACGTCGCCGGAGCCCCAGACGATTGCCTTCTGGTTTACCACGTCAATGACGCCGGCGAACTGGTCCTCCGCGCCGATGGGCAGGAAAACTGGGAACGCGTAAGCCTTGAGCTTGTTGCGCATGTCCGCCAGCGCGTTCTCAAAGTTCGCGCCGGTGCGGTCCATCTTGTTCACGAACGCGATGCGCGGGACGTTATACTTCGTCGCCTGACGCCAGACGGTCTCGGACTGCGGCTGCACGCCGGCGACACCGCAGAAGACTGCGACCGCGCCGTCGAGCACGCGCATGGAACGCTCGACCTCGGCGGTGAAGTCCACGTGGCCGGGGGTGTCAATGATGTTGATGCGATGCGGGACGTTGTTGAACGCCTTGTAAACCTGGTCCTCGCCCGGCTTCGCGGTCTTCTGCGTCCAGAAGCACGTCACGGCGGCGGAGGTGATGGTGATGCCGCGCTCGCGCTCCTGCTCCATCCAGTCGGTGACGGTGTTGCCGTCGTCCACGTCGCCGATCTTGTGGATCAGGCCGGGTGAGAAAAGGAGGCCCTCGGTGGTCTGGGCGTTGCCCGCGTCAATGTGCGCGGCGATGCCGATGTTGCGCGTGCGTTCCAGCGTGTATTGCCGGTTCGGCGAATTGACGGCCTTGTTTTCAACGAGGGTGCTCATGTGCGGAGGAGTTGGCGGTATCAATAAAAACGCCCCGGGACGGGTGGCCCGCGGGGCGTCAAAAACGGTTTTCGACTACCAGCGGAAA
>JACXTT010012814.1_pt1 | contig 11104 bp, 12 predicted proteins | sample 9270951 | NCBI WGS metagenome assembly JACXTT01 (sample SAMN15532306, study PRJNA645909) | rock metagenome | isolation source: weathered quartz diorite | place: Puerto Rico | collected 2017-06-21 | reverse complement strand
TCCGGAGCGGCCGGCGCGGCCGGGGCGGGCGGAGCGGTGCCCGCGGCCACCAACGCGCCGTCGCAGGGGGCGGGGGCTTCGTCGGCGCCGCTTCCGAGCGAGTTCGCGGCCAACGCGAACCTCAAGGACATTCACTTCGACTTCGACAAGTACGAGATCCGTCCCGAGGATGCGAAGGTGCTCGACGCCGACGCCACGTGGCTGAAGTCGCGGCCCAATGATCTGGTCCTGATCGAGGGGCACTGTGACGAGCGCGGGACGAACGAGTACAACCTGGCCCTGGGTGAGCGGCGCGCCAAGGCGACCATGAATTACTTGGTCGGCCAGGGGCTCCAGGCCGGCCGTATCACGTTGATCTCCTACGGCAAGGAGCGTCCGGCCTGCACGACTCACGACGAGGGCTGCTGGGCCACCAATCGGCGGGCGCACCTGCTGGTGAAGAGCCGCTAGGCCTCGGCGGTGCCGGCGCTCGCCCGGGCGCCGGCACCGCGAATCTCCGACCTCGCCGCGCGAATCTAAGGGGTGCACGGGCGGTGGCACGCCCGCGCGGAAGGGGGACGACTGCTCATGTCACTCAAGGAGGAGTTGAAGTCGCTGCGGACCCGGCTCGAAGCGGGCCGGCCGCCCGAGGTGGTGGGCGTCATGCATCGGGCCATCGAGGAGCTGAGGGCCTCGGGGGCCTCCGGGCGCCTGCTCCGGGTCGGTCAGAAGGCACCCGAGTGGGTGCTCCCGAACGCGGCCGGCGAGCCTGTAGATTCGAAGCGGTTGCTGGCCCAGGGCCCGCTGGTGGTCACGTTCTACCGCGGCCGCTGGTGACCCTACTGCAACGTAGAGCTGGTAGCTCTACAAGCGATCCTGCCCGAGATCAACGCGCTCGGAGCGAATCTCGTCGCGATCTCTCCCCAGCTTCCCGAGCACAGCCGTGAGCTGAGCGAGCGACGTCACCTCACGTTCCCGATCCTGTCGGATCGCGGCAACGAGGTGGCGGCCCGGTTCGGGCTTCGCTTCAGCCTCCCCGAGTACCTGCGCCAGATCTATCGCACGTTCCCGCTCGACCTCGAGACGTTCAACGGGGAGCCGTCGTGGACCTTGCCGATCCCCGCCCGATTCGTCATCGATCGGCAAGGCATCATTCGTGCCGCCGAGAGCGACCCGGACTACACGACTCGTCCCGAGCCAGCCGACACACTGGAGGCGCTGCGCACGCTCGCGAAGTAGGCGACGGTCGTCGGGCCGGGTTCGGACCTGCCGAGGTCCTGACCGCTCCGGCTAGTCGGGCTGGCTTTCCAGCGTGACCAGCTCGTCCCCGAATCGCACCTGCGCCTCCCAGCTCACGTCGATGGCGCCGTGCACGCTCTGGTGCGCGGGACAGCCCTGGGGGTGGAGCGTGAGCGCCCGCTCGGTGGCCTCGCGACTGTCGGCGGGCACCGCCAGCTCGTAGCGCATGCGAATCGACTTGATCCGGATCGTCTTGCCGACCCCGACGATCCGTCCTTCTACCGCGGCGGTGAAGCGGTCACGGTCGAACGCGATCTTGCGCCCTGCCAGGGCGCCGCGCAGCGTGCCGTACATTCAGCCGGCGACGGCCGCGACGATGTGATCGAGGGTCGAGGCGACGGGCGGTCCTTCCTTGACGCCGTAGTATTCCCGGAGCGCGCCCTGAACTCCGTAGACCACCGGACCCGGCACGTCGCCCAGGTACGCGTGGCGGTAGCCGTGCCGGTACTCGAGGTGCGCGGTTGAGACGTATTCGAAGTCGTCGGCCATGGAAGCCTCCTGGGCTCTGCCCTTCGAAGTTGGACACCGTCACGCCGCTCCGAGATTCGCCACCCGACACGAAGAGTTCACGCCGCCGTGACATCCGGGCTCGGATGCAGGCGGAGGCTGGCGGCGAACCTGGGCGCGCCCCCGTGATGTCCAAGGGTCGAGCCTGCGAGATCGTAGGCGCCGGTGATAGTGGAGTCAACCTCGTCACGCAAAGGAGAGCCGAGATGAACAGGACTCAGATCATGGTCGCGTCCGCAATGGTGGCCGCGTTCTCGCTGCCGTTCCTGTCCACCGCGCAGGCCGGTCCCGCGGCCACGCCGAAGTTCGAGCACGAGAAGTGCTTCGGGATCGCGAAGGCCGGCAAGAACGACTGCCAGACCGCGAACTCGTCGTGCGCCGGGACGTCGATGCGGGACAAGCAGGGCGACGCTTGGATCTACGTGCCAAAGGGCACGTGCGAGCGGGTGGTGGACGGCAGCCTCCAGGCGCGGAAGTAGGGAGCACCCCGCGAGGGCGAGGCGGTGCTCTCTCCGGGCGATCCGCTCGGGCCCGGCGCCGTGGGCATCGGGCTCCGGGCGCCGCACGTGGCCGAGATGATCGCCTCGCGCCCCGCGGTCGGATGGCTCGAGGTCCACACCGAAAACTACCTGGGCGCCGGGCCGGCTATCCGGGCGCTCGAGGCGCTGCGTGGCCAATACCCGATCTCGCTCCACGGCGTCGGTCTCTCGCTCGGCAGCGCCGACGGCATCGACCGCGGGCACCTCGAGCGGGTCGCGCGCCTCGTCGAGCGGATTCAGCCCGCCGTCGTCTCCGAGCACCTTGCCTGGAGCGCGGCCGGTGGCTCGTACCTGAATCACCTGCTGCCGCTGCCGTACACCGACGAGTGCCTCGCGCGACTCTGCGAGAACGTGGAGCGGACCCAGGACCGTCTCGCGCGGCGGATCCTGGTCGAGAATCCGTCGGGCTACCTGCGCTTTCGTGAATCGACGATCCCGGAGCCGGAGTTCCTAGGCGAGCTGGCCCGGCGGACCGGCTGCGGCCTCTTGTGTGACGTCAACAACGTGTACGTGACCTGCCGGAATCTGGGCCAGGACCCGGCCGCGTATGTGGCGGCGCTCCGTCCGCAGGTGATCGGCGAGATCCACCTGGCCGGTCATGCCCGAAACGATGTCGATGGGCAGACGATCCTCATCGACGATCACGGCTCACCGGTCGCCGAAGAGGTCTGGAATCTTTTCACGCGGGCGGTGGGGCGCTTCGGCGCGAGACCGACCCTGATCGAGTGGGACACCGACATTCCGGCTCTCGACGTGCTCCTCGAGGAAGCGCGTCGCGCCGGGCAGATGATGAGCCGGGCCTTGGCCATCGAGGGGCCGCGTGACATCGCTGCGTGAGCTGCAGTGGGACATTCGCGAGGCCGTGCTCGGAGGAGATCCGTCTCGCGCGGCGGCGGCGGTACTCGACGAGGGTCTCCCCGCGGAGGCCCGGCTTCGGATCTATCGCCACCACGTGCTCACGACGCTGACCGGCGTGCTGCAGGCGGCGTTCCCGGTGGTGTGCCGCCTGGTGGACGAGCGGTTCTTCGCGTACGCCGCCGATCAGTACATCCGGAGCGATCCGCCTTCCGGGCCGTGCCTCTCCGAGTACGGCGAATCGTTTCCAGCCTTCCTCGCCGACTTCCCGCCGTGTCGGGCGCTGCCGTACCTGGCCGACGTGGCCCGGCTCGAGTGGGCGGTGCACCGCGCCTCGTGGGCCCCCGAGGGTGATCCTCTGGCCGCGGAGGCCCTGCAGGCGGTGGCTCCCGCGCACGCGGGTGACCTGGTCCTCTCGCTCGACCCCGCGTGCACGCTGCTGGCCTCACCCTGGCCCATCGAGCGGATCTGGCGCGCGAACCAGCCGGAGGTAGGCGAGCCCGTCACGGTCGGCCTCAGCACCGGCGGCGCGATGCTGGAGGTGAGACGGCGAGGCGACGACGTGGTCATCCGTGAGCTCGAGCCCGCCACCTACGCCTTTCGCGAGGGGCTCGCGCGTGGCCACCGTCTGGCGGAGGCCGTCGAGGCGACGCTGGCCCATGACGCCGCCTTCGATCTACCCGGCGCGCTACGGGCGCTCGTGCATGAGGGGCTGGTGACGGGGCTCGGGGGCGGTTCCGGTGAACCGGCGGCGGGGCGAGCCGTGTCCAACGGGCGTGCGAGAACGGAGCGACCCCTCGGGGCACCCGCGCACGTGCCGTGCATGCGCAGACCAGGAGAGTGACCGATGACACATTCAGCCGTGACGACGCACGCGGCCCCGGGCTCCGAAGCAGGGCTGCGGGTGCGACTGGCCGACCTGCTCGTGCTGGTCGGTCGGGTGCCCCTGTCGATCCACCAGCTCCTGTTCCGACTGGCGATCGCCGGAGTGTTCCTTCGAGCGGGATTGACCAAGATCATGAGCTGGGAATCCACCGTCGCCCTGTTCGCGGACGAGTACAAGGTACCGGTGCTGGCTCCCCACGTGGCGGCGGCGATGGCCGCGACGTTCGAGGTCGGCTGCTCCACCCTCCTGCTGCTGGGGCTCGGGACTCGCGTCGCCGCGCTGCCCCTGATCGGCATGCTGACGACCATCCAGCTCTTCGTGTACCCGCAGGCCTGGCCCGAGCATCTGGTCTGGGGCTCCATCCTCGTCTTCCTCGTGACGCGTGGCGGCGGCGCGATCGCGCTCGACCATCTCATCGCCCGCGTCTTGCGCGTGAAGTAATCGCCGCCGCGCGCCAGCGAGCCCACCCCGGGAAGCGCGCCCCGCGGGGCCGTGGCATGATGGCGGCATGCGCGGGGTGGACGAGGCGGTCGGGCTGGCGATCATGGCCAAGTCTCCTCGGGTCGGAGCGGTGAAGACACGGCTGTGTCCGCCCCTCCGGCCCCCGGAGGCCGCCGAGCTCGCGCGGTGCTTCCTCCTGGACGCGGTGGAGCGAGTCGGTGCGGTCGCGGGCATCCGGCCGATCCTGGCGTACACGCCGGCGGAGGCGCGAAACGAGTTCGAGGCGCTGGCCACCGACTTCACCTTGATCGCGCAGCGCGGAGCCGATCTTGGCGCGCGTCAGGCCGCGCTCGTCGAAGACGTGCTCGAGCTCGGCCACCAGGCCGCCATCGTGATCGGCACCGATTCACCCACGTTGCCCCGCGAGCACATCGACGAGGCGGTGGGCCTGGTCATGGCCCCCGACGTGGATCTGGTGCTCGGGCCGACCGAGGACGGAGGATACCATCTCTTCGGGTTGCGGGCGCCCTGTCCGGCCCTCTTCGAGGACATGCCGTGGAGCACCCCCGTGGTGCTCTCGCGCACGGTCGAGCGGGCGCGCGGCCTCGGTCTGCGGGTGGCGTGCCTGCCCACGTGGTTCGACGTCGACACGGGGGCCGATCTCGATCGGCTGCGCGCGGAGCTGGGGACCGGGACGAGCGCGCCGGCCCGCCACACGCGACGATTCCTGGCGGGGCGAACCGCTCATCCGGGATCCGTCGTCAAACCTGCCGATCATGAAAACTCACGAGCGGACGGCGGAGGGACCTCGACGGACGGCGGAGGAGCAGCGGCTCCACGCGGCAGGTGATCGCTCGCAGCACTGGAGGCGCTGGGGCCCGTACGTCAGCGAGCGCCAGTGGGGGACGGTCCGCGAGGACTACAGCCCGCACGGGACGGCCTGGGACTCCTTTCCGCACGATCACGCGCGCTCCCGCGCGTACCGCTGGGGCGAGGACGGCCTCGCCGGCATCTCGGACAATCACCAGCGGCTCTGCTTCGCGATCGCCCTGTGGAACGGCCGCGACCCCATCCTGAAGGAGCGGCTATTCGGCCTCACCGGCAACGAGGGCAATCACGGCGAGGACGTGAAGGAGTACTACTTCTACCTCGACTCCACGCCGACGCACTCCTACATGAAGTACCTCTACAAGTACCCGCAGGCCGCGTTTCCCTACCGGCGGCTCGTCGAGGAGAACCGGAGCCGTGGCCGCGGCGAGCCCGAGCTCGAGCTGATGGACACCGGCGTCTTCGACGGGGACCGTTACTTCGAGGTGGTGGTCGAGTACGCCAAGGCCGACGTCGACGACGTCTTGATCCAGATCGGCGTGACCAATCGGGGCCCCGAGCCGGCCGAGTGCCAGCTCCTGCCCACCCTCTGGTTCCGCAACACCTGGTCGTGGGAGGCGGGAAGCGCGAAGCCTCGACTGGCCGCGTCGGGACCGGCGGTGATCGAGACCGAGCACGAAACCCTCGGGCTCCGGTGGCTCGGCTGCGAGGGCACGCCGGAGCTGCTCTTCACGGAGAACGAGACCAACTTCGAGCGTCTCTACGGCGTGCCGAACCGGGCGCGGTACGTGAAGGATGGGATCAACGACTACGTGGTCGAGGGCCGCCACGACGCGGTGAATCCCGACCGCGAGGGAACCAAGGCCGCCGCGCGCTACCACCTGAGGCTCGGCCCCGGGGAGACCGAGTCGGTCAGGCTGAGGCTCACGAACGTTCCGCACGGCCGCGATGGTCTCGGCGCCGAGTTCGACGCCCTCCTCTCGCGGCGCCGGCAGGAGGCCGACGAGTTCTACGCCACCGTCGTCCCGGGCTCGCTCGGCGCGGACGCGCGCGGCGTGATGCGCCAGGCGCTCGCCGGCCTGTTGTGGAGCAAGCAGTTCTACCACTATCACGTCCGGCGCTGGCTCGAGGGGGACCCGGTCCACCCAGCGCCGCCGTCCGAGCGGCTCGGCGGCCGCAACCGCGAGTGGACGCACCTCTACAACGAGGACGTGATCTCGATGCCGGACAAGTGGGAGTACCCCTGGTACGCGGCGTGGGACCTCGCGTTCCACTGCATCCCGCTCGCCCTCGTCGATCCGGACTTCGCCAAGGACCAGCTCGCCCTGTTCCTGCGCGAGTGGTACATGCACCCGAACGGCCAGATTCCGGCCTACGAGTGGGCCCTCGGCGACGTAAACCCCCCGGTGCACGCGTGGGCGGCCTGGCGCGTCTACAAGATCGAAAAGCGGGTGCGCGGGACGGCGGACCGGCGCTTCCTCGAGCGCGTGTTCCACAAGCTGCTCCTGAATTTCACGTGGTGGGTCAACCGCAAGGACGCCGAGGGCATGAACGTCTTCCAGGGTGGCTTCCTCGGCCTGGACAACATCGGGGTGTTCGACCGCTCGGCGCCGCTGCCCACCGGCGGGCACATCGACCAGTCCGACGGCACGAGCTGGATGGGCATGTACTGCCTGAATATGCTGGCAATCGCGCTGGAGCTGGCGGTTGAGAACCGGGCCTACGAGGATGTGGCGAGCAAGTTCTTCGAGCACTTCGTGTACATCGCGCACGCCATGGATCATCGGGGCGCGGGCGACACGAGCCTTTGGGATGACGAGGACGGCTTCTTCTACGACGTGCTCCACGTGCCGGGCGGGCCGACCAGGAGAATGAAGGTGCGCTCGATGGTCGGACTGATCCCGCTCTACGCGGTGGAGACCCTCGAGCCCGAGGTGGTGGATCGGCTTCCCGGCTTCCGGCGGCGCATGCAGTGGTTCATCGATCACCATCCCGACTTCCGCGACCACGTGCAGGAGATCGAGGAGCCGGGCCGGGGCGTGCGACGGCTGCTCTCGGTCGTCACCCGCGAGCAGCTGCCGCGGGTGCTGCACGTGATGCTGGACGAGGACGAGTTCCTCTCCGCTTACGGGATTCGCGCGCTGTCGCGGCACCACCTGGCGCGCCCCTTCGTGGAGCAGGTGATGGGCGTCGAGCACCGCGTGACGTACGAGCCGGGCGAGTCGAGCACCGGGCTCTTCGGAGGCAACTCGAACTGGCGCGGGCCCATCTGGTTTCCGGTGAACGTGCTGCTGATCGAGGCGCTCCAGAAGCTCCACCACTTCCACGGCGACGGGCTCAAGGTCGCGTGCCCCAGCGGCTCGGACCGGCTGATGTCCCTCCGCCAGGTGGGCGCGGAGCTGGAACGCCGCCTGGCGCGCATCTTCCTCCGCGGCGCGGACGGGCGACGGCCGGTGCTCGGGGGCCGCGAGAAGCTCCAGACCGACCCGTACTGGCGGGATCTCATCCCGTTCCACGAGTATTTCCACGGCGACTCCGGCGCGGGCGTCGGCGCCAGCCACCAGACCGGCTGGACCGCGTTGATCGCGAAGCTCCTGCAACAACTCGGCACGGAGGACGAGGCATGAGCCGACACTGGGCGGTGATCCTGGCGGGCGGCGACGGCGTGCGACTGCGGTCGATGACCCGGTCGATCGCGGGCGACGACCGGCCCAAGCAGTTCTGTGCGCTGGTCGGGCCCGACTCGCTGGTGACCGAGACGCGGCGGCGCACCGCGCAGACCGTGCCCGCCCACCGGACACTGATGGTGGTCAACCGCGCACACGAGCGCTTCTACACCCCGCTCCTCGCGGATCTGCGATTGCCGGCGCTCCTGGCCCAGCCGGAGAACCGCGGGACCGCGCCAGCCATCCTCTACGCGCTGCTCGTCCTCGCCGCGCGGCAGGCTTCCAGCGACCGCGTGGCGTTCTTCCCGTCGGACCAGTTCGTCTCTGACGACGCGGCGTTCATGGCGCAGGTGGATCACGCGTTCGGCGGGAGCGCGCGGCGGCCCGAGCTCGTGACCTTGCTCGGCATCGCGCCGGATCACCCGGAGGCCGGGTACGGTTGGATCGAGCCGGGTGAGCCGGTGGCGGGCGTAGGCTCCGGCCTGCGGCGGGTACGGCGCTTCTGGGAGAAGCCCGCGCCGGCCGACGCGGAGCGATTCCGAGCGCAGGGCTGGCTCTGGAACAGCTTCGTGATGGTTGGGCGCGTGTCCACCATGCTTGCCCTGATCCGCCTCGCCGCGCCCGATCTGTTCCGATCGTTCGCCGACGTGGCGCCGGCGCTCGGGACGATCGGCGAGCTGCCGGCCCTCGAGCGTCTGTACTGTGGGCTGCCCACGGTCGATTTCTCCGGGCAGGTTCTCGCATCGCGGCCGGACGCGCTCGCGGTCCTCCCCGTGCGGGGCGTACACTGGAACGACCTGGGCGACCCCGAGCGCGTGATGGCCACGCGGCGACGGGCCCAGGCGATGTCGATGATGGAGTCGATCCCGGCTTGATGTCTCTATCGTGACCACGCCCGCGCCCGCCCGATTGGATCAGGGGCCGCTGGAGCAGCTCGCCTCGCGGGCGCTGCGGCACGTGCGTGACGGCGCGCTCGTCGGGCTTGGATCGGGTCGAGCCGCCTCCGCGTTCATACGCGCGCTGGGCGCGCGGGTGGGGCAGGGGCTGCGGGTCCGCGGGGTGCCTACGTCGGAGGCGACCGCACGCCTGGCGCGTGAGGTGGGCGTGCCCTTGGGAGCCCTCGACGACGGGATCCTCGACCTCACGGTGGACGGGGCCGACGAGGTGGACCCGCGGCTCGACCTGATCAAGGGCTACGGTGGGGCCCTGGTGCGGGAGCGTATCGTGGCCGCCGCGTCCCGGCGGCTGCTCGTGGTGGTGGGCCGTGAGAAGCTGGTGCCGGTGCTGGGAAGTCGCGGCCGGCTGCCGGCCGAGGTGATCCCGTTCGCGTGCCCGCTGGCGATGCGGGAGCTCGCCGATCTCGGAGCGCGGCCGGCCCTGCGGGTGATCGAGGGGAAGCCGTTCGTGACCGACAACGGCAACTGGATCATCGATTGCGCCGTCCGGCCGATCGAGGCGCCCGCCGCGTTCGCGCGGGATCTTCGCGCGGTGCCCGGTGTCGTAGACGTCGGCCTGTTCCTCAGCGTGGCCGATCTGGTGCTGGTGGCCGAGGACACGGGCGTGCGGGAAATGCATCGGGAGGTGGCGAGCGGATGACGTGGTCTGGGCCGCGGTGAGGACGATCAGGCGGCTGCCCGATCCGGAGGCGGTGAGCCGCGCCGCGGCCCAGGACTTCGTAGAGCTGGCGCGCGCGGGGATCGACGAGCGGGGACGCTTCTGCGTGGCCCTGTCCGGCGGCTCCACGCCGCGCCGCATGTACGAGCTCCTGGCCGAGCGTCCCCGCTGGGCGCAGCTCGACTGGCGTCGCGTCGAGTTCTTCTGGGGAGACGAGCGCGCCGTGCCTTCGGAGCATCCGGAGTCCAACTACGGCACGGCCGCCGCGGTGCTCCTGAGCAAGCTCGGCATCGCGCCGGAGCGCATCCATCGGATCGCCGGCGAGCTGGCCGATCCCGCGGAAGCGGCCGCGCGCTATCAGGACGAGTTGGCGCGGGTGTTCGCCACCCCGACCGACGCGCCGCCGCCCATCTTCGATCTCATCCTGCTCGGGATGGGGCCCGACGGGCACACCGCCTCGCTGTTTCCGTACGGCAGGCCTTGACCGAGCGGACGCGCTGGGTGGTCGGCTACACGGTCGCGCGGCTCGGGAAGCCGCGCATCACGCTGACCCCGCCGATCCTGAACCGCGCCGCCGAGGTGCGGCTCCTGGTCACCGGAGCCGACAAGGCCGGCGTACTGCGCGACGCACTCGAGGGGGCGAGAGACCCGGAGCGCCTTCCCGTCCAGCTCGTCGTGCCCGAGGCGGGGCGCCTGGTGTGGCTCGTCGACCGGGCCGCCGCCGCTTCTCTCTCCTCCGAGCGTCCGGTTTCCTAGCGTTCGAACCCGAGGCGAGCCTGGACGTGTCCAAGCCGCATGGGGGGCGACATGCGGCGGGCACTCGGAAAGCACTGGCCGGAGTACCTGATGGAAGGGGCCGGGCTCGGGCTGTTCATGCTTTCGGCCTGCGCCTTCGCGACCCTCCTCTTCCATCCGGGCTCGCCGATTCCGTCCGGGTTTGGCTCGCCTATCCTCAGGCGATGCCTGATGGGGCTCGCGATGGCCCTGACCGCGGTGTCGATCATCTATTCGCCCTGGGGCCGCCGATCCGGCGCCCACCTCAATCCAGCGGTCACGCTGACGTTCTGGCGGCTGGGCAAGATCGCGGGGTGGGACGCCGCCTGCTACATCACCGCCCAGTTCGGTGGTGGACTCGCCGGGGTACTGGCCGCCCGGATCTGGCTCGGGGCGCCGGTGGCCGACCCCGCGGTCCGCTACGCGGTCACGGTGCCGGGATCGGCCGGTCCCGTGGTTGCTCTCGCAGCGGAGATCGTCATCTCGTTCGTGCTGATGCTCGTCGTGCTCGGCGTCTCCAACAGCCGGGCGGCCGACCTGACCGGCCTCTGCGCCGGAGTGCTCGTGGCCACCTACATCACGTTCGAGGCTCCGCTCTCCGGCATGAGCATGAACCCGGCCCGCACCATGGCCTCGGCGGTGCCGGCTCAGACCTGGACCGCGCTCTGGGTGTATTTCACGGGCCCACTGCTGGGCATGTTCCTGGCGGCCGACCT
>JACXTT010012813.1_pt1 | contig 11104 bp, 2 predicted proteins | sample 9270951 | NCBI WGS metagenome assembly JACXTT01 (sample SAMN15532306, study PRJNA645909) | rock metagenome | isolation source: weathered quartz diorite | place: Puerto Rico | collected 2017-06-21 | reverse complement strand
TGCGCCGAAGTGTGCACCAGTTCTTGTTCAACATGCGAAATGTCGTTGAAAAATGCCGAAAGTGTAACCCATGTCTGTGCCCGCTTTGTAACCCATGTGTGTGCGCGCCGCCCTCCCCGTCCCTCTCCTCCTGAGGGGGAGGAGAGGGAGCCGATCACCTCTGGTCGTCTGGTGGTTGAAACAAGACGCGCCCGCGGGTCAGTGGGCATCGAAACGCACAGTTGCCTTTTTGTTCCAAACAGAGCTATTGTTGCACGCACTAAGCCTGTGCCCAAACAACAGAGAACCATGAAATCCTTCACCACTCCCCACATTGGCCGAAACTATCGAGGTTTTACTTTGATCGAACTCCTGGTGGTAATCGCCATCATCGCCATCCTAGCCAGTCTGCTGTTGCCGGCCCTGGCCAAGGCCAAGACCAAAGCCCAAGGCATTATGTGCATGAACAACAACAAGCAGCTCGTGCTTGCGTGGCATCTGTACGCCGGAGATTTTAATGATACATGCGCGAATAACTTCACCATTCCGGACACGGATCTTGCGATCACCTCGAAAAAGTTTAATAACTGGGTCAACAATATAATGGAGTTCCGACAAGGTGACAGCGGCTCCATTCACGGTTGGGAAAGCGTGACCAATGTGGCTTGGGTTCAAAATGGTATCCTATCCCGATACACGTCAGCTGCGCTGGGGATCTACAAATGTCCCGCCGACATCTTCTTAAGTCCGGCTCAGCGGAGTCTGGGTTGGAAGTCGCGCTTGCGGAGCAATTCGATGAACGCCCTTTTTGGGCTGTCAGACAACAACGCGGGCTCGGCCAGCGGAAGGAGTTGGGCGAATGGTGGCGCATATAGGCAGTTTCTCAAGCAATCTGACATTCCGAATCCCGCGAACACGTGGCTCACTCTCGATGAAAATCCGGACACCGTGAACGACGCCTTTTTCATAGCTTCAGATCAAAAAAGTAATACGCAGTGGGGCGATGTTCCCGCTTCCTATCACAATGGAGCCTGTGGATTCTCCTTTGCGGACGGCCACGCGGAAATCAAAAAATGGCACGGCCATCTGGCGCTTCTTGGAAGTCGGGCTCCCTTCTATAGCGGTATCCCGGCCAACTATCTTTCGATAAGCACCCCAATAGAGAAAGCGGATTGGTTATGGTACTGGGAGAAAACTCAGTACATTCCGTACCGCTAACTGCGCCAATCTGAGACGGCTTCTTTAGTGTCGAAGCGATTTGTCCTTTGGCGTTCTTATTTCGTTCGAGTCGTTAATCACTGTGTTTTGAATTGATTCCGTCTGGCCATCCGGCCACCTGATTTCGGCTTTTTCAATCCGATCGACTGCTCCCAAGCCAAAGTGAATGGCATTTGAGCGCTGGGAGCGATACCCATCGCCTGTGACAATTTGCTGAATGGCTGTGTGGGTCCCATAATGAACTCTGATCGTTGCGCCGACGGGTGATATCCCACCGGCCCGCTCGGCAAAGCGGAAGCCGATCCAGTTGGCGCCGTTATCCGTCAAGACATTCTTGTATATCCGTAGCGTTTGTTTTTTCTTCGGCCAGATTTCCAGCGTGGTGACCAGAAGGTCAACGCGACCGTCGGCATCGAGATCTTCCGCGATGACGCTTCTGCAATCCTCCTCGATGGCCAACCCGAACAAATAGCCCGCTTCCAAAAAGGACTGGCCGCCCTGGTTCAGATAAAGGCGGTTCTTTTCGTAACCGCCATAGGAGTAGTCGCGGCCGCGGGTGCGGGTGAATTGGGTGTTGAAGTAGAGCCCGGCGGCGGCGTGATTTGTTTCGTTGGCAATGTATTGATCATGGAGCCAATATTCGGCTTCGTAATCGCGCACCGATTGGTTGCTTTCCAGGCCGTTCGCGATGTAAACGTCGGGAAATCCGTCGTTGTCGAAATCCGCCGCGCCGCAACCCCACGACCAGCCGGAATGCGCGATGGAATCGCTGAGCGCGGTTTGCTTGAAACGCGGCGTTTGGTCCGTGGCGAGATAAAGGCGATTGCCGTAGGTCATCCGGGCGCGCATCGAGCGGTCTTCCTGCACGTCCGGTCGCCACAGGCCGAGATGTTCGAGCCGGCTCACCGCCGTCGACGTCATGCCGATCATGAGCACGTCCAGACGGCCATCGCGGTTAAAATCCGCCAGGGCATGCGCCATGCCAAACGCATGGGGGTCCGCAACCCAGGTTGCGGTGACATCCGTGAAGTGGCCTTTGCCGTCGTTTTGGTACAGATCGAGGCCGGCAAAGTCGCTGACGACCAGAAGGTCAAGATCGCCGTCACCATCCAAATCCGCGAACGAAGCGCTGTACGAACGGCGCCAGCGTTTCTTCTCCAGACCCGAACCGCGGGTGCCATCCGTGAAGTTGCCGTGCCCGTCATTGAGCAGAAGGTAGGATGGATTGCCGTCGTTGGCGTCGTAAAATGGGCGGGGAGTCGTTCCCCGGGAGTAGGGTTCTTCGTATTGCGCCAGGAAAACGTCCAGATCTCCGTCCCCGTCGACATCGCCGCAGGTCATGACCATGGCGTTTTGGACGGCAGGTTTCCCGACGAGCTTTGCGGGTTGATCGAAACGGCCTTGCGGCGAGCCTTTGAAGAGATACAGGCCTTCATACCTGTCACAGAGCAAATCGGGGAAACCATCGCCGTCGAAGTCAGCGACGAGCGCCGTCCAGATGTGCGGCGTGGGAAACCGGCAAAGTTCCTCCGGACGATACGTGCCATCGCTCTGCCGGCGGTAAAGGAGATTTTTTGCGACGAGGAGGATTTCTGGAAATCCGTCCCCATCGAGGTCGTAAGCGATGAGAGGATCGATCAGGTTCGAGTTTTCGGGCGGGGTGATCTCTTCGTGAAGAATGGATTTGAACGGTGGATCGCCTTTGCGAGTCGTGACGGTCAGGTGAGTGGCGTCGATTCGTTGGATCGGAGTGAGCCATTCGTCGGTTTCCTTCGTGCCCCAATCCACGAGCAAATCGCCTTCGATCGCGGCGCGTTCGGGCGCGCGGGGATTGAGTAGATGAGCGGAAAAGTAGAAATGGCTTTCCTTTGCGCTTTTCGAGGAATTGGTATCGAACTGAGTGTGCCGGAACTCGATTTGGTCCAATTGCCAGCCTTGGCTTTGAAATTGAGCGACCAACAACTTCCACTCGGCATGGTTGAAAGTGCCCCCAGGACCCTCGGGCTCGACGAGTTCGATGCCATGCGCGAGCGATTTGGGTGGTTTCCATTTAGGCAACGCGATCTCGCGGAACTGAAATTGCTCAAGCGTGTCGAGTTTATTAGTCGCGGCATTGATCGAATCCCAGAGGGCATCGAACGTGCGGCCGCATTCCTGGGCCAGGATTTCCGGGGCCCAGATCGTCTCGTTCATCCGCTGTTCTTTGGCTTCGATGGCGGATAATTGGGCCAAGGTTTCCGGAGCGACTCGCTGAAGGGAGTCTTTCTGGACGTCGGCAAGCCGGGTGGGCGTCGGGGAGAGCGGTTCTTCCTGGCTCCGCCTGAAGAGATACAGAGCGCCTCCTATCAACAGCACCGCAGAAGAGCAAAGGAGAATAATCCCAACGCGTCGCACAAGTTTCCGGCGACAAGGTGAACTCCGCGCATCGAGAAATCACGCTCTAAAACAGGTAACATCGGGCCAACCGCCCGGGCGGAGGATGTCTACCCCTCCCCACAGGAGGAGGAAGCCGATTTAAGGCCCTGTCATCGACCCTCTCGCCGATTGTTCCTGTCGGTGTTTGGACTACAGACAGAGGAACTGAGCGGCGGCTTAGGAAGACTCAGCGGGCTGTGTGCGCAAGGGGAAATGGCTGAACTAAATCGGAAGTCTTACAGTCCTTTTCAAATACGGCATTCCGTGCGCTTCGAGCGCATCGAGCGATCGCATCACTTTCGCAGGGATGCGGTCAAGGCAAGGTTGTTCAGGAGCAGACGGGGAGTAGGGCCCCGAGTTGGGGTAGTCTTCTTCATGCTGAAGGTCATACCATACTTCGAAGCCAGTTGGCTGCCACAAGCGCGAAAGGCGGAAGCGAAGTTCAACTTCGTCTTGGTCCTCACCTGGCACCTTTCCGGTGTGGTCAGGGAGACGCTTCTTTAGCGACCACGCAACTTCGACGGTAAACCTGTCGTCGCGTGGCGAAACGACCAAAATGACATAGGCCGTGGCTCTCTGATCCTGGCCAACGAGCCACGCAAGAGAACCAGGCGGTCCGGCCGGGAGCGCAACCCGCGTTGCGCTCTCGATGCGCTCCTTGAGCTTCTCCTCAAACGCCAACTTCAAAGCTTTAATCAAGGCCGTGCGCATAAATCAGAGTCCAAAGTAGAGAGCGATGTACTGCAGAAGGCCATCGACGCCGTGCACGAACTGCACCTTGCTCGCGGCCTCTCCGAGTTGCCTTGTCACGAGCTGCACTTCCTGAAGAGTTGGTTCCTTGAGAGTCCAGATTACCGTCTGGGCTTTGCCAACCGCCACAGATGACTGAGCTTGGGAAACGAGTCGCGTCAACGCTTCTCCTGTTCGCGAGGGCAATTTATATTTAACCTCCAAGTCCATCAAGCGTTGTCCATACTGCAGTGAGAAGTCTATGAACCTGGTGCCTCGCTGGATGTTCTCAACAATTCTTAGGTTGGCTGCTGAAGTCTCAACAATGCGTATCACCTGGTAAGCCGTGTTCTGTGCTAGTGCTCCGAACTCCTGGAGAATGAGACCGGCTTGTCTTCCGCCAGCAGCGAATGCAGGTCCGGCCCGCTGGACAATAGCGCTGACCTGCTGGCCCAATAGAGTCGCGATTGTCCCGATAGAAGTTGTCAGGGACGCTAGGTTAAAACCCGAGTGCCCTGACGGATCAACACCATTCACCGGATTTGATTGGCAAAAGAGGTACTTGTGCAGCGAGAGCGGATCGGTTTGGGCGCCCTCGAAGCTGTCCATCGTCATGAACCGTCCTGTCGTGGGGTTCAAATATCTCGCGCGGAGATAGTAGAGGCCGAGATCTGCGTCCCACCGTTCGCCACAGTACAGATAAACATTGGGCGTTGTGCCCGCGGTGCGGATCATCCGGCCGAACGCGTCGTACACGTACCGGTCGGCACGAGCGGTGCCGTCGGCTTTTAGGAGGAACCGCACATTACCGTGGCCGTCGAGCCCGCTATAACTCACTTGGTCACCCGCCGGCAGCGTGTCGTCAATCTGGCTGATCAGTTGCAGACCCCACGTGTAACGCTTGCGGACCTGACTCCGGTCAGCCGCCAGTTCCTCGAGGACCTGCGCATGGCCGGTGGGATTCTGATCATCCACCAAATAGCAGGTGGTCACGCCTCCGAGCGTCCGGCTGGCTAGATTGCCATCGCCGTCATAGACCAACTCCGCCCCGCCTGTCCGACGCTGAAGCCGGTTCTGGAAGTCGTATTGGTAACTGGAACTGCCGGAGACCAGCGTGTTGCCATTCTTGTCATAGTTCGCCGCCGGACCGAGCCGATCATTCACATCGAAGGCGGCACTCGTGCCGGGATTTGCAAACGGATCGGCCTTGGACCAGACGCGGTTGCCGACTTCGTCGTAGCGGTAAGCGAGTTCGCCGTTCCTGGCGCCTTCGTCGCCGGCGATCAACTCGCGCGTCAGACGATCGAGATTGTCATAGGTATAGTCCACGGTGCGTGTGACAGGAGTGTTGACGGCGGCGCCCGACTCGGTGGCGCGGATTCTTCTGCCGTTGGCGGCCACGTCGTAGAGATAGCGGGCGAGAGAGGCCGACCCGACCGTCATCTCCTTGAGCCGATTGCGCGTATCGTAGATGTAGTGGGTCTGTGAACCGGCGGGCGGGACGGGATAATTGATATTCTCAAGGTTACCCACAGCATCATAACCGTAAGTGGTGGTGGCGGTGCGGTCTGCAACGGAGACCAGTTGGTTCAGGCTGTTCCAAGTGTAGCTGATGGAAGTCCCGCCCAGCCCAGCGCGGCTGCTGCCGTCTTGGTTGGCGGTAGTCACCGTGACGCCACGCCGCCCGGAAGTATCGTTGTAAGTGTAATTGATCCGGCCGCGCGACGTAGCCTTGAGCATGAGCCGTCCGAGGTTGTCATAATCGTAGTCTGTCTGGCCGCTGGCATCGATCATCTGACGGCGGCGACCGGCGGCGAAGTATTCAAATTCCACCGGTGTTTCGCCGGCAAACGCGGCATCGGGTGTGATCCTTCGCAAGCGCCTGAGGACGTCGTAGGCGAACGCGGTCGTCTTCCCTTCGAAGTCGGTTTGCGTCAAACGGTTTCCCTCCAAGTCGTAGGTGAAACTCTCGAATTGTTCTCCCGGAAGCGTGCGACGCACCCGGCGGCCGAGCGCGTCATAGCGACAGGTCGTCGCGCGGTTGAGGGCGTCAGTCTGTTCGAGCAGGTTGCCGGCCCAGTCGTATTTGTATGTGGTGATCCGCAAGTCCGGGTCGGTGACCTGGCAAAGACGCCCCAGTCCGTCGTATTTGAAGCGGGTCGTGCGATTCAGTTCGTCGGTTTCGGCGATGCGCTGGCCGGCCTTGTCATATTCGACGACTCTCGTCGCGCGGGTGGGCTCGTTCCCGACGCGTGGGAACCGAGTGAGGACGCGGCGATTCACCGCATCATATTCATATTCGGTCACGCGCGGCTCGGTTTCAGTGTGCAGGGCGTCCGTGACGCTGATGAGATTGCCCGCGTTGTCGTAGCCGTATTGGGCGACGAGGCGATAGTCAACAATGGTGCCGGTATCGTCATCGATGCCGGCGTAGGTCGCAATCCGGCGGCCGGCGTCGTCGTAGGCGTGAGTAGTCACAGAGCGATCCTGTTCGAGGTTGGGATCGCCACTGGGGTGCAAGTGTCGTTCGGCTGTTTGATAGGTTCGTCCTGCGGCGTCATAGCGCGTTTCGGAGGCGGCCAAGAGTTGGGGCGCCGGCGCAGAAGGCGCGCTGGCAGGGCCCAGCACTCGCGCGGAGTAAACCAGGTTGGGCGACGACCCGGAACTGGTTACTTCGATGGTCAGGTTCGCCAATTGCTCGGTCCGCACGACGCGGCCGAGGCCGTCATAGACCAAGTGCCGGCCGGAGGCGGTGCTGGCGTAGCCTGAAGCGGGCTTTTCATGCTGGTCCTGGACGTAGCAAGCACGTCCTGCCGCATCGTAAATGGTCCGTGTGATGGTTATCGGGACCACGGGATACGTCGTGCTTCCCGGATACACGGTTTGGACGAGGTTCCCGCCGGCGTCGTAACAGTAGCTGGTGACACGGCCCAGCCGATCGGTGGAAGTCTCTACTTTTCCGACTGAATTATAAGTCGTGCTCGAGGACGAATCGACCTGCGGATCGGGAGGATCGGCCTCAACGCGGGTGAGGATTACGCGGTTCTGGGCGTCGTACGTGTAGCGGGTGACCAGCGCCTGGACTGGGCTCCAGCTGGCTGTGCCGGTCTTGCGTTCCTGGCGTTCGGTCTGAACATTCGAGTTGGCATCGTAGGTGTACGTCGTCCTGCTCAACGTGACACTCTGATCCAACACCGGATCCCATTCGGTAACAGTCACGGTCCTGAGATCGCCAACGGCGCCGCCCGCTTCGCCGTTGTAGTACGCGTAAGTGGTGACTGCGCCGACCGGGCTGACAGACGATTCAAGCCGGTCGTTTACGTAGTTATTGTGCGTATTGGCGCCTTCGGCGTCAGTCGCATCGAGGAGATTTCCGTGGTTATCGTAATCATTGGACAACGTCTTTTCGCGTGGGTCAGTCGTGGAAGTCACCTGGCCGAACCGGTTGTAAGTAAAGCTGGTGTTGAAGGAATTCGGGTCGGTGACTTTGCTCACGTTGCCGTCCGTGTCGTATTCGAAGTAAGAGTTGGCGTAAAAGTCGGATTGGCCCACGCGTCGCAGAAAAACGGATTCACTGGTCAGGAAGGTTGTTGCGGTGTCATACGCTCGCATCACCTTCGAAAGGCGGTTTGCAAGCGTGTCCTTGACTTCCGTTTCGGTTATTCGACCTGCAGCGTCGAACGTGTGCACGGTCTGTGTTCCAACTGGATCTGTGATCGTTTCCTGCATTCCAGCGAGATCGTGCTGGAAGGTTGTTTCGGCACCGTTCGGCTGGATGATCTTTTCCAGTTTGCCGTCCGGGAAGTAATGGAACTGCGTGCGCTCGACTTGCCGCGGGTCCACGATGCGCGTGATGTGGTGCGGATAGTTTGGGTTCCCGTAGAAATACGTCGTGACGTCATACCGGTTCGCGGAGCGGTCCGCGAGGCGGCGAACATTCTCGAGCCGCCCACTGGTGTCGTAAATGTACTCGAGCGTGGGCTGCGCTTCAGTGCTCAGCGCGTCGATTACCTTGGAAATGCGACCCGCGTCGTCACGAATCAGGACGAGCGCCTGACGCCGGTTGCCTTGGGGATCATAGGTTTCGACCGCATCCTTGGCCGGCCAATTGTGGGTATGCACCATTTTTTCACCGCTGGGACGGACAATCTGAGTGAGACGCAAGGGTGCGCGCGGATTGATGAAGGTGTCATCCGGCAGATGAACGCCGTCCGTGAGCAATGGCGGTGCGTCCAGATGGTATTCGGTTCCATCTTCCATCGTGAGGATGAAGCCAGGGAACTCGTAGGCGTCCATCGGCGTTTGCATACTGCCGTCCTGCCAGAACGGCTCGATTTGATTGCCGGAAAATGCCGACGGAAGGTACACGAGCCGGTTGTCACCTTGTGGCCGAAGCTTCGGTCGGACACCGGGGGGCGGGGAGTACTCAGCATAGGCATAGCCGGTGGCAATGCTGACCCGAAAGCCGAACCGGTAGGTGACCCGCCGTCCATCGGGCAGGGTCAAGGTGACGTTTCGACCGCCGCCCGACCGAACGTTGGCGGTGGCCCAAGCGCCGGTGTCGTCGTCGATGAATGACTGGTCCGAGCGTTCTTCATCCAGTTGGACCTCGAGATCCTTGAGTTCGTATTTCCAGCCCCAGCCAAAGTCGGGCCCGTTGCCGGCGGTGGAATCGTAACTGCGAACCAGGCGCATCGGAAATCCGGCTGTGGCAGTGACGAGATCTTCCTCGGCGAAAGTGACTCGGCCCAGCCGCAACTCGGTATTGAGCGCGAACCGGACCTCAGTCGCGGTGGGAATAGTCACGGTACCGCCCCAAACTTCGAGCGTGAGAATATGAACACCGTTTGGGAATGGCGTGAAGTCGAGCTGGCCCAACAGGTCGTCGCCCGCTTCGCCCGTAATGCGTTGCAAGGCCGGAAGCGTGCGTTTGCCTTGGGCATCGCCGCCGGGAGTCAGCCAGGCCTCCAGGGTGTGAAGGTTGCCCGCGATTGTGGCAGGCTGGTATAGACCGATCCGATAGGTGATAACGTTGGCCGGATTGGGATCGGTCGCGCGGCCACGCAACTCGAACAGACCTTCGCTAATAACTGGATCGGGCTTCAGTTGATGGGGATCGTTGGCGAGGTTGAAGATCTCGGCAACAGGCGGACGCGTTTCTGGCCGAACTCGAACGAGGAGCTCATCGAAGGCGGTGATTCCGCCGCCATCGGTCACGGTCAACCGCAGGGCATAATCGCCGGGCGCGGTGAAACTGACGGAGGTCGCCGGGTCAGCGGTGTTCTCAAAGAAGACATTGGGCGAAGCGCACGACCAGACCACTGATTGGATGCTGTCGCCCGGATCGTTGTTGATCCTGCCATCCAGATTCAAGGGTTGGTTGATGTAGATTTCCTGATCTTCACCTGCGTCCACGATCGGCGCGGAGTTCGAGTCGGACGCCGGCTCGACAACCAGAATGACGGTGCCGGTGCTGGTGGCGCCTTTTTGGTTCCGCACCGTGTAGGTAAAGCGGAAAGTGCCAGGGTGCTCTGGCTCCGCGGTGAACCTGAGTTGCTCGCTCCGGAACGGATGATCGAGATCGGAAACGATCCGTTCGGCTTGAAGGCTGAGCGTCCCGTAACCAGGCCCACCGCTGATCTCCTGCAACGGGGTATAGGAGATAATGGAAAGGGGCCCGCAGCCGCCATCGTCGTCGTTCTCGAGCAAGGACAGCCATTCGTCCACAGCCGTGGTACGCGTGTAGACCACGTCCGACTTCGCCCTGGGTGCATGGGCCGGCGGCACGATCTGGAGCGACACCGTTGCATACTCCGACTGACCGCCATGCTGGTCGGCGATCCGATAGTTGAACCGGGTGTAACGAACGCCAGGGTCGGGCACGAAATGGAACTGGGTACGGCCGTTGATCAAGGCGAGCGTTCCCGCGGTCCGGATGGCGCCGCCGTGGTCGTCCACTCCAAGGTCGGTGTCGTAATCCAAAATCGTGAGCAGATCCCCTTCGCGGTCGAAATCGTTACGAAGCACATCCAGAATGAATGGCTCGTTGCCTTCCTCGAGCACAAAAGCATCGCTGCGCGCCACGGGCGGAGTGACAACCTTGACCGTCAGGGTGTCGTCGCCCGACAAATGCGAGTCACTGATCAACAATCTCAAGACGTAGACACCCTCGGTGCTGAATCGGGCAAAGGTCTTAAGACTATGCACAGGCTGAAAGGTGACGGTCCCCGGTCCGCTGAGCATCGACCAGGTAACGACTGGCAAGGCGTTGGGAGGAAGCAGATCGTCGGCGACAATGGATCCGGTGAGTTCCGCTGGCTTATCTTTAACAACGGTTTGGTCCGGACCTGCCTCGACAATGGGCGGCTGGTTTACAAAGACGAGAAGGTCGTCCGCACCGCTGGTCGCGCGGAGGCGGAGTTGGTAAGTTCCGGGCAGACTGAACGTGGCCGTGGTGACTTTGGAACTGGCGTTGGCGAACGTAACCTGACCGCTGTTCGGCGCGCCGACCACAGACCACTGGGCCGGCAAATCCGCGCCGGACGCGCTTACCGCCGTTCCGGAAAGCGTTGCCGTGCCACCTTGCGGAATGGTTATATCCGAGCCCGCTTGAACGTCTGCCGACCCGATACGCACGGTCAGTTCATCATAAAGCGTCGTCGCGCCGAAAGCCGCCGTGAGCCGAAGAATATAGGTGCCGCTGATTGGAAAAGTGACCGTGGGTCGCAGAACGTTCGGGTTGCTGAACGTGGGGTTGGCTCCG
>JACXTT010012812.1_pt1 | contig 11105 bp, 9 predicted proteins | sample 9270951 | NCBI WGS metagenome assembly JACXTT01 (sample SAMN15532306, study PRJNA645909) | rock metagenome | isolation source: weathered quartz diorite | place: Puerto Rico | collected 2017-06-21 | reverse complement strand
AGTCCACGCCGTGGCGCTCGACGAGCTTCTCGGCGCGCGCCACCCAGGCGTTCCCACGCCCAGTCTCGCCCACGAAGAGAAGGCGGAAGCCGAGCCAGAACGCGGCGCGTGCGGCCGCCAGGAGGTCGTTGGCTTCGCAATGCGCCTCGTAGAGGCGCTCGAAAGCCGCGAAGTACGCGTCCTGCAAGCCTGCGAGCCCCGACGACCATGCCAGCCGCTCGAGGTCGGGGCATTCCAGCCGCTCGATGGCGTCGGCCCGGCTCAACTCCTCCCAGGCGTCCTGCCAGGCTTTCCGCTCATAGGCCGCTCGGCCGGCCTTGAGCGCTGTACGCTTCGATTCGAGCTGTTGGCGGGATGGAATGGGCATGGGATTGAGGACCGAGGTTACCTGCCGAGCTGCAAGTCGGCCAGCGATGTCCTCACGACCGGGGATGACGGTAATCGCCAGGAGACGCGGCTTCGACGCGAAGAATCGAGGCGAGCGCGTAGTCGGAAGCCGTCCCCATCCACACCGATCCTCAGGCGCCCGCGCACGAGCAGGCTGCGGCTCTCGGCCATTTGGCCGCGACCGGGCGAGGACCTTGCGCCGCAGACTTGCCATCCACGCGTCGGCGACGAGCATCATTGGCGCGCCTGAATCGCCGCTCAATGGGTCACATTCTTGGCTACCCTTTGGCTACCCCTTCAATGGCCCATCGAGTCCGCTCCTGTCCGCTCGGGTCCACCAGAAAACGATCGCCCCGCTCGAGCATCCTGGAGCGGGGCTTGTCGTTGGCGAGTGTTCCGAAGGACTTACGTGAGGCTGTTGTCTCGCTCGTGTTTGGCGCTGATTTCAATTAGGAAACCGCTGCTCTATCCGTCTGAGCTACGGGGCCTAGCGCATGAAGTTACCACGCGTTACGGGGCCTCGAAAGAACGAGCGGCGGTGCGGTGGACCGCTGCTCTCTGCCGAGTTTCTTGGAAACTCGAGTGCTTTGGCTACGCGATCGGCCTTGTCTTGACGTGCTGAGCCAGACTACCGGTCTGATCGAGATGTTGGCGCGAGGCTGGTCATTCGCTTCGGAATCAGTGAGCTCTGGGGCAGGCACTCATGAAGGTCGTGGTTCAGAGCAACTCCGGGCCATTCGCGCTCTAGCCACGTTCCATAGCGGTCGCTACGTCCGTTCTTCCGTCCGACCTTACGCGCCGGTCGCGAAGCAGGCACCACGATCCAATGCAGCGCAGGCTCCGTGACTTGATCGCGCGCGAGCTGGGCGAAGGAGCGGCGCCAGGGACTGGAAGCGGGCGTTCATGATCGGCAGGAATGAAGTCCCGCCCTCGCGGATGACCTTTCCGCAGCCATTTCGCGTGACGGGGTAATCCGCCCGAGCCGCAAGCGCGCCGGGGGCCTTCCCCGGGCCCTCGGTCCCGCCTGCCGCTCCAATAGGCCGCAACCCGCGCGGCGAGCTCCCCGTAGTACGAGATGGGCCGCCGCGCTCGAATCCCGATCGCTGGGCGCCCAGACCCAATGGTCGGGAGGCCACGGTGCTACGACTTGCCCCTTCCCGCGCGCGTGCCGCGATTGGGGTGGCGATCGCGATCGCCGTCACCGCCACGATGGACGCCACCGGCCTTACGGTGTTCAGCGCACTTCCACTGCTGCCGCTGCTGGCGTTGTTCGCCTGGCTCGAGCGGTTGCCGCCCAAGGTTCTGGGGTTCGTTTGGGGGCGCGGGGGGGACTACCTAATCGCCCTGCTCCATCCGGGCCTGGTGATGGGCACGATCGCCGCTATCGCGGCGACGATCGGCCTAGTCCACCCGGTGGGTGTGGACTGGGGGCGCGTCTGCCTTAACATCGCGCGCGGGTCGGTGGTCGGAACGATCGTCGTGAGCCTCACCGAAGAGGGCTTCTTCCGTGGCTGGCTTTGGGCCTCGCTCGAGCGCACCGGGCTGTCGCGGGGCGCCGTCCTGATCGCGACGAGCTTGGCGTTCATGCTGTGGCATATCTCGGCCGTCACCCTCCCCACCGGCTTCAACCCGCCTCCGCCCCAGGTCCCGGTATTCCTGGTGAATGCGGTCGCGATGGGGCTGGTGTGGGGCCTGATCCGGATGCGCTCGGGCTCGTTGGTCGCGAGCAGCCTGTGCCACTCGACCTGGAACGCGATCGCCTACATCCTGTTTGGGTTCGGCGAGAAGGTGGGCAAGCTCGGGATCCGCGAGACCGGAATCTACGGCCCCGAGGTCGGCGGTCTGGGCCTAGCGCTCAACGTGGCCTTCGCGGCACTGCTCTGGCAGGCTGTGCGCCGCGCCGCGGCGCCCGCGGCAGTGGCCGCTCCCCCCTCCTAACCGGTCGCGAGTCGAACTCCCCGTCGAGGTCGCGCGGCGCCTCGATCTCGAGGTCGCCGTGGGACGAGTCCCGGTGCGTCACCTGATCATCGTCTGCCATGATGCTGGCTAATCGCTGTCCGAGCATTGGCCGACTGACGCGAAATCAATCGCGCTACCACCATCGTAGCCAGCCCGCAACCTTACCCCGAAAACTGCAGTCGGGTACCGGTGGCCCTGACCGCTGCCCTTCGCGCGGAGGCCATCGACACGGGCTTCATGAACGCGGAGCAGCGGTCCAGAGATCCGCGTGGGAGTGGCTACGACTTTGGCTACGAGAACCGTGTCAAAGCCTGTCCGCTCGTGTCCGGTCGTGTCCCGTCGAAACGAGAAGCCCTCGCGATCGAAGTCTCGCGAGGGCTTCATCATCCGCGCTGTCCACAATGGCTTACGTGAGTGTCGTGTTTTTCGGCCTGAACGGCCATTTTTCGATTAGGAAACCCCAGGCCGACAGCAGCGGTCTCGGGCGGACACCGCTGGCCACGAGCGGACATTCGAAAGACCGCTGCTCGAGCTACCTGGGGCAGCGGGCAGGGCGACCGCACGAACGATCAATGCGTGCTGTCGGCCGACGCCCAGAAGTGTCCGAACTTCTGCCACCAGCCCTCGACGATGTCGTGGGGCGACCGCCCCGGCTGGTCGTAGAACTTCAGGTAGTCGCCGCCGGTCCGTGCCATGATTCGCTCGTCCTGTGTCGCGAGCAGCAGCGCGTACTCGACGCGCTCGCGGACGAACGGATTGGGGTCGGCGATCCGTCCGACTAGGACGGGCACAACTCCGGGGCCCAGCCCGCTCAACCGCTCCGGCGCGTACCAGAAGATGGTCTCGACTTCGGAGCATCCACCGACTGCGTAGAACGTCGTATCCGCCAGCTTGGCGAGGTAGAACGAGAGGGTGTCGGGGTCGATCGCCAGGTCTCGGCGGGCGAAGGGCTTCGTGATAGGAGCCGGCTTCGGGATGCCGGCCGCGAGAATGCTATCCGCTTGGGCCTGCCCACGCCTCATCGCCTCGCGCTGCGCCATTCCCCCAGGCACGTCGACCCACTTACTGAACTCGATCGTTCCCTCGGTGGTCTTAAGGCTGTCGAGCATCACGCGGCGTCGAAGCAACGCTGCCGGCTCCCGCCCGAACCGTAGGGCGCGCTCCTTGTCCTTCGATCCCGAGTGCCTACCGACCACCCAGACGTTTGGCCGGCCCGAGACTGCGGCCGATGCTCTGCGGTACATCCGTCCCAGCCGCACGGGAGCGAACATGCTGTCTCGCGGGGCATTCGGATCGCTGAAGACCACCAGCTGGACGGCCGGCGACAATCGCCGACGCAGAGTGTCAGCCACATCTTGGTCGAAGAGCACGAGGACAGCCGTGCTCTCCGGGCGATCAGTGGACGAGATGACACGGGCAAGATGACGCCACGGGTCATCACTCCCCGCAGCGGGCTCGAGCAGCCAGGCAGAGGTCGTGATCGCCGTTATCAAGAGCACGCCGGCGAACAGGCGGATGCGGCTGAGCATGACGACGTTATCGGCCCGGCGGAATAACTCCTAGAGGTCGGCGGCTAGTGTGGTGCGCGGGCTCCGGCTGGAACACGACGGTTCACCCTATCGGGACCGATGGAGCGTCACCCGGCTTGAATCCCCGGCCGTGACGCGTCCCCACTGGGCCGTCCAAGCGCACTCTTCGCCGGGACCAATGCTCATCGTGTCTGCCGCTGCCCAATGCGGCTGGCGAGAGAACTGTGCGCCGCCACTGACCACGATTCTGCACGGTGCGAGTCCCTTCACCCGGATCCGATAGAGCCCACGGGCGGGCTCCCACGTTGATGTGCTTACAAACGAGGCACCGTGAGTCCCTTCGCGTGGCCCGAAGCTGCCGGCGATACAGTCGCACTTGTTCGCGACGGCTGTTCCCCAAAGCCTGCTCTGAAGGGGGCAAAGGACGTTCCCGTTCGGGTCAGTGATCACCGCCTGCACGCCGTCCTCGCGGTCGCAGTCCACCCGTGCGAGCATGAACCAAACCCCCGGAGTCCAATGGAACGTAAGAGTCGTATCGGTGAGCACGCGAACCCCTGTGCTGCCGGAGCCATGGCTCTGCTGGCGGTTCCTGTCGGCACGCACCAAGTGCAGCCAGGAGGAATCCGTTGGCGCCGACAGAGACCTGACTTCGACCTTCCAAGTCATGGAGTCCCCGAGCGCCAGCCACGCGCGGTCCCGTTCATCCGCCGAGTCGGTCGAATCGAGGAGGCTGTGTCGCTCGGCGTATACGCCCACGTTCGGTCCCTTGTCCATCGGAAACCGCGGAGCCTCATCGCGGCGCACTTGGAGCAGCCAGGTCCCCACGCCCGGCTCCTTCACCACAAAGAACCCGCCATGAACCGCAAGTTGCCCGTTTTCTTCCAAACCGAGAGGTGGATTCACCCCCGTGGAGCATGCGGGTATGCGACTCCATGCCGTCGAGTCCGTTGCCTGCGCCATACGGCCGATCGGGTCTCTGAGCGTGATCGTTGCCTCGCTGCCGATCACCCAGAGCTTCATGTAGCGGCCAACTTGCCGCGCGTCGACGGATCGACTCTCAAGGCCTGCCGCGAAGCAATCGCGGCCGTGCCCAGCGCCGAGGGCGAGAAGGAAAGCAACGCAGACCAAGGCTCGTCTCATGCGAGGTGTGGCGCCCCTTCGATCCCCAGGATTCTCCGAGCCACGTCGTCCAGCCGGTCGTACTTCAAGGGTTCGACGGGCGTGCGGTTCAAGTCCATCGCCAATCGGAGCAGGTCGTGGGGAGCCCCGTCCCTGCTTCGCCCCCAGTCCATAAGGAAGCTGAAGTCGTTCATGGTGCCGAGAAGGCTGCGGCTGGCTGTCCGGTCGAATCGGAGTTCTGCCATTTCGTGACGTTCTGAATCGAGTACAGCGCCGCTGGCGCCCAGCTCACGCAAGACCTCGAGGACGGCCTCGGGGATACGCCTTTCCAGGGTCGACGTTTCACGTGCGGGCAGCACTGCCGCAAGCCGAGTCGCTTCATTCACGAGCAGGATCAGATGCGCGGGGCGAACTGGCAGGATGGTGGCGTACCAGTCGCCAAGGCGATTCGACGAGGCCTCGCCACTCGTAGGCGGATTCACCTTGAGCCGTCGGAGCAACTTGGCGGTGCAGCGAACGGTCAGCATCAGCGGCTGCTTGCGGGCTATGCGGCCTGGACCGTCCAGTGCTCATTCTTGGTCGCGAGTTTCAGCCTCGTAGCGGTTGCCTTGCTCAAGTTGATCTCCTTCAGCCGCTCTGTCGGGTAGCTGGTCGTCAGCTTGCCCTGGGCAACGAGGAAACGCAGCAGCCGATCCGCCTGAGGACCGATTGGCGCCGCATCATTCTCCCAGCGAGACACGGTTTCCTCGGCCACGCCCATGTGCTTGGCGAAGTCCGAGCCCGACCACCCGAGGCTCTTGCGAAGAAAGCGGACCTCCTCCCCCGTGAAGCGGGTGGACTTGTCGATGAGGATCTTCGCGATCAGGCGGTGGAGTTCCTCGATGTGCGGGATCGAGATCTCGTAGTTGTCGCAGCGTGGGCAGCGGGCGATCTCCAACCCGACGAGCGTTACGTGCGTGAGGCCGGACTCGTCGTACCGGTAGTTCTCCTTCCGGACTCTCATTGGCGTCCCGCACTCAGTGCACTTCATTGAGGTCTCCGTTGCTTGGGTTCAACGCCCGCTTCTCCACGCGGTCACGACCACCAGCTCGCCCTGGGAGCGGAAGGCGACCACGACCGTGATCTTGTTGGTCTCGACGCGGTACCGCCAGGTTCCGTGCTCGTACTCGCCGGGACGGACGACGCCTCCGCGAAGCACGTTCTCGCAGTCGACGGTCGTGAGGTCGTCATCGAGCATCTCGTCCTTGGCGTGCTTCGAATAGGTGAAGCGGCCGCCCTTGAGGATCTCGCGAATCAGCCGCTTCGCGGCGTCCGGTGCCAGCGGCTCGTCCATGTCGTGGGCCATGCTAGTGGGCGACTTGATTATTTGTCAAGTCAGCCATGAGTGGGCTATCGGCGGAGCCATCGTCGCAGCACGAACGGGTCCGCGACCACGCAGCGGGCGTCCGCTGGCCTGCCTGCGCAGGCGCGTTGGACCTTTTGAAGCACACGCTCCAACTGTCGCAGCCTGAGCATCTGGTCCCGGAGTGACGCCAGCCGGGCCGCAACGAGCTGACTGGCCTCGCCGCAAGCGACACGCCCGGTCTCCAAGGCGAGGACTGCCTTGATCTCCGTCAGCTCGAAACCAGCGGCCTGGGCGGCGCCGATGAACGTCAGCCGTTCGGCCGCGGCGCGGCCGTAGAGCCGGTAGTTCCCGGACGAGCGGCCCTCTGGTCGCAGCAAGCCCTCCCGCTCGTAGAAGCGGATCGTCGTCGGGGGAATCCCGGTCGCCTTCGCAAGCCGCCCGATGGTCATCGCATCCGACATGGGCGATGGAGTTCCCAGGATTCAGTGGACACCCTGGCGCCGTGGTTTGTGGGCCACTTCAAACTGCTCGGGGCTGACGCCTCCGAGATGGCCATGACGGCGTGACCGATTGTAGAACGTCACGATGTAGTCGGCGACATCGGCGGTGGCGAGATCGCGGTTCTTGTAGGTCTGCTTCTTGATCCGCTCCTTCTTCAGGCTACCGAAGAACGACTCCGCCACCGCGTTGTCCCAGCAGTTGCCCTTCCGACTCATGCTCGGCTCGAGGTGGTTCGAGAGGCAGAAGCGTCGCCACGCGTCGCTTCCAAACTGGGTGCCCTGATCCGAGTGCACGAGCGTGCGACGGGGACGCCTGCGGCGTACCGCCATCAGGACGGCATCGAGTACGAGCTCGCGGTGGATCGTAGGTCGGGTGGACCAGCCCACGATCTTGCGCGAGAAGAGATCCATGACGACGGCGAGATAGAGCCAGCTCTGCCACGTCCGAATGTAGGTGATGTCGGTCACCCACGCCTTGTTCGGGCGCGTCACTGTGAACTGTCGCTTCAAGAGGTTCGGTACCAGGACGGCCGGTTTGCCGACCAACCAGCGCCGAGTGCGGTAGCCGTGCAGGGCGCGCAGCTTGTTCTCGCGCATGAGCCGCGCGACCCGATGCTTGCTGCAGGTCTCTCCGGCTTCACGCAGATCCAGAAAGACGCGCGGGGCGCCGTAGACGCCTTGGCTCGCTTCGAACGAGGCTCGGATCAGCCGAAGCAGCCGAGCGTCTTCCTGGGCTCGGTTCGACAACGGTTGCTTGAGCCACTCGTAGTAACCGCTCGGAGCGACGCCGAGCAGCCGGCACATCATCTGGACGCTGAACTCGCTCCGATGCGCCTTGATGAACTCGTACGTCTTGCGGACCCGCCCAGCAATCTGCTTCGTGGACATCGGCATCGCCCTCCCGGGCGGCTACGATGCCAGCTGTCCACTGAATCCTGGGAACTCCACCGACGGAAAGTGGCGCGTCGCGCGCGATGCGTGGAACTCCGACCTGCCAGCGGCGACGAGGTGGGCCGGCGGACACAACCGCTAGGCCAAACCCTCGACAACGTACAGATCGCTGATGTGCCGGTAATAGCTGTATGCCATCGTCCGGCCGTCCGCGCTCAGTACCGGCGGGCCAACGTAGAAGACACCTGTCCGGTCGGAAGGTGCCAGGGAGCGCCAGAGCGTCCGCTCGCCGGTCGCGAGCCGCACGCGGTCCACCCGGCGGCCTGCCGTGTCGCCGGTCACGACGTACAGATGTGCGGCCGTGGCGTCGAAGCTCAGCACGGTGTCGTCGTGGGTGAGCCCCGCGACCGGCTCTGCCTCGCGTGTGGCGGCACGCACCATCGCGTTCCCGCCCGAGACCCGGCGCACCGCGAGACGCTCGCCGTCGGGCGAGATCGCGGGCCCCGTGATGCGGCCCGCTGCCACGGGCTCGTCCCAAAGTAGCGCCGGCGTGCCGCCCTCGGCCGGGACCACGTAGAGCCGATTCGCACGCTCGGCGTTCGTGCCTACCACAAATAGGCGCCGGCCGTCCGGATGGTAGCCGGCCCACAGGATTCGATCGAGCCCCGCGATCGGAATGGCCCGCGGCTCGCCGATCCCCACGGGATAGGCGACCAGCTCCGGGCGCGGCACGACCGTCACCGCCAGCGCCCACTGCCCGTCGGCCGAGAGCCGCATCGAGGCCCCGTCGCCAAGCCGGACCGCGGGCGAGCCGTCGATGTCGCGCAGGTAGCAGGCGTAGTGCGGGTTCTCGGCCTCGTGACCCTCGGTGAACAGCACGGTGCGGCCGTCGGCGGAGATGTCGGTGGCGAGTGTGCCGTCGAACCATGACAGCTCGAATTCTGGCTCGTCGGGCCCGCGGCTGACGCTCATGCCGAGCCGCAGGTTGCCGAGTCCGATCAGGACGCGGCCGTCGCGCGCGACGTCGTGCAACCACACGCGCGCCGGCGAGGTGAAGATCTCGCGTGTCGCGCCGTCGAGCGACACGGCCCAGATACCGTTCTGCTGCGCGTCGTCGATGCCCGAATACCAGATTTCGTCCCCGCCGGGCGACCAGGCGATGCCGCTCAGGCTCGTCATCTCGGCGACGAGCGTGCGGCAGGCGCCACCGGCGTCGACCAGGGCGATGCTCCCCATCGTGTCGCCCTCGAAGAGGTGGCGTGCGAACGCCACCATTCGGCCCTCGCGCGACACGCGCAATCGGCTCATCCAGTCGGGCGTCTCGTGGCGGACCTGGCCGGCGGGGTACTCGAGCCGGCACAGGCCGTCAACGTATCGTACCAGCGCGAGCGAGCGGCCGTCGGGGCTCCAATCGGCCTGAGCGACGTCCTTCTGCAGCGGGCGCACGCCGCCGCCGCCGAGCGCGTTGCGCGCGAGCGTGCCCTTCGCCTGATTCCAGAAGAAGTGGTTGTAGCCGAGCGAGAGCGCCATCTCGCCGCCCGCCGAGATCGCGAGCAGGTTGGCGGGCGGCAGGCCGAGGCTACGCGCCTCGGAGCTGCCGGGGTGGGCCGTGAACACCTCGAACGGTCGCCCCTCCCACGACGCGCCGAACACCGCGCCCGACCCGTCGGGCACGAATCGCGCGCCGGCGACCATGCCGTTGCGGAACGTGATGCGCTTGAAGCGCGGTCGTACTACGGCGGGGCCGCCCGGGGCGGCCACGGCCGCGTGCGACCCGCTGGACGACGTGCCCACGGCCTCGAGTGCGTACGCGAGGTCGGCCGCCGAACGGAAGCGGGCGGCCGGCTCCTTCTCGAGGCAGCGTCGCGCGATCCGCTCGAGCGCCGGCGACACGGGGTGACCGTGGCGCGCCAGCTCGGGGGGCTCCTCGCGAAGGATAGCCGTCATGGTTTCCGCCGCTGACGCGGCCGCGAACGGCCGCGACCCCGCGAGCATCTCGTACAGCACGACGCCGAGCGCGAACACGTCCGAGCGCGCGTCGGCCCGCTCCCCGCGCACCTGCTCGGGGGACATGTACGCGACGGTGCCGAGCACGGCGCCCGGCTCGGTGGCGTGCCCCACCGTGGGCGCCATGCTGCCCGCGCCGGCCGCCGCGATCGTCTCGCGTCGCGCGAGGCCGAAGTCAAGGAGCTTGACGCGGCCGTCGGGGGTCACGATCACGTTCTCGGGCTTGAGATCGCGGTGAACGACGCCCTTGTCGTGCGCCGCCGCCAGCCCCTGCGCGATCTGGATCGCCAGCGGGGTCGCCCGCGCCGGCGGAATTGGCCCGCCCGCGAGCCGGTCGCGCAGCGTCTGGCCTTCGACGAGCTCCATGACCGCGTACGAAATCTCGTCCGCGCGGCCGAGGTCGTGAAGCGCGAGCACGTTGGGGTGCGACAAAGCGGCGATGATCTGGGACTCGGCCTCGAACCGCGCGCGACGCTCCGGATCGCTCGCGAACGCCGGGGGGAGCACCTTGATGGCGACCTCGCGCGACAGCCGCGAGTCGCGCGCCCGATACACCTCGCCCATCCCGCCCGCGCCGAGCGGCGTGACGATCTCGTAGGGCCCGAGGCGGGTGCCCGCGGTCAGTGGCATCCCGGGAATTTACCTGATGTGTCCCCTTGCCGCACCTGTCGTGATCGGCGATCGCGCCGAAAGGACCGGCAGCGCTCCTAATCCCCCAGCCCGATCTTCGCGAGCATCGCGGCCCACCGCGGATCGCCGTGCAGCGAATCGAAGCACGGTCTCCGGAAAGTCCGCCCCGTCGGTCCGGGGATCGATCTCGATGACCTGGCCCGCCGTCTGGACCGCGACCAGGATGTGGCCCGAGCCCGGATCGAAGAGCGTGTTGCCGGCCTCCCCACCCAGGTCGATCTTCCGCACGACTCGATCCGACACTCCGTCGATCACCAGATCGCCACCGCCCGACTCGTCGGGCCGCGGCGAGTCCCTGCTCGAGCGACACCTCCCGCTCCGCCAAGTCATCCGGATTCAGTCGAACGAGCTGCCGTGTCCCAGGCACAGATGCAGGGCGGCCACGTGCTTCCCGTCGGGGAAGCCGATAATCCCCAACCGCGCCTCGACCGCGAGCGACTTGGTGTCGATGACCGCGACGTGCATGTGTCCGGGAACCGACGCGTACACCTTGCCGAGCGCCGGCACACACCACACTCCCGTCACACGGGGCAGGTCTCGCACGGCGCCGATGACCTTGCGGGCCTCGACGTCGAACACGACCAGCTCCCCGGCATTCATGTGCGAGAGGTAGAGACGGTTCGCCGCCGTGTCGGCGCTCTGGTAGTCGAAGCGGACCGGGGGTCCCGGCAAGGGGAC
>JACXTT010012811.1_pt1 | contig 11106 bp, 12 predicted proteins | sample 9270951 | NCBI WGS metagenome assembly JACXTT01 (sample SAMN15532306, study PRJNA645909) | rock metagenome | isolation source: weathered quartz diorite | place: Puerto Rico | collected 2017-06-21 | reverse complement strand
CCGCGGCCGATCTGGATATCGCGGGAGGAGAGGAACTGCGCGAGGCCGCCCAGCTGGTACATGCCCGTCTCGAAGCTCACGCGCGTGCGGGTGGAGCTCTTCTCGAAGATCATGGCGAGCACCTTGCCCTTGAGGGATTCGCGGTAGGCCTCGGGATGGCGCTTCATATCAGCGGCCGTCTCCAGCAGGGTGCGAATCTCCTTGGCGGAGTAGTCGGCCAGGGACAGGAAGTGCTTCTGCGTGATCATGGGACACTCCAAAAGGGAAGTTTACCGTGGAGGGCCAGCGGAATCGCGGCTTCATCCGATCGAAGTGCCAAAGAACACAAAGGGGCTCCCGTTGCTGACTCCTGCCCTTCTGGCGATGCCGGTGGCCAGGCCTTGGAGCTCCGCTAAGATCGGACACCATGACCCCAACGTCCATACGCCTTCACCCTGCCACGAGCTGGGCGATCGCAGCCCTATCCTTCATCGCCGCCTGCGTGGCCCATGAGGCGCTTGGGCACGCGGGGGCCTGCCTCCTCCTTGGCGGGCGCATCCAGCTCCTCAGTTCGGTCTATTTCCGCAGTCAGGGTGGCGGCTCGCTCACGGATGTGGGCGGCGTCATCGCGAATCTCCTTCTAGCTGGGTTCATGACCATTGCGCTGTGGCGGGGGCCTTCGTCGCCGGGCCTCCGCGTCTTCCTGCGCTGGGGCATCGCGTTCAATGTCTTCTGGGTCGCGGGCTGCGCACTGCTTTCTGCGGTCAAGGGAACAGGAGACATAGGCTTTGCGCTGATGGGATGGGGGTTGCCGCCGAGCCCCGCGGTGCGCGCGGTGCTGGTCGCAGTTGTGGTGTTGCTCTACGGGCTAGGCCTTCGTGTCCTTCGGAGCGGCGACGAGCGCCCCTCGTCCCTGATCCCCTTCCTGGCCTCGCTCCTCTGGGCTTGCGTGTCCGTGTGCGCCTTTCGGGGTCCCTTTCTGCCCGCGCTGAAGGAGGCAGTGCTGGAGGGTGGTGTCGCGCAGCTGGGCTTCCTGTGGCTGGGCCTGCGTAGGGCGAAGGAAGCTTCGATGGATGCTCCTTCCGCGGTGGCTTGGAGGTGGGTGCTCACTGCTGCCGTAGTCGTGCCGCTCTTTATCGCGACCTTGGGACGGGGCCTCGCAGGCTGAGGCTTAGGCGGAATACCTAGTCGAGGATCCCTTCCCACAGGAGCTCGGGTACTTCTTGACGCCACTGGAAGGAGGGCGGGTAGACAAAGCGCCAGCTGCCGTCCTTCAAATCCTTTTGCAGAATCAGGTGATGGGGCTTGAAGCGGGATTCGAAGTAGACGACGAAGTGCGTGGCCCGATCTTCTCGTCGTCGATGAGGCCTCACGTTGCGACGGGAGACATCCACGTAGGCGAAGTAGGCCATGCGCCAGGTACCTTCCTCGATGGACACGTCCACGATGCGGAGCTCGGGATGTTCGGCGAGGGTCTGTATCAGATCTTGATAATCCGGGCTGGTGCGGATGAGATCCATTTCGCGCTCAGCCCGTCTGAGCCGGGCTTTGGGCCAAAAGGTTTCGGCTAAGGTGTCGAACAGGGCCCCGAAGAGGCGCGTGCCCAAGGCCATCTGGCCGTTGATGGCTTCATCCCACTGGGCCTCCTGGCGAAGCATCTCCCCGGTGCGCCGGTAAACCTCAGGCCGTGGATCCTGCTCGGGCGTGTTCACGCCGGCCCGTCGGTGATGAGGATGGCCGGGGCGAAGGGCAAGCCTTCAGCTTCCTTCGGCGTCTTCATGCCCCAGAGGGCGAGGCGTGAGGCGTAGGGCGCCCACAGGGTGGGATTCGATTTCACGGCGGAGAGGGGAGGGTGGAACATCAGCTCTTCCGGCAGGTCGGCGAGCTCTTCTGCGGTGAGATCGAGCGCTTCATCGAGCTCCCACAGAAAACCGCAGCGGGCTTCGGGGCAGGCCGCCCAAAGCTGCAGCACTTCGCTGTGCTCGAAGCTGGAGAAGAGCACGCGCTTTAGCGCTTCTTCGGCCTCCACCGCAGCGAGGGCCTGCTGCCATCCGGGTTCGCCCTTGAGCTCCACGTTGATGAGTTTGGCGGGGAGTTCGAGCACTTCGGAGAGCCGCGGCAATGCCTCGCCGTTGTTGAGGCGGGGCAATTCGGTGGAGGTCATCTGGCGCAGCGTGCCCGGCCCTTTGGCCGTGCGGTCGAGGGTGTCGTCGTGGAGCACCACGCATACGGCATCCCGGGTGGGTTGCACATCGAGTTCGAATCCATCCATGCCTGCGGCGAGCGCCGCACGGAAGGCTTCCATGGAGTTCTCCAGGTGCTTGGAGGAATACCCGCGATGGCCAAGGATGAGCGTCATGGGGGCAGTTTATCAGTTCTGCTCAGATGCGCCTGGGCTCGGGGCTGGCGAGGTTGGCGAGCAAGACGCCAAAGAGCAGGGCGGCTGCGAGAAAGAGCATCTGGAAGGCCGTGTCGAGCCCCGCCACGACCTGGTTTTGGAAGATGGTCGCGAGGCTGCGGAAACCCAAGGAGCCGGGCACCAGCACGAGGAGCCCGGGCAGTCCCGTGAGCGAGGGGCTGCGGCCGGTGACACGGCTGAGGATGTTGCTCCCGAAGGTGACGGCGAAGGCGCCGAGCGCCGCGCCGAATTGGGCGCCAAAGGCCTGGGAGCCGAAACGCGCGCCGAAGAAGGCGGTGAAACACCCGGCCAGGACCAGAGGGAAATCCTTCACCCGGGCCTGGAAGAGGATCATCAGGCCGAAAGCCAGGCCCATGAGGGGCAGCAGTTGGAGGCTTTCCGGCAGGGGCCTTAGCACGTGGGCCGCGCCATGGACCTTCAGGCTGGTTTGCACCAGGTGTTGGCCAAGCGCCGATCCGAAGGCCAGCTGGATGAGCGTGATGCCCACATCCGCCAGGCGCGCGCTGCCCGCGGCGAGGTTGCCGGTGGCCAACTCGTTGAGGCTCACGAGGAGCTTGAGGCCGGGGAAGAAGATGATGAGCCCCGCGAGCAGGAGGATGCGCGAGGTCGCATAGGGGCCGGCAAGGGCGGCCAGGGTCGCCACCAACGCTGCGGCGAGGGCGGGGAGAATTCGGGCGAGGGTGGGGCGCTTGGCGGCCAGCACGGTGAGCAGACCCATCGTCAGGCCGAGAGGTGCGGCGACGAGCATTTCGCGCCACCCGCCCCCCAGCACGCCCGCGGCGGCAGCGCTGACCAAGGCGAAGGTGCAGACCTCGATGCGGCTGCCGTAGCGTCGGGGGCGGTTGTTGAGCTGCTCTAGGCGGAAGCGCACGCCGCCGGGCTCGAGACGCTTGGTGAGGAAGTCGCGGATTAGCGCTCCGAGCTCGTCCTGGCGGCTGAGATCGGAATCGCCCGCGCCCTGGCGGATGACATGAGTACGGTGCAGCGCGCCGCGGCGCAGCGTGGCGATGAAGGCCGTGGGAAGCACGAAGAAGTTGGCCTGCAGATCCATGCGCTGGCTGATGGATTCGAGGGTCTCTTCCAGCTGGTGGGCAGGCGTTCCGGCGCCCTGCAGGGCCCTTCCCAAATCCAGGACGAGGGCCACTTCTTCCTCGAAGGCCGCCAGGCGAACTTCAAAGGATTCGCTACTCACAACACTTTGCCGGGATTGAAGATGCCACTGGGATCCAAGGCCTGCTTCACACTACGCCACGCGGCCAGGTCGGCCGGATCGCTGAGGGCGTGGAGGGCGCTGCGCTTGGCGAGGCCGATGCCGTGCTCGCCGCTGAGCGTCCCACCGAAGGAGACGCTCATGCGGAAGAGCTCCATGAGCTGGGCCTCGAGTTGGTCGGAGGGCGTCTCGCCCGCCGCGAGGAAATTGACGTGGAGGTTGCCGTCGCCCAGGTGGCCATAGGTCACGGAGGGAATCCCGGAGCGCTCCAGCGCGACGAAGAACTCCGTGAGGCGGGAGCGCGGCACCACGATGTCCTCGCTCACCTTTTTCGGGTAGCGCTCTTTGAGGAAGACGCTCGTCATGCGGCGCACCTTCCAGAGGGCTTCCCGGGCGCGCGATTCGGTCGCGGCTTGCAGGTGTTCGGAAAGGGGGCCGAGCAGGTCGAGGAGGCCATCCATAAAGGCATCGGTGGCGCAGTCGCGATCGTCGAATTCCAGCAAGGCGAGGGCCTGGCCGGGCAGGCGCCGGGCCTCTTCGGGGCCGAATGTCCGCAGCTCCTTCAGCACGGAGGGATCCCAGAACTCGAAGGCCGAAGGCAGATAGCCACCGGCGCAGAGCTTGCCGGGAAGGTTGAGAAGGCCATGGAAGTCGTCCACGGGAAGCAGGAGCGTCAGCCGGGATTGAGGCTTGGGCGCCAGGCGCACGGTGGCGCCGAGGATGAGCCCGAAGATGCCTTCGCTTCCGATGAGAAGTTGGCCGAGGTTGGGCCCGGCGTTGGCTTTGACGGAAGGGATGCCGAAGGTGTGGATGCGGCCGTCTGCGAGAAGGGCCTCCACCGCCAGTACCCAATGGCGGGTCATGCCGTATTTGCAGGCGTTGGGGCCGCCGGCATTGGTGGCCAAACTACCGCCGAATCCGCAGATATCCCAGCTGTTGGGGTCAGGGGGATAGAACAGGCCGTGGGTGTCCGCGGCACTTTTCACTTCATGCAAGAGGACGTTGGCGCTGGCCCGCAGGCAGAGGTCCGAGGGTCGGAGGTCGAGGGTGCGGGGCCATTGGGTGAGATCGACGACGATGTCGTTGGGTCGCGCGAGGCAGCCGCCGGCCTTGCCGCTGCCGGCGCCGCGGGGGACCAGGCCTGCGCCTTCCGCGTTCGCGTAGGCCACCAACGCTGAAAGATCTTCTGCGGTGCGAGGGAAGGCGAGGGCCAAGGGGAGGCTTCCCTCCAGATGGCTTTCGTCCCGGCGCAATGGCGCCAATCGATCCGGATCCTGGATCACTTCGCCGTGAGGAAGTCGGATGGGCCGCACCCTTCGACCCTAGCAGGGAGAGCGCTCATTGGGGCTTCGCCTGCGCTAAGCTTCCCCTACCCTTACGCTTATTCTTATCAATGTGTCCGCGTTGTCTAGCGGCCCCTGTGGAGTTGGAATCCCATGCGTCTCCGCCCCCGTCCAGCGGCCGCCGGCCCAAGCCAGGCCCGCCGCGTGGCCCTAGGGTTGGTGCCCTGGGTGGTGCTGGCGGTAGGGCTTGGCGCCTGCATGGCCTTTTGGCGTTACCTGGATCAGCAGAACGAACGCATCCAGGACAGCATGCTGATGAGCGCCCTGGGCCAGGCGCGGGATGGCGTGCTGCATCGCCTGCGCGAAGACGAGATGCTGTTGGATGGCGCGGCGTCGTTGCTGGCGGGCCAGCCCCGTCCAGCACCGGAGCAGTGGCAGACCGAAGTCTCCATCCTTCAACCCGAAGGCCAGCATCCCGGGTTGGTCTTCCTCGCCTTTCTTCCGACAGAGGTGCTGCCTTCGGGCCGTCGCGGATTGGTGGCGCCCGAGCCTCTCGCGGATCGGATTCTTTCCCCCCAGGGCTTGATGAACCAGCCCAAGGTCCTGCAGGTACTGGATGCGGCCCGCGCCCATGGCATGACCGCTCTGAGCGCGCGGCTGGAGATGCCACTGGAGGGCAGGGACCGCTCCGGCTACGTCATGGCGCGCCCTCTGTACCGCGGAGGGCTTCCCGGGCCCGGCAAAGATCGCGGCTTTATGGGCTGGGTGGTGGCGGGCTTCTCGGGGCAAGAGGCCTTTCGCAGCCTCTTTGGAAGTCGGCCGGTGCCCGGTCTCGATGTGCATGTGGGGGATGAGCCCGGTCCGAGCGCGGGGGGGCTGATCTTCGATCGGGAGTTGGGGCCGCGCGGACAGCCGATGATGGCGGGGCCCCTCTGCCGGGAAGCTTCGCTCGTCTTCGCCAACCGGACTTGGTCGGTGATGATCCAGCTCATTCCTTCCGCTCATTCGAAACCGACCGATGTGCCCGCTTCCGTGAGCATTGGTGTGGTGGCGACGGTGTTCTGCTTCCTGCTGACGCTGGGGCTCGCGCGAGGGCATTCGCGCCTGGAGGACCTGGCCCGCAGGCTGCATGAAAGCGAAGAGGGCTTTCGCGCCATGACGGAGACCGCCTCCTGCGCCATTCTCATCTACTCCGACACCATCGAGTACATCAATCCCGCGGGCGCGGACATGCTGGGCTGGGATGCGGAAGAGCTCATGGGCCAGCCTCGGCTGAACTTCGTGCACCCCTTGGACCGTGAATGGATGGCACGGCGCTGGGAGGCCCGGCAGCGTAATGAGCCCGTACCTAATCGCTACGAGTTCCGCGTGCTCACCCGCGACGGAGAGGTGCGCTGGATGGATCTCAGCGTCACCACCATCATGCTGCGCGGGAAGCGCTACGGCTTGGGCACCGCGCTGGATGTGACGGAGCGGGTGAAGGCGGGAGAAGACATGCTGGCCATGGAGCGCCGGCTCCTGGACGCGCAGAAATTGGAGAGCCTGGGCCTGCTTGCCGGCGGCATCGCCCACGACTTCAACAACCTTCTGGCGGTCATCCAAGGCAACGCGGGCATCCTGCGTGAAGAGTCATTGGAGAAGAGCGAGGCCGAAACCTGTCTGACGAAGATTGAAGAGACGTGCAAACGCGCCGCCGATCTCGTCCATCAGATGCTCGCCTATTCGGGCCGCGGCCAATTGCAGGCCAGGCCCATGGATCTCAATCGGGAGCTGCGCGAGATTCTCCATTTGCTGGAGGTGAGTCTTCCCAAGGGGGCCGTTCTCGCGCTGGATCTTCCCGACGACCTTCCCGCCATGCAGGGCGATTCGAGCCAAGTGCAGCAGGTGGTGCTGAACCTGGTGACCAACGCCGCGGAATCCCTAAAGGAGGGCGTGGGGCGCATCCATGTGCGCACGCGGCTGTGCCAGGTCGCTCAAGACGACATCGGCGGCCTGCGGGCCTCGGAGGCCATGCGTCCCGGCTCCTTCCTGCTGCTGGAGGTGGAGGATGATGGCGAGGGCATGGATGAGGACACCCAGCACCGCGTCTTCGACCCCTTCTTCACCACCAAGTTCGCTGGCCGAGGCCTGGGACTCGCGGCCATGCAGGGCATCGTACGCGGCCACCAGGGGGGCGTGAGTCTGGAAAGCAGGCCTGGGAAGGGGACGCTCTTCCGTGTCTATTTCCCCGCCATGGAAGGTCCTTTGACCACGCTGCCTCCCCAGCCCTTGGCGGAATCCATCCGGTTTGGCGGGCTGGCCTTGGTGGCTGATGACGAACCCGCGGTGCGGGATCTGATCCGCACCTTCCTGGAGGGCGCGGGGTTCCAGGTCATCCAGGCTTTGGATGGCATCGAGGCGTTGGACCTTTTCCAAGTGCATTGCGAAAATCTGGTTCTCGCGGTGCTGGATGGCGCGATGCCCCGGCTCAGCGGGGCGGACGTGCTGGCCCGCATCCGGCTGAGCCGTCCCGATCTGCCCACGCTCCTCGTGAGCGGATGGGGTGTGGGAGAGGCCCCTGAAGGTGTGGAGGCGCTTGCCAAGCCCTTCACCCGCCAAGGTCTGCTGGAAGCGGTACGAAGGGCCATGAGCGGGCCCTTCGTACCGCCAACGTCTTAGTGAACGAGGGTGCCGACGCGTTCACCTTTGACGGCGGCGACGAGGTTACCGGGCTTATTCATGTCGAAGACGATGATGGGCAGCTTGTTTTCCATAAGGGACCCGTCTCCGATCGCGCAAAGCGGGATCGGGAGGGCGCCACGGGGTGGCGTCCGATAGACGGGAAGCGCGATGGTGGATACCTGGGAGCCCTAGTGCACCAATGTCCCGACGCGTTCACCCTTGACCGCTGCAACGAGGTTGCCCGGCTTATTCATGTCGAAGACGATAATCGGCAACTTGTTTTCCATGCAGAGCGCGATGGCGGCGGCATCCATGACCTTGAGGCCCTTTTCGAGGACTTCCTGGAATCCCACTTCCTCGTAGCGCGTGGCGCTTGCATCCTTGCGGGGATCCGCGGTGTAGATGCCATCCACGTTGGTGGCCTTCATCACCACTTCGGCGGCGATCTCGTTGGCGCGAAGCGCGGCGGCGGTATCGGTGCTGAAGAAGGGGTTGCCTGTGCCAGCGCCAAAGATGACGACGCGGCCCTTTTCGAGGTGGCGCGTGGCGCGGCGGCGCACGTAGCTCTCGGCGACCTTGGGCATTTCCAAGCCGGATAGCGTGCGGGTGTGGACGCCGCGGTGCTCCAGGGCATCCTGGAGGGCCAGCGCGTTGATCATGGTGGCGAGCATGCCCATGTGATCCGCGGTCGTGCGGTCCATGCCCTTCGTCGAACCCGCGACGCCGCGGAAGATGTTGCCGCCGCCGATGACGAGGCCCACCTGCATGTCCAGGGCGACGATCTCTTTCACTTGGTTAGCGATCATGGCGACGACGTTGGGATCGATGCCGTACTTCTGATCGCCCATGAGGGCCTCGCCGGAGAGCTTGAGAAGGATGCGTTTGTAGGCCATGGCGGCTCCGGGCAAAAAATTGGGCGGCATCGCTGCCGCCCATTGTGCAACAACTGGACGGTTTACTTGGAGCCGGTCTGGGCGGCGACTTCGGCGGCGAAATCTTCGGTGCGCTTCTGGAGGCCTTCGCCCAGCACGTACTTGGTGAAGCGGCGGACGGAGAGCTTCTCGCCGATCTCGGCCGTCTTCTGGCTGAGGTACTGCTGGATGGTGAGATCGGGGTTCATGATGAAGGGTTGCTCGAGGAGGCAGACATCCTTGTAGATGGAGTTCATCTTGCCTTCGACGATCTTCTCGACGATGTTCGCGGGCTTGCCCGTGGCGACGGCCTGAGCGCGAGCGATCTCCTTTTCCTTCTCGATGAAGTCGGCGGTCACTTCGTCCTTGGTGACGAACTGAGGCGCGGGATCGGCGGCGGCGATGTGCATGGCGATTTCCTTCACCATGCGCTGGAAGGCTTCGTTGCGGGCCACGAAGTCCGTCTCAGAGTTCACTTCCACGATGACGCCCACGCGGCCGCCGGGGTGGATGTAGGCTTCGACAATGCCTTCAGCGGCGATGCGATCGGACTTCTTTTCGGCGGCGGCGAGGCCCTTCTTGCGGAGCCACTCGACGGCCTTTTCCATATCGCCATCGTTTTCATCGAGGGCCTTCTTGCAATCCATCATGCCGAGGCCGGTCTTTTCGCGGAGTTCTTTGACGTCTTGAGCGGTGTAAGCCATGTCTCTCTCCTGTTCGGGTTCAGTCGGGGTCTATCAAAGGATCAGCCACCCGGGCGTGTGCGCGGATGGCTGATCGATCGGAAGAAGGATTAGCCTTCGGCTTCCATCTTTTCGGCCATCATTTGCTTCATGGCCTCGTTGTTGCCCTTGTCCTGGAAGGACGCGCGGCCCTCGAGGATGGAGTCGGCCACGCGCTCGGCGAAGAGCAGGATGGAGCGAATGGCGTCGTCGTTACCGGGAATGACGTGGCTGATCTTCTCGGGATCGCAGTTGGTGTCCACGATGCCGACCACGGGGATGCCGAGCTTGTTGGCTTCGGTGACGGCGATGTCTTCACGATGGGGATCGACGACGAAGATGACGTCGGGCAGCGTGCGCATGTCGCGGATGCCGTGGAAGGCGGCGTCGAGCTTCTCGCGCTGACGGGTCAGCGTGAGGATTTCCTTCTTGGAGAGCACGGCGGTGCGGGCGGGATCGGCCAGCAGGGCGTCGAGCTCGCGGAACTTCTCGAGGCTCTTCTTAATGGTGGAGAAGTTGGTGAGCATGCCGCCCAGCCAACGGTTGTTCACGTAGAAGGCGCCGCAGCGGCCGGCCTGCTCAGCGATGAGCTCCTGGGCCTGGGGCTTGGTGGCCACGAAGAGGAAGGTCTTCCCTTCGGTGGCGGACTTGGTGATGAAGTTCGAGGCGGAGTTCCAGAGGCGCAGGGTCTTCTGGAGGTCGATGATGTAGATGCTGTTGCGGGCGCCGAAGATGTACTTCTTCATCTTGGGGTTCCAGCGCTTGGTCTGGTGACCGAAGTGCACGCCTGCTTCGAGCAGTTCCTTCATTTGAATGGCAGCCATGAGGCCTCCCTGATTGGGTTGGGATGAAGGCGGGAGTCTGTACCCGCCCGATTCGGCCCTCTGCGAGGGCCCGGGGTGAAACAGGGAGGGGGATCCGAAGACCCCCCTGCCCACAGAACCGGTATTAGCGCTTGCTGTACTGGAAGCGACGACGCGCGGCCTTCTGACCGGGCTTCTTACGTTCCTTCATGCGGGAGTCGCGGGTCAGGAGACCGGCGGCGCGCAACATGCCCTTCAGCTGCTCGTTGTAGCCGAGGAGGGCACGGGAGATGCCCATGCGGATGGCGGCGGCCTGAGCGGCGCTGCCACCACCGGCGACGGTGATGTGCAGATCGAACTTGCCGTTCAGATCGGCCAGGACGAGGGCCTGGTGCACCATCATGCGCAGCACGGCATTGGGGAAGTAGTTCTCCAACGCGCGGTTGTTGACAGAGATCTTGCCGGTGCCGGGACGCAGGAAAGCGCGAGCGGCTGCGGTCTTGCGACGTCCGGTGCCGTAGTAGGTGGGGGTAGCCATTTAAACCTCGGTCCGCTTACTTCTTGACGATGGAGAGGGGCTGGGGCTGCTGGGCGCTGTGATCGTGCTCGGAGCCCGCGTACACCTTCAGCTTGCGGTACATGGCGCGGCCGAGGGGGCCCTTGGGCAGCATGCCCTTGACGGCGGACTCGATGACGCGCTCAGGATGGGTCTCCTGCATCACCTTGGCACGCACGCTCTTGATGGAGCCGGGCTGGGTGTTGGGCACGGAGTGGTAGACCTTCTGGTCGATCTTCTTGCCGGTGAACAGCGCCTTGTCGGCGTTGATCACGACGACGTGGTCGCCAGTGTCGATGAAGGGGGTCCAGGTGGGCTTGTGCTTGCCGGACAGCTTTTCAGCCACCACGGAGCTCAGGCGGCCCACGGGCACGCCGGTGGCATCAACCAGCCACCACTGGCGCTGCAGTTCCTTGCCTTTGGGGAAGAAGGTGCTCATGGAATGCTCCGGGGACGTCTTAGCTGTGGCTGACCCAGGTCGGACCCGGATCTTTCACAGAAGGAAGATGCTATCGAGAGAGGCCTTCTTGGTCAAGGCGGAATTTCGAGACTCAGGCCCCCA
>JACXTT010012810.1_pt1 | contig 11106 bp, 8 predicted proteins | sample 9270951 | NCBI WGS metagenome assembly JACXTT01 (sample SAMN15532306, study PRJNA645909) | rock metagenome | isolation source: weathered quartz diorite | place: Puerto Rico | collected 2017-06-21 | reverse complement strand
AAATGCGGGGGGGGCAACACTACGGCGGGCGTCGAGCTCGGTTGTTTTTTTGAAAGCAGGAACATGCTAGCCGTCAAAGCTGGCCCAGGTGTTTTCCAAGCCTTCGAAAGGGGTCATCCAGTAGGGAAGGTAAACATAGATGCCATCAATGCCGGTGGCGGCGATCTGACGGACGCGTTCCATGTAGATCTTGCGCCAATCCGGGGCATACGGGCTGATCCAAACGTCTTCATCGCCAGCGCGGATCCAGAATGCCGCACCCCCAGTAAACACCGCAGGTTCCCCGGTTATCTTGCGCTGCAACCAATCAGGGTGATCCTTCACGACGGAATGTACAACCTTGTCTGCGTGCGCGGTAATGCACTCGGTTCCCGCGACGTACACGAAGGCCTTGTTGTTGGCAGCATGCGCAGCAAGAGCGAGTTTCCGGATGGCGGCAAGTTTCTCCGCAGGATCAAGGAAGCTTTCGTAGCGGCCGGGAATATCGTTATCCACTTCAATGCCAAAGACGTGATGCTGCTGAGCATCACGGACAATCGCTTCGGCGTTATCGGAACGCAAGCCGTAGGCGCCGATGCGCACATAATGAGTCCAATTCCGAGCTGGCTCGCCTGAGAATGCGAAAGCGCAGACCAACAGAACACAGCTAAGAACCGCGCTGGCCCATTTGCGCATGGAAGGTGCCTTAGAACTCAAAGCGCGCGCCAATTTGCATGTGCCGCGGCGAACCAAGGGTGCTGGTGACCTGGCCGAACAGGATGTCGCCAAACGACGTATTCGGGACGTTGAATCTAGGTGTGTTCGTAAAGTTAAAAAATTCCCCGCGAACCTGCAGTTTCATTCCCTCACGGATGCTGAATTCTTTGCTGAACGATAAGTCACTGTTGTGAATCCCGTCGCTGCGCAGACTTGAGAAGTACCGCGGCGCGTTCCCGGGCACTTCGTCGCCGGGATCCGCGAAGCAGTTCACGTTGAAAACCGATGCTCCTGTCGCAGCCGCCCGGTGATAGCTGATTCCGGAAGAAACCTGTGGACATGTTACCTCGGGACGCTGGCTGCCGTCGGCCAATCGCGGTCTAAGCATGCCAATATTGATGGGCGTGCCGGTCTGGAAAGTCAAAATCGTCGAAATCGCCCATCCTCCCACGACCGCATCCAGCGCGCGATTCATATTTCGCCCAATCCAACGGTCGCGACCCACGGGGACCTCCACAATGGTCGCCAGCACCATCCGATGAGTCGCGTCGTTGGCGCTAATCCCATGCTCGCCCTTGAGATTGTCCAAGACCTGCGGAACTCCCGCGCTCAGGCTCGTGGTAATGAAGGAATTCGCGCCTGCCGAGGAATTGTCCGTGGATTTCGAGAGCGTGTAGTTTCCCTCGAAGCTGATGTAGTGTCCCGACCGCTTCTGAAAGCGCACTTGAAGCGAGTTATAGAAGGACACGGCCGAAAGCCGGGTCAGTCCGCTGAATGCACCGTCAAATTGCGGGAAGGGGCGCAACAGGTTGATTGCCGGAATCTGGCTGTCGCTATAGATGGAATCCGGTTCGTTGAAGATCGCATTGGGATTACTCGGGTCAAAAAGGCTTTGGAACGGGTTGGATACCGTGCCGTTCAGGAAATCGCTTACCGCCGTGCTGGTAATGTCGCGCGTTGGATTCAGTTCTTGCACAAGCGTGTTTCGAATAGCGGAGGGCAGGAAGTTGCGGTTGGCTGTCCCGGAAAAAGAGCTAAATGGAAGATGCGTGCTCCGGCTCGCCGAATAATCCGCTCCGATCACAATCTGGCCCGGAAACAAGTGCTGCACTCCAAAATTCCATTGATAAACCTCCGCGTTACGCGCTTCACCGGTATCCAAGCTGTTGCTGTCCGGAAAGCCCCAAACCGCCAAGGGACCATACTTGGTTCCTTGCCCGTGCGGTGTTCCCGAGGGAAAGGGATTGGCCAGCGTGGCAAAGCGGGTTTGGAAATTGTCCTTGGTAAACCGAATGGGCGTGAAGTTTCCGAATGCCGTCCCTGTGAATTGAAAATTGGTGGCGACGTTCAGGCCGTAGTAGATGCCGGCTCCACCGCGAATTACTGTCGCGGGGTCGAGTTGATAGGCAAAGCCAAGCCGCGGCGCCCAATTGTTCCGGTCCACCGGGACGTTGCGCTGTTTTGAAGTAGCAAAGACGGTGGTCCCCAGAAGGTTTCCGCTGCGGTTCACGAGCACGGTACCGCCTGGGCTAGCCAGGAAAATCGGCACGTTGATACCGCTGTCTCCGGTGAAATCGCTGAACTGGATTCGATTGTGCCGCTCGTTGTAGGGCGTGCTCCATTCATAGCGCAGCCCAAGATTCACCGTTAGTCGTGAGTTCACTTTCCAATCGTCCTGGAAATAAAAAGCAGTTTCCCTGGATTTATTGGCCACGGATGGATTGATGGCGTAGAAAGAATCGGTATCGCCGTAGCCAAGCAAGAGGCTCGCAAACGAGTTGCCCTGATCGGATTCTCCGTTTCCCACGATCTGCTCTGTCACGCCAGTGGAAAAATGAAAGAAGCCGGTCGGGGGATTCGGCTGGAAAAAGTTGTTGTAGAAGATGCGCTGCTCGCCGCCAAATTTCCACGTCTGCCGCCCTTTGCTCCAGGCCAGTGATGAACTGTAAGAGAGCAAGGTGTGCGCAAACCGCGTATCCGTGCAGCACTGGTTGAACAACGACGTCGCATTGTTGTCCATTTGGATGACGGGCATGCGCGACACACCATTCGCCTGCCCCAGCACCGCAGGAAGCCCAACGCTACTCAAGCTGGGATAATTCTCACTGACCGGAGCTATCGCTCGATCCACCGCGAACCGGCTGGTCACCACCATCGTCGGCGCCGCGTTCCAGTTGTCCTCGAGCACTGCATTGTGTGCGTCGGTCGATCCTGTGAAGCCGTCGTTGAAATCACCATCGCCGAAGACGGTGGGCACGGAAAACACGTCGTGATGGTTGCTGTACCGCGCCGAGATGTGATTCTTTTCGGAAAAATGATGATCCACCTTGATGTCATATTGTCGCCCCGGATCTTGCGACAGCACGACCTTGTGGAAGTTGAAATCTCCTGGGGCCGGATTGAGCACCGTCGGCTTCGGATACAGGTTGATGATCGCTTGTCCGATGGGATCGATCAGGCCTCCATCAATTACATTGGGAACGGCAAATTCCTGCCTCGTTTCCTGTCCTGTTATTGGATCCACCACTACGTTAAGTGGATTGAAGATACGCTGCAGCGTAGTACCGTCCGGGTCACAGGCGGTTCGAGGATCGGAGCAAGGCACGCGGGTCTCGGTGAAGTCTCCGGCGCGCTGCAGGTCCGTAGGCACGAAGGCGTCAATGTGAACCGGATCGTGCACCCGTGTCTTCTCGAAATCCACGAAGAAGAAGGTCTTCTTCTTCTTGACGGGCCCTCCCAGGGCGAAGCCATACTGGTCGCGCAGGTGATCGGGCCTGGGGATTTCCTGGGCGTTGGCAAAAAACTCGTTGGCATCCAGAGCGGATCGTTGGCCGAACCACCAGGCACTTCCGTGAAACTTGTTGCCGCCTTCCTTGAGAACGATATTGACCACCGTTCCGCCATTGTTGCCAAATTCGGCGGAGAAGCTATTGTTCTCGACTTTGAATTCCTGGACGATTTCGACAGAAGGCTGCCAATAGACGTTAGTGGTGGCGCCTTCACCCTGCTCGGGGGCACTGGTCAGCGCGCCATCCACGCGAATTTCGGCGGTGGCATTACGCTGGCCGTTCGAGACGAAATTGGTTCCGGAAGGATAGGAATCGGTGATGCCTTGCCCCGCGACTTCGGTGACTCCACCGGCCAGGAAGACGAGGCCGAACATGCTACGGTCAGGAAGTGGAATGTCGCGCACGTACTCATTCGTGACATCGGTGCCAAGGCTGGCACCGCCGGTGTCGAGAAGGGGCGCCTGTTCGGTGACAGTGACACGTTCGGTCACTTCCCCCGGCGACAGCGTGAAGTTAAGAGTTGATTCCTGACTTACGGCAAGGACTACGCCTCTTCGTTCCTTAGGCCCCATGCTTTGCGCTTCGACGCGGATGCTGTAAGTGCCTGGGCGCAAGTTGGTCAGTGCGTAAACGCCGGCTTTGTTTGTCGTGGTCGTCGTCGCGATATTCGTGGCTTCATCGGTGAGAGTGACTTTTGCTTCCGGAATTATCGCTCCCGAGGAATCTGTCACCACGCCACTCAACTGCGCTGTATAGGAAGCCTGCGCAGCCGCAAGCGGAGCGATCCAGGCCAGTGCCGAGGCGCACAAACCCGCAAATACACCGTGTCTTGCAAATGAAATGCGCATCTCACACCCCCTAAAAGGCCGACGGATGACTCCATCCTGCCTCTTCGGTCTTGCCGCCTTTCGTTTAATTTCTTTTACTTTCTTTTCCTTACCATGTCAAGCAGTCAGTGAGAGCGTCCAGACTGACGGGACCGGCGCTGTCCACAAGGTTCCCGCAGAAAATCCTGATCCTTTCTTACCGGATTGGAGGAGAAGGAGTTCATCAGGCCCACGGGAGCGGGAAGTTGATGTTTTCCTGATGCCCGACTTGGCCTCACAGGAAGTGCCCGCGCTCAACCTGAAAAATCTAAACTTCGCGACATAGGTTGGAAACTGTCAGCCTGTTGGTCACACGCACCGGCCGCTAGGCTCTAGGACCACGAAATGAGTTGTTCCTTCGCGATTCATCCAGTAACGCCCAGACTGATTCGCGCACGCCTCGCCGTCAGGGCGGAACTTCTGGACATCATGAACTGGCTTGCGATCGACTCCTTCAATGACATCCCTTTGGCGGATGCCTGCGGCGACGGCCGCGCTCGAAGGATCCATGTCGGTCACCATCACGCCGGTCTGAGGCCGGGGCAGCTTGAGCCGGCGGGCGATTTCAGGCCTGAAATCCTGCGGCGTCTAGCAGAACTTCGCGGAGCCGCTTGCCAACAATCAGCTCTTCACCCGGTTGAAGCATCCAAACGCCAATGATGATGGTGTTTTCTCCTCCAGGAAGCCCGGCACTGGCAGGAGCTCCTCCCGTTCCGGGGTTGAGTTCAATACGTGGGCGTCCGTCACGCATCTTGGCCATGACCTCGCGACCCGTAGTTTTGATGCGAGCCGCATCATAGGTTACCAACAGGTGTGGGACGTGATTGGCGACTGGAGGAATAAAGACTTTAGTCGCCACGGTCGGGACGTTCTTCAGTTGATCGGCGATTCGGTTGGCACGATTGCGAAATTCCGCTTCCATGGCAGCGTCATCCTGGCTCAAAAACCAGTCCACTGCAGCGACCATACCGATGATCTCTTCCTTGGCTACCTTAAGCCCCCGACCAACCGTATTTGAATTCGGCGAATTATTGAGGCGCGCAGCGTCGATTAGGTCCTTTCGGCCTAGGAGCAGGCCTGTGCACTGAGGCCCGCGCATGCCCTTTCCGCCCGAGAAAGTGACCAGATCAAATCCCATTTGAGTGTATTTCCACAAATTGGAGATGGGCGGAACATCCGCGGCCGCATCGTTAAAACACGGGACGCCGTGCTGATGAGCCACGCGAATCCAATCTTCACGACTGATTGGGCCTTCGGCGGCGTTAAAGAAATTCGTCATGACGGTTCTTTCAGTAAATGCGCTCTGATATTGCTCCATACTTTCGACTTCGATGATTTTCACTCCGCAATTTCGCATAGCGTGATTGTATTCGTAGCGATGCGCCTTCTGAATGATGACTTCGTTTTTGAGCCCGGCTGCGTCGGTGGGAATGCTAACCATGGCATCTTTATTGCCGAGGGTCATGCAAGCCGCGGTGCCCAGCGTAAGCCCAGCTGACGCCCCCGAGGTAACCAACGCTCCTTCACAGCGGAGCTTCTTTGCAAGATACTCACCCGCGGCTTCGTGAAGTTCCATCAGGTGAACCGGCCTTTTCGCGGCGAGCGCAACGGCGGCCTGGACCTCATCGGGCATTGTGGAAGCTGTAAGCAATGTATAAGTGCCTGCGGCATTGATAAAAGGAACGACTCCCAGTTTTTCGTAATAATCCACGCCATTTGCCGTCGCAGCGGATGCTTCCAGCGCAGGCACAGCGCCGGTTATGGAGAGGGCGTACGCGCCAACCCCACCGGTCACCATCGCTTCGGTTCCCTTGCGCAACAACTTGCGGCGACTCATCTCTTGCGACATAGACGCTCCTTTTTTCTGTTTTGAACTCTCAACGGCGCGGCAAATCCTCTGCCATGGCCGGAGCAGGATTGCCTTCTGACGGGTTGTTGAAGTATTGCGGGCGGGCTTTTTCCCATTCGACCATACTGATGCCGGAGGGATCGAATGCCACGCGGCCAGCGCGCACCGTCAAGCGCGCTACAATCTGCACGTCTGCGTTCATTCGAGCGAGGCCGCAATCAATGTAGCCGAACTTGCCGCGGAGCTCTTCCAAAACGGCAATGTCGGCTTCCCTACCAACCGAGAGCGTACCCAGTTCCGGCCGGTGAATCTCTTGGGCTGGATTTACCGTAGCGCGGCGAATGAGGTCGTTTAAGGGCACGCCCATGGCCCTAAATTTTGACAGGACGTTGGACATGCTGACAGTCCGGTAGTCGCCGGTATGCAGATCGGTGGAAATAGAGTCCGGTACAAAACCCAGCTTCGTGGCCGGAACGGCATTGCGAAACCAGAAGCTGCCTGCGCCGTGGCCGACATCGAAGAAAACGCCACGCCGGCGGGCTTCGGTCAGAATCGGGTTGAGCTTGCCGTCTTTTAGAATGATGGGAAACTGCTGAGCAAAAACGTGCGTGTGGATATCGCCAGGGCGAGCCTTCTTAAGAACAAGTTCGGAATAGGAGCGTTCGGGCCTGGGCCAGAAATCGTACATGACGGGAGACTTGGCCGCTTCTGCGCAGGCGATTGCGCGATCCACGGCAACCCAGGGAGTGTGCTCCCCGTCCCACGGGCCCTCGGTCCAATAGTGAGCCGTTTTTACACCGACGATGATATCGCGATACTTCTCAATGGTTTCAGCGCAGAGCTTGACGTCCATCTGGTCCACGGACTGCTCGAGCCCCCCATCCATACCGTTGGAGACGATGTTTAGAAAAGCGAGAACGCGAACCTGAGCGCGGTCAATGACTTCTTCTTTTTCCAGCACGAAGGTGTCTGCTCCGGCCGTGCCGGCATCAACGATTGTAGTCACTCCGGAAGTTAGCGCCCAATCGGCCGGTATTCCGAGAGGTTGAATATGCGTGCGCGCTTCCGGAGTGAACCAGTCAAGAGGGGCGCCGCCGTGGCCGACATGGTAGTGGATGTCGATCAAGCCTGGAGTGACATACAATCCGGCGACGTTCACTACTTTTTTTGCCTGTGCGGCGGGAATCTCCCGAGCAACGAGGGCAATCTTGCCGCCGGCAACCGCAACATCCAGAACTCCATCCACATTGTTTGCTGGGTCAATGACGTGGCCACTCTTGAGAAGGAGATCGTAGGGAGGGGTCTGGGCAACACAATTTGACCCTAATACCAGAAGTCCAATTAGAGTTAAGGCCGTTCTCAGTGAATACTGCGGAAATGGGTTCATTCTCAGTCCTTTCGACCTAAAGAATTGCCCACACTCAGTCGGGCTTCCGACACGCCTAGCCAGTGGGTCTCACTGTCGTGGCGGACTCTCGGTCTTCAAACGGACTCGGCCATGAATAAATAAAGCCGGGAGCACAAATTCCGTAGAACCGTCGTGCTCGACCGGCGCTATAAATTGACAGCATCCGTCTTCGGGCGATTCGTATTGAATGGACGAAAAGTGGCCTCTGACTTGGACCTGCACAGGTTCAGGCTCTTGGGCGTAATTGACCAACTCCAGAACCAATTCGCCGGCATGCGTTGTCCGGTAAGCAACCACAACAGTCGTCAGTGAATTCCACAAACTGAACGACGGTGAAGTTCCCATCAGTCGACGCAAATCGCGCGCAAAGGCTTCAGGGTCAATCACGGGCTCGCCAAGCTCGACGATTTGGCCAATCCCAACGTTGTAAGCCGCCGAATGCGCATCCCGACGGACTGGCTGACCCGAGTGCCAGGGAAAGTCTCCATGTTGATTGACAAGCACCACGATTCCGCCTTGTTTGGCGAACTCGCCCAGGGAAGTGCTTGATGCGCTGGTCGGGGCGCTAAATATCACAAGCGTATTCAATCCGTCCAACTTCTGAGTCCCTAAGTCTGCCCAGTGTAGCAAGACAACCGGAATGTTGTGACGAGCCATCAGGTTGATGCTCTCGTAGCTTGAGCGATAGTCGTCTGTTAGAACCCCGGTATCCGCAACGGCGAGCTGTGGGCGGGTTCTTTCCGCGATTTGAAACGTGATGTAGCGCTTCACTTTATTCCAGACCGACCAACTCACCGCTTCGTTGTGTGCCAAGCCTTTCTCGAACGCTTCGTGCAGGTCAACAATCACATCGGCGTGAAAGGCGTCCGCTTCTGCTATCGCCAGCGAATAGTCTTCTGCGCTCGGCCCCAACTTCTCGCGCCGGGCATCGGATAGGTTCCAATGAAAGCTGTAAAGAGCTGTCGCCTCGGGATGCAGCGCACCCGCAAATTTTATCAGCGCAAGATTCGAATCAACCCATGGTTGAGATGTCGGGCTGGAAACCTGCAGGATACCGTCCCGGTCTACAACCAGCCGTCCTTTTATTTGCGGCTCTTTCCCCCCTGAAATCGCGGAACGGAAGGACAACTTTGGATGATCAGCCTCGACCCGCCGAAGCGCTTCCGCGCTCGAAACCCCCGCTGGGATATCAATATCAAGGATTACGCCTGCGGCAGGTACCCTTTCGGCTGCATCCGCGGCCACGGAAAAATCACCAGGTTGCGCTTCAAAAAACACGCGATAGCCCAGCGCGCGCGCTTTAGTGACAAAAGAAGCGTCACTAACGGGCCACACAAAAACGAGATTCTGCACACCCAAGGTCTCAGCCGAAGGCAATTCACCTTGCGAGACGCGAAGAAACACCTCGCCTGAAACTGTTTGAGTTGTCAGGGAACCGCCAAGCAGTAAGACTGAAAAGAATATGCCAGCCTTCATCGACGCTTCAGTTCCGCCTTGCTTTTGTCGCTGATCCGTTCGGCGCCACTTCCATTACCGTTCGACGGGGACTCATTTCCGAGCAGAATGAGCGGCCCAGTGCTGACGATCGTTTTCTGGCCGTCGGCAGCAACCCAAATCGCTGCCACATCTGACAACGATTCAACCAGGGCCTTGCCTTTTTCCGGTCCAAGCAGAAGGAGAGTGGTTGAAAGCGCATCAGAGGCCGTCGCCGATTTTGCAACCACGCTGACCGCATAGCTCGATCGCAGTGGCTTGCCGGTAACGGGCACCACGATGTGCCCGGGCGCGTCGCCCCCCAGCACACTTGGTGCGGTTTGCTCGGATGTCGAGACACTGTTTCCGGTCAAGCTTACTTGCGGATCCAATCTGTTCGACGGATCACGCAAATGTACGGTCCAGCCGGGATATTCCGGCGGCGTTCCGAGCCCATACAGCGTACTTCCTCCTGCGTTGATGTATGCTCGCTCAACTCCGCCAGCTCGCAAAATCTCCGCCACACGATCCACCGCGTACCCCTTCCCGATGGATCCTAAATCCAGTCGAATGCAAGGCGAGCGAAACTCGATATGATCTGGCGGCGTGAGCTTTATTTTCTGGTAGCCAACACAAGAGCGAGCTTTTGCCTGGTCCTCCTCGGTTGGCACTGGCCCGCCTTCGATCGCAGCCTTCCATAGATCCACCACCGGCCCGACACTGACATCGAACTCCCCGTCGGAAAGGCGCGAATAACCTAGGGACTCTTCGATCACCTTATACAAGTCGGCGGAAATCCGTATCGACCGAAAATGGGCGTTGCGATTCATCCGGCTCAATTCGCTTTCGGGTTTGAAGTTGCTCATCACGTTGTCGAGTCGGATGACTTCGTCGAGAGCCTTGTCGATCGCCGCGCTCGCACGGGCCACGGACCTGTCGTAAGCGACGATCTCGTACACGGTGCCCATGGCGTAGCGCTTTTTGTGGATGAAGGGTAGGTTCTCGGCGGAAATTCCGGCGGCCGAAAGGCCGATCACGAGAACCAGGAACCGGCGCAAAAGGCTCCTATACCAGCGCATAGACCTGTCCTTCCATACTGGCGACGTATGTAACGGCCTCGTCAACCACTGGAGCGGACTGCACGGAGTTTCCTAAACCGGCCCGCCAAAGAACCTTTCCGTTTTCGGCGTTCAGCGCGTGAACGATTCCGGCCTGAATCCACACGACTGACCCGCTCACCACCGGCGGCGCGGTGATTACTTGTCCAATGCGACTGGACCACACGACTTTTCCGCTTCGGATCTCCAGGGCCGAAAGAACACCTTCTTTGGATCCAAAGATGACGGAGTCCCCGTATACGGCGGGCGCTGATGTGATACCCAAGGCTGCCTCGTACTTCCAGCGAATCGCTCCGTTACTGGCATTGAGGGCATAGAAACAGAAATCCTGCGAACCGATCAGAACAGAATCCTCCGCCAGTGCGGGAGAACAATCAATCCCATTGCCCGTCGTCGCTTGCCACAGAATCTCGCCCGTCGACGGGTCGAGGCTGTAGGCATTTCCATTTCCGCAGCCGACGAAGACCTGTTGATCGGCCGCATATGCGGTCGAATAGATTCTTCCACCGAGCATCTGCTTCCACTTCCGCATTCCGGTCTTGGAGTCAACGGCATACATCTGGCCGTCCGCGCTGCCAAAGTAAACTGTGTCGTGCCTCACGACTGGCGATGTCCATACTTCTCCTGCGGTTGTGGCGTCCCATACCTTTGTTCCTGCTGCGCCGTCCAAGGCGTACACCTTTCCGTCGCAGCAACCGAACAGTACCCGCCCGCCGTTGAGCGATGGCGTCGAATAAATTGCTGAAGGCACCTTGAACTTCCAATCCAGCCGACAGGTATCGGTGTCAATTGCGTGCAGGAATCCCCGGGCCGAAGCTACATACAATAGCCTGCCACCCAATACCGGGGCACCGCGAACTGCTCCCTCTACTTTCATCTGCCAGCGCGCTTCCGCTGGCTTCTTCCA
>JACXTT010012809.1_pt1 | contig 11106 bp, 6 predicted proteins | sample 9270951 | NCBI WGS metagenome assembly JACXTT01 (sample SAMN15532306, study PRJNA645909) | rock metagenome | isolation source: weathered quartz diorite | place: Puerto Rico | collected 2017-06-21 | reverse complement strand
GGGACTTGGGGATTGGCGAGAACGACCCTGCGCGCCACCTGGCGCAGGGGGGCGGGCAGGTGTTGAAACGATGGCATCGTCTGGGTTGTAAGTTGCATGCTTTCCTGGACGCGGCCCATCGAGAAAGCGTATCCGCCCCAGACCACAACCATGGCAAGCAACCCGGCCACGGTCGCCTGTCGCAGCATACGGGAATGGTTCACCGATTCGGCTGATGACGTGTTACGGACACTGAACCATTTGCACAGCACAATCGCGGCAGCGCCGGCAGGGAGATAGAGCAGGGTGGTGAATTTCGCCAGCAGAGCGAGGCCCGCAGTCAAGCCGAGCCAGAAGCAAGATTTCGCGGACGGCCTGGCGAGCCATGCAGTGAAAGCCAGCAGGGCAGCCGGTTGGGCAAAGGCAGCCGCCATATCGCTATAAGCTATACCTGAGAAAGCCAAAATCGGCGGCAGGGTGGTGAACAACCCCAGCGCGATCAGGGCGGCGGGGTCGCCGAATTCGCGGCGAGTCCAGAGAAAGACCAAGCCGGCCGACAGCACGAGAAAGACCAGAACACCCGATCGCGCAAGGGCCAGGTTCCGGCGGTAGCGCCCGTCGTGATAGAGAATCCTGTTGCCGACGTAGTTGTAGTTTCTGGCGCCGGGGTCGTTGGGGGAAATCTGGGGATAGCGTTCTCCGGCAAGATAGAGGGGAAGGCCAATGGCAATGCGGGCCAGCGGCGTGTTGAACGGGTCGAGGGTGTAGGTACGCCTGTCCAGCAGCTCCATGGCGGCGGAAACATGGCAGGGTTCGTCAAATGCCTGAGCGGTGAGAGGATAAGTTTGCAGCACGCGCGCGACCGCAGCCGCCACCAGGAGGATAGCAGCGGCGATCACCAGTCGTTTTCCGCGATACCGGCGCGCTTCGCTCATCTCGGTCGGGCTCAGGCCAGACTGTGGGCCGGACGGATGAAAACGGCGTAGGTCTCGCCCAGGAACGCCGGGACACAGCAGGCGCCCGCGAAAGTTTTTCCGATCGTGCGATAAGCCAGCGCCGCGCCGGGAATCGAGTGTTGGGCCAGGCGGTAGAGCACGTAGTCCAGAGAGAATGCTGCCCGCCTCCGCCCGCAACTCACCCACCGCAGACCGGCCATCTCTGCGCAAAGCTTGAGGCTGGAGCGATTGAAATAGTTGAGGTGCTCGGCCAGAAGCAGAGGCCAACGCTGGCCCAGAAGGCGCGCCTGGAGGCTATCCAGGTCGGGTACATTCACAAACAGGTGTCCCCCGGGCTTAAGCAGGGCCGCGCAGTGCTCGAGAAATGCGCGCGGGTCCGGAACATGCTCCAGCACATCCCATAGCGTGATCGCGGTGAAAGACGAAGGCCGCAGATTGGCGCGCTGCAAGGGAGCACACAGCACCAGTCCGCGTCCGGCGAGCGTTTGTTGAGCCTTGGCGGACAAGACCTCAGAAGGCTCGACGCCTGTGATCTTCCAACCAGCATCGGCGGCGCAGCGGAGGAAAGCTCCCGAGGCGCAGCCGGCATCGAGCAGAGTTCCAGGCCGGGCGAAGCGTTCGACGATCTTAAGATGGCGACGCGCGATCCGGGCCCGGCCGTAGGCTTCGCGTTCATAGACGGTGGGATCAAGATCGCGGTAAAGGCCCGCCAACTCTGCCTCGCTGGGGCGCGGCTGGCGGAATCCAAAACGGCACGTCCGGCAGCGCAGAATGCGTCCGTGCGCCACACTCTGGCGCGAAGAACCCAGATCGGCCGCTGTCAGGGTCGCATCGGCGCCGTCGCTATACGTAGAAAGATCGTTCCCGCCGCAGACCGGGCAGCAGGCCGCCGGTGCGGCCGGCGGCGGAGGCTGAATGCTCGCGGTAGCGCGGGTCGCAGTCATGCTCCCTCAACTCACCGACCGGTTGGCGGTGGGCTCGGCCGGCTTTCCCAGCACGGCGACCTTTTTCTTCACAAAAGTGCGCCGTCCGCGCCAGGTCTGCCATACGATCTTGACGAATTCCGAAAAATAGTGGGGCGCAATCTTCACGATCCGGAATGACGAACTGCCCATCTCCAGAGTGCGGTTGATCCAGGAGATGGGCACCTCACAAATGTCGTAGCCGGAAAGGATCGGTTTCAGTCCGGTTTCGACGTTGGCCGCGAAGTGGTCCTGTTCAATTTCGAGGTTCTTCAGGATGTCGCTGCGAAATAGCTTCAAGTTATTAGAAATGTCCCGGATGCGGCAAGGGAGAAACAGGTTGACCAGCAGGTGAAAGCTGCGGTTGCAAAAAATCTTGAAGAACGGGTAGTTCATCAGCACAGAATCGTGGGAGAAGCGACTGCCGATGGCGCCATCATGTCCGGCGGCGACTGCGTCGAACAGATCGCGAAGCTCCGGAACAATGTGCACGAAGTCGCTGTCCAGGGTAAGGATGTAGCGCCCGGTCGCGGCCGCATAGCCGTCCCGCAGGGCGCGTCCCACGCCGCCGGGCGGCGTTCGCTCCAGAACTCGCACGCGCGGTTCGCGCTGCGCGAGGGCGCGCGCCATGTCGCCGGTGCGGTCGGTACTGTTGTCGTTGACGATAATGATTTCGTGAATGTAGTCGCCATACATCTGGAGCAGCGCTTCCACCAGAGGGGTGATGTTCATCTCCTCATTGAAGCAGGGCGCGACCACCGACACCGAGTCAAACAGCGAGCGATGGCGAGCCAGGTTCACGCGCGGCCGCCGCGCCGCCTCGTCGCCCGGTTTCTTGCCCCAGATGTACAGTGTCCCGCAAAGCTCCCGGATGAGCGGCGTATGCTCCATCACAAAAGCGCCGGACTGCAGCAGGGGCACCAGGGCCGGAGGCGTGGCGGCGTGAATGATGTCATAAGGGATGATTTCCAGGTTGGTGAATCCCTGGTGGGAGGCGGCCTTCATCAGCCGGTAACGCCGCATGCCGACCTGGCAGGGCGCGAGACCGCACCAGCGCCCGATGAAACGGGCATGGTTCTTGACGAACACCTGCGGGTTCCAGTGGTTGGCCTCGAAGAATAACAGCTGGCCGCCGGGTTTCAGCAGGCGGTAGAGTGCAGCCAGGTTCTGAGGAAACTGGTCATGGCAGAGAATCGCGGTTCCCACCACATAGTCAAAGCTCTCGGCCGGTAGCTCCTGAAGACGCGTGACTCTGCGGAATTCGACGTTGGCGAGAGCGCGCGGCGCTTCGGCAAAACCATCGTTGAACACGGCGGCGGTGATGGGATTCTCCCCGCGCAGCACATGGGAGAGGTGTTCTGTCCACAGGCCGCTGCCCGCGCCCAGCTCGAGAATCGTCTCGCCCGGCAGCACGTGGAAGGAGTGGCGGACGGTCACCGCCCGCCAGCGCAGCTTGATGCGCGCGGTTTCCCGGTGCCGGAGCCAGTAGGCTTCCCGGCTCAGTTCCATGCTGCTTAGATTTTCTTCGACCGACATGTGCTTGTGTGTCTGCGGCGCCCGCTGAACCTCCTTGTTCATGACGCGGCGCGCGCGTAGCTGGCCCGGCGCTCTACGATTCCCGCCAGGATTCGGGGCAGGTCATACTCCATCCTCCAACCCGGGAAGTGAGCATGAATCTTGCCCAGGTCGGAGATGTAGCAGATGTGATCGCCCACCCGGCTGGCGGGATCGTAGCGGTAGCGCAGCCGGTAGCCGAAGCCGGCCAGCAGGTCGATGGTTTCCAGGATGGACAGGCTGTTCCGCCGTCCGCCACCCAGGTTGTAGACCTCGCCCGCTCGCGGGTTAAGGTAAAACTCCAGAAACAGCCGGGCTACGTCGTGGCAGTGAATTTGGTCCCGCACCTGCTTTCCCTTGTATCCGTAGATGGTGTATTCGCGTCCGGTGACGGCGCAGAGCACGATGTAGGCGAGGTATCCGTGCAGTTCGACCGCCGAGTGCTGCGGCCCGGTCAGGCACCCGCCGCGAAAGACGCCCGTAGGCATCTGGAAATAGCGGCCGAACTCCTGGCACATCACGTCGGCCGCGACTTTAGAGGCGCCAAAGAGCGAGTGCAGACAACCGTCGATCGACATGGTTTCGTCGATGCCCTCGCGCCCGTCGGCGTAGTCGAACCGTTTTTCCTGCTCGACCAGCGGCAGCGCGTTCGGCCGGTCGCCGTAGACCTTGTTCGTGCTGGTGAAGCAGAAGGGAGACTCGCGGCAGAAGTCCCGCGCGGCGACCATCAGGTTCATGGTGCCGCCGGCGTTCACATCAAAGTCATCGTAAGGAATCGACGCGGCCTTGTCGTGCGAAGGCTGCGCCGCAGCATGGACGATGAAGCCCGGGCGCTCCCGCCGGAGAATGTCCCGTATGGCCTGCCGGTCGCGGATATCCAGGTCGAGATGCTGGTACGCCCGGAATTGCTGCCGCAGCTCCTGCACCACCGGCCGGGTGGTTCCCCCCGGCCCGAAGAAACTCTGCCGCATGTCATTATCAATGCCAACGACCTGCCAGCCTTCGGCACACAGCAGGCGCGCGCATTCCGATCCGATCAGACCGCCGGATCCGGTGACCAGGGCTTTCTTCTTCATTCAGGGGAGTGCCAAATCACCACTATAACCACGATGTCAGGCGCAGGTAAATAACCGATAGGACGTTCCTGAGAAAAAAGTTGGCGCCCTGCGCACGAATCCGCCCGGCCGCCTTCGCTCGGGCGTCGCGGCGGGTCGGCGGGCACGACACCTTCCATCACATCCCTGGAACGGCGGTGTTACGGCCGTGCCCGGCTACGTCCCGCCCGCCTGTCCTTCCTCGATCGTGATGTAGCGATCCACGGGCAGGCCGGCAAACCGCTCCATCCGACCACTGGGCTGCGGCCAGCGGACTTCCAGCCAGTCCAGTTTCGTGCGCGGGCCCAGGCCGAGAACCAGGCGGGGATCGTGCGCCGAGAGGTAGCTGCCTCCGCCCACCTTCATGACGCTGCGCCTCAGATCGCCTGCCTGCCAGGTGACGCGCGCTCCCACGGCGTCACGGTTGCATTTCTTCCCGACCAGCCGCACACCCAGCCAATGATTCGTTCTCGCCGCGTTGTTTCGCAGCAGCAACGGCGCCGCGTCATTGATCGAAATCAGAACGTCCACGGCGCCGTCGTTGTCGAAATCCCCCAGGGCCAGCCCCCGGGCCGAAATCGGAGTGGAGAAGACAGGTCCGCTCTGCGCACTGACATTCTGGAAGCCGCGGCCGGTATTGTGAAAAAGGATCGGCGGCTCGCGATACGTCACGCCAGGATGCAGAGTCTCGATGAGATCATCGGGATTGCCGTTGGCGAGCAGCAGGTCCACATTGCCGTCGTTGTCATAGTCAAAGAACTTCAGTCCCCAGCCGCTCATCAGGCGGGTGGCGGCGCCGATGCCGGTTGCCATAGCCATGTCGTCAAAGGTTTCGTCCTTATTGTTGTGATAGATGGAATACATCTCGTGGTCGATGTTGGCCACGAAGAGGTCCATCCAGCCGTCCTGGTCGAAGTCGGCGGAGTCCGTACCCATGCCGGAACGCGGACGGCCTTCGGAACTGTATGCCACCCCGGCCTGCGTGCCGATCTCCTCGAACCGCCCTCCTCCCCGATTCATAAAGAGGAAATTGGCGGTCGTGTCATTGGCGACGAACAGATCCATCCTGCCATCGTTGTTCAGATCGGTTACCACCGCTCCCCAGGCCTTGCCCAGCGAATTCGCGATGCCGGAGGATTTGCTGACATCGGTGAAAGTGCCGTCGCCGTTGTTGTGGAAGAGCCAGCTGCTCATCGGGCGGTAGACGCGCGGAATGCAATATCCCGCCTGGCCGCCGGGGCCGACGTGGCAGTCCTTGTTCCTGGACTTGTTGAACTCTACGAACTGGCAGACGAACAGGTCCAGCCGGCCGTCGTTGTCGTAGTCGAACCAGGCCGCGCTTGAGGCCCAGCCCGGGGCGGCCACGCCCGCCTTCTCGGTCACATCGGAGAAAGTTCCGTCGCCGTTGTTGCGATAGAGGATGCTGCGCCCATATTGCGTGACATAGATGTCGGGAAAGCCGTCTCCGTCGTAGTCGCCAACCGCCACGCCCTGGCCGTAGCCTCCGGCGCCGACGCCGGCCTGGCTCGTGACGTCGGTAAACGTCCCATCGCGATTGTTGCGATACAGCGCGTTGCGCAAAGGCGGCGCGGGATCGTAGAAGTCGCACTTGCCGCTGTTCACCAGGTAGATATCCATCCACCCGTCATTGTCATAGTCGAGAAAAGCACACCCGGCGCCGGTGGTCTCGGGGAGATATCGTTCCGGAGATTTACCGCTGGTGTGGGTCCAGTTGATACCGCTGAGCGAGGGCGGGACGGCAACAAAGGGATAAGAATCCCCTGTCGCCACGCTGACTGCAGGCGCGAACCCGGCGGACAACACACCTGCGCCCAGCGCCTGAAGAAATTGGCGGCGTGTAGGCCAGGGCGCGCAAGGCCGATCTTCCTGGGGGCTTCTGATCACCATGGGATGGAGGGCGGCTTCACTGGGGAGCGTTCGGCGGAGCGGCCGGCTCGGGGGCTGGCGGAGGTGCGGCAGCCGGGGCGGCCTCCGAGGGCGCGGGAGGCGCAGCCGCTTCTCCCGCTGCCTGGCTCTTCTGCATCATCTGGCGGTGGATGGCAAATTCCCTGTCCGCATCCTGCCGGCGGCCGGAGCGGGTGTAGGCCACAGCCAGGCTGTAATGGGACAAAGCGTTGGCGGGCTCGAGCCGGACCGCCGTTTCAAGGGGGGCGATCGCTTCGGAGAATTTCTTCACCGACATCAGGGAGGTTCCCAGTCCGAGAAAGGCGTCGCCAAATCCGGGGTCGAGCTGCGTGGCGCGCGTAAATCGCCGGATGGCCTCGTCCCACTGCTGCGCCTGGCGGGCCAGCTCCCCGAGAATGTATTCCGCCCCGGCGTTGTTAGGATCAATCTGCAGCTCCTCGAGGAATTCTTTCCTGGCCTGCTCGGCCATGTCGGGCGGTGGATTGGGGCGGGAGAGGATCAATCGGCCCACGCGGAAGTGGATGCCGGGTTGGCGGGGCTCCTGCTGCAATACGGCCTGGTACTCCCTGGCTGCCTCATCCCATTTTCCTTGCATCTCCAGCGCCTCGGCGTTCAGTTCGTGTGCCTGCGGCGAATTGGGAGCGCGCGTGGCCAGTTCCTGCGCGGCGCGAGTGGAAAGGTCGGAATAGGTATGGACCGCGAGGTAGAGCACCTCGGGGTCGCCGGGATAGTCGCGGGTCAGGACGGATAGAAACTCATTGGATGCGCCGGGGTTGGGGTCGAGCATGGCACAGCGCACGCCGGCAAACGCTGCCTGCCGCTTGAGATCGCCCGCCGGGCCGCGGAGCGCCTGGCGCAGGACGGGCAAAGCGGTCTTGCAATGTCCAGCCTTGGCGCCGCTGATCGCCTGCTGGATCTGATGTGTGGAATCCGCCGCAGACGCCTTGGCTGGAGTTTGGCACAGAGCAGTCGTGGAGAAGAGGCCGGATAGGGGCAGGAAAGCCCAGGCCAGGCAAAGAGGTTTGCGCATAAAAAGAAAAAGGGCAGGCGTCAGCGACGCCTGCCCCATGATACCGCGTCAGTAGTACAGCTTGAGGGCGAACTGGATGTTACGCGGCTCCTGCGCGCTGCTGATGATGCCCATGCCGGAGCCGACGGCCGTGGTGCAGCAGTCTGTATTCAGGTTAACCCGATTGAAAGCATTGAGGAAGTCGGCCCGGAACTGCAGCCGGACTTTCTCCGTAATGGTGAAGTTTTTCTGTAGACTCAGATCCACGTCTGCGTAGCCCGGTCCGCGAATCGGGCCTTGCGCCGGACAATTCCCGAAGCCTTCCGCATTGGTGGGCAGAGTATAGGGAGCTGGATCGAACCACTGATACCCGATATAGGCGCCGCTTACAGGATCGAAAGCATTCTGGCGCCCGAACACCTTGCCTGCACCCGGGCCGCAGTCCGGACGCGGGCCGCGCGAGCCTGTGTTCGAAGGTTCATTTGTGAAGTTGTACAGAGCCAGAGGGAAGCCTGTACGCAGGGAGATGATCGGGGCGACAGACCAACCCCCGGCAATGGCGTTGACCACGCCGTTCACATCGTGACCGAAACGCTTCCCCTTGCCAAACGGGATTTCGTAGGTCGCGTAGCTGCTGAGCACGTGTGTGGCATCGAAGTAACACGGTGCATAATCCGCTCGTGGATCGTAGAGGTTCTGATAGTACGGTTGCGCCGGCACTCCCTGAGTCGATCCCCAGGTTCCGTAGTACCCGCTGTTGTCAGTCATACACTTTGAGTAAGTGTAGGCGACCTGAAGATTCAATCCCTGAGAGTACCGTTTTTGGAAGACCGCCTGGAGAGCGTTGTACTTCATCTGGCCCACCGAAGCGGTTCCGGAAATCTGGGATATGTCCGACTGGAACGTGGGATTCCCGGAGAAGAAGATGCTGGGCGCAGTGCAGGTTTGCGAGACTGGAGGATTTCCCACCTGGCACGTCGTACCCTTCAGGAACCGCCTTTGCAGGTAGGGCATGGGAACCATCAGATGGGTACCGTGCTGGCCCACATAGCCCACCTGCAGCGTAGCCGAACTGCCGAGTTCCTGCTGTATTGTCAAGTTCCACTGTTGAGTGAGAGCGGGTTGAGTGTTCTGGTCCCAAACGCGCACCAGGGAACCGGCGAAGGGGTCGCTGGCGGAGCCGACAGGAACAATCCCTTGGTCGGTTGTGGTTCCAGGGAGCCCTACCCCACTGTACCGCACCAAAGTTTCCGCCGGCGTGAACGGCGGATTGATCGGCAGGCGCAGGTTTGTGCCTGTCCCTTCCATATAGGAAGAGATGGTGAACGCGCTGCGCACCACGGTCTTGCCTCCAAATGCAGCCGGTGCCCAGGCGAACCCGATGCGTGGCTGAAAGGCTTTTCCACCGTAGGTGCCATTGTAGAGGCCCCGGTTGCTGACCTGTTTACAACTCACCGGCGCGGTGCCCAGCAAGGGCGTGACCCGGGAGCAATTCGGAGCCAGCAATTGACCGGTCAAGAGATCGAAGTTGTCCTGCAAATCGTGTTCCTCGAACCAAGGTGTGTGGGCTTCGTAACGCACGCCAACGTTGAGGGTCAGACTGTTGGTGATTCGCCAGTCGTCCTGGAGATAGGCTCCGAACACACTGGACCGCTGTCCCCACTCGCCGCCGCTGATGCCTCTTTCGTATTCAAAAGGCAGGCCGAGGTAAAAGTCAGCGCCACCATAGCCACCGGCGCCGCTATTGACCGGATCGGCGGAGGTGAAGACGCCGGTGAACTTGATGATGCCCAGCGCCCCGCTGTTACCGGTATAGAAGGTATTGATTCGCAGGCGCTGATATTCGAAGCCAGTGTGCAAGACATGGCGGTTATGCGTGACGATCACGCTGTCAGAAGCCTGAATGACGGCGTCATTGAACTTTTGCTGCACTCCCGAGCTACCGATGCCGGTTATGATCTGGTTGAACGTGAGAGAAAGCAAGCCAGGCACACCGGAAGGATTGCCATTCCCGATGCCAAGCTGATCCCCAAGGTTTCCCACCGAGCTGTCGAATTGCGTTCCGTTGTGGAGCTTGACGTGATTTACCCCCAGCCGCAGGTCATTCAGCAGGCTCGAGCTGAACGTGTGCGTCCAGTCTCCGACCAGATTATCAATCGGCGCATCGGAGAAGCCGGTGCCGATCAGTGCGAACGAGTTGAGGGTCGGGTTGTGCTGTTTGGCGTGTGAGTACCGCCCGGAGAAATGGTCCTTTTGCGTCGCGTTGAAATCGAGCTTAATGTCATACTGGTTCGTGTTCAGCAAGGATGCTTGGGTGTAGCTGGCATTGTCCCGCGTACCTGCCCCGCTGGCGGTCGGATAGAGGGAAGAGTTAAACAAGGCTTGCGCCACGGGATCAAGGGGCTCGGTGATTACATTGTTGAGAAAAGGTGCGTTGTTATTGAATGGATCGTATAGCTGCAGTGCAGGGTCGTTGCACAGGCCGGCAGTGAACCCTGTACTGCAGATATCCCCAAAATTGCCATTGCGCTCTGCCGCCGTAAAGACGCTGAGTGTCTGGGTTGACGAGGGATGATCGAAGCGCTGCCCCTGGTAGTCGAAGAAGAAGAACAGCTTGTTCTTGATGACGGGGCCACCAACAGTGCCACCGAACATGTTCCATCGTAGGAGAGGTCTGGGTTGCCCCTTGAATCGATTCTCCCACCTATTCGAGTTCAGTTTGTCGTTGCGAAAATATTCCCAGAGGTCCCCGTGAAAACCGTTGGTGCCTGACTTGATTGTGGCGCTGACAATACCGCCTTGAAAATTGCCGAACTCGGCGGAGGCATTGTTAGTTATCAGGTTGAATTCCTGGATGGCATCAGGCGCCGGAGTGTAGCCGAGGAGGTTGTCTGACACCTGGTTGTTATCCATGCCATCGAGAATGAAATTGTTCGCCTGCTCGCGGTTGCCGTTGATGTAGGGCCGGCCACCGCTGGCGGTGTTGTCACCGTTGTTGAAACTGGCCGGACTGGGCGTGACTGCGCCTGGCGCCAGCAGAGTGAGTTGCACGTAGTTGCGCGTGGCGAGCGGCAACGTCTCGTTCGTCTTGGCGTCGATGATCGTGCTCACTTCTGTTCTGTCGGTCTGAAGGACGGGCGCCGTACTTGATACTTCGATTGTCTCCGAAACCTTGCCCATCTTCATTTGCACGTCGATGCGCGCCGTTTGATTAAGCACAAGCGTGACCGCCGATTGCACCGCTGTCTGGAAACCCGTCGCGGAGATCCGCACTTCATACGTACCGACGGGCATTCGAGTAATGTTGTAGGCGCCCGCATCGTTTGATTTTGTGGTGCGCGCCACTCCGCGCTCGGTGTCGGTCGCAGTCACGTCTGCATCCTTGATGGGCGCACCGCTCGGATCGGTGACCGTACCCACGATGGACGCGGTGACTTCCTGGCCCCATGCAATTTGCACGGTGCCCAGGACTGCGGCCAACAATACAAAGACAAGCCCCACCCTCATCGACTGTCGCATCACAGACCTCCTGAGACGAGTCATATTGGGCATTTGCTATATAGCAGGTTGATGAGCGTCGTCAAGAAAAAAATGGGCCTATAGAAATTTTTTTTGGCCGCTCCACC
>JACXTT010012808.1_pt1 | contig 11106 bp, 13 predicted proteins | sample 9270951 | NCBI WGS metagenome assembly JACXTT01 (sample SAMN15532306, study PRJNA645909) | rock metagenome | isolation source: weathered quartz diorite | place: Puerto Rico | collected 2017-06-21 | reverse complement strand
GGGTCGGCGACGTGCCCGACTACCCCGCGACGCTTGCGCCGAACGATCCCAAGGCCTGGCTGCCGTTCATCATGAACGGCGAGGGCGTAGGCCGGCTTTTCAGCAATGGCATGGTCGACGGACCTTTTCCCGAGCACTACGAACCGATCGAGTCGCCGGTGGCCAACCCGCTGCATCCGGCCAACTCCGCGTCGCCGGTCGCCTTCCTGTACGACAAGGCCGCCGGCCGGCCCGACCGTTTCGGCACCCCCGCCGAATATCCCTACATCGCGACAAGCTATCGCCTGACCGAGCACGAGCACTACGTGACCCAGCACGTGCCGCACCTTGTCCAGCTGCAGCCGAAGCCCTTCGTCGAGATCCCCAGTGAGCTGGCGAGCAAGAAGGGCATCAAGAGCGGGGACCAGGTCCGGGTGACCTCGAAGCGCGGCAAGGTGGAGGTGCTGGCACTGGTGACCAAGCGGCTCGGCCCGATGACCGTCGCCGGGCAGAAGGTCTATCAGATCGGGATTCCGATTCACTGGGGCTACGTCGGCATCGCGGCCGACAGCGACCCGAGTCACGGCCGTTACTGGATGGCCAACGCGCTGACGCCATTCGTGGGCGACGCCAACGCGCGCACGCCCGAGTTCAAGGCTTTCCTGGTCAACCTGGAGAAGATCTGATGGCCGTCGCGCTCATCTCAACGGAGATCTGGACGGACCGCCGGCGACGCGTGGGCGAGCTGCGCGCCCGCCAGGGGTTTGCCCGCCAGCTGCTGGATTTCTACGGAACCCTACTTTCCGTCCAGGAGAAGGCGTATCACGACGCGGCGTCTGCGAAGCCCCCGGCGGAGAGCCTGGCTTCATACGTCACCGAGGTCGTCGTGCCGAGCGTGGTGGACGTGACGGTCTCCGCGGGTCCGGAGCGTCTGCGCTCAATGCTCATCCACCGTCTGGAGGCGGAGCATGCCCACCGCATCGTCGAGCGATGGATCGCCGGCGACGCACAGCCCGTGGTCGACCGGTACCTGGCACGAGCCTCGCTGGGCCCGGTGCTGGAGGCGGTAGATGGCGCGACGCGCGCTGCGTGCGCCGGACCCCACGACGCCCGGCACTGCCCGCACTGTGGCGGCCTTCCGCAGCTGAGCTACTTCGCGCCGGCGCCGGAGGACCTGGCGACCGGTCGCCGGTACCTGCTGTGCGCCCGCTGCGGCGCGAGCTGGGGCTACGCGCGGATGACGTGCGCGGGGTGCGGCGAAGACGACAGTGCGAAGCTGCCCATCTTCAGCGAGCACGGCACCGCATCGGGCGAGCGCGGAAGCCTCGTGCGGGGCCTCGGGCCAAGGTCCCCATCGGCCCAGGCCGGCGCCTTCTTCCCCCACATGCGGATAGAGGCATGCGACACGTGCCGCCGGTATGTTCTCAGCGTTGACGTGGCGGCCGATCCCCGTGCGGTCCCCGTCGTCGACGAGCTCGCCGCGATCCCGCTCGACCTGTACGCGCGCGAGCACGGCTTCACCAAGATCATCACCAACCTGATGGGTTTTTGAGCATGGCGATCACGATCAAACCCGGAGAGTCATACGGCTTTTTCACGGACACCAGCGTGTGCATCGGATGCAAGGCATGCGAGGTTGCATGCAAGGAGTGGAACCAGCTCCCGGGCGACAGCCCGAGCTTCCTCGCCGACAGCTTTGACAACACGGGCACACTCGACGCCCAGAACTGGCGCCATGTGAAGTTCATCGAGCACGTCCCCGACCAGTCGGAGACGACGGGCAACGGGACGGCGTGGCTGATGATGTCCGACGTCTGCAAGCACTGCAAGCATGCGAGCTGCATGGAGGTTTGCCCCACCGGCGCCATCATCCGCACCGAGTTCAACACCGTCTTCATCCAGCAGGACGTCTGCAACGGATGTCGCAACTGCGTCGCGGCGTGTCCCTATGGCGTCATCGGCATGAACCAGCAGACCGGCACGGCCCACAAGTGCACGCTCTGCTACGACCGGCTGCAGGGCGGCCTCGAGCCTGCCTGCGCCAAGGCCTGCCCCACGCAGTCCATCCAGTTTGGGCCGCTGGCCGACCTGCAGAAAGCCGCCGACGTGCGCCTCGCCGCGCTGCACAGCCAGGGGATGACGCAGGCTCAGCTCTACGGCCGCGACGACACCGTCTACGGTGGGTTGAACGCGTTCTTCCTCCTGATGGACAAACCCGAGACGTACGGCCTGCCCAACGCGGACAACGCAAAGCTGCCGAGCCGCAATGACCTTGGCGGCTACGTCGGCGCGGTGCTCACCGCAGCGCTCGCCGTCGTCGGAGGCCTGGTCGCTTTCAGGCGGCGGGGGATGGGCTGATGACCTACCTCGCCGCCGAGCACTTCGTCCGATCGCCGCAGTGGCTCTGGTACATCCTTTTCTACTTCTTCTTCGCCGGGATCGCGGGCGGCGCGTACCTGGTGGGGACGTTGCTTCGCCTGTCGGGCGACTCGCGCGACGAGTCGGCGGCGAGGATCAGCTTCCTGGTCGCAGGACCCGCCACCGTGGTCTGCCCGATTCTGCTCACCGTCGACCTCGGGGCCAGCTGGCTGAGGTTCTGGCACATGATGGTCAACGTAACGCCCGACCAGACAAGCCTCAACTTCAAGTACTGGTCGCCGATGTCGGTCGGCGTTTGGGCGCTGCTGCTTTTCGGATTCTTCGCCTTCGTCTCGTTCGTCGACGCATGGTTGAGCGTCAGGCGCGGGAGTCCCTTCCTACCGATGGCGATCAACCGCGGCTTCAACGTGCTGGGCGCGCTGGTGGGGATCTTCATCGCGTCCTACACCGGCGTGCTTCTCAGTGTGAGCAACCAGCCGGTCTGGAGCGACACGTGGGCGCTGGGCGGCCTCTTCCTTGCCTCCGGGCTGAGCGGCGCGGCTGCGCTGGTCGCACTGCTCATACGCAACCGGCCCGACGCGAGCTTCAGCCTGGGCCGCCTGCACCAGGCGGATGGGTACTTTTCGGCGCTCGAGTTGGCCCTGATCATCGTTTTCTTCATCACGATCGGTGCCGCAGGCACTCTCTCACGTGAGCTTGCCTGGCTTCCGCTCTGGGCCATTGCCGTCGCGGGCGTCGCCGGGTCGCTGGTGGAGGCGCGCGGCCACATGCGGGTGCGCGCCACCGGCTCGGGCACAGCCGCCGGAGTTCGCATCGACACGGTTGTCGTCTCGCTCCTTGTGCTGTTGGGCGTCCTCGCGCTGCGGGCGGCGGTGATCTTCAGTGCCCAATAAGGAGGAAGTCCTGGCGGCGCTGGCCGCCATCAAAGACCCCGACCTGGGTCGCGACGTGGTAAGCCTGGGCATGATCAAGGACCTCGCGATCTCGGGGGAGGGCAAGGTCAGCTTCACCTTCGAGCTCACGACTCCAGCCTGTCCGGTGCGCGACCGCTTTCAGTCGCTTGCCCGCCAGCTCGTGAGCGAGCTCCCCGGTGTGACAGAGGTTGACCTGCGCATGACCGCCAACGTACGCGCGGCCTTCAACGGCAGCGGGCGGACCGGCGCGATCCCCGGAGTGAAGCATGTGATCGCTGTCGCTTCTGGCAAGGGCGGAGTGGGCAAGTCGACCGTCGCGGTCAACCTCGCCGCGTCGCTGCAGCTCTCCGGGGCGCGGGTCGGCCTGCTCGACGCCGACATTTACGGGCCTTCGGTGCCGGGCATGCTCGCGCTGGACGGCCAGCCGCAGGTGCGGGACCTGAAGCTGATTCCGCTCGAGGCGCACGGGATGAAGGTGATCTCGATCGGTCTTTTGGCGGGCGCCGACAAGGCGATGGTGTGGCGGGGGCCGATGGTGTCGCGGGCGATCGAGCAGCTGCTGGGCGATGTTCTGTGGGGCGAGCTGGATTACCTGGTCGTCGACCTCCCGCCGGGCACCGGCGACGCCTCGTTGACCCTGGCGCAGGCGGTCCCGATGACCGGAGTCGCCATCGTGTCCACGCCGCAGGGCGCGGCGCTGAGGATCGCCGTCAAGGCGCTGCAGATGTTCCGCGGCCTCAACGTTCCGGCCCTCGGTCTGATCGAGAACATGAGCTGGTTTGTGTGCAGCCGCTGCGGCGAGGAGCACCACGTCTTCGACCATGGCGAGACTGAGCGCGCCGCCAGGCGTCTGGGCGTGGCGTACCTGGGGGCGATTCCGCTGGAGGCCGCCATCCGCGAAGAGGCAGACGCCGGCGTGCCGGTGGTCGTGTCACGACCGGACACCGCGGGGGCTCAGGCCCTGCGCAATGTGGCTTCCGGGGTTGCCGCGCGAATCTCGGTGCAGAGCTTCCGGCAGCTGCCGGTGATCAGCGTCCGCTAAGCGGGACGAGGGTTCTCGGCCTCGACCTTCTGCCTGACCTCGAGGATGAATTCCGCGACCGCCGCTTCGTCGACCTGCTTCGCCGCCCGGAGACGTTCGGCCGCCACGCCCGCCAAATAACAGGTGAGCGGCGCGAATCGCCGTTCCTGCGTGTGCGCGGCGACCCGCGCCAGCTCCAGCAGCTCGAGGGCGACACGCGAATCCAGCTCCGGCTTGGCGATGGCCGCTCCTCGCCGCTCCGCGGCGTCGACCCAGTCCTGTCCGAGCGCTTCGAAGAACTGATTCATGAGCCACTAGCCTAGATGTCTGACGGTGATGCAGCCCGCGATCGAGGCCCGCCAGCTTCGCAAGACCTACACCACGACCCGTGGAGTCTTCCGACGCGAGCGCGTCGAGCGCGCGGCGCTCAAAGGTGTAGACCTCAGCATCGCACGAGGTGAGCTCTTTGGTCTCCTGGGCCCAAACGGCGCCGGCAAGACCACCATCGTCAAGATCTTCACGACCCTGCTCCTGCCGACCTCGGGTTCTGCCCGCATCCTCGGCCTCGATGCGATCAAGGACCCATGGGCCGTACGCAAGCGCATCGGGTTCGTGTTCGGGGGAGAGCGTGGCCTGTACTGGCGGCTTTCCGGCCTGGACAACCTGCGCTACTTCGCGGACCTGTACCAGATCCCGCCCGACGTGTCGCGGCGGCGCATAGGCGAGCTGCTCGAGGCGCTCGGGCTGAAGGGCCGAGAGCACGACAAGGTCGAGAACTACTCGCGGGGAATGAAGCAGCGCCTCCACCTGGCTCGCGGCTTGCTCAACGAGCCGGAGGTTCTGTTCCTGGACGAGCCCACCATCGGGCTCGATCCGGTCGGCGGTCGCGAGCTCAGGAGCCTCGTCCGCAGGCTCGCGAACGAAGGCACGACGATATTTCTCACCACTCATTACATGCTGGAGGCCGATGCGATCTGCGACCGCATCGCGGTGATCAGGAAAGGAGAGATCGTAGCCGAGGGCACGCCCAGCAGCATCAAGACCCTGGTCCAGGATCAGGGCGTCGTGGAGTTCGAAACCGACGGCCTGGCCCCGGATCGGATCGAGTCGCTGCGGCGCATCGACGAGGTGTCAGCCGTCCTGGTTGACGAGCGCGACGTCGCGCAGGTCGTCACCATTCACTGCTCGCGGCCAGGCGAGCTCGCCGCCGGACTTGGTGCGCTGCTGGACGGCCAGCAGATCCGCAAGCTTGCCGTGCGAGAGCCGACGCTGGAAGACGCGTACGTCCAATTGATCGGGGATTCGAATTGATGGCGCTGGTCAGGGCGGGCTTCAGCGCGTTCTGGATCAGCATGCGGCTGCGCTTCATCAGTCCGTTCGCGATCCTGGGCTGGCTTCTGTTTCCGACGATATTCGCGGCCGTCGGACTTTTCGTGCTGAGCCGGCCCGGGCAACCTCCGGCGCACGTCGCCTACGGCGTCCTGGGCGGCGGACTGGTGGGCTACTGGGGCGTCGCGTACCTCGACGGCGGCTTTGGCATCCAGAGCGAGCGCTGGAACGGGACGCTGGAGCAGATCTTCGGGGTGCCCACGCCGTTCTGGGTGATCCTGCTGGGCAAATCGGTGGGCAGCGTCCTGTGGGGCATGCTGTCTTTCGTCCCCACACTGGCGCTCGCGTACTTCGGGTTTCATGCGCTGCTCCCACACGTCGACGCGGTCCCGTTCGTCATCTCGTTTGCCGTGCTGAGCTTTTCGTTTCTTTGCGTCGCCTTCGGGTTTGCGCCGCTTTTCGCGCTGTGGCGCTGGGCGGTCCCGATGATCAACGGCTTCGAGCTTGGGTTTTACCTGCTCTGCGGTTTCATGTTCCCGGTCACGATCCTGCCGCTGTGGGCGCAGGATTTCGCGGCGCTCCTCGCTCCGACCTGGGCGACCACGGCGATCTACGCCGCCACGACGTCAGAAGGCTCGCACTACTTCATCTACTGGTGGGTGGCGTCGATATTCCTCAGCGCCGTCTATCTGGTCGGGGCCGCGTGGCTCTACCGGCTCGTGGAATGGCGCGCGCGCATGTCTGGCGAGCTGGCGATGGCATGAAGCGCATCACTGACCAGGCAGGCATCTTTGCCCGCTCGACATGGCTTCAGTACGTCGCCCTGTTTCAGTGGGCGACGCTCCGCGGCTACGTCGGCTACAAGATCGTGCTCCCGGTGACGCAGATTCTTTTCTTCGTCGAACTTGGCGTTTACGCCACGGGCCGCCAGAATGCCCTGTACTTCGCACTCGGCAACGCGATGCAGATCACCGCCAACGCAGGCATCTTCGGCGTCATCGCAACGGTGGCAAACGAACGCCAGTACGGAACCCTTCCAATGCTTCTCGGGTCGCCCGCCAACCGGCTGATCACCTTCATGAGCCGGGCGATCGTCAACACGATCGACGGCATCAGTTCGGTGGTCATCGCGATGGCCCTTGTCGTGCTGCTCTTTCGGTTGAACCTCCAGCACGCGAACCTGGGTCTGCTGGCGCTGTGCGTCCTCGTCGTGTCGATCACGACATCAGGTCTCGGCCTGCTGTTTGGCAGCGTGGGCTTGATCATGCGAGACGCGATCGTCATCGCCAACGTCGTCTACTACCTGCTGCTCGTCTTCTGCGGCATCAACTTCCCGGTGGACCGGCTGCCGGTCGCGATGCAGGTGATCGCCTACAGCCTTCCCCTGACGCGCGGCGTCGAGGCTGCGCGCGAGGCGGCGGCGGGAGCGTCGATCGGCCAGGTCTCCGGCCTGCTCGCGGGCGAGCTCATGGTCGGCGTCGTGTACGCGGTCATCGGTTATGCGCTTTTCCGCTGGCTCGAGAACGAGGCCCGCCGGGGCGGGCTGCAGGAGGCTTACTGAAGGCGATGGCGTGGTTCGATCCGGCGACGGGGGTGCTCTCCGCAGGCGCCAACCCGCGTGGCGGCCAGGCCTACGCGGTGGGGCGGTGAGCTCGGGGCACAGAGGCCCCGTCAAGCCGGTCGGCGAGCGAGCGCAGCCAGCTCGCCGCCCAGGTTCGAAGCGGAATCTCGGCCCCAGGGTAGAGCCGCGCACGGCGCTCGGCGCTCTGGATCAAGTGCCGGCGTCGCTCCAGCATCCATCTCTCCGCACTGTAGTGGTCCACGTGAAGATTATAGCTCTTGGGCTGTGCGAATAGGCAATAACCTACGTTGGCCGAACGTTTTCATGTTAGTATAGGTCATCGGCTATGCCAGCCCTGGATGACGCGGCTCGCGACAGCAGGATCCGTGTCGCCCCTTCGGCGCCGCTGGAGCTGATGTGGGTGCTGCACTTCGTCCAGGCCGGGCACCAGCACGAAGGCGCCTTCGCGGCCCTCGAGCCCATTCGCCTGACCCTCGGCCCCGAGCTCGCCCGGCTGAGGGGCGATGCCATGACGCAGTACTCGACCGAGCTCATAGTCCTCGCGCACCGCTCGGGAACGCTGCTGGACCTCGACCTGCGCCGCTTCTTGGCCCGAATTGACGACGCGGTGGCGGATGCCTCCCAGGTGCCGTCCCTGCTCTCCGAGAGCCCGGACGAGATTGAGGTCACGCGATCCCGCCTGACCAGGCTTCGCGCCGACGCGGCGATGCGCAAGCGCTACGTCGAGCTGCTGTCCGAGATCTGGAGCTCGGTGGAGGATGAATGGGATGACGAAGGTAGGGCTGCGGTGGTCGCCGAGGGCCGGCGATGGATGCGCGAGCTCGACGATGGCATCCCGTTCCGGCAGCTGCTCGGCATGCCGAGCCTTTGGTCCGGCCGGCCACAGATCGACGCGATGGCCGACTCCGCCGCAGCCGAGGGCAAGCTCATCCTCACGCCATGCTGGTTCGGCGGCAAGATTCACGTGATCGAGCTCGACGGGACCGTCTACGCCGGCCAGGGGATTCGGCACGCCGAGCCGTCCTACCGGAAGCTGGCCGCGGAGATCTCGGCCAGCATCAAGGCGCTGGCGGATCCGACGCGGCTCGCCATCCTGCTGCGACTTGCGCGCGACCCCGCCTCAGTGACCGAGATCGCGCGCCAGTTTCACCTCTCGCAACCCACCGTGAGCGCTCACGTGCACGTGCTCCGCGAAGCCCGCCTGCTCGAAGAGAAGACGGTGGGCCGCAGCGCCCGGCTCAGCGCGAACGAGGAGGGGCTGCGCCGGCTCTTCTCCAACGCCGAAGAGGCGCTCGTCAGGGTTTTCCGCTCCTAGCCCCGGCATCTCGCGGCCTGCGTGACATCGAAACGATGCTCATTCCTGCGCCGCAAGCCGGTCGACGATCTGCTTGAACATTTCGTACGGCTGGGCTCCGAGGACGAGGTAGCGCCGGCCGAAGATGTGCGCGGGAATCGCGTCGATGCCCACCGAGGCTGCGATGCGCCGGTTCTCATCGATGACCGTGTCGTAGCGACTTTCCTCCACGGCGTTACGCAGCTCGGCACCGTCGAGTCCAACCCCGGTGCCGATGCGCACGATGTCGTCGACCTGCTCGAGACGTCCGCCGCCTTCCCAGTGCGCTTTGAAGAGCGCGTGGTGCATCTCGTCGAACTTGTCGTGCTCACGGGCAAACTCCGCCGCGCCGAGCGCCCGTCGCGAGTTGATGATGACGTCTCGCGAGTGCATCTCCAGGCCGACCGATTCGGCGACCGACTGCAGATGCGAGCGCATGCGGTCAGATCGCGCTCGGCCGAAGTATGCCTCGCGAGGGATGCCTTCCGGCGGCGCCTCCGGATGCAGCTCGAACGGCAGCCATGTCAGGTGGACCAGTCCCTCGTGCTCGAGCTGCTCGACTCGGACCGAGTCGATGTAGCACCAGGGTCAAACGTAGTCCGAGAAGATGACCAGGTCGACCGGCTCCATTTGATCGCCCTAAGCATCTCTTAATCAGCGGGTGGCACAATGGAGGTCGAGTGTGGGGGGCCCGCGAGGTACCCGCGTCGTTTCTGGTAATTCAGGAGGAACGCATATGGCAGACGCGAAGACTTTTGTCGTGAACGCCCCCGCGTGGATCGATCTCTCGAGTACGGATCCAGCGGGGTCGCGCGATTACTACTCGAAGTTGTTCGGCTGGAAGGCCGAGCCCGAGAAAGATCCCGCCGCCGGCGGATACGCGATTGCCAGGCTGGACGGCAAGGACGTGGCCGGCATTGGCGGGACGCAGGATCCCACCGCCCCTTCGGCGTGGATGGTGTACATCGGCACTCGCGACGCGGAGGCGGTGGCCAAGAAGGTCGAGGCTGAAGGCGGCAAGGTCGTCGCGCCTGCATTCGAGGTCATGGACGTGGGTCGAATGGCCGTGTTCCAGGACCCGACAGGAGCATTCATCTCGGTCTGGCAGCCGAACACGATGAACGGCTTCGACGTCCAGCGACAACCCGGCTCGTTCGCGTGGGCGGAGCTCAACTCCCGGGGGATCGAGACGGCGAAGCAGTTCTACAAGAAAGTGTTCGGCTGGGGCGAGAAGGTAAGTCCGATCGGCGAGGGCCAGGGCGACTACACGGAGTTCAAGCTTGGAGGCGAAGTATCGCCGGCGGCATGGAGATGAACCCGATGGTGCCGAAGGAAGTGCCGTCCTACTGGATGGTCTATTTCGGCGCGGCCGACGTCGACAAGGCGCACCAGAAGGCAGTCGACCTTGGCGGCAAGGAGATGCTCCCGCCGTCGGACTTTCCGGGCGGACGGTTCTCGATCGTGTCCGACCCGCAAGGTGCCGCCTTCGGCATCATGAGCTCCAACCCGTAGCGACCAGGACCGAGAACCGGCGGGCTGCATGGCCCGCCGGTTTCCTTTGGATTGATTTTTGAAGCAAGATCCCGCCGCAGATAGGTGGTTCGCCGGCAAGCCCGCGGAGCCGATCCTTCGCCGGGTTCGAGAGGTCATTCTGAAGGCCGATCCGCGTATGAACGAGGGCACGAAGTACGGCACCGTGACGTTCCATTCCGGTGCTGACTTCGCGAGCTTCGTGCAGCACGGCAAGAAGACCGTCAGCCTCATGTGCAACCGCGGGGGCATCATCCCGGGCCGGTTTCCCCACATGGAGGGAACAGGGCGCGCGGTGCGATTCATGAGGTTTGCCGACGTGGCCGAGGTCAACGCGCGCGCAGCCGAGCTCGGCAAGATCGTGGTGGCCTGGTGCGACCTGATGTCGGCGCCGAAAGCTAAAAAGAAGGCCGGCGCCTAGCCCGAGCACTCGTGGCTCGCCCTGCCGGTGCTCTCGTAATAAAGGTTCACCCCATCGGCGCGAACTGTCGGCATTGCGGAGTCCTCCTCGTTCCGGCGAGGCGACGGTCAAGACCCACGTCGCGCACGTGCTCGACAAGCTGGACCTGCGGGACAGGGTCCAGGCCGTGATCCTGGCCTACGAGTCCGGCCTCACCACCGGCGAATGAGCTGCTTGCCGGCGCAGTCCGACGAGTCCAACAGCGAGGGCAATGAGCGGCCAGACGTAAAAGGGCGCGAGCCCGAGGAGTCCACCCTCGACTGGCGCCCCCTGCCTCGCATACATGCTGGAGATCACGACGTAGTAGGGAACCTCCGCCAACGCCGCCGCCGTGACCGCCCACAGACCCCAAGTGTGGCCGCGCCGGATCACAAACCAGGTGATGAGAAGCGCGAGGATCCCAAACGCCATCATCTGAGAGCACATTCCGACCATCGAGCTGACCAGAAGGGTGTCGAGCTTCGGATTGGTCTGCCGCATGGCATCGAGTACCTGCTTGCCTCCTGCCAGATAGGCGTCTGAGTCCGGATCGAGCACAAGTCCGGTAGCGCCGGCGCCACCGCTGATCAGGGTCCCCGG
>JACXTT010012807.1_pt1 | contig 11106 bp, 15 predicted proteins | sample 9270951 | NCBI WGS metagenome assembly JACXTT01 (sample SAMN15532306, study PRJNA645909) | rock metagenome | isolation source: weathered quartz diorite | place: Puerto Rico | collected 2017-06-21 | reverse complement strand
AGTCTGCGCATTAGCTGCGGCAGTAGCCAGTATGATAGATAATGTGATGATTAATGATCTCATATTATGTACGTTTGTAAAAGCTGCGAATTTACAGTTTTAAAATAAATGAGCAAATGATTACCCAGCCATTGCTTCTTCCGATACAATCGGAAGAAGCAATGCCAAACTATGCAGGGCGAATAGAATGGTGTAGAACTTGCATAGCCGCTCTGTACAGTTTGGGATTGCTTCGTTGCGCGGCACACACCGCCCGCCTTGCGCCTCGCAATGACGGGATAAAATAACTTACTTCAGCTTAGCTAACGCCTCTTTTACCCTCGGCACCACGGTCTGAATATCCTCTAAAGTGCTTGCACCTACCGATACCCTGAACCAGTTTACATCATCATCGTTTCCAAATGCTGCAAAAGGTACTAAGGCTACTTTAGCTTCTTTGATCAGGTAGAAGTTGATATCTGCGGATGTTTTTAATACGGTACCATCCGGGGTTGTTTTGCCTGAGTAGTCAACTTTAACAGTTAGGTAGATTGCGCCCATCGGTTCAATCGAATCAACATTAAAGTCTTCTGATTTTAATTGCTGGAAACCTTCGTGTAAGGTGTTTAGGCTGTTTTGCAGTTTGGTTTTGATGTCGGAAAGGTAAGCGTCTACCTCGTTTTCGTCTTTCAGGAAATTCGCCATGGCCATCTGCTCTGGTTTTGGTGACCATGCACCCATGTGGCCTACAATAGCTTTCATATTATTGATGACACCGGCAGGACCGAAGCCCCAGCCTACGCGCACACCTGTTGATGCAAAGCATTTGGAAGCACCGTCAACAAATATTACATGGTCTTTCAATTCAGGGCGCAAGCTAACCGGGTTAAAGTGCTCATGATTTCCAAAAGTTAACTGTGAATAGATCTGATCGTAAAGCAGGTATAATGGTTTCTCACCTGCAGAACGGCTTTTGTTTTCGGCAATTACCAGGTCACAAATTTCTTCCAGGTCCTTTTTATTGAACATGGTACCGGTAGGGTTCAACGGCGAACACAAAGCCAGTAGTGCAGCGCCTTTAAGGTGCGGGCGAAGTTCGTCGGCTGTCGGCATGAAATTGTTTTCAGGCCTGGTTTCAATCATTACCGATTGAGCACCCAGCAAATCGCAATAGTGATTATTGTTCCATGATGGAGTAGGGAAAACCACCTTTTCGCCGGGGTTTACCACAGCCAGGTAGATAGAATAGATCAACGGGCGTGAACCGCCTGAGATCAATATCTGGTTAGCCTTATAATCTAAATCGTATCGTTCCTTCAAAAACTCCGAAACGCTTTCGCGCAGGCTCAGCATACCATCAGCCGCAGGGTAGTTGGTTTGGTTGGCGTTATAGGCTTCAATAATGCCTGCTTTTAATGGCGCAGGTATTGGATAGATGTTAGAATCAAAATCACCGATGGTGAGGTTGGCAATATTTTGCCCTTGTCTTTTCAACTCGTTGATCTCGCCTGCGATCTTGATAATTTCGGAGCCCCTTAAGTTTTGGGCCAGTTTAGAAACGGTCATTTTATTGATGTGCAAATTTGAATGTGCAAAGGTGCGGATTTAATTTGAAGATGTGCAAATGTGCGGATATGCGAATGTGCAGATTTAATTTTTTGATGTACAGATATGCAAATGTGCGGATGGATCACCTAATCATTGATCTCTAGTCGCCGGTCACTAATCCAAATTGTTCAGCCAGGTATTGGTATGATTTCAGTCGATCGTCAAAATCTTCCGCTATTGTAACGGCTATAATTTCATCCACATTATAATCATTAGCCAGCTTGGTCAGCTTTTGCTTTATTTCGGCAGGCTTACCAGTGAGCATTCGTTTACGGTGATGTATCATGCGCTCTAACTCGTACACGGTATAGTCTATATTTTTAATATCATCATATTTAACCGGTAAAATGCCTTTGCCTTGTTCCAGTTGATTGAAGCGAAACTCCATCAAGGCCTGGTGCTGACGTATTTTCTCCTCATCTTCAGAACAGAAAACAAAAATAGCCACGCTGGCAGCCGGTTCAGCACGATCTTCAGAAGGCTGAAAGCGTTCGCGATAACGGGCCACGGCTTCTGGTCCGCCTATAGGGTTGATAAAATGTGCGAAGGATAGCCCCATACCGAAATGAGCAGCAAATAACCCGCTTTCGCCGCTGGAGCTCAGCAGCCACATGTCTGGTACGGTTTGTATTTGAGGGATTGCCCTGATCTTGGACAACGGCGTTCCCGGGTCGCCACGGTCATGGAAGTAATTATTCAGATCATACAGTTGGTTGATGAAATCCTGCTCACGGAACTGGTTTGACGGATTCAGCATAGCAGCAGTAAGCCTGTCAGTACCTGGTGCGCGTCCCATTCCCAGATCGACACGGCCTGGAAACAAAGCTTCCAACATGCGGAAGTTCTCGGCAACTTTTAATGCGCTGTGGTTGGGCATCATCACCCCACCGGAACCTATGCGGATATTTTTGGTTTGACTGCCTAAGTATGCGAGCAAAACTTCCGGGGTTGAGCCGGCAAGACTGCCGGTATTATGATGTTCAGACACCCAGAAGCGGGTATAGCCTAATTGGTCGGTATAGCGGGCAAGCTCGGCTGTTTCCTGTAAAGCTCGCTCGGCAGTAACACCCTTACGTACGGGTGATTGGTCCAGTACGCTCAAGCGGATATGTTTTGTGTTCATAGAAAAATAAAAACACAAAACTACAGAAGGGGTTGTGGACGGAATGTAAAGATTTAAAGCAAGACTGCCACGCTAAACAGCATGGCAGTCTATGGTTTATTGTGAGTTGTTTTGATTATTTGATTGTATAACCAGTAATGGTTTCCACTTCATATGCCGACCCCGAAACGCTAGTGTCGTTTTCGATCATCCCTACGCCCTTTGCAAGGTAGATATCGTAGGTAGCAACGCTCTGATAGCCAGCGCCAAGGTCATATTGAAGATCAACCTGGGTGTGGATCACACTATTAAATGTTTTCCCGTTAACTGTTTTGGTGATGTTTTTTTCTTTGATGGTATTCACAGTTTTTGCAGGTACGCCGTTAACACTGCCGTTGTCAGTTGGAGTTGTGGTCCAGCTATAACCAACATTTTGCTCATCATTGCCCATTTGTAATTCTATGGTTATACCAGCAGTTGCTGAGCTGGCACGGAATGAATAAGAGTGATTTGCAGAGTAAAAGTAACCAGTGCTTGTCCCTCTGGTTACAGAAGCTGAAGTGCCTGCATAATAAGTTTTCCCATTAATAACGCTCGTGCCTCCAGTCATTGTAATAGTCAGCTGACTGGTATTGCCATTAACTACGTCATTGTAGGTCCATGTGCTGCCTGAACTAATGGGTAAATAGGTGTCTGCTGATGCTGATGGGCCTGGGTTATTCTTTTTGCTGCAGCCGGCTATAAGCATAGCACTGCCAAGGATTAGGGTTGATAAGATTTTTTTCATGCCCCGAAAGTACTTAAATTAAAATTATGGAATTGGAATAAGTTTCCACTTACTAACGAGGACTGTTGATTGGAAAGTTAGAAGATTGCGACAACCTTTCAATCTTCTAACTTTCCAACCTTAACATCATGAATTAAAATGATACAGAAAAACCACCTCGCCGGTATAGGCTGGTTTTTTTTCGCCTTCAATTTCCATTTCGACACCGATGGTAGCTTTGGTAATGCCGCGCAGATTGATAATATTCACCAGTTTTGCCTTTAGCCTGACGCGACTATTAACTAAAACAGCCTGCCCGAATTTGATGGTTTCGACGCCATAATTGATCTGCATCTTCAGGTTTTGTACGTCGGCTATTTGGTGCCAGAAGTAAGGCAACAGCGATACCGTTAAATATCCATGGGCGATGGTACTGCCAAACGGGCCCATGTTTTTAGCTTTTTCCTCGTCGGTATGTATCCATTGGTGGTCGAGTGTTGCATCGGCAAACTCGTTGATCTGCTCCTGAGTGATGGTATGCCAGTCGGATATACCCAGTTCCTGGCCTAAATAAGATTCAAATTCAGCATGATCTTTAATAATTATCATAATTGGTTGTTGATTTGAGTGAATGGCGGCGTTAGCGTGGGTAAAAATAATAAATGGAGGGGTATTATCAATCTTTTAGAGCCATGACATAATAAGAAGGTAAATAGCCTATAAAATAGATTCCTGTCGGTTATCCCAAAAATATAAGATAGTAATGTGTGTGGCATGAACCTCGTAAAACATGGATGTTTGTTCAGTTATTAAAGCCTTTCAAATGTTATTGGTAAAGGATGCTTTGAACAGATAAGGCTGTGCAGAAATTCTGTCGATTGTTTTGAAAGCGCTTCTTACGAACTTTTCAGCAGACCGGGTTCCCCATTTATTTTCTATTTGTTTTACAGTAAGATCAAACGTTTCCTTAGCATCGTCTGTCCAGGCGATGGCTAAGTTCATAGATATTTTGTGTATTTCTTTTTTACCTCGTCATGGGGAGTTAGAAGACCCGCATCGGCTTGTTCCCTTGATTTTTCGATACCCACTTTTACATGTGCTGGCAAATCATTCCAAAAATCCTTTTCGTGTGATTCAAAAATATCTTTTACCTGTCTGATAATAGATTCATCATCCGTATCAAGCAAGCGCTTAACCAATTCAATTTTCTCGGTTTGAATATTCATACACAAATCTACTAAAAATATAACTTTTCAACCTTAAACCTTCCAACTTTACGATGCCCAAACCGCTCACTCAATCAACCTAATCCAACCAAATCAACTATCCCAACAAAGCCCTTGACAATTAAACAAATTACCGTATCTTTGCAGTCCCGATTTTGCGGGGTAAAGTAAACGTTTAATAAATTTAATTTTAAGCAAGTGAATACGTTAAGTTACAAAACTGTCTCAGCCAATAAGAAGACCGTTAACAAAGAATGGGTTGTTGTTGACGCTCAAGGCGAGATTTTGGGGCGCTTGTCTTCTAAGATCGCAATGATCATTAGAGGAAAACACAAGCCAGGGTTCACCCCACACGTAGACTGCGGCGATAATGTAATCGTTATTAATGCAGACAAGGTAAAACTGACCGGAAACAAATTCAGCGCTAAGCAATATGTTTCTTACACTGGTTACCCAGGTGGTCAGCGTTTCATTTCTCCTAAGGAGTTAATGGCAAAACATCCAGAGCGTGTGGTTGAAAAAGCCGTACGCGGTATGTTACCTAAAAATCGTTTGGGCCGCGCCTTATTTGGCAATCTGCATGTATACGCGGGTGCCGAGCATCCTCATGCAGCACAAAACCCTAAAGCCATTTAATTAACCATTTAAAGGAGAAAAGAAATGCCAACAACTAACACTTCAGGCAGAAGAAAAACTGCTGTTGCACGCATCTACTTGAGCGAGGGCAATGGCAACATTACCGTTAACGGTAAAGATTACAAAGAGTACTTCCCTACCTTACCTTTACAATACATCGTTACCCAGTCAACCGAAGTTTCTGGTTCTGCAGGTAAATATGATGTACAGGTAAACGTAGCAGGTGGTGGTGTAAAAGGACAGGCAGAAGCCGTTCGTTTAGCTATTGCTAAAGCTATTGTTGAACTTGATGCTGAAAAGAAACCAGCATTGCGCGCTAAAGGTTTAATGACCCGCGACGACCGTATGGTTGAGCGTAAAAAACCAGGACGCAAGAAAGCACGCAAGAGATTCCAATTCAGTAAACGTTAATCATCAAGGAGGACAACAAAATGGCAAGAACAACATATCAGGATTTACTGGATGCAGGTGTACACTTTGGTCACCTTACCCGCAAATGGGATCCGAAAATGTCTCAGTACATTTTCATGGAGCGCAACGGTATCCACATTATCGATCTTAATAAAACCTTAACTAAGGTTGAAGAAGCTGCTTCAGCTATAAAACAAATTGTAAAATCAGGCCGTAAGGTATTATTCGTAGCTACAAAGAAACAAGCGAAAGATATCGTAGCTGATTATGCAAAATCAGTAAACATGCCTTTCGTAACCGAGCGTTGGTTAGGTGGTATGTTAACTAACTTCGCTACTGTACGTAAGTCGATCAAAAAGATGTCAAACATCGATAAATTGACTAAAGACGGTACTTACAGCAACCTTTCTAAAAAAGAAAGACTGATGATCCAGCGTGAGCGTGTGAAACTGGAAACTTTATTGGGCGGTATTGCCGACCTGAACCGTTTACCAGCTGCACTGTTCCTGATCGACGTTAAGAAAGAGCATATCGCAGTTTCAGAAGCTTTAAAGTTGAATATCCCAACCTTTGCTATGGTGGATACCAACTCTGACCCTTCAAACATCGACTTCCCTATCCCTGCTAACGATGACGCTACCAAATCAATCTCGTTGATCACCGGTATCATCATCAAAGCTATCGAAGAAGGTTTGGATGAGCGCAAACGTGAGAAAGAAGACGAAGCTGAAAAAGAAGCTGCTGCTGCAAAAGCGAAAGCTGATGCTCCCAAAGCAGATAAAACTGAAGCTGGTGCCCCTGCAGAAGGCGGTAAAAGAAAAAGAGTAGCTGCTGAAGCGGAAGCTGAAGCACCTGCTGCTCCTGCTGCTGAAAAAACAGAAGAGTAATATTTTGGTTGTAAGGGTTGTAGAGGTTGTAATGGTTAATATCAATTACAACTTCTACAACCTTTACAACTTCTACAACATTTAAAACATTATAACAATGTCAACATTACAAATTAGCGCATCTGACGTTAACAAACTGCGCCAGCAGACCGGTGCAGGTATGATGGATTGCAAAAAAGCTTTGACCGAAACAAACGGTGACTTTGAAGCTGCAATTGACTACTTAAGAAAAAAAGGTGCTAAAGTGGCTGCAAGCCGCCAGGACCGTGAGTCGAACGAAGGCGTGGTTATCGCACGTACTTCTGAAGATGGCAAACGTGGTGTGATCATCGAACTAAACTGCGAAACTGACTTCGTGGCTAAGAACGCTGAGTTCGTGGCCTTTGCTAACGCAATAGCTGATGTAGCTGTTGAAAATAAACCCGCAACGCTTGAAGCATTGAGCGAATTAGCTGTTGACGGTCAAAAATTAAGCGAAGCTGTTATCGAAAAAACTGGTAAGATCGGCGAGAAGATCGGTGTATCTAAATATGAAATAGTTGAAGGCGAGAAAGTGATCGCTTACATCCACGGTAACTACCGTTTAGGTGTATTGGTTGGCTTGAGCGCTAACGTTGCCGGTGCTGACGAAGCAGGTAAAGACGTGGCTATGCAAATTGCTGCTATGAACCCTGTTGCTATCGATAAAGACGGCGTTGACGCTACTACAATTCAACGTGAGCTGGAAATTGCTAAAGAGCAGATCCGTGCTGAAGGCAAACCGGAAGAAATGGTTGAAAAGATCGCTGCCGGCAAGCTGAACAAATTCTACAAAGACTCAACCCTGTTGAACCAGGAGTTTGTAAAAGATTCTTCTAAGAGCGTTGCTCAGTTCCTGAGCGGCGTTGATAAAGGATTAACCGTTACCGCATTTAAACGGGTAGCCTTAGGAGCTTAATTATTAAATCCCCCTCGAACTAACGAGGGGGATTTTTTTTGCAATAATATTTTTGTTGCAAAGACGCAATGCATTGCATCTCTATGTAATATTGTAGCCATGACAACAGCACTTCACAACCTGCAGATCATCTCAGATGGTCAGATCACCAAAGGCAAAGCAATTTTAATTTCTGGCGGAAAAATTATCGGTATTGTTGCAAATAACGATATTCCGGAAGATGCAGAAAAGAAAGATATGCATGGGGCTTACGTAGCTCCTGGTTTGATCGATCTGCAATTGTATGGTAGCGGAGGCAGATTGTTAAGTATTGATACCGACGAGGCTACATTATTGCAAATGGAAACCGACCTGCTTGCACAAGGTACCACAGGATTTTTTCCGACCATTTCAACCAATACGGATGAGGTTATTGAGCAAACGATCCGGGTATGCAGATCTTATAGAGACAAACGTAAAGGAAATTTCTTAGGCTTGCACCTGGAAGGGCCGTTTTTAAACCCTGTACGCCGCGGCGCACATAATAAGGATTTCATTAAAAAGGCATCACTCGATCTTGTAAAGAAATGGCTGGATATGGCTGACGGCGTGATAACTATGATGACCATCGCTCCGGAGTTGCAGGATGAGGAAGTGATTGACTACCTGCATAACAACGGCGTGATCTTGTCGTCAGGGCATAGCAATGCTACTTACGCCGAAGGCAAACGTTTTTTAAATAAGCCAATACCAGCAGTTACCCATCTGTATAATGCGATGCCCCAAATGCACCACCGCGAACCGGGATATATCCCGGCTATTTTTGAAGAAAGACCGTATACCAGTATCGTACCTGATGGTATCCATGTGGATTTTGTAATGGCAAGGCTGGCAAAACGCGAACTGGGTGATAAACTTTTCTTTATTACCGATTCTGTTACAGAAACCGGTCATGGTCCGTATCAGCATAAATTTACAGGCGACCGTTATGTATTGCCAGATGGTACTTTATCCGGCTCATGTCTTACCATGCTAAAATGTATCGAGAACGGGGTGAAACATTTCGGTGTTAGTCTGCCTGAGTCTGTTAACATGGCAACATTATACCCGGCTCAATTAGCAAAACTGAATAAGGGTAAAATAGAAGCTGGCTACGATGCCGATCTGACTTTCTTTGATGATAATTATACACTGAAAGGAACCTACCTGGCTGGTAAACAGATAAACTAAATCATCATGCAAACCGATTTGTTTGATCTCATTGTTAACAACAATCTTGACGGATTAAGGGCAGCTTTAACGGCAAATCCTGAATTGGCCAATGAAGGCCTTGCGCTGAGAATGGATGGTAAAATAAATCCGGCCAAAGGACACCCGCTGCACAGGATATGCGATGCAGTCTTTGCTAATAAAATATCAGATAATCAGGCTATAGAGATAGCCAAAATACTTTTAGAGCATGGAGCTGACATCAATGGCTTTATGTTGAAGAGTGACTTGAATACCCCTTTGATAGCAGCGGCTAGCCTGAATGCAGAGCAACTTGGTTTGTTTTATGTCGAAAACGGAGCGAATATTTTGTATGCTCCACCAAGCGATGGAGGCACAGCATTACACTGGGCTGCATATTGCGGGAAAGATCAATTGGTTGAAAAACTGATTGAAAAGGGCGCAAATATTAACCAAAAGGACACGTCTTACCATAGCACCCCATGCGGTTGGGCAATACACGTCCTGGAATCGGGTGAGACTAACAATCTTCGCCACCAACTGAGCTGCATTAAGTTATTACTTAGGGCAGGTGCAGATAAAAACTTATTATATCCTGGTTCTTTCGAATATTTGCAAAAAAGGGCCGAAAGTGACCCTGAATTGAAAACATTATTAGAATAAACGGGTATATTTTTAACACTAATTTAAAATTGATATTTTTGACAAACTACCCTCAATGAAATATAAACGCATTCTTCTCAAATTAAGTGGCGAGTCGTTAATGGGCGACAGGCAATACGGCATTGATAATAACCAGGTTTTACAGTACGCAAAGGATATTAAGGCCGTTTATGATAAAGGAATAGAGATAGCCATTGTAGTGGGTGGAGGCAACATCTTCAGAGGGCTCAGCGCTGAAAAGTCGGGTATGGACCGCGCACAGGCTGACTATATGGGTATGCTGGCAACTGTGATCAACTGTATGGCGCTGCAAAACGCGCTAGAAAGTATTGGTGTAGAAACCCGCCTGCAATCAGCCATCAAAATGGAGCAGATCTGCGAGCCATATATCCGCCGCCGCGCTATGCATCACCTTGAGTTAGGCAAGATCGTTATATTCGGTGCCGGAACAGGTAACCCATACTTTACTACTGATACAGCTGCCTCATTACGTGCTATCGAGATCAAGGCCGATGTGGTGCTAAAAGGTACCCGCGTGGATGGCATATACACTGCCGACCCGGAAAAAGATCCATCAGCGACCCGCTATGACGAAATTACCTTTCAGGAAGTATTCGACAAAGGTTTAAATGTGATGGACATGACTGCGTTCACACTTTGCCATGAAAATAAATTGCCGATCATAGTATTCGATATGAATAAGCCGGGCAATTTTATGAAGATTGCTGAAGGCGAACATATAGGTACGCTGGTTAGATAATTTGATATCGGATTTTAGTTTGGAATGGTGTGCTTGAATAAGAGATTTTACTATTTTTGACAGCAAATTTAAAAACGATGAGCGAACTCATTAAAAAACAAGTTTCTGAAGCAAAGGCTTTGATGGATAAAGCCATAGAGCACTGCGACGGTGAATTACAAAAGATACGCGCCGGCAAAGCAAGTCCAAGCATGCTGGATGATATAGTGGTTGAATATTATGGTACACCAACACCTTTGAATCAAGTGGGTAGTGTGAACACACCTGATGCCCGTACTATCGTGGTACAGCCATGGGAGAAATCATTACTGGGTGCTATTGAAAAAGCTATAATGGAGGCCAACCTGGGCGTTAATCCTCAAAATGATGGTGTGATCATTCGGATCAACGTTCCACCGCTTACTGAAGAACGCCGCCGCGATTTGGTGAAGAAAGCAAAAGCAGAAGCTGAAAGTGGAAAAGTCGCTATCCGTAATATCCGTAAGGATGCCAATGACAAGATCAGGAAACTGAAATCAGACGGCGTTTCCGAGGATGAAATGAAGACAGGAGAAGCTGAAATTCAGAAGTTAACCGACATACACATCGTTAAAGTTGATCAACTATCTGAAGCCAAAGAAAAAGATATCATGACAGTATAACGACCAGAGTATTGTCAAATTGAAGGGAATGAGCTATTTATAGCCATTCCCTTTTTTTATTTTTGCTAGGCATGAATGTATTAACCTCATACCTCAAAAAACATAAATGGGTGGTGGTCACCGCCCTGTTCCTGGCGGCTATTAACATTGGCTTTTCTTTGCTTGATCCGTACATTACCGGAAGGATTGTAGATAAGGTCATTGAACAACGGGATAAACTTCAGTATGGTGAATATATAAGCACTGTTCTTAAACTGATTGGGCTTGCCATCGGGGTAGCG
>JACXTT010012806.1_pt1 | contig 11106 bp, 16 predicted proteins | sample 9270951 | NCBI WGS metagenome assembly JACXTT01 (sample SAMN15532306, study PRJNA645909) | rock metagenome | isolation source: weathered quartz diorite | place: Puerto Rico | collected 2017-06-21 | reverse complement strand
GCCAGTGGAGCGACTCCCACCAGGGCGGCGATTTGCTTGCGGTTGAGAGCGCCGAGTTCGGGCAGGTCGCCGAGGAGTGTGCGGCTGACGACCGGACCGATGCCTGGGACGCTGCGCAGGAGATTCTCCTTGGCTCTCCAGACGGGACTGGACTGCACGGTTCGGGCCAGGTCATGGTCCACGTCGCGCAGACGCCGCTCGAGCCAGCGAATGTGTTGGACCAGGTCACGGCGCACGGACGGGATGGCATGGGTGAGGCGATTGCGCTCGGCGGTCATCATTTCGAGAATCTGCCGGCGGCGCGTGAGGAGCGCGGCCAGAGTGCGGGTGGCCTCGTCCGGCAAGGGCCGAGGCTCGGGGCGGACGCGCTCCGCGAACAGGGCCAGGATCTGAGCGTCGATGCGGTCCGTCTTGGCGAGCTGCCCGGTAGAGCGAGCGTAGTCACGCACTTGGCGGGGATTGGCGACGACCAGCGGGACGCCCGCCGCGGCGAGCGCTCCGACAAGACCGCGCTCATAGCCACCGGTCGCCTCCACGACGACGAGAGTGGGTTGCACAGGGTTCAGGCGCTGCAGGAGCTCCTGAATGCCGGTCTCGTCGTTGGCAAGGACCCACGACTCACCGCTGGGGCGCATGGCAGCGACCAGCTCCGACTTGGCGACATCGATGCCCACGAACACGGGCACAGTGGACATGAGGTATCCTCCACGTAACGGAAGCCCCGTCGTGGCCCTGCCTTGCGTGATGCGGGCTCGCGCCCGTGCAACTGTTCGGGCTCTCAACAAGGGTCGGGCGACGCCCAGGCTAACGCGCGGTCTCGAGGACAGTAGGCCGATCGAGCTGTCGCCCGTCAACGTCCGTTTCATGGATCACTCTATCGGTAAACAGACCTGAACTGAAGATACAAGGCCGGCGAGGACGTCGAGTCGAAGTGATGTTCCGCATGAACTGAGAGGTCATTGAGCCTGTCCAAGCACGATGAGCTTTTGGAACTGAAGAGCAATTTGGTCGCCCTTCCGGACGAGGAGCTCCTCAGGATCATCACGGTCGACCGGGACGAATATCGCCAAGAGGCTCTTGAATTCGCCACGCAGGAGCTTGGTAGACGCAAGATTCCTGTGCCCCCGCCTGTCGTGGGGCTTCGTCGGCCAGCAGTGCCCCAAATTCTCGTGCCGGTAGCGTCAGAACTCAAGCACACCCTCCCTCAAATGTGGCCTGGGTACCTGCTGGCTATCGGTTTTCTCGTTGCCGAGATTGTCGAAGTCATCAACGATCCAGGCGCTTCCAAACGCGTTACTCTGGTCCCCGTGGTCATCGCCCTCGGCGGCTGGGTGTACTGGATCTGGTGCATGAGGGGCGTTCGGAAGGTAATTATTGCAGCATCTGGCGACCTGACATTACAAATGCCTTCGCGCGCAAGCGCCTTTTTCGGTTTCCACAGTTTGACTTGGGTTTACAAGTGGCCAGGTGACGTCGCGGGGTTTGTGAACAGCAGGTTGGGCGCGTCGACAATCAATACGCGCTTGCCGTCACTGGGGCTCTTGGCGGGAATCCTTCTATCCAGGGTCGACGCCGCGATCGGCCTCGTGATTGTATTCTCGGTTGGAACGTATCTGAGACGCAAACTGGTCACAGCGCTCGGGCTCGGTGGATGAATCAACGGCGGCCTAACAACCGGCTGAAGCCGGGGCGTTAGCATACAGAGTCGTTCTCGCGTGCAAAGGAGGCAAGCGGACCATGAAAACATCACTGCTTCCGGTTTTCCTCGCTACGAACCTCTTCACGGTCGTAGTCTGCATTGCCGCCGAGGTGGTCAAACCCAAGAACGTGACCCCGAACGCCACGGCCGTGTCCGCGGCGTACAAAATGGCCGAAGGCCTCTTCGCTAATCTGAAAGCCGAGAAGAATGATGACATCGCGAAGTGGCTGGTCGAGCAGGTTGGGTCATCTTGGGACGCTCAGACAAAAGTCAAGAACGCAGCCGACTACAAGTCCAAGCTCGATATGATTCTCATCAGTCCTCCAGCGGGGACGTATGGGAAGCTCGATTCATACGACTTAATCGAGGAAAGCGGGCTGCCTGGAACTGATCGTTACTTTCGCCTTACGTTCATGACCTACCATGAGGGAGCGCCGATGATTTGGGAGATGCGCTTCTACGTCAAGCCTGATGGCAAAGTAGCGCTCAAGTATTGTGGTTGGAGCGACAAGAATCCGTTTGAGTACTTGTCGACAAGTGACATGCAGATGCAGCGTTGGTACGAACACTGAAGGGGCATACGGTGCTGCCGTCGGGGGCGTCGGGCTCGGGGAGGCGTCGGGTGCAGGTTCGCTGATGTCCGCACCTTTCAATCTGTACGACGGCCACTACGGTCACCTGGCCGCCGATCCCGAGCGGGCGGTCCGGAGCGAGACCTACGACGAGGATCTCGGACAGGCGAGCTGGATCAATCTCTCCGAAGCGCACGAATGGTTCCGCCTGCTGAGGCTCGCGCCCGATCAGGCGGCGCTGGAGGTTGCCTGCGGCTCGGGCGGCGTCACCTGCCGCATGGCGCTCGAGAGCGGCGCGACCTGCGTCGGGGTTGACATCAATGCGAGCGGGATCGAGGCCGCGAAGACACGAGCCCGCGAACAGGGGCTTGCCTCGCGGGTCAAGTTCCAGGTGGTGGACGCCGGGCAGCGCCTGCCATTTCCCGAGGGGTCGTTCGACGCCGTCTTCTGCAACGACGCGATCAACCATCTTCCCGGGCGGATCGATGTCCTGCGCGACTGGCACCGCGTGCTCCGGCCGGGCGGCCGCGGGCTGTTCACCGATCCGATCGTCGTGACCGGCCAGATGAGCAACGACGAGATGCGGGCCCGCAGCTCGATCGGATTCTTCCTGTTCACGCCGGTCGGGCACAACGAGGCTCTGCTCGCCCAGTGCGGTTTCGCGGTCGAGGAGGTGCGTGACGTCACCGAGGCGGTCGTCTCGGTGTCGCGAAAGTGGCGCGAAGCCCGCGAGCGGCGGCGGGACGCCCTGGTGGAGATCGAGGGCGCGGACGCCTTCGCGAGTCTCCAGCAGTTTCTCGCGGTCGTCCACACGCTGGCGAGCGAGCGCCGCCTGTCGCGCTTCGCCTACCTCGCCTCGAAGCCCCCGGCGCCCGGCGCCTGAGAGATGGCCACCTTCGCATGTCAGCCGGCCCGAGACCCTGGCCGACGGCCTGGAGAACGCCCATGGACTATCATGGCGCGGGGGTCGTCTCCTTCGTAGCGAGGACGCCGATGAACCATGCCATCCAGTTCGTCCGCATGCTCCGGGTCGCCGCCGTCAAGGGCGCCGAAGAGTAGCGGCGTGGAGCGCCCGGCCGACGTCCAGGAGACGACCTGCTGCGTGGTGGGCGGCGGTCCGGCCGGCGTCATGCTGTCGCTCCTTCTGGCCCGGGCCGGCGTCGCAGTGACGCTGCTCGAGGCGCATCAGGATTTCGATCGCGATTTCCGCGGCGACACGATCCACGCCTCGACCCTGGAGGTGCTCGATCAGATAGGGCTCGCGAAGCGGCTGCACGAGCTGCCGCACGTCAAGGCGCCGACCTTCCGGTTCGTGTCGCCGGCGGCCGCCTACACGATTGCGGTGTTCGACCAACTCCCGACACCGTTCCCCTACATCATGATCATGCCGCAGGCCCGTTTCCTGGAGTTCCTGGTCGACGAGGCCCGGAAATACACCACGTTCAGACTGATCATGGGGGCGCGCGCCCAGCAGCTCCTCACGGAGGACGGCGTGATTCGTGGCGTCAGCTATCGCGGGCCGGCGGGGCCCTGCGACGTGCGCGCGCAGCTGACGGTCGCCACGGACGGAAGGTTCTCGCAGGTGCGGAAGCTGGCCGGTCTCGAGCCGATCAGCCAGTCGGGCGTCATGGACGTGATCTGGTTCAGGCTCCCCCGCAAGCCGGACGACCCGCACGAGGAGGCGGGGCTCAACCTCGGGGCGACGCACATCGCCGTGATCCTGGGGCGCCCCCAGGAGTGGCAGGTCGGCTACGTCGTCCCGAAGGGCGGATATCAGCGGATCAAAACGGAGGGCCTCCCGGCGTTCCAGCAGTCGATCGCCGCCTCGGTGCCCTGGCTGGCGGATCGCGTCGGGACGATCTCCGACTGGCACGGCATCAGCGTGCTGTCGGTCGAAGCCAGCCGCCTGGACCGCTGGCATCGTCCCGGACTGCTCCTGATCGGCGATGCCGCGCACGTCATGCTGCCGATCGGCGGCGTCGGCATCAACTGCGCGATCGCCGATTCGGTGGAGGCGGCCAACGTCCTGATCGAGCCGCTGCGCGCGCGCCGCGTGGACGAGAGCCATCTGGCGGAGATCCAGGCGCGGCGCCGGAGAGTCACCTGGATCATCCAGCGCTTTCAATCGTTCATGCAGGGACGCATCGTCGGCGCGCTCGAGAGCGGCCGGCCGTTCATCCCCCCGCTGCCGCTGCGCGTCATCGTCAAGGTCCCCGGTCTGCGCACCTTGCCGGCCAGGCTGATCGGCTTCGGCATGCGCCGGGCCCGGCTCGAGCGCCCCGAGGCTGCGCCGGCGGGGGTTCGCCGTTGATCCGGATCGCACGTGCGGCGCTGCTGCTCGCGCTGGTCGCGGCGTGCTCGCGTCCGGCGCCCCCGCCTGCGTCTCCGAGCAACGCGCAGTTCGAGGAGAAGCAGGTCTGGCGGTACAAGACGCGTCCGGGAGAAGAGAAGTCCAGGCTTCTCATCGGCCGGATCGAATCCGACGCGACGGCCGGGCTGATCATCCATATCAAGGTCGTCGGCGTCTCGGTGAAGAACCCGGGGGCGCCCTCCGGCCGGACGACCGAGCTGCCGCACATCCCGATCTCCCTGTCGGCCCTTGCCAGCAGCGTGCTGGAGCGCAGCGACGATGCGGTCAGCCTCGATGGATTCGACGAGGGGTACGAAGCATGGAAAAAGGCCGAGGGCGGCGTCTTCATGGTGCCGGTCTCCGACGTCATCGGCTTCGTCGAGAAATCGATGATCGAGGCGGCGAGCCATCCACCCCAGAAGGACTCCGGCGGCTGAGACCGGCCGAGCCGGGACGCACCTGAACGAGCGGGAGGCGGCACGATGAGACAACGGACGAGAGCGCGACAGGCCCTGCGGTGTCTGGCGATCCTGGCGGGAGGTCTGACGCTCGCCCCGTTCCTCCGGGCGGGCTCGGGCGGGGACGCGCGCGGCGAGGTGGCGGCGGCCCTGCAGGAATACGTGCGCCTGGTGAAGGCGACCGATGCGGCCGGCCTCTCCGCGTTCTACGCCGCGGACGGAGAGCTGCTCGAGCCGGGCATGGAGGCCCTGAAAGGACCCGAAGCGATCCGGAAGTTCCTCGAATCCTTCGGCACCATCCCGATCGAGTCGTCCTCGATGGATCCGGAAGCCACCGAAATTTACGGGGACCAGGCGTTCCAGTGGGGCCGCTACGCGCAACGCGTGGCGCCGCCCGGCAAGCCCGCGGCCGACTATCGCGGTCGCTTCGTGGTGCAATGGTCACGTCAGACGACCGGGAAGTGGCTCATCCGCCGTCTGCTCGTCCAGCCCTCGCCGAACAGACAGGGTGGATGAATGTGATGGTCGCTCCCGCGGACGTCCTCTCGACCCTCTGGATCGTCTGGATACTCAGCTGGCTCATCGCCACGCGCTGGACCGCCGCGAACGTCGCGAAGGAGTCGGCCGGCGAGCGGCTGCGCTACGGAGTCTTCCTCTGGGCGGGGGGCTTCCTGCTCTTCTTCCGCCCCACGGCGCGCGGACCGCTCCTGCGCCCGCTCTTCCCGATGCCCCTGTGGCTCGCCTGGGCGAGCGTCTTGGTGGCCGGTCTTGGATTCGGGATCACCTGGTGGGCCCGCATCCACCTGGGCCGGCTCTGGAGCAGCGCGGTCACCCTGAAAGAGGGTCACACGATCGTTCGCACCGGACCCTACGCCCTGACCCGGCACCCGATCTACACCGGCCTCCTTCTCGCGCTCACGGCCACGGCTTTCCTCCGCGACATCGCCGCCTCCTTCGGGGGATTGGCGCTGGTGGCGACCGGCATCGTGCTCAAGCTGCGTCAGGAAGAGAGCCTTCTCGCCTCCCACTTCGGAAGCGCCTATCGCGATTACCAGGCGCAGGTCCCGGCGCTGATTCCAAGGATCTGGTGATGAGCCGCGCCGGGACCACGCAACGGCGGCTCCGATCGGGTGGTCCGATGCGGCGGCTGGCGGCGCTCTCGTTCGTCTCCGTGGCGCTCGGCGGCACACTCCTCGCGCCTCTCCGCGCCGACGATCCGGCCAAAGTCCCGCCGGGCACGCGCATCCCGCTGGGCCCGTCCGGAAGTCTGGAGCTGACGGTGCCGACCTCCTGGACGTTCCAGGCGCGTCATCCCACCGGCTCGGATCTGCCGATTCTCGACTTCACTTCGAAGGACGACTCGGACTTCCGTCTCACGATCACTCCCGCGGTCTCCTCCAGTGGAGACCCGGGGTTCACGGATCCGAGGAATGTCCGCGCCGTCGTCGAGAAGCGCGCCGCGGCGCCGAAGGGAAGCGCGGGTGGCTCCGGTCGGCCGGTCGTCGAGATTCGGGGTCCGACCGCGCTGGGATACATCTACTCCGAGTCTCCCGAGGGAGCTCCGCCATCGGAGGGCGCCTCGCGAACGACCGGCATCGTCATCACCGGTCCGCTGCTGCTCTCGATCGACATGCGCAGCCGCGAGGCGCGCTCCTCCTCGGCCGAGATGGGGCTCGCGATGATGGAGGGCGCGCGTCACCTTCCGGCTCCATCACCGTCCATGATGATCTCGCCGGGAGAGCTTCGTAGCGCGTTGATGGTCAACCCCAAGGAGGAGATTTCGTTCCTCGTCCCGAAAGGCTGGGTGGCCGACGGGGCGGCGCCCATGGGAATCAAGCACGAGCCGACGGGCGCGACGTTCGCCGTCTCTTTCGACGAGCTCGTCCCGCTGGTGGGTGACCTTCTCCGTGTGCAGGGGAAGAACGTCGCGCCCGACTCGGACATGGCGTTTGACATGCATCGGAGCAGTCTGCGAGACAGTCTCGGCTCGGACTACACGACGATCCGCGAAGGCCGCCGACGGATCGGCGGGGTGCTGTTCCGCGAGCTGGTCGTGGAGACAGCTCCGAAGGCGGGAGCGCCACGACAGGTGCGGGATTTCGTCGCATGGTATCGATCGCATGCGTACGTTGTGCGCTGGACGGTGCCAGCCGCCGCGGCGGCGGGCTCGGAGCGGGACCTCGACGAGATTCTGTCCTCGCTGAACCTGAAGGCACGCGGCTGATGCATCGAGAGCCACGCTGTCTCTACCTGACGGCCGCCCTGCTCGCCGGCGGCCCCGGGGATCACTCCATCGCGCGCAGGATCCGCGACCGGGAGCTGTTCGCGTAGCGGGCGGAGAAAGACATCGACCGGTGGCGACGAAGCCGTTCGAGACGATTGAAGTCCGGGCCCGCCCGGCCTGGCGGAGATGGTTGAGCGCCCACCACGCCACCAAGGCCGCGATCTGGCTCGTCTTCTGCAAGGGGCTGGCCAGCCCGACGACGCTCTCTTACGACGATGCGGTCGAGGAAGCGCTGTGCTTCGGCTGGGTCGACAGCCTCATCCGGCGCATCGACGAGACGCGCTACGCCCGGAAGTTCACGCCGCGGAAGACGGACAGCAAGTGGTCGACGTCGAATCGACGGCGGTATGCCGATCTCGAGAGGCGCGGGCTGCTCGCGCCCCCGGGACTGGAGCGCCGGCCGACGCTTCGGAGCGGCGATGCGCCACGCCCGTCGGTCTCGCGGATCCCTTTCGATATCGAGCGGACGTTGAAGAGCAGGCCGGCGGCCTGGACGCATTTCGAGCGGCTGGCTCCATCCTATCGGCGGGCGTACATCGCCTGGATCGGCGCGGCCCGACGAGCCGCGACGAGGCGACGGCGTCTCCGGGAGGCCTTGCGGCTGCTGGCCGCAGGCCGGAGGCTCGGGTTGAAGTAGAATGCGAGCAACGATCGACCGCGAAGGTCCGTTGCTGCATTGCCGCCACATAGGACGTCCCGGAGGCCGGGCGAGGCCTCTCCACCGGAGGAGGACCGATGCGACCACTGGCATGGCTCATGAGCCTGGCCCTCGCGACCGCACCCGTCGCCGCCGAGCCGGGAGCGTGCGTCTCGAGCACGGGTCGAAGCGTCAGCGTGCATGGCGCAGGGACGATCTCGCTCTCTCCCGATCGAGTCTCCTTCACGGTCGGCGTCGAGACCCGCAACGCCTCCGTCGCCGAGGGCTATCGAGCCAACCGTGCCCGGGTCGGCGAGGTCATCGCGGCCCTGAAGCAGAAAGGGGTCAAGGCGGACGAGATGCAGACCTCTTATTTCGAGATCACCACCCTCGTGCCGCAGAAAGGGCAGCCGCGCCTCTTCAAGGTCGAGAGCACCGTGGCGGTGACGCGCGCCGACCCGTCGTCCGTCGGCGACCTCCTGCAGGCCGCGGTGAGCGCCGGCGCCAATCAGGCCGGGGGTCTGCGATTCTTCGTGGGCGACCCGGCGCAGACGCGGCGACGCGGTCTCGAGCTGGCCTTCCAGGACGCCCGTTCGAAAGCCGAAGCGCTCGCCGCGCTTGCCCGGAAGACCCTGGGCGACGTGCTCTGCATCGCTGACGAGACCGAGTATTCCGACAAGGAGGTGCTGGGCCGTCTTCGATCCCTCGGCTATGTCGGTTCCGGTGGCTTCGAGACGGGGACCGAGGAGCTGGCGTTCAACGTCTCGGCGGTCTTCGAGCTCAAGTAGCTGCTGCGATGGATCCTTCGGTCATCAGCCGCACGGCGACGGATCAGGATCTCGAGGCGGTCACCGAGACCTTGACTCTGGCGTTCGCCGACGATCCTGTGTGGGGCGGGTGGGCGTTCCCCGACCGCAGCCGGGCGGACGCGCAGCGGCGCATCATCTTCGGCCTGTGGCTCGAGAGCGTGCTGCGGCTGGGGTGGATTCGCGTGACCCCGACGTGCGAGGCGGTCGCGGCCTGGGTCCCGCCCGGGCAGGTCGAAATCACCGCAGACGAGAAGCAGCGGATCGCCTCGGCGGCGGAGAGGCTGCTCGGCGATCATGCCGGGGTGTTCCAGGAGGGGGCCGACCTGTTCGAGGCGACCCATCCGAAGAAGCCTCATTACTACCTGGGCCTGCTCGGGACGCGCCCGGATCACCGGGGAAAGGGTCTCGGCATGGCACTTCTCCGGGAGAACCTCGCCCGCATCGACACGGAAGCGATGCCGGCCTACCTGGAGTCGACGAATCCCGTCAACCTGTTCCGGTACGAGCGTCTGGGCTTCGCGCGCGTCGGCGGGTTCACGCTTCCGGGCGGACCGACGGTCGACACGATGTGGCGCGAGGCGCCCCTTGCCAGGACGCACGGACGCGCGGGACAATCGACGCCGGAAAGGAGTCCCCTGAGTGGATGACCAGGCGGCCACGGGCCGGCGGAAAGCCCTCCTGATTCTGGCCCTGCTCGTCGTCGTCATCCTGGCGACGCAGACCGGGGCTCTCCTCTGGTTCGCGACGTCGTTCATGAGGGCGGTACCCGACCTGGGGGACACGCTCGACAATTACATCGAGTCCCAGATCGACGCCGGCTTCGAGGACCCGCCGCTGCGCGGTGACGATCCTCTCCTGCGCAGCCGGAAGGTGCTCCTGTTCCAGGACGTCAACTCGCGCACGGCCAAGGAGGTCAGCGCGCGGCTCATGTACCTGGACGCCATCGACCCGAAGAAGCCGATCGATCTCTACATCTCGACGCAGGGCGGCTGGACCGACAACGCCTTCACGATCATCGACACGATCCGGACGATCTCCGCGCCGGTCAACACCTGGGCCCTCGGCGGATGCTATTCCGCGGGCGCGCTGATTCTGGTGACGGCGACCGGCCGGCGCTACGCCACCGAGGACGCCATTTTGATGGTGCACGCGAATCTCGAGAAGCCGGCCGGCGATCATTCCTACCCGAGCCTGTCGCTCCAGCGCTACGAGGACGTGTGGAAGCAGAACGCGTCGCTCCCCGCCTCGTGGTACCCGATGACGACCGACGAGGAGCACTATCTCAGTCCCGAGGACGCCCTGCAGTTCCATGTCGTCGACGAAATCGTCCCGGTCGGGCGCTCCGGCCGGGCGGGCGGCCGCGCTCCGGCGGGAAGCCGGCCGCTCCATCGGGGGCACCGTTGAGCGCTGCGACGGCCCCATGGGAGAGACCGTGCAAGTACTCTCGAAGGGAAAGGCGCCGCGTTACCGCAAGCCGGAAGGCGTGACCTCGTACCTTCTCGCGTCACCCCGGACCAGCCACGCCAAGCATCTGACCACGACCGTGGTGCTGGTCGATCCGAACGGCGAGCAGCCGGTCCACAAGCACGCGCCGGAGCAGGTGTACTTCGTGCTGGAAGGCTCCGGTCTGATGACGGTGGGGACCGAAACGCAGGAGGCGGGACCGGGCGACTGCGTCTTCGTCCCCTCCGACACGCCGCACGGAGTCCGGAACACGGGCCAGGAGATCCTGCGCTACTTCAGCGCCGCCGCCCCGGCGTTCGAGACCAGCGATCTCCTCGCTCTGTGGCCGCTGGCCAGCGAAAGCGAGGAGACCGGCAAGGACGATTGACGGACGACGTCGCGGCGGACCAGGCCGCGCTGATCCCAGCGGCGCTCGCCATCCGGAGCCCCTCACTCGGCACCGGCGCGGAGCAGGCGGCGCACCTCGTTCCGGGTCAGGTCGCGGCGGGCGGCGCCCGAGGGATGGAGCACCCTCTCGATCGCGTTCAGATAGAGGTGGAACACTTCGTTGTAGTCCGCCACGCGGTAGCTCACGATGGAGGAGAGAGGAGGATCGGCTCGACGAAATTCGGTCACCTTCCCACGCTCTGCCGTGGTGTGTCCGTGATTCGGCATATGGCCTCCCGGCCCTTTCGGGCCTGCACTCGGGTGGAAGCGCTGAGCTGATGGGGCGCACTCTAGCCCGGATTTCTCACCATAGACGTTGAAAGGGCTGTTCCCTTTCAGGCATAAAGCAGCTGCGAAGCGAACTTTAAGCCGATGGGGGAAACAGCCCTATGACGACAGAGTGTACC
>JACXTT010012805.1_pt1 | contig 11109 bp, 8 predicted proteins | sample 9270951 | NCBI WGS metagenome assembly JACXTT01 (sample SAMN15532306, study PRJNA645909) | rock metagenome | isolation source: weathered quartz diorite | place: Puerto Rico | collected 2017-06-21 | reverse complement strand
GGGCGACGTCGTCTCCCGTCTCCCTCACTTCCCTGCTTGTTGCCCCGCCTTGACGTGGCACGTCCACGCCATCCTTCTGGCCGACGCGCAGGATGACGCCTTTCGCCTGGAATTTCTTGAAGCCCTGGGCCGTGACGCCGATGTCATAGGACCCGGGAGGCAGGGCCGCCACCGAATATTCGCCGTCGCCATTGGTGGTGGTCTCGCGATTGATTCCGCGATCGGTCGCGGAAACTGTGACTTGGGCGTTTGCGACGCTGGCGCCGGATTGGTCGCGGACCGTTCCGGTGACGGAGGCGGAGTCCTGGGCGCGGAGGAGTGTCGCCGAGAACAGGCCCAATAGAAAAACGATTCTGCAAACGAGACGGATTGTCATACTTGACTCCCTAGGCAGGGTTGCGGATTCGAAGTCTGAGTCGTCATTCCCCACATCTTACGGCTGCTGGCGCGGCGAGTCCCAACACTCGCCAGAAAATGAAAAATCCCTTTATTAAAACGTGTCAATAGTGCGACAGCCGTCCTCCCGTGTCAAGTCAAAAGAGATACAGTTTTTGGTATGCGCCGCTACTTCAAACTGCGGGTCGACTCGCGCACGATCAGGTCGGGCACGACTTTGCGGTGGATGGCGCGGGCCGGTTTCTTTTCCGGCCCTGCATTGATGATCTCGACTACGAGGGTGGCGGCGGCGGCTCCCATGGCTTCCATGGGCTGGCGGACGGTGGTCAAGGCCGGCGCATAGAGCGCGGCGGGAGCAATGTCGTCGAAGCCAATCACGGAACATTGTTCGGGAACGCGGACGCCGGCTTTGGCCAAGGCGCGGATGGCGCCGAAGGCGGTCATATCGTCAAAGGCCATGATGGCAGTGAAGGGACGGCGGCGATGCAGGAGTTCCTGCGTCAGCTTGAAGCCGTCTTCGAAACTGGAAAAGGGATCGCGCGACTCGGGGAGATCGACGATGAGTTTGGGATCGAGGGGCAGGTTGTGTTCACGGGCCAGAGCGCGGACGCCTCGCCAGCGCGGCTCGGTATCGGACAACTGGCGCGGGCCGCGAATGAAGGCGATCTTGCGATGGCCGAGCGAAAGAAGATGCTCGAGCGCAGAGCGGGCGCCTTGGGCGTTATCCACGATCAAAGAGTTGATGTGATCGTTCTTCAGTTCGCATCCGACAATGGCGGTGGGGATTTTGCTTTTCTCGAGGTCAGCCAGGACATTGATGTCGAGGAAGAGCCAGTTGGCGAGCACGACCAAGCCTTCGATACGGCGGTCGAGGAGCATTTCGAGATAGCGTTCGAAGCGGCTGCGCTCGTTGTGCACGTCCGTCAGGATGGGAAGGAACGACGACTGATAGAGCGCGTTCTCAATCCCGCGAAGAACGAGCGTGCAGTAGGGGTCGGTCATGTCGAACACCATGACTCCGACGGTGTGGCTGCGCTGGCTGCGGAGGGAACGCGCGAACAGGTTGGGACGGTAGCCCAACTGGGAAGCGGCGCGCTGAATCCGGGCCTTGGTGGTATCAGGAATGTAACGAGCCAGGGGCGCGTTGTTCAGGACGATGGAAACGGTGGCGGAAGAGAATCCACTGCGCTCGGCAACATCGCGAATGGTGATAGCGGCAGTCTGCGAGCGTTTGCGCGGAACCTCGGGCTTGCGGGCCGCAGCCGCGGTCTTGGAAGACTTCGAATCAGCAGACCCCATCGTCGCCTTGATATTCGGGCTCTTGCTGGCGGACACTACAGCACGATGAATCGAGTGTCAAGAACGAGTGTGGTCCCGGTGGGGAGAGTGCCGTGTGGGAGCGATAGTGCGGACAATGACGCGGCGTCAAGGGAGCACGCGAACCTGGGTCGTCCCTCCGGGACTTGGTCGGTCGTTCTGGCCTTCCCAGCGCTGAAGTGCTGGGCTAAGCTGGTTCGCCCCTCCGGGGCTGGGAATGGACAGCGTCCCTGGTCCGGTGGCATCCCGTTTGTTTCAGTTCGGCGAAGATCCATCCCGAAGCTGACGATGGCTATCGCAGTCGGCGCGCTATTGTTTTCCGCACATCACGTCGAGGCCATGCAAGGTGTTCGCGCGAAGACGGCGGCGGTGCGGCCAGGCGATCCGCAGAAAGTCTTTGCAGCTGGAGAAGCGGCGCTGCGCGAGAACAAGCTGGATGAAGCGGAGCGGGACTTTCGGGCAGTGCTGGCGGTGGACCGGGAGGTGGTGGCGGGGGCATACGCGAACCTGGGAGTGATCCACATGCGACGCAAGCAGTGGCCGCAGGCTCTCGAGATGCTCCACAAGGCGGAGAAGCTGGCGCCGGGGGTGGCGGGCATCCGGCTGAATATTGGGCTGGTTTATTTTCGGCGGAGCGATTTTCTATCGGCGATCAAGCCGTTTGAGTCAGTGGTGCGGGACGCGCCAGATTCCTACCAGGCACGCTATCTGCTGGGGCTGTGCTACTTCTTCAACGATCGCTGGGCGGATACCGTGGCGATGATGGAGCCGCTCTGGGGACAGGCTTCCAGTCAGGTGAATTATCTCTACGTGCTGGCGCGGGCAGCGGAGAAAGCTAACAATGCGGCGCTCGAGGAGAAAGCCCAGAGCAGGCTGGTCGAGATCGGACAGGGTACGCCGGAATATCGGCTGATCATCGGCAAAGCGCACTACAACCGCGGCGAGTACGACGACGCGGTCCGGGAACTGGAAGCGGCGGTGCAGGGCGATCCGAGGCTGCCGTTTGTGCATTTCAATCTGGGGCTGGCGTATCTGCGCAAGCAGGACTACGAGCGGGCGCGGGCTCAATTCCAGAAAGACCTGGCGATCGAGCCGGATGTGGCTTTCACCTACGAGCAGTTGGGGAATGTGGAATCTACGTTGCAGCACGAAGAGGACGCCGCGAAAAATTATCGTCAGGCGCTGAAGCTGGACCCGCGGCTGGTGAGTTCACACATGGGGCTGGCGAAGATCGAAGAGCGGAGGCGAAATTACAAGGCGGCGCTGGCTGAACTCGATGAAGTGATCCGGCTGGATAAGGGAAATGCCAGCGCGCGCTACCTCCGCGGCCAGGTGTTAGTGCGCATGGGACGCGAGAAAGAAGGGCGCACGGAATTGGCGGTTGCGACGAAGATGCTCAATCAGCAGCGGGCGGACCGGCAGAAGGAGTTGGAGGGTGAGACGGCGCCGAGTCCGGAGTTGGCGCGGGAGCCGGAATAGGCGTCTTTACCTCGGCGGCTGAAGCCAACCTTCAAGGCACCAGTTTTCGCAGCGGTAAACCGCTGCGCCACCCAAAATCAGTTGACCCGGAGTTCTTCGGCGGCGTCCTAGTGCGCCTGCACGCACTGCAGGATTTCGGCGTCGCTCAAGGTGTGATCGCTGGCCTTGGCGCGGCGGTAGATGCGATCGATCAGGTCGTCGCTCGCGGAATATCCGTGGCGCTCCAACCAGAATTGGACATTGGATTTTCCACTCATCGGGCCGATGTCAATCACTTGCTCCAGTCCAAAAATGTGCGAAGGAACGCCGGAGTAGACGGTGTTCGCGAGTTCGATGTCGTTCTTCTTGTATGCCTTGATGACGGCGGCGGCATGTACGCCGGTAGCGGTGCGGAAAGCGTCGTCACCCACCACGGGATAGTTCGCCGGAATGGAAACGCCGGTGGCCTTCGAAACGGCGTCGCAGTAGGGCTTCAGCTGGGTAAGGTCCTGCTGGTCCCAGGGCGAGATGCCCATCAGCTTCAAGTTGACGAGCATCTGGTCCATCTGCGTGTTGCCCACGCGTTCACCGATGCCCAAGGCACACGCGTGCACGCAGTTGGCGCCGGCGACCAGGGCCGCCATCGAGTTCGCGATGGCCAGTCCGCGGTCGCAATGGCCGTGCCAATCGACGCGAATTTTTTCACCGGAAGGTTTCACCACTTCTTCCATGACGAACTTAACCAACGCTAGCGTTCCCATCGGGGTGGCGTGTCCGGCGGTGTCGCAGAGCACGATGGCGCGGGCGCCGCAGTTGATGGCGGTGGAGTAGAGGCGTTTCACCATCTCGGGGTCGCAGCGGGTGGTGTCCTCAGTGACGTACATGACTTCGAGACCGAGCGACACGGCATACTTGGTGGCCTTCTCAGTGGTCTGGAGAAGGAAGTCGTCGGTCCAGTTTTCGGTGTAGCGGCGGATGGGGCTGGAGCCGATGAAAGTCGCGGCTTCGATTTTCAAACCGGTTTTCTGGACGATCTCGGCGATCGGACGAATGTCGTTCTCGTGGGTGCGGGCAGCGCAGTTCGGCTTGATCCGCATTTTGTGAGTGACGATTTCGCGCGCCAAAGCGATGACCTGCTCGACTGCGCGCTCGCCAGCTCCGGGCAGACCGAGGTCGAGGGAATTGATGCCGAGCGCTTCCATCAGATGGAGGATTTCGATCTTTTGCTCGATAGAGGGGTCGCGAACGGACGGGGATTGCAGGCCGTCGCGCAGGGTCTCGTCGTTAAGCAGGACCGGGCCGGCGGGACGGAACGACGGCGGGTAGAGACGGTTCCAGTCGTAGATGAGTTCGGAAGTGTTCATGTGTGTGTGGCGCGGTCGTCCTCGCGCGCGAATTTTCAGATTAAGACGATTTTCAAAATCGGTCGCCCGGAAAAAGTCGCTGTGCCAGCCTCAGCCCCTGAAGGGACATTCAAAAATACGTGACTTCGGCATCGCTAAAGCGATGCCCTGATACGAACCCTGGCTTTTTCGCCAAGCTGACTGCCCAAGTCTACTTCCCTTCTTTCGGTGGCACCGTCAGGCCGAACACCGAAAGCTGGCCGTGGCCAGCAACATTGATCCCGCGCGGGTCTTCGGGACTTGGCAGGTACAGTGTCCGGCAAAATTCGCAGCGATAAACTTCCCGATCCGCTCCCCAGGCTTTTTCCGCGCAACCGCATTCCTGCTCGAGGACGTCGGCGGTGTAGAACCAGCGCTTCAGATGTCCGCCGCAGAATTTGCCCTTGTCGTTTTTCTCGTTGCAGGCGCGCTGGCCGGGCTTTTTGATTTTGACCTTGTGGTTGGGAAGAGCGATGCCGACTGGTTCACCTGACGTCACGGAAATCTCCATTGTACGAACCCGCACTACGGGTTCATTGTACCGAGGGCGCGGGGTAAGGCCAAAATGAGGGTAGACACGGTAGGCCGGGGCGGGGGACTGGAGATCCCTCACTTCGTTCGGGATGACAAATCTGAAAGACGGATAAATCTAAAGTTTTCTCCGCCACAACGCGCCGCAGGACCGGAGGGCGGCTGTCGCTCTCTGGCGCAGCGGGCGGGCGAAGATCATGTCGAGGAAGGCTTCCATCTGGGGAGCGAACTGCCCGCCGTAGCCGAACCACCAGGGTTTCTTCACGCGCGGCAGCAGGTCGATATCGAGGTGCTTGACGCGCACCATTTCCTCCATGCCCCAACGTCCGTGAGTGCGGCCGAGGCCGCTCGACTTCACGCCGCCATGGGGCGCTTCGCTGATGGTGAAACAGGAAAGAACATCGTTCACCATCACCGTGCCAGCCTGGATCTGGCGCGCGAGGGCTTCGCCGCGCGCGCGATCGCGGGTCCAGACGCTGGCGGCCAGGCCGTAGTCGGAATCGTTGGCCAGGCGGACCGCTTCAGCGTCGTCGCGGAAAGATGCGATGGGCAGCACGGGCCCGAATGTCTCTTCGCGCATCACGCGCATGCGATGATCCACGTCGGCGAGCACTGTGGGAGAGTAGAAGGTAGGGCCCAGATCGCGGAGCCGCGAACCGCCTACCAGAACGCGGGCGCCATGCGCACGGGCATCTTCCACGTGCGCTTCGACTACGCGCACCTGCTGCTCGCTGATCATGGGACCGATCTCGGTGGCTGCATCCATTCCATTTCCCACACGCAACTTGCGGGCTTTCTCGGCGCAAGCCGCAACAAAGGGAGCGTAGAGCTTCTGGTGGACGTAGCAACGTTCGACGGAAAGGCAGGCTTGTCCGGCATTGACGAAAGCGCCCCAGATTGCTGCGCTCGAAGCTACCTCGAGATCGGCATCGTCGAGCACCAACATGGGGTCTTTTCCGCCCAGTTCGAGGACGACCGGAAGGAGACGCTCGGCTGCGACTTGCGCGATGCGGCGGCCAGTCCCGACGCTTCCGGTGAAGACGAGCTTGTCGATGTCGCTCTTGACGAGCGCCGCTCCGGTTGCACCTTCGCCAGGCAAGACGTGGAAGACGTCGTGGGGGACTCCCGCCTGCTGCAGGAGAGATTGCAGTTTGAGCGCGATAAGCAGAGTGAACTCGGAGGGTTTGAGCACCACGGTGTTGCCGGCCAGCAGCGCCGCCATGACTTCGGTGGCGGGGATCGAGAAGGGATAGTTCCAGGGCGAGATGATCCCGATCACGCCGTAGGGCTCGCGCAGAATGCGTCCTGACTTGCCTTTGACGGCGAGATTCCCGTGCGGCAGCTTTTCCTCACGCAGGATGGAGAAAGCGTTTTCGATCAGAAAGCGCGCGGCGTCGAGCACGACCAGAACTTCGGTGAGCAGGGACTCGACATAAGGCTTGCCAGCCTCTTGTGTGATGCGGCGGGCTACCTCCTGCTTGTCGGTGAGAAGAATGCGCTGGAATCGGCGCAGGATCCTGATGCGGTTGCGAACACCCCAGGCGTTCCAGTCGGGCTGCGCGGCGTGGGCACGGGCCACGGCGGCGCGGACTTCGGTGGGACCGGCGCAATCCAGTTCGCCTAGCACCTCGCCCGTCGCCGGATTGACGGAGGCGATGCGCGAGACGCCGAGTTGGAGGTCGGTGGGCATTGCAGGGACAGTTTAGAACAGCGGATGGCAGTTGGCACTTGGCAGTTGGCAGTTGGCAGTTGGCAGTTCGCTGTTCGCTGTTGGCAGGCAGTGGGAAGCGGCCTGGAAATTCGACAGGGACTTTGCATAGAATGGCACAGCCCTTCCGCTAAGTGTCAAGCGCCGGGTACTCGACGTCCACCAAATACAGGCCGTTGGCCGGGGCGGTGGGGCCGGCAGCCGTGCGGTTGCGGGCGGCTAGTATGTTGCCGAAGTCCTCCGGAGTCAGGGTTCCCTTTCCTACCAGCAGGAACGTGCCGACCAGGTTGCGCACCATGTGGTGGAGGAATCCGTTGCCGCGGACGGTGTAGATCAGGTCATCGCCTTCGCGCATCCAAGCGGAAGAAAAGATGGTTCGGACATTCGATTCCTGGCTTCTTTCCCGAGCCGGAGCTCCCCCATGTGTTCCCACCTGCTCCCCGTGGTCAAGATTTTCGGCAGCAGCCATACGTTCGACGCGTTCGGGATCAACGGCCGCGAACGAAGTGAAATCGTGTTCCCCAATTATGACGGCGGCAACCTGCGCCATGACGATTTCGTCCAATGGAAATGGGTAGTGCCAGACATAGCGCGCGAGAAACGGCGGGCAGATCGCGCCGCGATACATACGATAGCGATAAGTCTTGGCGCGAGCTGATTTGCGGGCGTGGAAATCGGCGGCCTCCTCACTTACTTCAAGCACGCGAATCGAAGCCGGCAGGATGTCGTTAAGCGCCTTGACCCAGTTCTCGGTGGGGATGGACGACGCAGTCTGGAAGGTGGCGACCTGGGCCAAAGCGTGCACGCCGGCGTCGGTGCGGCCCGAGCCCTGGGGCAGTACGTTTTCTTTAGTCAAGCGTCCAATGGCTGAGGCCAGTGTGCCCTGGATCGTGGTGCGATCAGGCTGCACCTGCCAGCCGGTGAACTCAGAGCCGTCATAGGACAGGATCAGTTTGAGATTGCGCACGATCTTTTCCGAGTCCTGGGAAGCGCGACGGTCATCCATAGTGTTTACAAAGTTTTACGCCCGCAGCGCAGGAACGGTGCGGGGCGTGTCAGCTATACTATTTCACTTAAAGATCAATGAAAAAGCTCGCTTCGTCAGTGGATTGCAAGGAACTCTTGCCCCACGATCTACGTACCAAGAAACGTCCTGACAACCTCGTCAGTTTCTCTCAGGCTTGATTGATGGAGATGACTCGAATGCAACGTTCCACTCTTCTGTTTTCCGCTTGCCGGCGGGCGGCTGCCCTTTTTGTTGCCGGCGCAATGGTTCCTGCAGGATGGGCGCAGGATGCCTCGCAGGTGCCCAATGCGCCCTCGGCGCAAGTGCAAAAAGCCCAGCGATATGAACTCAACCGCTACGCTCAACCACGGGCCCACTTTCCTAGTCCGCTTGGACCCTACAGCCCGCGAACCGTAGCTCCCCCGAGCCTGGCAAACACGGACCGCTTTAGTCAGCTCATGCGGGATGGAAAGCTCTACATCTCCATGAACGACGCCGTGGCGCTGGCGCTTGAGAATAACCTCGACATCGCGATTGCGCGCTACAACCTGAACATTGCCGATACCGATATCTGGCGAGCGAAGGCTGGATCGGCTACGCGCGGCGTGAATACCGGTATCGTGCAAGGCACACCCGGGGGGACGGGCACCGGCGTAGGCACCACTTCTACGGGTGGCGGAGCCGGCGGAACAACCGCGGGAACAGGCGGAGCGGGAGCGGGCACGTCGGGACTGGTGACGTCAACGACAGGCGTGGGCGCGGCGGTGCCGAGTTTCGATCCAATTTTGACTGGGACATTTCAACTGGACCAAAACCGGCAGCAGGTAGCGAGTCCATTCGCGGCTCCATTCACCGACAGCCATACGGGCACCTGGGATTTCAGCTACCAGCAGGGATTCCACTGGGGCAGCAATCTCACCGTTGGCTTCAACAATACTCGCACGTCGGCAAGCCCGCTTTCACCGTTCCAAGCGTTTACGAGTCAGTTCAACACCAGCTTTCGCGCAACCCTTAATCAACCCTTGCTCTCGGGATTCGGCTTTCTGCCCAACACTAGATTTATCAGGATCGCCAAGAACAATCGAGAAATTTCGGACGTTGCGTTCCGCCTGCAGGTAATCACAACGGTGAACCAGATCCAGAACATCTATTGGGATCTGGTGAACGCGTACGAGAACGTTAAGGTGCAACAGGACTCCTTGGCTCTGGCGCAAAAAACCCTGTCGGACAATCAGAAGCAGGTTGAGATTGGGACGCTCGCTCCGATCGAGGTGGTCCGCGCCCGCAGCGTAGTGGCAACCAACCAGCAATCACTGATCGTGGCTCAGACCAACCTGCAGTTGCAGCAACTGCTCGTGAAGAATGCTCTGAGCCGCACACTCGTCGACCCGGTACTGGCGGATGCCGAAGTGATTCCGACCGATACGATGTCGGTGCCGGAAAACGAGCCAGTCATTCCGACTCAGGAGTTGGTAAATCAGGCATTGGCGCACCGCGCAGAACTCGCCGAGTCACGCATTGACTTGACGAACCGTGATATTAACACCAAGTCCGCGCGAAACGCGCTTCTGCCCACGCTGAATCTGTTCGCGTACTATCAGGGCGCTGGTCTAGGCGGCAATCTCAATCCGAACTACATCTGCATCAAAGATCCTACGCAGTGCACCGGCAACACACTGCCGACCAACTCGTATGGCGGCGCACTCAATCAGCTGGTCGACTCCACGGCGCCGGACAAGGGGGTCGGACTGCAATTGAACATTCCTATCCGCAATCGCTCAGCGCAGGCTGACCAAGTCCGCGCGGAACTGGAATACCGCCAGGCGCAAATGCGCTTGCAGCAGCAGGAAAACCAGATCCGCATCGAGGTGCGCAACGCGCAGTTCTCGGTACAGCAGAACCGGGCGAGCGTCGAAGCGGCGCGGGCTGCGGTCGAACTGGGCAAGCAGTCGCTCGACGCGGAGCAGAAGAAATACGCGCTGGGCGCTTCGACCACCACGCTCGTCCTGCAAAACGAGCGCGATCTGACGCAGGCTCAGTCGAACCTGGTCTCGGCGAATTCCGCTTACGAGAAATCGCGAGTGGAACTGGATCGGGCCACCGGCGCAACCCTCGACCGGCTGGGCATCGTAATGGCCGACGCCGAGAGCGGACAAGTGACGCGGATGCCGAACGTACCGTATGTGACACCACGGCCGGCGGAGCAGCAGACGCCGGTGCAGCCGCCGGCACAACCGCCGCAGTAGGCCGAAACCATAGACAGGGCGGCTTGGATTCGTCCGGGCCGCTTGTTTCTTGGGCCTCGTCCCTCATTTGGGCTTCTTTGGGGCGGCTGTCCGTACTATGCTGAATGCGGAGGCGTCATGCAGGAACAACAGCAAGTCAATAAAGCGCGCTTGCTCGGATACGGGATCGGCGTCGTCCTGGTCGCTATCGTCTTCGTTGCCAAGTTCGTTTTGAAGTTCTGAATGGGCTGCGGATCCCCCTCGGGATCGCAAACCGGCATCGCATCTGGAACTGGTTTCCTTGTGTGGATTCAGAGAGCTGCCCGCAGAGGCTAAACAGTTTGCTGAAAAAGTCCCGACCCCAACCTCAGGGGCTGAAGCCCTCGATCAAAACGATAGCCTTACCGCAGCGGTAAACCGCTGCTCCACCCAAAGTCAGAGTTTTTCAGCAAACTGTAAAGCCCGCTATCATGGCGAGTTCTGACGGCACGGTTGAAAGGCGTGCCCAACCCAAGACCGATTCTTGAAACCAGTTCTAGCGATCAGCAGTCGGCTGCTAGTATCCTCTCCCCGTGACGCTCTCGGTCGTCATCATCACTCATAACGAAGAAATGAATATTGGACGCACGCTGGCGAGCGTGCAGCCACTGGTCTCGGAGGGCAAGGGCGAGATCATCGTAGTGGACTCGGGGTCCACCGATCGTACGGTCGAGATCGCGAAGTCGTTAGGCGCGAAGGTTTTCCTCGAAGAATGGAAGGGGTATGCGGCGCAGAAGAACTCGGCGATTGCCAAGGCGACTGGGGATTGGATTCTGAGTCTGGATGCGGATGAGGATGTGGACGAAGAACTCAGTGCTGCGCTTAGGCACTACATCCTCGCAGAATCAACTCACAGCGTCAAAGACGGAGTGCCCTCTCACCGCATATCGTTCTTCGCTACGACGGTGACGGGACTTCTCATCCGCCGGCGGAACTACTTCCTCGGTCGATGGATCCAGCACGGAGGGTTCTGGCCCGATCCGAAGTTACGCCTGTTCCGCCGCGGCACCGGTCAGTTTGGTAACCGAGCTGTGCATGAGACGCTGC
>JACXTT010012804.1_pt1 | contig 11109 bp, 11 predicted proteins | sample 9270951 | NCBI WGS metagenome assembly JACXTT01 (sample SAMN15532306, study PRJNA645909) | rock metagenome | isolation source: weathered quartz diorite | place: Puerto Rico | collected 2017-06-21 | reverse complement strand
AACACGCGGTCGGTGATCTGCTGGGCGACGATTTCCATCTTGCGTAGGTACTCGACCTGCTGTTCTGGTGTGCGCTCGGTGAAATGCCACCAGTCGTTCACCCCAGTCTTGAACTCGACTAGGGTCTTCTTGCCCTGGACGACCGCGAGCAGGTCTAGCGTTCCGACCAGAAGTGCGGCGACGCTAGAGACGCCGATATTGAACTGCGCTTCTACGGCGAGAATCTGCTCGAACTTCTGCGCTTCCTGGGCGAGGAACTTTTTGAGCAGCGCTTCGCCCATTTCGCTCAGTTTCTCCCAGCTCTCCCGCTTGGCGTAGCGCAAATCAAACTGCCGGCATGCAGCCCACTCGGCCCGAAACGTCGCGACCGGGTCTCGCTGCTTGCGGAAGTACTCTGCCAGAGCCAGGTGCATCACTGCGCCGAAGACTCGGGCCGCTGCTTCCTGCTTTGGCCGTAAGCCTTCGAGGTAGTAGAGGCGGTATTGCTCCGGGCAGGTGATGTACTTCTGCAGGCGGGAGTGGGACAGATGCGGTAGCAAGCTGGGCGATGAATGATCAGGTGTTTCAATGGTGGGATTCATCGCCAGCCTCCGCGCGCCGTAGCAAACACCTGAGTTACGTTCAGGTATTTGCCGTTCTGCTCCGTCGTCACCCGGCAGGGCAGGTTGAGCTTTAGACCGTGCTCGAGCTCTTCCTGGTCTATGCGTTTGCCGGCAGTGGCAACTGCATCGAGAATCGCCTGGTCAGAGCCGAACAAGCGAGCGCGTCGGCCATTCACATCGAAGTTTACGAACAGGCGTTCGCCGTAAGCAGTCTGAGCGATACCAAGATCGAGCATGCGGGCGGCCACCGTGCCGTTCGTTTTCGGCGCGCCATTGTTGCTGTTCGACCGGGCATTCGTATTGCCACCGCCGCGTCCGTTGGACTTCCCTGAGCCAAGAAAGCTCTCAACGATATCGGTCTGGAGTTTCAAGGCTTTCAACGCCCGCGACTTGATGTCGCCTGCGCTTTCTTCTCTCAAGTCAAACGAGAATTCCAGCGAGATCGAATCAATGCGTCCATCCGGGCTCAGACTGCGCTTCACGAGCATCTGGGCTTGCGGTTTTTTCGTATCGGGATTCTCCGAGTGCTGTACAGGTTCCGCCTGAATCGCGGCACGTTCCTCGTCTGGGTACGATTTGGTCTGTCCATTGCCAGGGACCTTGGCCTGATAGTCGCGCACGGCCAGAATGTGCTTGCAGGCCCAGGCTTCGTCTTCGGGAAAGTGCGTCTCGAAGTCGGGACAGGTGCAGCGAAGGCCTTCGCCATCTCCTGAAACCTGGTAATGTTGCGAAGGGTTATGGGCTGAACGTACTCGCCAGCCATCGTCCGTGGGTGAAATGACCAAAAATTCCTGTGCTGCGCGTTTGGAACGTACTTCTAGCTGCTCTTGCGTCATACACTGTCTCCTTTTCTGTTGTGAAGGTGCTGCATGGGCTCAGAGTGAGCCTCGGGTTTCACAATAGGGCCGGAGCAGGAAAGCACTAGCAGTGAGAAGGGAGCTCCGACGGGAACAGGCGTATGTTTTTCAGATTGGTCGCGCAGCAAAATAATGCGTGGAAAGCCTCCCGGTGCCTCCGGAGGCTGCCGTCGACACCGGGTAAATCGAAAAGGCTGGAGCGAGGTTTACGCGGCTTTGGCGATTTTATCCAGTATCGCCACCGCCTTGTTCACTTCCTTCACGCCGAAAAGTACGACTGGAGCATTGCTTGCATCCAGCCCGCTGTATGCGTGCTCAATGTTGATATTCGCTTCCCCGAGCTGTGACGCGGCACGTGCCAGCTCGCCGGGTCGGTTGGGCAGCTTTACCTGTGCATCTTCAGTTTCGCTATAGCTGAAGTGCTCGGCGTCGAGGGCTTTCCTGGCATTGGCTGGATTATCTACCACCATGTGAACCAGGCTCTTTCCCTCCGCGGGCACAGACTGGAACGCCAGGATATTTACCTTGCTATCGGCCAAGGCCTTGCAGCATTTGGCGAGAATCCCTGGCCGGTCTTCCATGCGGATTGTCAGCTCGTGAGACGTGGGCATGTGGAACCTCCTTTCCCCGTCCCGAGAGAACGCAAGGCGCGTTCCTGTGATGATTAGAGGCTTGAGCTTGAGGGACTATCAGGCTCAATCATATGTCCGGCGCCTGGCACGCTTCAACGTTCACGAAAAGATGTTCAGAGTTCTCTCGGACGGTACTTTTCGCCTGCTTTCTCTCCGCTGGCGCCGTTCCTAGGCTGAACGGAAATGGGTGAAACTACCGCTCTGGGCGAAACCAACTTCCGCAATCATCGGCGGCGGTTTGGCATCAAGCGCGCCGACCGACGACATCACATGTACATCATCGGCAAGACTGGCACCGGCAAGTCCACACTGATTGCGAACCTTGCCCGGCAGGATATGGCGAATGGCGAAGGCTTGGCCGTCCTCGATCCGCATGGCGATCTCGTGGAAGACCTGGTGCGGTCAGTGCCCGAGGCGAGAAGATCCGACCTGATCTACTTCAACGTGACTGATCCGGCTTCTGTTCTGGCCTTCAATCCCTTAGAGATAACACCGTCCACGTCGAAGCCCCTGGTAGCTTCCGGCCTGATCAGCATCTTCAAGAAGATCTGGGCGGAATCCTGGGGACCACGCATGGAATACATCCTGCGCAACGTGCTCTTGGCGTTGCTTGACGTACCGGAAAGCACGCTGCTCGACGTACCACGCCTGCTTGATGATCCTGACTTCCGAAGCTATGTTGTTGGAAACGTGCAAAACCCCGCCGTCCGGCGTTTCTGGCTGCACGAATATCAGAAGTATCCGGCAAACTTCCGCGCCGAGGCTATCGCACCAATTCAGAACAAAATCGGCGAGTTCCTGGTCAACCCGCTCTTGCGGCGTATCGTGGGCCAGGCGAAAAGCAGCTTCGATGTGCGGCACATCATGGACGAGGGCAAAATCCTGCTGGTGAATCTGGCCAAAGGCAAGATTGGCGAGGACACGGCCGCCTTACTAGGAGCCATGCTGGTGACGAAGTTCAGCCTGGCGGCCCTGAGCCGGGCAGATGTGCCGGAGGCCGACCGACGTGACTTCTATTTGTATATAGACGAGTTTCCCTCTTTCAGCACCACAACCTTCGCGGGGATGCTGTCTGAAATGCGCAAGTATCGCCTGAACCTGGTGCTCGCCCATCAGTACATGGCACAGGTCGATGAGCCGGTCCACGATGCGATTCTGGGCAACGCCGGAACCATCGTCGCGTTCCGCATCGGGTTGAGCGATGCGCTGGTGCTCGAAAAGGAATTCCATCCGGAATTTAGCGCCCATGATCTGGTGAACCTGCCCAACTACCACGTTTATCTGAAGCTTATGATTGACGGGGTGGCGTCGAAGCCATTCAGCGCGGTAACGCTGCCCTAGTAATTACTACAGTCCGCCTCCGAAGAACTCCTTTCGTTGTCGAGGTCAGGAAGTCAGGTACACTTGCCGCGTGCAACCAAGCGCAGCCATTAGACCGGCAGATTGGCTCACGACTGCGCTTATGTTTGGCGTTCCGGCCTTGGTTTTCGCCTTCCTCTTCCATTGGCTGGGGCCGATTCTTTGGCATCACGGAATCTCCTGGTGGCGCATTTTCCACGTGTTGTTGACCCTGCCGCTTGCCTTGATGTTGGCTGCTGCCCTTGTCGGCGCGACCCTTGATCTGGGCTCCGTCTCATGGAAAGGCCTTGGTCAACGGTTGCGGCTCTCCGCTCCGCGATGGACAGCTTGGCTCTGGGCAGCGGGCCTTTCTGGATTCATGTTTGGAGGGAATTCGGCGGATCTCGTGGCGGTTGCAGCATCGTGGCTGGCTCTGTGGGCGGAGAGAACGCGACGAAGGTGGCCATACGCGGCGATACTCGCGGCCGTAGTCATCAAACGCAACGTTGGATTGTTACAACCGATTCTGCAGTCGGCAGGATTCTTTGATCTTTCCGGGTTTCACCGCGCATTCTTCAGCCATTTCGGACCCCGAGATTTCATGGGCATCCCGCTGCAAGGAACTTGGTGGGTTCTCATCTATTATGCGGCTGTTATGCTCGTGTGCAACATCGGCGGCGAGGAACTGTGGTGGCGCGGCTATGTGTTGCCACGGCAGGAATTGGCATTAGGCAAGGCTGCCTGGGTGGTCCATGGCATCTTTTGGTCAGTGTTCCATCTCTTCATGCAGCCGACACTCTGGGACACAGTCCGGATGTCGATTTCGGGCGTCGCTCTGTCTTTTGTTGCGCAACGCACAAAAAGTACCTGGCCAGGCATCGTCGGCCACAGTGTCGGCAATCTGCCGTTCTTTCTAAGACTGGTCAATGGCGTGGTGTCACACTAGCTATGCGTGCTTGGCCTCAAGCAACCGATTGAGCGGCGGTCAGCGAGCATCCAGGGTGACCGCAGTTGCAACTCAGCTCTTGGGTGTCGCGGGCGTCCTGACAATACTGGCCGCAGTATTTCTTGCCTTCCTCAGGCTGGCAGTTGCAAGCTGGATGCGCACACTTTTTATTTTCTGTCATGGATCTACTCCTGCAGTCCCCTTTTTAGCATACCCTTGCGCGAAACGCGTAATTCATGGTGCTGGCAATAGGTCCAACTGCTACAATCCCTGCCCGAGGGGGACGAATGAATCTCATAGCGCAGTTAAAGACTGAGCGGGACAAGGCAGCGCGGCAGGTGGAGGCGTTGGATACCGTGCTTAAGAGACTGAGGCGACTGAATTGGGGCGAACGCGGATTGGCTCGGAGACGGCGTCGGAGACTCTCGGCAGCGGGACGCGCTAGCATCGCAGCCGCACAGAAGGCACGCTGGGTCCCACAGAGAGGATCTTCCAAGAGAACAGCAACGAGCCGGGCTCTCTCACAACCTTAAGATCAACCAAAGAGGGGACTGAGTATGCCAATTCCACCTTGTCAGCATTTTACGACGGTTCCATCACTTCCAGTTTGCAAGACTCCACTAGTTTCACACGAACGCGTTCTTTTGCCCGAGCTTCCGAAGGCCCCGCCAATTTTTAGGTTGCAGCCGAAGATGCAGCCCTTCAGAAACATGGATGAAGTATACGACTGGAGCAGGCGTGGCTCATTTTTAGGCGAATCCCTCCGCAAGCCCACCAACTTTTCTTCGCTTGATGAATGCGGCCGGACTTTGGAGCGACTTGCAAAGTCTAGGGCCTCAAATTCTGAGGACTCAGAGTCACGAATGAACGAGGTCATTCCGTGCATAAACTATTTATACGGTCGACTGGTGAACATTCGAGACAAGGAACAGAACAGTGACTCAACCGTTCTCGCATCGCAAAGGGCTTCTGTGGTTTCCCTCCTGATCGACGCCCTATTGATATATCACCTAGAACGGGGTTGGAACTCACTGAAGCGAACGTTAGGCATAGATGGGCTGGAGGAGAAGAACAAGGAACTTGCGACCGTCTCTTATGAGAGCCTGCTTGCATGCGTCTATTTCTTAAATTCGCGTGAGACTGCTGGGTTGGTGAAGATCATTCCAAGTCGCCTCTATCTCTCCCTACTCCTGCTGCACGGCGACAGTGCCCAACTGGGGTCGTGTTTTGACATTCGCGAAGCGTGCTTGCTGCACTACCTCTATGGCATCTCCCAACTTGGGTCCGCCTGCCTGTTGGACGTTATCGAAACTCTCGACGCAATGGCCGAAGACTTCTTTGAAGAAAGGGGGGATTTTTACGAGGGCTGGCTGGAATCGGGGTTGGAGGCGTCGGTAAGGGAGACTGAGGACGCACTTGCCGCGGTGGAGAGCTATGCAGAAGAGCCTGTGCGACCTCCATGGTGGGAGCAGTCTCATCAGAATGCTCAAAAATGGGCCTGGAAACTTCATAAAGCTTGCCTGCGTTTGGATCTGTCACCTAGCCAACTCCTCCTTGACGCACCTGGTCTGGGGAGAAACGGGCGCGGACTGTTGCTGGAACTGTGCTGGCTCGGTGATTATTCACTGGAATCTAGGGATATTGGTTGCTTTCTCGCGTGCACAGCCTGCGAACTGCACGGCGCGCGTTCGAGCATCGTTGCCGCGGAGAAGGTTGTCCATTGCCATCGGGCCATGGGGCACCTTGCTGAAGTTCGCCGGCACTGGTCTACGGATAAACATCTACGCTTCGGGTCTCTAAATCAACTTGTGACGGAGTCGCTGGACGCGATTCAGTCAGCCCTAGTTTCCCTACCTGTGTCCCCACTGGCAATCGAAGTTGCAGAGAGAAAGGAACTTTTCTACTTCGCATTTTTTATTGATCACGAAAATTTCTTTCACGCGCTGCATGATTGGATTTGCATTCAACGCCCGGACCTAGCGAAGTATTGCACCGTAAGGAATCCCCTAGCACCAAAAGGCATTCCAAGAGAAGTTCCAATGTTCGGGTACGTGAAGGAGGAGAAAAAGGGAAGAGAAATCGAGCGGCCCGCATTCCAGGCTAGAAAAGAATTGTATCGTGGCGAACACTACGGCTTGATGAGATACGTTATTCAGCGGTTGAGCTCCGGCTGGAGAAACGCCGTGGGGATCGAGCAGTTTGATTTCGTTCGCTCCTATGCATTCTGGGGAAGAAACTTTCCGAACATTCACGACGAGACCTACACAGAGTTTGGAATCAAACCGGAAAGACCTCGAGGAATCCCACAGGCGCATTCGCAAGCTGTCGATCACGAGATCTTCAGCGATATTAGTTCGATTGCACGTGGCCAGATGAAGAAGCCGTACTTTCTCATCGTTTCTGGCGATTCCGGATATGCGGAAGTCCTTCGCGGCCTCTATGAGCGGCATGGAACTGAGTACCATTACTGGTTTTTCAAAACTCAACCGGTCAAGGTCCATCTCCCTGCCTTAGTTGAGGAGCGCTGCACGATGTTAGAAGAGATTCTTCGACTAGATGAACTCACTCTTGAGCATCTCAAGGAAGGGATTGCGATTATGGAAGAGCGAGAAAGGTCACGCCCGCCTGCTAACAAACGGGGGGCTTGACTTTTTGTAAGTTATTGATATATAATCCAGTTAGCTTGGTTTTTGCCCGCTGGCCTCACCTGAGCCGTCCTAGATACAAATTCCATCTTCTTTCAGATTGCGACGCAAAGAAAAGATAAGGAGGTCGTCTCATTGGCCCTAGATGTGGGTTGCGAAGTTGTGCGTTTGTTGGCGGACGCTTTCTACCATAAGGCGTTGCCACCAGACATAATGCAAGCCATCACTGATCACATATCAGTGTGCCCCAAAAATTGTGGTTTCCACGTACGTCAGTATGCAGCTGATTTTGGAGATCGATGGATCCAAGTCTTCGGCGACGAGGAAAACACTGGTTAGGGATTACGAACAACCCATCGCAAGTGATGGGTTTTTTCCTTTTAACACGCTTGACCTGTGCGGCCCGTTTGGCTCACAATCAACTTGTAAGCTCGCCAAAATAACTTCAAAGTCTCGATTCTGCTCGGCCACATCTGAGTAATTCTATTGAGCTGCACTTTTTAGCCAGGGGTATGTGCTCATGGTGTGCTCGGCCTGCCACATACAAGCCGTTCCTCGACTGCGTAGAAAATACTGCACCGTCTGCGGCCTGCGCGCTAGCGTCCTCTGGAAGCGCGCCAAGCGACACGCGTGGAAACAATCCGGCCAGAAGTATTGGCTCGACAATTGGAAGCACAAGTCTGACGCTGAACGTCGCGCCTATTTTCGCGAGTACATGCGCGCCTACCGCCGCAAGATGCAGTACCAGAATGGCCGTGGAAACATGTAATGCTTACGCGGAGGAGAGATATCTGGGATGAGGCCTGAGAACGAAGACGGCGAGGTATTAGGGTACGCGGCGGTCGATCAGGTGACTGATCGGGCTGCACGCTACTGTCGCTCGGAGCGCGAGCAGATTGAGGTCGGCAACCAGCCGGCCATCGAGGCACGCCGCGCTGAACTCGAACTACAGGTTGAGCGGGAGCGCGAGCTAAAGGATCGGCTGCAAAAGCTGCCGCCACCAGGCGATCTCAAGGCCCGCCGTCGCAAAGCCCGCTATTACTGGGTTGTCACCATGGTACTGTCGGCGGCCGGGTTTTACTTTTCCCTGCTGACTTTCGATCCTTATCGCTTGGGGGCAAAAGCCTACTTGTACTGTCTGGGCATCGCCATGGTGACGCCCTTCCTCGTCGACAAAGTCTTGGAGCTCTGGGCAAGCCCGCGCCTGATTCGGACGCTGACTACGGGAGCATGCACCGCGGCCATTGTGAGCCTTGTTCTGCTCGCGGTCATCCGGGGCAATGTGCTCTCTCAGCAGCTTGAGACTGGCACCACCATTGTGGTTTTTGACGACACCCGGCCCACAGCTCCAGCTCAACCGCCTAATTTTTACAAACAAACTCTCGTACTGCTCAGAGTTGTCATGGCGCTGCTTGCATTTGCGCTGGAGGTAGGTGCGGGACTGGCGCTGTTCGAAGCGCGCCGGCTTATCGCGAGTTCAGGCGAGGATCCGAAGAAGCTTACGCAGGAACTGAGAGAGGTGCAGGGCCGAATGGTCACATTGGTACAGGATATCAGAGTGCTTGAGAGCGCAGGCGCTCATTTTGAGCACGAATTCTGGAGCGATTTCAATCGTGCGCTGCTCAAAGGCGCAGTACGAAAATCCATCCTGCACAGGTTAATGATTCTGCCCCTGCTTGCATGCCTCCTCTTGCCCTGGAAAGCATACGCAGACACACGCCCGAATCTGGTAATCGGGATCGACCTCACCTCCTCGGTGAGTGTCCCCGGACCGGATGAGAAATCGGATTTTGCGAAGAATATCCGAGCTGTAGGAGAAGTGCTGGCCAACGTGCCCGCCGGCTCTCGGGTCACAGTCTTTGGGATTACCGGCACGAGTTTCGCGCAACCCTATATCTTGCTCACAGCGGAGGTCTCGCCTGACGAAGGTTACTTCAAGGAGCGGATCGCCGAAGCACGGGCGCAGCTCGTGAATGCCTGGCGAAAGCGAACGGCTGACCTTGCACCCGTGTACAGGCCGACCGATCTCCTCGGCGCCCTCATGCTCGCATCGCAACTCTTTGAGCGCACTCCCGGCGGGAGGAATGTGCTTTTGCTCTTCTCCGACATGCGCCAAAACACAAAAGACCTCGACCTCGAACGTCCCAGGGTTGTTGCTGCGATGCAGGCCATCGGCCTCGTCGACCGCGAACGCCTTATCGCAAGACTCGACGGGGTTGATGTGTATGTGGTGGGCGTGGATGCGGCCACGAGGTCCCTCGCTTACTGGCAAAGCTTGCGGGATTTCTGGACTGAGTATTTCAAGCGTGCGGGTTCGACGCTAAAAACATTCACAGTAACGCGGGCAGTAGATTTCTAATTCGCTGTTCGCTTCTTTCGAACCATTTTCTTTTCGATTCTCTGTATGGAACTCGGCACGAATCGGAGGAAGTGTGTTCGAACGTTGGTTAATCCGGCTGCTAAATCGTCGTTACGCAAAAACCCGCACGCTGCCTCGTGGTTTCTACCTCGGAGAATCTGAGTTGCTTGTCGGTCACAGAAGGGATCGGCTCCTCCTCCCCGCGCAACCTACACAACATTCCATCGCTTTCGGGCGTAGCGGGTCTGGCAAAACCACCCTCCTCCTGCGCCTCATCGAGGAGCATCTGCGCCTGGGTATACCGCTCTTCTTTCTCGACTTCCATGGCGAGGCTACGGAGCTCCTGCTTTCGATAGGGAACCGGTCGTCCGTCCATCCCTGGGTGCTCTTCGAACCCTGGGCAGATCCCGTAATCGGCTGGAACCCGCTTGAAACCGACGGCTGTGCCTATGGCCCGGTCCAGGAACTTCTGGCCATTTTGCGCCGGCGCGTCTTTGCTGATTCGTGGGGTTACCGCCTGCAGGAAATACTCTCGATGAGCTTGCTCGCGCTGGCCGAGGCAAAGCTCACACTGATCGAGGCGGTGCCGCTGCTCACCGATCCTCAGTTCCGGCGCCGCGTCTTGCAGCAAGTGCGGCTTCCCGAAGTCCGCGACTACTGGATGCTGCGTTTTGAACGGCTCTCTCCGGCGCAGCGCTCGGTGGCGCTTGAGCCGGTCCTGAACAAGCTCTCGCTGTTTCTCGATCCGATGCTGAAGTACGTCGTGGGACAAGCGAAGGGCGCGTTAGACTTTGACTCCGCGCTCAAGGAAGGGCAGACCGTCATCGCGAATCTGTCGTCGGGCAGGATGCGGGGCAACAACTACCTTCTCGCCGCGCTCCTTGTGTCCAAGTTCAAGAATGCCGTCTACCGGCGCCCGCCAGGAGCCAGGCTGTACGCTGTTTTCCTCGATGAATTCCAGGAACTTGTTGCGCTCGAAGCCCTCGATGACTTTCTGCGGAGTTTCAGGAAGTTCCGTTGCTCGTGTTACTTGGCGACCCAGCAGTTGTGTGCGGCAGCCGAAATGAAGGCGGCCATATTCGCAAACTGCACGAATTTCTTCTGCTTTGCGACGAGCGCGAGCGATGCCGCTTTCTTAGGCAAAGAGTTCGGCTCGTGCGATGGCGCGATTGCAAGCGAGCTCCTGCCTGACCTTCCAGTCGGCCAAGCAATAGTGAAGACGCGTGGCACACCCGCGTATCTGCTGCGAGTCACCGCACCCGCCGCGAGGGTAACGGCACAGAAGATCGGAACGGTACGGAAACAGTGCCAAACCCTGGGAACTCAGCGCAAAGACCTCGACCGGGAGTTCGCCGCACGTCGGGCCGGTCCTTCGAACACATCGTCCAGCACCAAGCCCATTTCGAAGAATGAACCGATCGCCGACGAGAGTCGTGGTTGTGCAAATCTGCCGGAGGGTTACGGTGATTTCTGACTCCAGGTTCAGGCTGGCGCTGACCGAGCGAGACCAACGGCTCCTCAGCTTCCTGTATCGCTTCCGGCTGCTCTCACGCGACCAAATCATGGCCCTCGCTGGTTTCAGCTCGCTCACGCGCGTGAATACGCGGCTTGCCGCTTTAGTGCGTGCACGGTTGCTGTCCCGGAAAGTGGTTCCCGTGTATCCGGGCAAGGGCAGCGCTCAGGCGCTCTACTTCTTGGGTCCTGCGAGCCGAGTGTTTGTTGAGGCTGAT
>JACXTT010012803.1_pt1 | contig 11109 bp, 20 predicted proteins | sample 9270951 | NCBI WGS metagenome assembly JACXTT01 (sample SAMN15532306, study PRJNA645909) | rock metagenome | isolation source: weathered quartz diorite | place: Puerto Rico | collected 2017-06-21 | reverse complement strand
CTGCCCGAGGGCGTGGAGATGGTGATGCCGGGGGACAACACGACGATTACGGGCGAGTTGATTACGCCGGTGGCCATCGAGAAGGGGTCGCGCTTCGCGATTCGCGAAGGGGGCCGCACAGTAGGCGCCGGGACGGTCACCGAGATTCTGGAATAGGTCGGCGGGGCCGCCTCGCGCGATCGAAGCGCTCGGCGGGACCCGCCCCACGTACGCAGGCCTGGTGCCGGGACGCGACTGAAGGTCGCGTCCCGGACCCGGCGGAGACAAAGATGGCAATGTTCAGCGACAAGATTCGAATCCGCCTCAAGGCATACGACTCGCGCATTCTCGACCAGTCCACGGGTGAGATCGTCGAGACCGCCAAGCGGACTGGCGCACGGCTGGCGGGACCAATTCCGCTGCCGACCGCGAAGAACAAGTGGACCGTGCTGCGATCGCCGCATGTGGACAAGAAGTCGCGCGAGCAGTTCGAGATCCGCACGCACAAGCGGCTGATCGACATCTTCGAGCCGACGCCGCAGACGGTGGATGCGTTGATGAAGCTCGACCTGCCCGCGGGTGTTGACGTCGAGATCAAAGCATTCGGTAAAGAACACGGTAAATAACGATGGTCACTGGACTGATCGGAAAAAAAGTCGGCATGACGCAGTTGTTCGGACCCGACGGCACCGTGCATCCGGCGACGGTGCTGAAGGCGGGACCGTGCGTCGTCTCCCAGGTGAAGACGGCTGAGAAGGACGGCTATGAAGCCGTACAGCTCGGGCTCGTCGAAGCGAAGGCGCACAAGGAGAACAAGCCGACGGAAGGCCATTTCAAGAAGGCCGGCGTGCCGCCGACGCGCGTGCGTCGCGAGGTGCGTCTGAAGGCAGGCGGCGATCCGTTGAAGGCCGGTGATCAGGTCAACGTCTCGATGTTTACGGACGGCGAGCGCGTCGACGTGATCGGCACGAGCCGCGGCAAGGGATTTCAGGGTGTGGTCAAGCGCCACCACTTCAAGGGCGGCCGCGCGTCGCACGGCTCGATGTTCCACAAGGCGCCCGGCTCGATCGGTGCGTCGTCATATCCGTCGCGTGTCGTCAGAGGGATGCGGATGGGCGGCCACATGGGCAGCAAAGGCGTGACGATTCGCAATTTGAAGGTCCTGCGCGTCGATGCCGAGAACAACCTGTTGCTCGTCGAAGGCCCGGTCCCTGGTGGTCCGAACAGCGTCGTCGTCATTCGCAAGGCTGTGGCGGCGAAGGTCGTCAAAGTGCCGCAGGTCGAACCGACCAAGAAGAAGGGCAGGAAGTAAGTCGGGAAGCATCATGCAGATTGATGTCGTCAACGCAGAGAACCAGAAGGTCGGCTCGGTCGATTTGAGCGATGAGGTGTTCGGCGGCCGTGTCAAAACCGACCTGATTCACGAATCGGTTGTGCGCGCGAATGCAGCCGAGCGCCGAGGCACGCACGCGACAAAGACCCGGGCGCAGGTCAGCGGCAGCGGCAAGAAGCCGTGGCGACAGAAGGGCACCGGTCGCGCCCGCGTCGGCGAGATCAGAAACCCGCTGTGGCGCAAGGGCGGAACGGTCTTCGGTCCGCAGCCGCGAAGCTACGAATATCAGCTCCCGAAGAAGGTCGAGAAAGGCGCACTGCGCGCCGCGTTGACACAGAAGCTGCGGGACGGCGAGGTCACGGTCGTTGACGCGCTGAACGTCGCGGAAATCAAGACCAAGGCAGCCGCGGAGATGCTGCGGCGGCTCGGCGTCGATGGTGGAGCGAAGCGGTTGAGCCGGATACTGCTGGTGGACGTGAAGCCGGACGACAAGCTGTCGCTCTCGGTGCGAAACATCGACGGCGTCCGAATTGTTGCGAGCAATCGCGTGAGCGCGCGCGACGTCGTCAACGCGCGGCGAGTGGTGTTTACGCAGGCGGCAATTCGGAAGCTGCAAGAGGCACTTGGTTAACTATGAAGCTAACGAACGTTCTGAGGCGCCCCTTAATCACCGAGAAGACGACGGGAATGCGCGAGGACGGCCGCACGTTGGTGTTTCAGGTGGCGGTGAACGCCAACAAGATCGACATCAAGAAGGCCGTGGAATCGCTGCTCGGCTCGAAGGTGGAAAGCGTCCGCACGTCGCTGTCGCACGGCAAGTTCAAGCGCCAGGGCAAACACATCGGCCGCCGCTCGGACTGGAAAAAAGCGTACGTGAAGCTCCGCGAAGGCGAAAAGCTTCCGGATTTCCTCCAGGGGGCGTAGCACATTATGGCAATCCGTAAGTACAACCCGACATCGCCAGGCGTGCGCGGCAAGACGTCGTTGACTTTCGACGACATCACGACGGCCGAGCCGTACCGGCCGTTGACGGAGAACCTTCACCGCTCCGGCGGCCGCAACAATCGCGGCCAGCTCACGTCGTGGTGGCGCGGCGGTGGCCACAAGCGGCTGTATCGCGTGATCGACTTCAAGCGCGACAAGAAGGACATCCCGGCGAAGGTGGCGACCGTCGAGTACGACCCGAATCGATCGGCGCGCATTGCGCTCCTGACCTACGCCGATGGCGAGAAGCGGTACATCCTGCAGCCGCTCGGCATCAAGGTGGGCGACACGGTCGTTTCCGGCGACAACGTGGACATCCTTCCCGGCAATTGTCTGCCGCTGAAGAACATTCCGCTCGGCACCACCATCCACAACGTGGAGCTGAGGCCGGGCAGGGGCGGGCAGATCGCGCGCAGCGCCGGGTCGTCGGTGCAGCTGGTCGCGCGCGAGGGCGACTACGCCTCGGTGCGGATGCCGTCCGGCGAGATTCGCAAGATCAATGTTGAGTGCGTGGCGACGATCGGACAGGTCGGCAACCTTGACCACGAGAACGTCTCGATCGGCAAGGCGGGGCGCAGCCGGTGGCTTGGAAAGCGTCCACATGTGCGCGGCGTGGCGATGAACCCGGTGGATCACCCGCTCGGCGGCGGCGAAGGAAAGACCTCGGGCGGCCGCCATCCGGTGACGCCATGGGGCCAGCCGACGAAGGGGTACAAGACACGCCGGCGCAAGGACACGGATAGGTTCATCGTCCAGAGGCGTACGAAGTAAAGAGTTGGAGGGCGGGTCCTTTTGGACCCGCCGGAATTTATGAGCCGATCGCTGAAGAAGGGGCCGTTTGTCGATACCTCGCTGCTCGAAAAAGTCGAGGCGATGAACCGCGCCAACGAAAAGAAGGTCATCAAGACGTGGTCGCGCCGCTCGACGGTGATTCCCGAGATGGTCGGGCACACGATGGCGGTGCACAACGGGAAGAAGTTCATCCCGGTCTACGTGACGGAAAACATGGTGGGCCACAAGCTGGGCGAGTTCGCGCCGACGCGCATGTTCAAAGGGCACACCACGAAGAGCGAAAAGGCCGCTGCCGCCGCGCCGGCGGCCGGCGCACCCGTTGGCGCAGGAGCGGGCGCGGGGGCGGGCGCGGGAGCGGGAGCGGGAGCGAAGGGGTAGGTCATGGCGGTTGAAGCAATCGCGACGGCACGAGGCATCCGCACGTCCGCGCAGAAGGCGGGGCTTGTCTGCGAGCTGATTCGCGGGAAGAACGTCAATCAGGCGCTGGCGACGCTGCAGTTCACGCGCAAGACGATCGCGCGCGAGATCGCGAAGGTGCTCCGCTCGGCGGTCGCCAACGTGCAGCAGGACGACGCGTTCAGCGGCGATATCGATCGTCTCTACGTGTCGGCGGCGTATGCCAACCAGGGACCGTCGATGAAGCGTGTGCGCCCCGCACCGATGGGCCGTGCCTACCGCGTGGTGAAGCGGACCGCGCACCTGACGGTGCAGGTGGCGGAGCGGCCGCTGAAGATCGCGAAGGTCGCGACCGAGAGCGACGCGCCGGCAGCCAAGCCGGCGCGCGCGAAGAAGACAACAGATAAGACAGCCTCGGCAAAGGCATAGAGGGAGAGACTGTGGGCCAGAAGGTTCACCCCTACGGATTCCGGCTCGGCTTCAACAAGACGTGGCGCTCGCGCTGGTACTCGGACCGCGACTACGCGAAGCTTCTGCACGAGGATCTGGCACTGCGCCAGGATCTCAAGAAGCGTTTCTCGCACGCGGGTGTGTCGCGCATCGAGACCGAGCGCGCCGCGAACAAGCTGAAGATCGATATCTACACCTCGCGGCCGGGCATCATCATCGGCCGTAAGGGGACGGAAGTCGACAAGCTGAAGCAGGAAATCCAGAAGCGCACGAGCCGCGAGATCTTCATCAACATTCAGGAGATCCAGAAGCCGGAGCTCGAGGCGCAGCTGATTTCTGAATCCGTGGCTGTGCAGCTGGAAAAGCGCGTCGCGTTCCGCCGTGCGATGCGCAAGGCGGTGGAATCGGCGCTGCGGTTCGGCGCGCGGGGCATCAAGGTGCGTGTCTCCGGCCGGTTGAACGGCGCCGAAATCGCCCGCTCCGAGTGGTATCTGCACGGGCAGCTGCCGCTGCAGACGCTCCGCGCGGATATCGACTACGGCTTTGCCGAGGCGAACACGACCTACGGCCAGATCGGCGTGAAGGTGTGGCTCTACAAAGGGGAGCGGCTCATTCCGCGCCTGGGCCGGGATGAAGAGTACAGGGATCGCGGACCACGGCGTCCGCCGGCGCGAGCGTAACGAGGGACCCGCATCATGTTGATGCCCAAGAAAGTTAAGTACCGCAAGCAGCAGCGCGGACGAATGGCCGGCAAGGCCTGGCGCGGAGCCGACGTGTCGTTCGGCGATTACGGGCTGAAAGCGATGGAGCCGGCCTGGATCACCGACCGGCAGATCGAGGCGGCGCGCGTGGCGATGACGCGCTTCATCAAGCGCGGCGGCAAGATCTGGGTGCGCGTGTTCCCCGACAAGCCGATCACCAAAAAGCCGCAGGAAACGCGAATGGGCAAGGGCAAGGGGGCGCCCGAGCAGTGGGTCTGCGTCGTCCGGCCTGGCCGCATCATGTTCGAGATGGAAGGCGTGACCGAGGCTGAGGCGCGCAAGGCGATGAACCTCGCCGCGGCGAAGCTGCCGATCAAGACGAAGTTCGCGACCCGCTTTGGGCAGGAGACGACGCCCTAAGGGCGCAGGAGAACGGGGATGAAGGTAGCGGAAATCCGCGAGCTGTCGGTGGACGTGCTGCGCGATCGCGAAAAGGAGCTGGACGACCAGCTGTTCCGACTTCGCATCCAGAAGTCGATGGGACAGCTGGAGGCGCCCGCGAAGGTGCGGGAGGTTCGGCGTGATCTGGCGCGCGTCAAGACGATTCTTCGCGAGAAGGAACAGGCAGAGGCATGAGCGTCAAGTCGCAGCTGACCGGCACCGTGGTCAGCGACAAGATGGACAAGACCGTCGTGGTCGCGGTGGTGCGGCAGGTGCGTCACGCCGTCTACGGCAAGAGTCAGAAGAAGACGTCGACGTTCGTCGCCCATAACGAACGCAACGAAGCGAAGGTCGGCGATACCGTCGCGATCGCGGAATCGCGTCCGCTGTCGCGGCGCAAACGTTGGATCGTGACGCGAGTTGTTGCGAAACGACAAGAGATTTAGAGGCGAGCCATGATTCAAATGCGATCGATTCTCGACGTCGCCGACAACTCCGGCGCGCGCAAGATTTCGATCATCAACCCGATTGGCGGGTCGACCGGACGCTACGCGCGCCTCGGCGACATCGTCACGGCGTCGGTCAAGGAAGCCACGCCGGACGGAACCGTCAAGAAGGGACAGGTGGTGAAGGCGGTCATCGTCCGGACCGTCAAGGAGCACCGCCGCCGCGACGGCACTTACATCCGGTTCGATCGCAATGCCGCCGTACTCATTAACGATCAGGGCGAGCCAATTGGGACGCGCGTCTTTGGTCCCGTGGCCCGCGAGCTGCGCGAGCGCCGGTTCATGAAGATCATTTCGCTCGCGCCCGAGGTTCTCTAGCGATGTCACGTCTGCAAACCCCGATTCGGAAGAACGACACGGTGTCGGTGAACACCGGAAAAGACGGCGGCAAGCGCGGCCGCGTGCTGAAGGTGCTGCCCGGCAAGAATCGGTTGATCGTCGAGGGCGTCAACATGATCAAGCGGCATACGCGCCCGAACCCGCAGCGCAACATCAAGGGTGGGATCGTCGAGCGCGAGGCGGCGCTGCACGCCAGCAACGTGCAGCTGGTCTGCCCGGAGTGCGGCGAGGTGACGCGCATCGGCCGCAGGATTCTCGGCGACGGGCGCAAGGTACGCATCTGCCGTAAGTGTGAAGGGGTAGTGGATAAATGAACCGCCTGAAGACCCGGTATCAGAAGGAAGTCATGCCGGCTCTCAAGAAGGAGTTCGGCTACAAGAACGTGATGGCGATCCCGAAGCTCCAGAAGATCGTCGTCAACATGGGACTGGGCGAGGCGACCAGCAACGCGAAGTTTGCCGACGTGGGCGCCGACGAGTTGAGCCGCATCACCGGACAGAAGGCGGTCGTTCGCCGCGCCACCAAGTCGATCGCGCAGTTCAAGCTGCGCCAGGGGATGCCGGTCGGCGCCATGGTAACGCTGCGGGGCGAGCGGATGTACGAGTTCCTCGATCGCCTGATCTCGATCGCATTGCCGCGCGTCCGCGATTTCCGCGGCGTGTCGCCGAAAGGGTTCGATGGCCGCGGCAACTACACGCTCGGCCTGCGCGATCAGCTCCTGTTTCCGGAGATCGATTACATGAAGGTGGACAAAGCCCGCGGCATGAACGTGTCTGTGGTAACCACCGCGAAGAGTGACGAGGAAGCGCGGAAGCTGCTCCAGTTGATGGGCATGCCGTTCCGCACGAACTGAAACGGGCTACGGGCTTCGGGCTCCCGGCTTTCGGAGGCGTAAGGCCGGAAGCCAGGAGTCGGAAGCCAGTAAGGGAACGAACAGATGGCGACGACCGCAAAGATTGCGAAGGAAGCCAAGCTACCGAAGTACAGGATCCGCCTGCGGAATCGCTGCCGGCTGTGCGGACGTCCGCGCGCGTACATGCGGAAGTTCGCGATGTGCCGGCTCTGCTTCCGAAAGCTGGCGCTGGAAGGCGACATCACTGGCGTGACGAAGAGCTCCTGGTAAAGAAGAGAGAAGCCAAGATGACCGATCCTATTTCCGACATGCTCGCGCGCATTCGCAACGCCGTGGGGGCGAAACACGCGCGCGTGGACATGCCTGCGAGCAAGCTGAAGGCCGAGATTGCACGCATCCTCCAGGACGAGGGCTACATCCAGGGTTATCGCCTGGTGGAGGAGCCGGTCGACAAAGGGCGCACGCCGCGTCAGATGATCCGGCTGTTCCTGAAATACGGACCGCATGGCGAACGCGTCATCTCCGGCATCGAGCGCATCAGCCGCCCGGGTCGCCGCGTCTATCTCGGGGTCGACGATGTGCCGGCGGTGCTTGGAGGGCTGGGGACGAACATCCTCACGACCTCGCGCGGCGTCATGACCGGGCGTGCGGCGCGGAAGGCGGGTGTCGGCGGCGAAGTTCTCTGCAACGTGTGGTGATGAGGATCCGGCCGCAAGGCCGGAGGGAAAACAATGTCTCGAATTGGTAAGAAACCGATCGCGCTGCCGAAGGGCGTCACCGTCAAGATCGGGAAGGGTTCGGTCGAAGTGCAGGGCCCGAAGGGCAAGTTGAACCAGTACGTGCCGCCGGGCATCGTTTTCGCCCAGGACGACGGGTCGCTGGTCGCCAAGCTGGAGCGCGAGGGACCGGAGCTCGGGAAGTTTCACGGCCTGGCGCGCAGTCTCATCGCCAACGCGGTGACCGGCGTGACGGAGGGCTTCAAGAAGGAGCTCGATATCGTCGGCATCGGCTACCGCGCCGAGCTCAAAGGCAAGCAGGTGCACTTCGCGCTCGGCTACTCACATCCGATCGTGTTCGACATTCCGAACGGAATCGACATCGCGATCGACAAGCAGACGCACATCACCGTCACCGGCGTGGATCGACAGCTGGTCGGACAAGTGGCCGCCAACATCCGCCGCATGCGCAAGCCCGATCCGTACAAACAGAAGGGCGTGCGCTACACGGGTGAAGTGCTGAAGAAGAAGGTCGGGAAGACCGGAGCGAAATAGCGATGAAGATCACGACGAAAGAGGATCGGCGCGAACGGATCAAGCACCGGATCCGCAAACGCGTGCAGGGCACCGAGGCGCGGCCGCGGCTCACCGTCTTCCGCAGCGTCGCCCACCTGTACGTGCAGGTCGTCGACGACATGACCGGACGAACCATCGCTTCCGCCTCCACCGTCGAACCGAAGGTGAAGGGTGCGCTGAAGAAGGAAGAGCGCGGCGGTAACATTGCCGGTGCCAAGGCGATCGGCAAAACAATCGCCCAGCGCTTGATCGAAAAAGGCGTCAAGCGCGTCGTGTTCGACCGGAACGGGTTCCTCTACCACGGCCGCGTGAAAGCGGTCGCCGACGCCGCTCGCGAAGCGGGCCTGGAGTTCTAAGCCGATGGGCATGATGAATAAGAACCGCGAGAAGGTTGACGCCTCGCAGCTCGAGATCAAGGACACCGTCGTCTCGATCAACCGCGTCACCAAGGTCGTCAAGGGCGGCAAGAACCTGAGCTTCAGCGCGCTGGTTGTCGTCGGCGACGGCCACGGCGTCGTCGGGTTCGGCGTCGGCAAGGCGAAGGAAGTGCCCTCGGCGATCAAGAAGGGAATCGAGGCGGCGAAGAAGAGCCTGATTCGTGTGCCGTTGAAAGGCACGACAATTCCGCATCAGGTTGTCGGCAAGTTCGGCTCCGGCAGCGTGCTGCTCAAGCCGGCGCCCGAAGGAACCGGCCTGATCGCCGGCGGCGCGGTGCGTGCGGTCGTTGAGTCGGCGGGCATCCAGAACGTGCTGACCAAGTCGCTCGGATCGGCCAACCCGCACAACGTCGTGCGCGCGACATTCAGGGGACTGATGGACCTGAAGGATCCGGCGCTCGTGGCGCGGTACCGGGGCAAGGAAGAAGCGGAGCTGGTCGGAGCGTAATCATGGCCACCACGAAGCAGGGTGCAGCCAAAGCTGCTCAGAAGAAAAAATCCACGGCGGCCGCCAAGAAGCTGAAGGTGACCCTCGTCCGTAGCCCGATTGGCTTCAACAAGACGCAGGGGATTACCGTGCAGGGAATGGGGCTGCGCCGGATTCGACACACGGTGGAGTTGCCGGACACGCCCGAAACACGCGGCATGATCCTCAAGGTGCGGCATTTAGTGGAAGTGGTGGAGTAGGAGGGCGGGTCGTTTCGGACCCGCCAGGAGAAAATGGATCAGAGCACTCTCAAACCGGCGCCGGGGTCGAAGCATCCGAAGAAGCGGATCGGCCGCGGGCACGGCAGCGGTCAGGGCGCGCAGGCGGGGCGCGGCCACAAAGGCGCGCAGTCGCGTTCAGGGTTCAAGTTCAAGCGCGGTTTCGAGGGTGGCCAGATGCCGCTGCATCGCCGCATTCCGAAGCGCGGCTTCCACAACCCGTTCCGGACCGAATACGCGGTCGTCAATCTCGACACGATCGCAGAACGGTTCGATGCTGATACCGTAGTAACGCCTGAGCTGTTGCGCGAGCGCGGCATTGTTCGTGGCGGCGGGCAGATCAAGGTGCTGGCCCGCGGCGACATCGCGAAGAAGCTGACGGTGCGGGCACACAAGTTCAGCGGCAAGGCGGCGGAGAAGATTGCGGCGGCTGGTGGTGCGGCAGAGACTATCGGCGGGGCGTAAAGCCCCGCCCTACGCTGTCTAAGCCCGAGGTGTAGGGCGCCTCTTTACGAGGCGCCATATGGGTAGCAACAGATGGAAAACAACCCACTGAAAAACCTGTGGCAGATCGCTGACCTGCGGAACCGCGTGCTCTTCACGCTGGCGATGCTGGGCGTGTATCGCATCGGCAACCACATACCGACGCCCGGTGTGAACCAGACGGCGCTGGCGCTGCTCGCGGAAGCCCAGAAGAACACGATGTTCGGTCTCTACGACATGTTCTCGGGCGGGAACCTGTCGAAGGTGACGATCTTCGCGCTGGGCATCATGCCCTACATCAGCTCGTCGATCATCCTGCAGCTGCTGACGGTGGTTTGGCCGTACCTCGAACGGCTGTCGCGCGAAGGCGAGCTGGGGCGTCGCAAAATTACGCAGTACACGCGGTACTTGACGGGGGTGCTCGCAATCGTGCAGTCGTTGAGTATCGCCATCTTCCTCGAGCGTCAGACGGGGATCCAGGGCGGGCTGCCGCTGGTCTACAACCCGGGATGGGGGTTCCGTCTGTTGTGCGTGCTCACGCTGACGACCGGCACCATCTTCATCATGTGGCTCGGCGAGCAGATCACCGAGCGTGGCGTCGGCAACGGCATGTCGCTGCTGATCTTCGCCGGCATCATCGTCGGCTTCCCGCGCGGCATCCTGCAGACGCTCGATCAGATGAACACGGGACAGATCAGCCTGTTCCGTATCTTCTTCCTGCTCGTGATGATGGTGGCGGTGATTGCCGCGATCATCTTCGTTGAACGGGGCCACCGCCGGATTGTGGTCCAGTACGCGAAACGTGTCGTCGGCCGCCGGCAGTACGGCGGCTCGAGCACGCATATTCCATTGAAAGTGAATACCGGCGGTGTCATCCCGGTGATTTTCGCGTCATCGATCCTCGCGTTTCCAGCGACGCTCGCCACGATGTTCCAGGCCGGCGGATGGGGGCGGGCGATCGTGGATCAACTGGCGTACGGCATGCCGCTGTACAACCTGCTTTACATTGTCGGCATCATTTTCTTTGCGTACTTCTACACCGCGATCATCTTCAACCCCGATGACGTGGCGGAGAACATGCGCAAGTACGGAGGGTTCATCCCCGGCATCCGCCCCGGCAAGCGCACGGCGGAATACATCGACACGATTCTGGCGCGGATCACCCTGGTCGGCGCGTTCTACCTTGCGGCCGTCGCGATTCTTCCAGAGTTCCTGATCACCGTGCTCAAGGTGTGCCCCATCCCCTTCTTCGGCGGTTGGCTCGACGCGGCGCTGCCACAGTGGTTTACTCAGGGCCTGGGCGTGACGTTCTACTTCGGCGGAACGACGTTGCTCATTGTGGTGGGCGTAGCGATGGACACGGTTCAGCAGGTGGAGTCGCAGCTCATCATGCGGCACTACGACGGCTTCATGAAGAA
>JACXTT010012802.1_pt1 | contig 11110 bp, 11 predicted proteins | sample 9270951 | NCBI WGS metagenome assembly JACXTT01 (sample SAMN15532306, study PRJNA645909) | rock metagenome | isolation source: weathered quartz diorite | place: Puerto Rico | collected 2017-06-21 | reverse complement strand
GATGGTCCGTCACTGGCGCGCGGCAGGAAAAAACGTGGACGGCAGACCTGGCCTGCCCTGGCCGGTCGCTTTGTCTGTCCCCTTGTTGGGCTTGATGGCGGTCAAAGCCCTCTCGGCGCGGCAGATGGAAGAATACAGCGCAGAGAACGTAGCGGCGCGCTTGTTTTTGGACCTTGCAGAGAATCCGCGGCCGCATCTGCGCGATCATTCGAATATCGCCCGCGCACAAGCGGCCTTGGGCACGGCGGGCTGGCAACAGATCAATCATCTGGTGGTGAGCGAGGCCGTGCGGTTAGGGTTTGGCCAGCCCCAGCTCTTGTCCTCCGACACCACGGTACAGGAGCCACAGCTCGGCTATCCGCACGAGGCCGGCAGCCTGCGCGGCAGTGCCCAGCGGGTGTACCGAGCGGCAGTGAAGTTGAAAAACCGCGGCTGCCCACAAGCTCAAGCAGCCATCGAGAAAGCCAAGGAGGTTTTCGGCGGTGTCAAAGCCTACTATTTGTTTGCCAAGACCAAGTACGCAAAAGATCAGGCGCTGAAGAAGAGCCTCAGGCACAGCAAGCAACTCATCACCAGCAGCCGACAGGTGATCAAACAAGTTGGGAGGGCAAGCACCAAGGCTGCCCACGCAGCGGTAGCAAAGGTGCAGCAGAGGGGAGCAGTCAGTGGGGTGTTAATCCCGCAGATCGAGCAGTGGATGAAGACTGGCAAAGTCGCCCGCCACAAGAGCTTGCACCCCGGGATTACCCAAGCACGGTCCATAGTGAAGAAGGGGGCAGGAAAGAAAGTGGCCTTCGGGCTGAAGTGGTTGATCAACCGGATCACGGGGGGCTATAGCTTTGGCAAAGTAGTGGACGCGCGTGCAGACGAGAGAAAGATGCCGCTTGCAGCCTTGCAGAATTATCGCGAGGTGTTTGGGGAGCAGGCCAGCCCGGAGATGGCAGTCTACGACCGCGGCGGGAGTTGCGCGCAGACCGGGGAGAAGCTGCAAAAGGCGGGGGTCAAGAAGGTCGGCATCCAGCCAGCAGGAAAAGCCCCCTGGTCGGTTGCCGCGGCAGACCAGAAAGAGGTGGGCAGCCAACGCGGGAAGACCGAGGGGAGCATCGGGACCCTAAAGAGCAGCAAGTACGAATTCAGAGGGGGCAGACAGCGCAGCAATGAGAGCCTGCGAGCCGCCGGGCAGCGTGCGATGGTCTGTATGAATTTGGTCAATCTGATGAGAGACCTCGTAGAGAAAGACAGGACGATGACAACCGCGGTTGTCTAGGGCAACAAGAGGAGAGCAAGCAAGGGTTGGAAACAAGGACCCAGCAAGAGGCAAAAGGCGAGCTTGACCCTTTCTTGAGTTATGCGACTCGCTCTAGCTAGCTAGCGGCACGACGGCGGTCACCGCCGGGGTGGCACCAGCTTGACCCATTGTTGCCGTTGACTTTCCGCCTCCGCCAACGGCACGACGGCGGTCACCGCCGGGGTGGCACTGACCACTCGCGTCGTGTGACCTGAGCCGGTGAGATCTTCCGCCAGGGTGGCATCCCCTGGGTTCATGCGCCGCATGGTACCGTCCTTGAAGCCGATTTCGAGCTGGCCGGCGAGTACGATGACGTACTGCCGACGCGGTGCCGGGTGCCAGTCCATAAACGTTCCTGGGGGCAGTTCGCGAAATTCTACATGCGCCGCCGCCTGTGGCTGCGTTAAGGCGGGACGCGAACTCAGCGTCTGCTCTTCTATGTGCGACTGCCCATCACTGCCAGTGTAGAGTCGAAAAATACCCATGTCACTCCTCCTGTAAAACTCAAAGCGATAGCCACGTCGACAGCTAGAGGCTACCTCTTGTCCCCCTGCACGGTCAAGAGAAAGAAGAGGCCGTGACCGAAGTTCATTCCCGTACAAGAAAGAAAGGTGATATCATCAGATGCTCTTATCAACCGAGGTTACCCCCGATGCTGCCACACTTCATCGACAGGTTTGAGGTAATCCTGCTCGACATGGTACGCACGTTCATGTTCGACGCCGATCGCTTTTCCGCGGCTGACGATTTCGCGGCAACGTATCGGCGGATCGGCGGACATATGCTTAACGACGGAGAGGTGCGCCAGATCATCTCCTCGGTCTTCGGCACTATGCTGACCGATTCTCTGAATCCCCACTACCACGATCGGTTCTCATCCGTTCTCAGCTACTTGGAGACTCTCCTGCTGTCGCAGGACCTGCCCAAAGACGAGTTAGGGTTACTGGAACATGTCTTTGCCCTGCACGAAATCGGTGTGATTCCTGACACACACGCAAGAGCGCTGCGTCGGCTGCGCGAGACGCACAAGCTGGGGGTGGTGTCAGACATTTGGTCCAGAAGTGATCTCTACTTGCAGGAATTCGAGAGAGCCGGTGTTCGTGAGCTGTTTGATGTCATCGTTTTCTCGTCAGATCATGGCCACCTTAAGCCATCGCCATATCTTTTCACCAAAGCAATCGAAGCGGTCGCAGGTGATCGGGCGAAGATCGTCTTCGTTGGTGATAGTTTGCGGCGCGATATTGCGGGGGCGAAAGCCGTGGGGCTATCGACCGTTTGGCTCAACGCGAGTAATGACACGGTCGAGGAAGACGCGCCAATCCCTGGCCTGGTGATTCAGGATTTGCGGGAATTGCTATGATGCCACCGAACATTATCGAAACCCCTCGGCTTCACTTGCGACCTCCGGTCATGGATGACGCAACAGCAATCTTCGCCCAGTACGCGCAAGATCCTGAGGTAACAAAATATCTGGAATGGCGACCGCATCAGAGCATCGAAACGACTGGTGATTTCTTACGCCGCTGCCTGATAGTGTGGGAACAGGGAACTGCCTTCCCGTGGGTGATCACCCGTAAGAACGATCAGCAGTTGCTGGGCATGATCGAAATGCGCATCAACCAATATCGTGCTGACCTCGGCTACCTTGTCGCTCGTCCGTACTGGGGTCAAGGGATCGCCGCCGAAGCGGCAAAAGCTCTAGTAGGCTGGGCGTTGGCGCAACCCAGCATCTACCGTGTCTGGGCGGTGTGTGATGTCGAGAACCAGGCTTCGGCGCGCGTACTGGAAAAAGTGGATATGCAACGCGAGGGGCTGCTCCGTCGCTGGATCATGCACCCGAATATGAGCGATGCGCCACGTGACTGCTGGTGCTATGCAAAAGTGAAATAGGCAGTCCAGAACTCCATTTTCTGTCTTACAGAAGAGGATATCATGGCATTTACCGTCGTTTCTCCCTGCATTCGCGGATTCATTTGTACCACCGCGCATCCGCTGGGGTAATGCAAAAAATAGGGATGCGGATTGCAAAGAACCCGTACTCCGACCCTCCTTGGTTGCAAGCGGTGGGTATTTTGGAAAACAAGGCAGGCAGATGACCGAGGAATACACTGGCGAATGAAGAGGCAATGGTCGTAAAGGAGTCTAAAGATAATGAGTGCACAACCTTATGACCCAAGACTCAACATTGAGCGTTCGGGCTATACCAGCAGTGGATTTGCAGATCGTTACGATGCATACCGCCCCACACCGCCGACCGTTCTCCTCGATGTCTTGATGCAACTGGCGCAAGCGAACCGTCCCACTCTTGTCGTTGATCTTGGTAGCGGTACGGGTATCTCTGCCACTGTCTGGGCCGACCGGGCACGGCACGTGATCGGCATCGAGCCTAATGTGGCAATGCGGCGAAAGGCCGAAGCACGCAACCACACACGAAACGTGATCTTCCAGGATGGTTTTGCTCATCAGACAAAGCTGCCAGATGAGACAGTCGATATCGTTACGTGCGCCCAAGCCCTGCACTGGATGGAGCCTGAGAGCACCTTTGCCGAGGTGGTACGCATTCTCCGTCCTGGGGGTGTGTTTGCTGCCTACGATTATGACTGGCCGCCAACCGTGCATTGGGAGGTCGAGAATGCATTCTCCGCGTGCATGGGGCAGGTACGCGAGCTAGAGCGTCAGCGCCGCCTTGAGGACAACATGCAGCAGTGGGCCAAAAGCGAGCATCTCGCCCGCATGCGCGCGAGTGGCCGGTTCCGTTATGTTAAGGAAATTCTGCTCCACAGCACAGGCATTGGCACGGCCGATGGGTTGGTCGGCTTCGCTCGTACACTTGGCCACGTCTCACGAATGCTGAACTTAGGATTTAGCGACGCCGAACTCGGTCTCGACAACCTGCGGCAGATAGCCGAGCGAAAGCTCGGCGATGGCGGCATTTCTTGTTGCTTTAGCTATCGCATCCGAGCTGGGGTGAAGTGAGAAATGAAACGTAGGAAATCATGATTAAACAGGCAACCTCTCAGCACGTTCCGGCAATCCGAGCTCTCATGCAATCCGTTCCCGGATTTTGGGACGACTCCTGGCGTCCAGACGTTATTGAGCGAGGTATCGATGCTGCTAGAGGCCCCACGTTTGTGTACGAAGGGGATGCAAACATTGTGGGCTTCGTATGCGCGCATGATCTTGGCTTCCGCGCCTATCTCAGTGAACTCATTGTCGCGGGAGGATCAAGGTCTCAGGGTATTGGCACGCAGCTCGTGCGGCGTGTCGAAACGGAGCTAGTAGCCAGTCAGTATGGATTTGATGGGTCATTGCGAGGAGCGGAGCGACGAAGCAATCTCGCCAACCTGGCACCCCCACGGAGATTGCTTTGCTTTGCTCGCAATGACCACCCCTCATTTTCAAACTGACTGAGTACTAGCTGCCCGAGGTTGCGCTGTACTCATCGCCGATGTCTGGCGAGATGCGGAGCGTTTCTACCGAGCGCGGGGTTGGGAACCTCCTCCAGTGGCCCTGCTTCGGCGGAAACTTCCGCTTCCTAAAAAACCCTAGAAGACCCTTACCGTCTTGCCAGCACGGTCCGTTGCAGTATGGCAATGCGTTCCATGAGGGCGGGAGGAAGCGGACCTGCCTCTGCCGCAGCCACTGCTTCAGCTAACTCGGTGCGATTCTTGGCCCCCGTCACCACCGTGCTTATCCCCGGAATGCTGAGGACGTAGCGCATGGCTGCAAACGCCAGTGAAGAAGAGGTTGCAGCACTCAGAAAACCCAGATGCTGCTGCGCGAGAGCAAAGTCTCTGACCGTCGGATGATCCATGGGCAGCGCACGATCGATCCCCGCAGTCAGAGAGCCAGCAGCAAACGGCCGGATGCCAAACACGCCAAACCCTGCCTCCTGCGCCAGCCGGACCATTTCTAGATGATTGCGGGATGGGGCATCTCCTGGCGCGCCCATCTCTCCCTCCGAACACAGGATATTGGTCACCAATTGAACCGTATCCAACCTGCCGTCGGCAAACAATTCACGCACGACATCGTGCCGCGCAATGCCGGTGAATCCCAGGGACCGCACCAGGCCTTCTTCCTTGAGTCGTTGCATTGCCTCCAAGACTCCCCCTGGACCTGTCACTTCCCGCAGAGTAAGTCGCCGCGGTGAGACCGGCTCCTGGGGTTCGATCTGGTTGTGCAATTGGAACACATCGACCTGTCCCAGACCTATGCGTTTGAGACTTTCCTCTAAGGACCGACGTACAGTTCCAGCAAGATCTTTGCGTTCATCAGGCATGACAAAGACCTTGGTGGCAATCAGAGGTTTGGGCGTCAGCTCTGGCCAGGCTTTGCCCACGATCTCTTCAGCTTTCCCACGTCCGTAGACTGGGGCCACATCAACGATGTTGATCCCGCAGGCTACTGCCTGCTTCACGGTCTCGACACACTCTTCCTCGGTAGTCGGCCCCCACACCATGCCAATCCCTCCCCCTCCCAGAGTGATTGCCGAGACCTGAAAACCCGTCTTGCCGAGGACTCGCTGTTGCATGAGTGCTCCTCCTATGACATTCGCTTGTCACAGGTAGAATCATCTACGATTTCACTCTCCTTCATGAGGAGAGACAAGGCCGGTCCAGGCCAGCCTCTGGCATCATTTGACAACTCTACGGAGCCAGTAGGATAATCGCCCACACGAGAGGGCACCGCCCGATGGCTCAGACCGAGACGCGCAAGCTGGCTGCGATCATGTTCACCGACATCGTGGGCTTCAGCCGCCAGATGGGGGCCGATGAAGCCCGCATGCTGCGGCTGCTGGAAACTCATCCCTAGCTCATCCAGCGGACCATGTCTTTCAGCCGGCTTCGACTGCTTCTCCAGCAAAACCCCGCGCCAGAATGGCTTTCTCTGCTTTCTCTCTCTTCACGCGCCTTTCGTGGAATACAATAGGGATGAGAATCAACGACCCGACCGTCGCCCCCACGGCCAAGCTGGAGAACCCCCAGAAGAAAGCGCCGGTGTGATCATAGGAATAACCCAGAATGAGCGGCCCCACGACGCCTCCGAGACCGCCACAGATGCCACCAAGCACCGCTACAGCAACACCTAAGACCTCGGCCGGGAAGAGATCGAAGAGCAGAACGATCAGGTTGTTCACCGTGGCAGCGTTCAGAAAGAGCACAACTCCCATGAGCCCAATAACACTGGTCACGTCCCGACTCAGCATCAGCCCGATGAGAGCCGGACCGGTCAGCAGCCCGGTGCAAAGACCGACCGCACTGCGGTTCCCGGTGCGATCCCCCAGGTAGCCACCGGACAGCGCACCACCAAACGCAGCTACATAGGGCAGAATCAGGTATAGCCCACTACTCATCACCGTGTAGCCTCGATCCTTTACTAGGTAACCGGGTAGCCAACTCAGGTTGGTAAAAAAGACCCCCAATGCAAAGAATCCGACCAGACAGAGTCCCCAAAAGGCCCGGTTCCCGGCCAGGATGTGCACCCCTTCGCCGAACGATAGGGGACGGACCGTTCCCTGCTGCGGGTCAAAGGTCACCCGGTCTTTGGCGACTGCCTCCTCAATGAGCGCTTGCTCTTCCACTGAAACCCAGGGGTGCTCACGCGGGCGATCGTACACCAGCAGCCAAAAGAGCCCGACCCCCATCAAGGTAAGGACACCCGTGCCGTAGAACATCACCCGCCACCCCCAGCTCTGGATCAACCAGCCAACCAACGGCATGCCCAGAATAAGGCCGAGGTAGCCGAAGCCCATAGTGGCCCCGTACACCCGGCCACGTTCCCGGGGCAACAGCCAGTGATTTTCTAGTTTATGCAGAGGATTTGCGACTGCTCCTTCGGACACCCCGAAGAGTCCACGGACCACGGCCAACTGTAAGAGCGAGCGACAGGCGCCAGTCAGCGCCGTGAGCACACACCAGGTGAAAAACATGACGGACGCCCATTTCCGTATACTCCAGCGATCGGCGGCGATCCCGCCTCCGAGCTGGCCGGCGATGTAGCCCCAGTAGTACATACTCAGAATAAAGCCCATCTCCACGCCGCTCAGGCCTAGCCCGTCCATGATGTAGGGAGCCGCCAGTGAGATGTTGACGCGATCAAGGAAGAGAAAGAAGGTTGTCATCCATAGCGCTCCCATCACGACAAAACGGAATCGTGGCATACCGTCTGCCTCCTTAGAGGAAAGGAACCGTTGCCAGGAGCCGGACGCCAAGAGGCCGCACGGACCCTTTCCCATACCTCTACTTATCCCGCATCTCCCATATCAAAGTAGTGCATTGTTGTCTTAGTGGGTGTTAACCTACCGCTCGCGTCGGCTGAAGTTGCCCATTTTTCTCCGACTCTCCGTTTCCCCGATTCTCCGTTTCTTTCTGTGTTCCCTCCCCCGTCCGCGCCAACACTTTACCATGCTCGTCAATGGCCAGCCGTTTGGCCTCGATGAGCTCGGCTAGTGCACTCGCTCTGACGTTGCTAGCGACGTGCGACAGCGCCGCGCCCGGTTCTCCTGTTGTCTTCTGCTTTGCAACGCCGTACCATTGCCCCATCGTCAGACGTGACGGCACGATGTCCACCGACGATGTACTGGACCGCGAGCGTCGCTGGCGCTACCACACAGACCATTCCCCTCACGAGGGGAGCGACAATAAGGAGGGAAAATGATGGAATTCGAAACCCTGGCCACAGGCTACGGCCTTCTCGAAGGACCACGCACCGACGAACAGAATCGGCTTTATTACAGCGATGTCCGCGGCGGGGGCGTCTTCCGGCGGAATCCCGACGGCCGGATCGAAACGTTGGTCCCGGAGCGTAAATTCGTTGGTGGGATCGCGCTAAACGAAGGAGGCGGATTGATCGTCACCGGTAAATCCCTCGCCTACTGGGATGAAAAGATCAGCCAGCTTCGTGACCTCTTCTCTGAGTGGGAGGGAAAACCGCTCTTCGGACTGAATGACCTGACGATTGATGACCAGGGCAGTATCTGGAGTGGCACGTTTGGCTGTGACATTCACACCTTCGATTTCAAAAGCACACCACCACCAGGGGCACTCTTTCGGATCGACCCACCAGGAAAGATCACGAAACTATGGGAGGGCGTTGAGGTCACCAACGGGTTGGGCTTCAGTCCGGACCGGAAGCTTCTCTACCATTGCGATTCGACTACGCGCGCTGTTTGGGCTTACGAGGTGCGTGCGGGTCGGACGGTCAGTGACCGCCAGCTCTTCGCGCGGCTCCCTGAAGGGATGCCCGATGGAATGACCGTCGATGTGGAAGGAGGCGTCTGGGTTGCGGTCGTTGGCGGTCAGGGTGAGATCGTTCGCTTCAGGAAGGACGGGACGCTCGCTGAGCGGATTAAGGTGCCGGCGAAAACGGTGACCAGTGTCGCGTTTGGCGGCCCGGATATGCGCGATCTCTATGTTGTGACCGCGAATAACGACAATCGTGAACTCAAGGGGACCGTCTTCCGCACCCGCTCGGAGATTCCCGGCTTGCCGGTGCCCAAGGCGCGTTTCTAACTATGGACCTTCGACTGTCCTGGCAGTCGGTGGGACGCAATAGCGTGATGGTCGAATAGCAATAATATCCGTAGCAGAACAGCGAAGGAGGCGGTATGCGCTTTATCATTGTTGGTGCTGGCGCCGTCGGGAGCGTGGTCGGCAGTCATCTGACCAAGGCCCAAGCCCAGGTGGTCCTCGTGGGCGACCCGCCGCACATCGAGAAAATCCGCCGGCAGGGCCTCACTCTCACTGGCAAATACGGCGAGTTTGTCACCCACCCCTCTGCGTGTTCGTCACTCACTGAGTGGCAATACCAACCGGATGACGTGATCTTCTTGGCTGTCAAGACGTATGACACGCCAGTGGCGTTGGAGCAGCTTGCTACGAAAGTCCCAGCGGACACGCCGATCTTCTGTCTACAGAATACCGTGAGCAACGAACCGCTGGCGGCGCAGCACTTCACCCGTGTCTATGGCGTCGCCTTGCATCTGGGCGCCCGGTTCATTTTCCCTGGGGAAGTCAGCCACTTGGGAGGCAACACCTTGGTCATTGGCCGCTACCCACGTGGACAGGGTGCGCTCACCGACACCATCGTGACCGCCCTCAACTCCGCAAGCTTACATGGTGTGAGTACTGACGACGTGATGGCGTACAAATGGGCTAAGCTGTGTATTAATTTGCTCAACAGTCCGATGGCCATCCTCGGGCTGTCAGGAGAAGAGGCGTGGAACGATGGTGAGGTCCGACCGTTTCTCGCAGAGATTCTGGACGAAGCCAAACAGGTGTTAGGCAAGGCTGAGATTCCACTCAAAACGCTGCCAGGGGATCAATCACTGACTGAGATGATCGCGGCGTTCCGGCGTGCAGATTTCGCACCCAGGCCCCTGTCGGAGCAGGCTCTACGAGTGTATCCCTCAATGTGGCAAGACCTCTATTGCCGGCGGGGACGCACCGAAGCCCGCTACTTAAACGGCAAGATCGTCGAGTTGGGACAGCAGATGGCAATACCGACTCCTGTCAATGCGCTGCTCGTCCAAGTCGCGGACCGCATGGCTGAGCGCCGAGAGTTGCCGGGCGCCTATACGGTGGCAGGCCTGAGGCGGATGCTGCCGACAGGAAGCTAAGTGAGGGCCTGACTCCATCCCTTCGTAGAGCGTACACCACGCAGGGCTCTAGCACTTTACTTTCGCACATACGGTAATCCTGTTTTGGAGTGCGGGAGCCGCGCTCCCGCTTTCAGTGGGCGAAGCCGTGGTTCGCCCGCCATCTGCCCACAGCAAGGCTGCGGGCGAAAAAGGCGCAAGCATGGCTTGCGCACTCCAAATTTCTCTTCGCCGTACAAGCACAGGTAATGTACTCTAGGACTTCGTCAAAACCAGACTTCCATACTCATCCCGGCTGACAGACCATCCCGGAGGGACTACCACAGTGGTGTCAGGCTCCTCAATAATGAGTGGTCCGTTCTGGACGCCGGCGATGTCGGCCCTGCGGAAAACCGAGACCTGCAAGAGACCGTGCCGCGGGCCGAAGAAGGCTTCTCTTGGCTGGTTGTGGGCTCTAGTGTCGGACGTGGGGGCGACCTTGGCGGCCAGCTCAGAGAACTTCATATCCCCAACCGTGGCTAGCGCCCTCAGCCGTAGGCTCACGAGTTCGATCGGGTCGTCAGTATTATACCCAAACGCCTGTTCATGAGCCTCGCGAAACATCACTACCAGTTTTTCCAGCAGGTTGCCGGAGTCAGTACCGGCAGGGAACGGTATACTCAATTCCTGTAGCTGGTAATTATATTTAAGATCGCCGTAGTGCTCGAAGCGTATCGCCTCGCCCGGAACTCCTTCCCCTCGCATTGTGTCCCGGGCGACGCGCCGCAGCTCTTCGTAGTGCTCCAGAATTTTGTTCGGGTCGATCGCTGCGAGCGGAGTCACGACGCTGCGGATATAGTCATGGCGGTAATCCGCCAGTAACAGACCTAATGCACTAAACAGGCCTGGAAACACCGGGACCAATACCCGGGAAATCTCCATGTCTTCCGCCAGGGCGGCCGCATGAATCGGTCCTGCTCCGCCGAAGCAAACCAGGGTGAAGTCCCGCGGATCGCGTCCGCGCTCGGTAGATACGGCACGCAAGGCGCGCATCATGGCGGAATTGGCAACCTGGGTAATGCCGTACGCGGCCTCATGCGTCTCCAGTCCCAAAGGGTTGGCGATTTGGCTCTTTATAGTCTCCCACGCCTGCACCCGGTCGATTCCCCACGCCCCTGCCGCCATCCCCCTAGGATTCATTGATACCTGCACACCCCCTTGCCCCCGCTCCCCCCCTTTTTTTT
>JACXTT010012801.1_pt1 | contig 11111 bp, 11 predicted proteins | sample 9270951 | NCBI WGS metagenome assembly JACXTT01 (sample SAMN15532306, study PRJNA645909) | rock metagenome | isolation source: weathered quartz diorite | place: Puerto Rico | collected 2017-06-21 | reverse complement strand
AGCAGAGTCCCCTGATCCTGTAGCCGGAGGAAGTCCTCGAGACCGAGGGAACCGCTCCCCGCTCCCCGCTCCTTCGGCGACCGGAGATCCACGTAGATCTCCGAGTTGGGTCCCGCCGGGCCCGTGTCCGCCATCTGCCAGAAATTGTCTTCGTCCCCCAGCCCGTAGATCCGCGCGTCCGGCACGCCGGCTACCTCGCGCCACAGCCGCCTGGCCTCGTCGTCCGTATGGTGCACGGTCACGTACAGGCGATCAGGACCGATGCCCAGCCAGTCCTTGCCGGTCACCCATTCCCACGCGTACCCGATGGCTTCCCTCTTGAAATAGTCGCCGAACGAAAAGTTGCCGAGCATCTCGAAGAAGGTGTGATGCCGGGCCGTGTGACCGACCTGCTTGAGATCGTTGTGTTTCCCACCTGCCCGGACGCATTTCTGGCACGTCACGGCCCGCCTGTACGGCCGACGCTCGAGGCCTTGGAACACGCGCTTGAACTGCACCATGCCCGCGTTCGTGAATAGGAGTGTGGGGTCATCGGCGGGTACCAGGGAGGCACTGGCGACCTCCTGGTGGTCCCGGGGAGGGGCCTTGAAGAAGTCCCTGAACTTGCGACGGATTTCGGCGGACGTCATGCCGGGAATATACTGCGCCGTGGGAGGCAACTGAAAGGCTAGCTAGGAGTTACCTGCTGGACGCCTCATCGGCGGGATGCCACACGAACTGGTCCCTCGCGCTGTAGAGAACTTCGCCGCTCCCCGTGCGCACGGTCACCAGAGCGGACACAACGGCGGCATCCGGCCGGTTCGTCACGAATCGGGTGAGGAACCTGCCGTCGACGGTGACCGTGCCCATTTGCGGGTCGTCACAGCGGAGGTGGACGGTGGCCGGCTTGATTACCGCGTCGAGACATGCCATGGGCTGGTCCGTGCCGGCGGCCGTCTGAAAGGTCACGAACGCATCGGGACGGAGCGTGAACCCTGCGAATCGTGCATGGTTCACGGTGAAGGCATAGCCCGGCACGTAGGACCCTTCGGCATCCGCTTGCAGCGGCGGCCCGGAGGGCTTTGCCGCGGGTGGCGTTGGCGGCTGTTCCACGACCTGCGCCGTGCGTGGTGGCAGGAGGCGCACGACGAGAATCGCGGCGCCGACGCCTAACGCGAGGAGGAGCAAGATCCGGAGTACGCGCATGACGGGGTTAACCTGGAGAGTGAGGGCCCCTTGACGCAAGGCGGCGGCCGCCCTCTACCTGCAAAGCTCCTGCACGAGATCCTTCACTTGCGCGCCGTCGTACCCACGGCGCAGGAGGAAGGCAAGCAGTCGGCGCTTGCGCACCCGGCCTGGCAACCCGCTGAGCTGGCTCGCGCGCCTCACCGCGACGGCGCGCGCCTCGACCCCCGGATCGATGCCTTCGTCGTCGAGCGCGTGCCGGACCGCGTCTTCGGCCGTGCGACGCTCGACGCCCTGGGCGAGCAGGTCGCGGATCAGGCGGGCCGGACCCCGACCTCGAACCGCGCGCACCGCGGCGTATCGCTCGGCGAATCGACGGTCGTCGAGCAAGCCTCGCACCGCGAGTCGCTCGAGTGCCGCGCCCACGGCCCGGGGCGGGTGCTGCTTCTTCACGAGGCGACGCTCGAGGTCGCCGCGGGCGTGCGCCCGCCGGGCCAGCGCCCGAAGCGCCGCGCGCTGCGCGGCTTCGATGTCGGCCAGCGCGCGCAACCGATCGAGCATACCGGCCTCGAGCTCCGTGCCAACCGTGAGCCCCAGCAGCTGCAGCGCCTCCACCGGCAGCGACGCAAAACGCCCCCGATCCACCTCGACCAGTCGGTAATCCGGCTGGCGCGGATCGGGGGCGAGTCCGGTGAGAGTCGGCACGCTACTCCTCGGGCGCCGCTGCCTCCTCGTCGGCCGCCACGGCGGCCTTCACGCCCAGGTGCTCTTTTACTTTGGCCTCGACCTCGAGTGCGAGATCGGGGTGATCCTTGAGATACAGCTTGGCGTTCTCGCGGCCCTGGCCGATCCGCTCTTTTCCGTACCCGTACCAGGCGCCCGACTTTTCGATGATTCCCGCTTCCGCGGCGATGTCTACAAGAAGCGATTCGTGGCTGATCCCCTCGTCGAACATGATGTCGAACTCGGCCTGGCGGAACGGCGGCGCCACCTTGTTCTTCACGACCTTCACCCGCACGTGGTTCCCGATCACGACTTCCCGCTCTTTCACGGGCCCGATGCGCCGCATGTCGAGCCTCACGGAAGCGTAGAACTTGAGCGCCCTGCCCCCGGTGGTGGTCTCCGGGTTGCCGAACATGATGCCGATCTTCTCGCGCAGCTGATTGATGAAGACCACCGCGGTGCGCGAGCGGTTGATCGCGCCGGCCAACTTGCGCAGCGCCTGGCTCATCAGGCGCGCCTGCAGTCCGGGCAGCGAATCGCCCATCTCGCCTTCGATTTCCGCCTTAGGCACGAGCGCCGCGACCGAATCGACTACGACGACGTCCACCGCCCCCGAGCGAACCAGGATCTCCGTGATCTCGAGCCCCTGCTCGCCGGTGTCCGGCTGCGAGACCAGCAGGTCGTCGATGTCTACGCCGAGCTTCTTGGCGTACTCGACGTCGAGCGCGTGCTCCGCGTCGATGTAGGCTGCCGCACCGCCTTGACGCTGCGAGTTCGCGACCACGTGGAGGGCGAGCGTGGTTTTCCCGCTCGATTCCGGGCCGAAGATCTCCGTCACGCGTCCGCGGGGGATGCCGCCGATACCGATGGCGGCGTCGAGGTTGATCGCCCCGGTGGGTATCGCCTCGACCCGCACCCGCGGCGAGTCCGCCCCCATCCGCATGATCGCGCCCTTGCCGCAGGTCTTCTCGATCTGCGTGATGGCGAGGTTTAGGGCCTTCTTACGCTCGTCGGAGAGCCTCGGGACTTCCTTGTCCGCCGCCATGAGTGTCCTCGACATGGGTTGGGAGCCTCCCTGTAGGAGACCCGAATATATACCGAAGATCGGCCTACCGCCACCCGGGCCGAAACGCGTCCGTCACGTGCTCCAGCCGGCTGTCCGCGATCCCGATGCAATCGAACCGGTAGATGTCCGTCGCCTGGCCGAACCGATCGACCCACACGCGCGCCGCCTTCACGAGCTCCCGCCGTTTCGCCCCGGTCACCGCCTCGAACGGGCTGCCGAACGCCGTGCCGCGGCGCGTTTTCACCTCGATGAACGTCACGAGGTCACCCTGGCGCGCGATGAGATCGATCTCCGTGTGTCCGACCCGGAAGCGGTGCGCAACGATTTTGTAGCCCCGCGACAGCAGATACCGCTTCGCCTGCTCTTCACCCGCGAGGCCGCGCTTCTGCCGCTCGTCCTGCCATTGCGCCGGATCGCTCCGCAGCCCACTTCTCACGCCGAAATAGTAACGGCGCGACGTCCACCTACGTAACCGAATCTATGCGCACGGTGCGGGAACTATGCGCGATCGTTACCCCGCCTCACAGATCTCGTCCAGCTCGTCCAACCCGACGAGCACATCTCTCGGCTTGCTGCCGTTCGCCGGTCCGAGGATGCCCGCCAGCTCGAGCTGATCGATGATACGGGCCGCCCGCCCGTATCCGATGCTCATGCGCCGTTGCAGCAGCGACGTGGATCCCAACTGGTTCTGGATGCAAACTTCCGCCGCCTGGCGGAACATGGAGTCTCGTTCGCCGGCACCCGGCTCCCCGCTCCTGCCTCCCTCCTCCCCGGCCTTTTCCCGCTCTTCGAGGGCGGTAACCTGTTCGTCGATGCTGGGCCCCACCTGTGCGGCGACCCGCGGTGCGTGCCTCTTGTACCACTCCATCAGACGCTCCGTCTCGTCCGTCGAGATGAACGCGCCCTGCACCCGCAGCAGCTCGCTCTTGCCCGGCGGCAGGAACAGCATGTCGCCGTTGCCGAGCAGTGTCTCGGCCCCGTTCTGATCGAGGATGGTGCGGCTGTCGACCTTCGCGGACACCCGGAACGCGACGCGGCAGGGGAAGTTCGCCTTGATGAGACCCGTGATCACATTCACCGACGGTCGCTGCGTGGCGAGCACCAGATGAATCCCGATGGCGCGCGCCTTCTGCGCCAATGTGGCGAGCGGCGTCTCGATCTCGCCCTGCACCGTCAGCATCAGGTCCGCGAGCTCGTCCACGATCAGCACGATGTACGGAACGATGCCGTCGGTGTACTCGCCGTCGAGCGGCAGCTCCTTCTGGATGCCCGCCTGCGTGGCCAGCGTCTCGCGCGGCCCCTTGAGCGGCTTTTTCTCCTCTACCTTCTTGTTGAAGTCGACGATGTTACGCGCATGATTCGCGTGCAGCAGGCGGTAGCGCCGCTCCATCTCCCAGACGGCCCACTTCAGGACGCTCGCCGCCTTGTGGTGGTTCGTGACGACGGGCAGGCCGAGGTGCGGCAACGCTGCGTACATCGAGAGCTCCACCATTTTGGGGTCGATCATCAAGAGCTTGAGCGTCTCCGGCGGATGCGTGTAGATCAAGCTCGTGATGATGGTATTGATGCAGACCGACTTCCCCGATCCCGTCACCCCCGCGATCAGGAGGTGGGGCATCTTGGCGAGATCAGCCACGACGGGATCGCCTTCGAGGTTCTTCCCGAGGGCGATGGGCAGGGCGCGGGTACCGCGATGGTACTCGGCGCCCTCGATCAATTCCCGCACGTGGACCATCCGCGGCATCGGGTTCGGCACCTCGATGCCCACCGCCGCCTTCCCGGGAATCGGCGCCACGATGCGGAGCGACGGGGCGCGCATCGCGAGCGCCAGGTCGTCGGCCAGGGCCGCGATACGACCGACCTTCACCCCGGGGCCGGGCGCGACTTCGTACTGGGTGACGACCGGCCCCACCGTCCGACCGGCGATCGCGCCTTCCACGCGGAACGTCTGCAGCGTTTCGATGAGCTTCTGACCCATCTGCTCGATTTGCGCGAGCCCCGCATCGCCGTCTTCGGGGGGCGCGGGGTTGAGCAGATCGATTGGGGGGACGAGGACGCCCGCCGGCACCGTTACGAGTCTTGGTGCCGGAGGCGGCTTCTGCTTCCGCTCCCTCGGGAAACGGGAAACGGCCATCGTCGTGTCCGGCTCCGCGGGCGGAGCCTCCGTGAGCGCGGCCTTCTGCTTAGACGGCTGTTCCGCCTCCCGTTTCCCGATTGCCGTTTCCCGGGTTCTCAGGACGACGAGCGGATGCCACCCGATGGTGAGCAATCCCAGCGCCGAAAGGGCGAAGAGGCCGATGAGAGTTCCCCCGGCGGTGCCTACGGCCTGATGGATGCTGTGCGCGAGCAAGGCAGGCACGGTGCCCACGAGCTTTTGCGTGGGACCCCAAGCGGTGTAGTCCGCGGGGAAGCCTGCGCCGGTGACGGTCCCGACCCCGAAGGGGAGGAGCACGATCAGGCCCGCGCCGAGGGCCGCGGCCCGGGGCGCGGACAGGCTCCCCAATCGCTCGAACGCAGCGAGGGCCCATCCGACGCCGAGCACTGGCACGAGCACGGAGCCGGCGCCGAGCAGCCGCCACAGCAGCGACCCGATATGCTCGCCCCAGCTGCCCGTGATCGACAGCCGGAGTAGGGTCAGTCCGAGAAAGAGGCCGACGACGAGCGCGCCGATGCCGATCAGCTCGCGGCGCACCTTCGCGTTCATGTGATGCGGCGGTCCGCGTAGATGGGGACGACGGCGAACCGATCGGCGCGGGCGGCGAATCCGACGTCGGCGGCGAGATCGACTTCGGCGAGCTGGCGCGCGGCTTCGGACTCCTCGAGCGCCTCTTCCCAGTTCTCGAAATCGGCCGTGAGCGCCACCGCCGCCCGCGCCGCGTCGTTCAGCGCGAGCTTCCGGATGCCCTTCTTCACCGCCTTGATCAGGCGTCCAGCGGTGTAAGCGTCTTCGATCGCGAACTGCTTGTCACGCCCGGCGCACACGATCACCAGATCGCCGCGCTGGGCCAGCGCCGCGCGCGCCTGCTGGGCGAGCGCTTTGAAATTGACCGGTGCCCCCACCAGCACGGGGTCGCCCCCCTGTGCCGCGACCAGCGCCGGCGTCCCGTTGGTCGTCGCGAGCACGATGGTCTTCCCGCCCACGGCGCCCGCGGTCATTTCGCGCGGCGAGTTGCCCAGAGCGAACCCTTCGATCTTCACGCTCTTCCGCTCGCCCGCGAGCACGACGCCGTCTTTTTCGAGGTTCGACGCGAGGCGCACGGCCTCCTCCGATGACGCCGCCGGGATCACGGCCTTCGCCCCGTTGGCGAGCGCGGTGATCACGGTGGTGGTGGCGCGGAGCACGTCGATGACGACCACGCCCCGGCCGGCGAGATCTCCCGCGACGAGGCCGGCTGGCGTGAAATGGACGTCGATCGTCATGTGGGCGACTGCAGCAGTTGAGGCTCGCGCTCGAGAAACTTCGTGTCCACCCGGCCGGCGACGAAGTCGGGATGGCGCATGACCCGACCGAGGAAGGGAATCGTCGTGGTCACGCCCTCTATGATAAACGAGTCGAGCGCCTGCCGCATGCGGGCGAGGGCCTCCGTCCGGGTATTGCCGTGCACGATCAGTTTGGCGAGCAACGAGTCGTAGTACGGAGGCACGGTGTACCCGGCGTAGATATGCGTATCGACCCGCACGCCCGGCCCGCCCGGCGGGTGGTACACGGCGATCGTCCCGGGGCTCGGCTGGAAGTTGCGGGCCGGATCCTCGGCGTTGACCCGGCATTCGATGGCATGTCCCCGTAACCGATGCCCGTTCATGACGAACGAGAGCGGCTCCCCGGCCGCGACCCGAATCTGTTCCTTCACCAGGTCGAAGTTCGTCGTCATCTCGGTCACGGGGTGCTCCACCTGGATCCGGGTGTTCATCTCCATGAAGTAGAAGGCCCCGTCCTCGTCGAGCAGGAATTCGATGGTTCCGGCACCGACGTAGCCGATCGCTTCCGCGAGCTTGACCGCGGAATCCCCGATGTCCTGACGCAGCGTCTGGTCCACGGCCGGGCTCGGTGCCTCTTCGATGAGCTTTTGATGGCGCCGCTGCACCGAGCAATCGCGCTCGCACAGGTGCATCACGCGGCCGTGTGTGTCGCCCATGAGCTGGATCTCGATATGGCGCGGCCGGGCGAGGTACTTCTCGATGTAGATCTCGTCCGAGCCGAACGCCGCCAGCGCCTCCTGCTTGGCGAGCGCGAAGGCCTGCGGGTATTGCTCCTCGTCCTGCGCCACCCGCATGCCCTTCCCTCCTCCCCCCGCGGCGGCCTTGATGATGACCGGGAAGCCGATCTTCTCGGCGACCTTGAGCCCAGCGTCCGCGTCCTCGACCGGGCCGGGCGACCCGGGCACGGTGGGCACCTTCAACTTCTGCGCCAGCTTCCGCGCCGCCGCCTTGTCCCCCATCTGACGGATTTGATCCCCCGTGGGACCCACGAACGTGATGTTCGAGGTCCGCACGATGTCGGCGAACTCCGCGTTCTCGGCCAGGAAGCCGTAGCCCGGATGAATCGCGTCGGCGCCGGTGATTTCAGCAGCGGCGATGATCCGCGGAATATTGAGATAGCTGTCGCGCGAGGGCGCGCGCCCGATGCAGACATCGTCGTCCGCGAACCGCGTGTGCAGGCTGTCGCGATCGGCCTCGGAGTAGATCGCGACCGTGGCGATGCCGAGCTCCTTGCACGCACGGATCACCCGCAGGGCGATCTCCCCGCGGTTGGCGATCAGCACCTTCTTGAACATTTACGGGGTGATGTCGCCGCGCAGCCCAGCCGCGGCCGTGGCGCCGCCGAACGACTGGCTCTCGCCCGAGTCCACCCCCGATACCTTGAGCGCGAACTCGCTCGGGTTCGTGGCGTAGAAGATCGCGCTCTCGTAGCTGACCATGCCCTGCTGGTACCACTGCAGGAGCGACTGGTCGAAGCTCTGCATCCCGTACTGGACCGAGCCCTGCGCGATCAGGTCGGGAATGCTGAGCGATTTCGAGAGATCGCGCATGTTCTCCTGGACCGCCGCCGTGTTCACGAGGATTTCAGCCGCGGGGACGCGGCCCTTCCCATCCTTCCGCGGCACGAGGCGGAGCGACACGATCCCGTGGAGGGCGGTCGAGAGCAGGTGTCGCACCTCGTCGTGCTGATGCGGCGGAAAGAACGAGATCACGCGGTTGATGGTCTGCGTGGCGTCCGTAGTGTGCAGCGTCGAGAACACCAGGTGACCGGTGTCGGCCGCCTTGAGCGCCGTGTCCAGCGTTTCCATGTCCCGGATCTCGCCGATCAGGATCACGTCCGGTGCCTGGCGCAGCACGTGACGCAGCGCCGCGTTGAACGAGAGCGTGTCGTTCCCCACCTCGCGCTGCGAGATGTTGGAGAGGTTGTCGCGGTGCAGGAACTCGATCGGATCTTCGATCGTGATGATGTTCACCCGACGGTTGGTGTTGATGTGATTGATCATCGCGGCAAGCGCGGTCGACTTCCCCGACCCCGTCACCCCCGTGACCAGCACCAACCCCCGAGGCCGCAGAGAGATTTCTTCGAGTACCTGCGGCAGGTTCAGGTCGCGGATCGTCTTCACCTCGTACGGGATCGCTCGGAACGCGAAAGCGACTGTCCCACGCTGCTGGTAGACGTTCGTCCGGAACCGCCCCACGCCCGGGACCCCGATGGCGAAGTCTGCCTCCTTGTGCTCGGCGAACTCCTTCACCTGCCGCGGGGTCATGATCTGCTCGGCCAGCGACTTCAGCTCCTCAGGCTTGAGCGGCGTCGTGTCGAGCGCCACCAGCTCGCCGTTCACGCGGATGGTCGCCGGCCGGCCCACCTTGAGCAACAGGTCCGAGGCGTTGCGCTGGACCATCTGCGTGATGGCCCCTTTGAAATTGAAGGTCGCTTGGCCGGATTGGGGCGCGTCAGGCATGAGGGTCCACCCGGAAAAGGGGCTGCCCGAACTCGACCGGCTGGGCGTTCTCCACCAGCACCTCGCGCACCAGCCCGGCGACCTCGGACTCGATTTCGTTCATGATCTTCATCGCTTCGATGATGCAGACCACCTGCCCGGCGGCTACCCGGCTGCCGGCCTTCGCGTACGGCTCCGCGCCCGGCTCGGGCGCGGAATAGAACGTCCCCACCATGGGGGACTTGATCTCCACCAGATGTGAGGGCGCCGCGGCCGCTGGCGCCCCTCCCCCTCCCCCACCCCCACCCCCACCCCCGATCGGGGACGCACCTGCCATCGCACCGGCAGGCGCCACTCCCGACATGGGTGCTTGCGCGACCACGACATGGTGACCACCTGTGCCGCCCGCGTTCGTGAGCACACCAGCCTTGGACACGCGGACCGTCGACCACGCCCCGAACAAACCCCGGCGGACCTCGATAGCGCCGAGCTCCGGCGCATCCTTCAGGATCTGCACGAGCTGCGCGATGATGTCGAGGTTCATGGCGTCCTAAGTTACACGAGCTCCACAAGGTCCGTCAGCCCGTCCGAGAGCAGCTCCGCCGCTTGCGCCTCGGGTAAATGCACGTCGTCTTCGATGCGCACACCGCCGACGCCCGCGAGATAGACCCCCGGCTCCACGGTGACGACCGCACCCGCCGGTAGGGCATCTCCGTTCGTCTTCGAGAGTCGCGGCGCCTCGTGCACCTCGAGCCCCAGGCCGTGTCCGAGCGAGTGCCCGAATGCCTCCTCGAATCCGCGCGCGACGATCGGCTCCCGTGCGAGCGCGTCGGCGTCGCGCCCACTCATTCCTGCGCGTACGCCTGTCCGTGCCCGACGCTGCGCGTCACGAACGAGCTCGTACAGCACGCGCTGCGGCTCGCTCGCCCGCGCGCCCACGACCACCGTGCGCGTGATATCCGCGCAGTAGCCGTCCACTTGGGCGCCGAAGTCTAGCAGCAGCCATTCGCCGGCCGCCACGGCGCGGCGACTCGAGCGGGCGTGCGGCAACGCGCTGCGGGGGCCGGACGCGACGATGGTCGCGAACGGGTGGCCCTCGCTCCCCCGTCGTCGCAACGCTCCCTCCAGGAGGCCGGCAATCGCGAGCTCCGTCATGCCGGGCCGTACGTGCGCGAGCGTTTCCCGGAGGGCCTCCCCGGCGAGCGCGGCGGCGCTCCGAATCGCGGCGACTTCCGATTCGTCCTTCGTCGCCCGCAGACGTTCGACCAGGTCGGACGTCGCTTGCCAGCGCCACGCACTGCCCGCCTGCGTGAAGCGCTCCGCGTCGTGGACGGTCAGCGCGTGCCCCTCGTACCCCACGCGCTCGAGCGGCCCCAGGGTAGCGAGCTCCTTGAAGAAGCGGTCCCACACGCTGGTGCCGTCGACCTCGATGCGGGCCACGGCGCCCGCTTCGGCACGAGCCTGCTCATCGTAGCGAAAGTCCGTGACGAGCAGGACATCCGCCCGCGTGATCGCCACCAGGGCCGCCGAGCCCGAAAAGCCCGTGAGGTATCGGACGTTGGCGTAGGACGACACAAGGAGGCCATCCAGCCCTTCCGCGTCCAGCGACCGGATCAGCGCGTCCTGCCGCGCGCGCCGCCGGTCAGCCGCCATGGCGGGCCTGGAGATAGCCGACCAAGCCCTCGAGTCCCAGCCGATAACTGTCCGCGCCGAATCCCGTCACCACGCCCACCGCCGCGTCGGCGAGCAACGAGCGGCGGCGGTCCGGCTCGCGGCCGAAAATGTTGGACAGGTGTACCTCGACGAAGGGCACCCGCACCGCGAGCAACGCATCCCGTACCGCGAGACTCGTGTGGGTGAAGGCGGCCGCGTTGATGACCAGCCCGTCCGCCTCGCCTTTGAGCCGTTGGATGGCCTCCACGAGCTCGCCCTCGTGATTCGTCTGCGTCCACGATACGTCGACGCCGAGCGTCTGCGCTTGCGCTCGGGTCCGTGTCTCGATCTCCGCCAGGCTCGTGCGCCCGTACAACTCCGGCTCGCGCTCGCCCAGCAAATTCAGGTTCGGGCCGTTCAGCACGGCGATGTGCACTATGACTTGAGGCCCCGGAGCCAGGCCTGGAACTGATCGAGATCGCTTTCGTCCTCGACCGGGGGCGTGGCCCTGCCGCCGGAAGGCCGAGCCGGCGGCGCGTCCGACCCACTCGCCGGGCGCGACTCCCCTGCGGCGGGGCCGGGGC
>JACXTT010012800.1_pt1 | contig 11112 bp, 13 predicted proteins | sample 9270951 | NCBI WGS metagenome assembly JACXTT01 (sample SAMN15532306, study PRJNA645909) | rock metagenome | isolation source: weathered quartz diorite | place: Puerto Rico | collected 2017-06-21 | reverse complement strand
ATCATCGCGCAGGTGTCGCTGGACCACGTTGCCGTAGGAATCCTCAATTTTATCGTCGCTATCACCCAGATTCGCCGAAACAGCGCTTACACCTGCCAAAATCGCTAGGAACAGAGCAACGAATCGCTTCACAAACGAATCTGTCATTCGCTGAGTTTTCAAACCTTAGCAAATTCACAATCGGATTAGTTGAGCGTTGGGCGTTGAGCGTTGAGCGTTGAGTCCTGTGTCTCCCCATTAACTGATAACGGATAACAGTTACGCTTAACCGCGCCTTTCAGCGCGCAAGATTCCAAACGCTTCCTCCAGATCTCTTCCAAAGCTCACGAGACCTCCATCATGCGCGGCCATCACGAAAATCTTTTTGTGCGTTACATCTGTCCTCGCGAAAAGTTGCCGCACCGCGTAGGCCATTTCAGGCGTTCCATATTCAACGCCCTTCGGCGTCGTCGGAACTTTGTCCAGAAGGGTCGCCCATAATTTCAGGTCATGACAATGGATGACCGCGCGAGTGATTGGATCGGATTCGTAAACCGCCGCATGGGTAAGAGATTCGGATGAGGCAACGGTTGATCCCTCGTACCGGAGCCAGTTTTTTCCGAAATCGTAATCAACTACTTTCGCGTAATCCGCCAGTCTTAGCTCAAGGATTCCGCCAGTTGCCGAGCCTGTGATGTAGAAGCGCGCCGTCGCTCTGTCCCGGACACTTAGATTTCCAAAACCGATGCCACTCGCATCCACTCCGATCAATCCAAGATCAAGAAGCTTGCGCCGGTATCTGTTCATTTCAGCAAATCCAGGGAAAGGCCGCATCTCTACCGCCACCTGTTGGCACGTAAATTTTATCGAGCCGGTTTCGCTCACGATGCGTGCTCGGGAAAAAGTTCGAGGATACTCTTTTCGTCAGCGTTGCAAACGCCGCGCTCGGTGATGAGTCCAGTCACCAGGCGTCGCGGCGTGACATCAAATCCATAGTTAGCCGCCGGACTGCCTTCCGGCGCCACGCTCACTTCCAACATCTGACCGTCTCGCCAGCCGTCAGCGTATTTGACCTCGTCGGCGTCCCGTTCCTCAATCGGAATTTGGGAACCGTCGCGGATCGTCCAGTCAAATGACGACGACGGCAGCGCCACGTAGAAAGGAATCTTGTTGTCGTGCGCCGCCAGCGCCTTCAGGTAGGTTCCAATCTTGTTTGCCACGTCACCGGTGCAGGTTGTTCGATCCGATCCGACAATCACAAGATCGATAGCACCGCGCTGCATCAAATGCCCGGCAGCGCTGTCCGCGATAATCGTGTGCGGCACACCATGTTGACCCAGCTCCCAGGCCGTAAGTTTGGAACCCTGACTTCTTGGCCGGGTTTCGTCGACCCAAACATGGAGGGCTAAACCGGAGTCGTGAGCGACGTAAACGGGCGCCAGCGCGGACCCGTAATTTACAAACGCGAGCCATCCCGCATTGCAATGGGTCAACACATTGACCGGCTTGCCATTTTTTGTCCGCGCAACCTGCTCGATGAGATTGAGGCCGTGCTGCCCGATCATCCGGCAATGTTCCTCATCTTGTTCGGCAATTCGTTTGGCCATGCCCAAGGCGAGATGGACTTTTTCCTGGGCAGTTTTTCCTTCGGCGATGCTGGCCAGTTGTTGCTCTGTCGCCCAGGTCAAATTCACCGCTGTCGGTCTGGTCGCTTTTAGTCGTGCTGCGGCCTCGGCCATGGTCTGATCGAATCTAGCCGAGGAACTCCCTGCTGCCTCGATTGTTGCCAGGTACATCCCGTATCCCGCGCTAGCTCCGATCAGCCCCGCTCCTCTCACATGCATTTCCCGGATCGCCGCCGCCATTTGCTCGACCGTGCTCACTTCCTCGATCACGAAGCGGTGCGGTAAAAATCTCTGATCGATCAACTGCACGACCCGCTCATTTCCCGGCTTAAGCCAGATCGTCCGGAAATGTTGTCCACCCACCTTCACACGCAGTTACGTTCATGTAACGCGTGAACGGTTTAAATTTCCAACATTTTAGCAGTCTGTCGGGGCCTGAGGTTCGAGAATCGAGAATCGTTGAATCGTTAAAGCGCTTTTCTTCGAAGTTCCTCCGACCTCTGACTTCTGACGTCCAGCCCTCGCCAAAACATGGCTTGGCAAGCCGATGTCCGACGTTCGATGTGATTGAGGCGGCGGACGGCGTTAAGCTTGCGTTGTAAGATCACAGATTGTGATCTTAAGACTCTAGCGCTTACCGAATTCGATGGCGCAACGCGACAAAACCGACCAGGCCGAGTGCCAAAAGTGACCATGTCGCTGGTTCCGGCACAGGCGCGCCATAAAATTGGATTTCAGACAGGCCGACAAAGCCGTGATCACTTCCGCCAGGATCGGGGCCATAATTTGTTTTGATGTCGAACCTGACAAAGCCTGCCTGAAACGGAGTCGAAAACGTGAAGAGTTGGCCTTGGTAACCAGTTGTCCCAGGCGCTTGTAAAAACGTAAACGTCGTCGTCATGCTGCTCGGGTCGGTTAGAAGCGTGAATGGCCCGCCCGCGCTAGTCGCAATCGAAATAGTCAGCGTATTTGCGCTGCGATTGTTGAAGCCGTTTAGCTCATTGTAATTCCAAACGCGAAAACTATCGACCGACGAAAGCCCGCCGAGATTGAACGTGATTTGTGCGAGGTCACCATTGATATGCGGATCTGCGGTGCCACCAGCACTTCCGTCGCCGGTGTTGAGCCACATCGTTCCATTGGGTTGATTCGTGTGGCCCGGCGGAGTTGTGCTCGTGTCCAAACCGGTGCCATCCACAGCATGAATCGCTCGGCGATCGGTTGCGCCGATATTGAACTCGCTAGAGAAGTCTTGGATGGTCGTAGGCAGAGTCGCGCCTCGCGCCTGTGCAAAACAACAAAAGAGCGATCCGAGCAACGCCATTGCTCGACCACTAGTTTTTCCGAATCGCATAATTGGCGACTGATTTTGAAAACCGACCTTCAAACGGTTAGTTGGTGATTTCAGGGAGCACCGTCTCATTGTTGAGTATTCGTGAGTCGGTCGCGAAACGGATGTATTAGCATCCCCGAAAATTGCACAGGACGCCGCCCTACACCGCCGCGGCAAAATGCTCAGAACTCGAATGCGGACCGGCTGTTTATTGGTTGTCAGATATCGGACAAGAGCCTGGATAACCGCCTGATGTCTTACGTCCGACCTCCGCTTCAACGCTTCAACGATTCACGGGGCGAAGCCCTGTCCCTACGTGGCCGTCCCGGCGGGAGGTTTGCCGGAAAAGCTGCGCAAGAGGGACGGAACCAGTTCCGCCAACCCCTGTTGATGGTCCGCACTGGGGTCGATCTTTCCCGCGGGTGTCAGTTTATCGACCACCTTCGGAAGGTATTCAGCCAGGAATTGCGAAGCCTGCGCCTGATCAATTCCCATTTTGGCGGCGAGCGCGTTGACTTGCGGTGATCCGAGCACTTTTTGAATTTGATCGGCGGAGATTGGCTGGTTCTCGTCCATGCCGACCCAGGATGCGAATGCGTTCCCCTGGCCGCCCTGCGCGAATTTATTCATCAGGCCCTGAAGGCCACCGCTCTGCTGGAGGAGGCCGCCGAGGACGCCGACGAGCTGATTAGCCCCGCCACCGGCGGTGTCTTGTTTGCCCATGGCACCGATTATTGAGTCAAGTAATCCCATAAATATTGTTGCTTGCTGGTTGAGTTGATTTGCGAGTGAAAAGGGGTGTCTTGAAAATACCTACTTATCGGCCGGGTTCAAAACTTTGAAGGCGAGCGCCGCGACAAGGCCGCCGGCGAGATCTGCTAAAATGTGAATCCAGATGTCCCGGAAATTCACCAGCTTCATCATGGCCGCGCCGACCGCGACTGCGGGATTGAACGCGCCGCCAGAGATGGCCCCGACGGAGAAAGCGCCCGTCATCACCGTCATTCCAATGGCCAGGCCATAGAAAGAATTGTTAGACGTGTCCTTCGAGGTGGCGGAGTTCAGGACGACATAGGCGAGCGCGAAGGTGAAAAGAAATTCGGCGATGAAGGCCGCCGGGACGCTCTTGATTTCCATCGGCGTGCCGCTTTTACCGACGAGAAAGACAGCGACGAAGGCGGCAGCGATGGCAGCGACGAGTTGCGCCACCCAATAGGGAACGACGTCCTTCGCTTCGCAGCGGCCCCGCACAAAAACAGCGAGAGTCACGGCAGGATTGAAATGGCCGCCGGAGACATGTCCGCCAGCATAAACCATGATCATAAGCGCCGCCCCAATCGCGAGCGGGGCGATTACACCAGTCGCGTTCGGGATGACCGTGCAGCCAACCGTAAGAACGAGAAAGAAGGTGCCGATGAATTCTGCAATAATCTTTTTCATTTCGATTTTTCGGGTTGATGAACAGCAACGGCGCTCAGCCGTGACTGACCAACTCATTATCGCAGCAGATCATAGATCGGAAGTCTATCTCCGATCTCCATTTTATTCGACGTTCGGCGTTGGACGTTGGACGTTGGACGTTGAGCATTGAGTGTTTTCCAAATGAACCCTTCAACGCTTCAACGTTGCAGTCGCTCCCAACTTATCCCAGGTAACGCATCTGCGCGGTCCTACTTACCCCATCCTCACCCGGCCGTTCTTCAATCAGCTCCTCTGCCGGAACGGTGTGAAATGAAACGACTACCCAATCTATATCTTTCGAAACAACTGGCTGATGCCAGACGTTCTGTGGGATCGAAATCCACCTTCGCTCTAGCGGCGCACCCGGATCGCTCACCAAAACATTCGACCGCCACTTGATCGTTTTTGCTGTGGTGGCAGCCGTGTCGGCTGCGGACTTTTCAGTTTGCATATCTCCGGACCCTTCCCACGACATCATCCGTTGATGACTATTTGGATGTCGTTCTGCGCCCGTGTTGGTGCCGGCACGCAAAATGAAAACCCAGCTGGAACCAATGCCCGCCGGCAACGGGCTTGGGTAGATCGACAAAGGAATCGGCTCCCAGGCCATAGGTCTCGCCGGAGCCTGATGCGAAGCGCGGAGCTGCGCGCGCACCCGTTCCACGATCGGCTCGATCTGTGCGCGCACCTCGTTCAATCGTAAAATAGCGTCCAACTCTTCAAGAATCGCTCGATCTTGAGTTGCCATCTTCATAGCGCTTCCTTCTTTTCTACTTTCTAAATTCTACCTCCTACTTTGCAGCCGATGAAATTTGATCTTCAACCAACATTGAAGGGAAACCTGATTGAGATACGTCCGCTTACGCCGGAGGACTTCGACGCGCTTTTTGCTGCCGCAAACGACCCGCTCCTCTGGGAACAAAATCCGGAAAATGACCGCTCCAAAAGTGAGGTCTTTCAAAGGTTTTTCGATGGCGCGATCGACTGCAAAGGCGCTTTCGCTATCATCGAACGAAAGTCCGGCAGGATCATCGGAAGCTCAAGATACTGCAATTTGAATCCGGCTGAACGGGAAGTCGAGATTGGCTGGACCTTCCTGGAACGGGCATTCTGGGGTGGTTTCTACAATCGTGAGTTGAAAACCCTCATGCTCGAACACGCCTTTCACTTTGTTGATCGCGTCCTCTTCGTTGTCGGAGAGAAGAATCTTCGATCGCAAAACGCCCTTCGGAAGATTGGCGCCAGATTTCTAAGGAATGCCGAACTTCCTGCGCCCGACGGCACTCCGAAGCCAAATCTGGTCTTTGCCATCAGGTGCCAGGATTTTGAAAGCGGAGACGTCAAAGGTCGCTGATCAGGCTCCGACACGGGTCTGGCTCACGGACCATCCGCTTTTCGCTACACCGGTCTAAGGGCGCTATTCATTAACCCAACGACGCGATATCGATGACAAATCGATATTTCACGTCGCTCTTGAGCATCCGTTCGTAAGCTTCGTTGATCTGGTTCATCGGAATCACTTCCACGTCGCAGACGATTCCGCGCTCAGCGCAGAAATCGAGCATCTCCTGCGTCTCCGGAATTCCCCCGATCAACGATCCCATCAGACTGCGCCGTTTCCGGATCAGTGCGAATGGCACCACGGTCAGTTCAGGTGGTATGCCGACCAGCGTCAAAGCCCCGTCGTGCTTTAACAACTCCAGATAAACATTCACATCGTGCCGGGCCGACACCGTATCGAGAATGAAATCGAAGCTGTTTGCGTGTTTTTTCACCGCTTCCTCGTCCCTGGAAAGAACCACTTCATGTGCGCCGAGCCGTTTCCCGTCCGCCACCTTGCCGGACGAGGTGGTGAACAACACCACGTGCGCGCCGAACGCGTTCCCAAACTTGACCGCCATGTGCCCGAGCCCGCCCAGCCCGATCACGCCGACTTTTTTTCCTTTGCCGATCTTAAGGTGTCGCATGGGCGAATACGTCGTGATCCCGGCGCAAAGGAGTGGAGCCGCCGCCGCCAACTCCAGTTTGTCCGGGAGCCGGAGCACGAACGCTTGATCAACCACGATGGTTTTCGAGTAGCCGCCGTAGGTCACGCCGCCGGTGTGTTTATCCGGGCTATTGTAAGTAAGCACCATCTGATCGCAGAATTGCTCGAAGCCCTCTTCGCAATCGGGGCAGGTCCGGCAGGAATCGACCAGGCATCCGACGGCGGCCAAATCGCCCGCTTTAAATTTGTTCACGTCGCGCCCGACTTTGACCACGCGTCCGACAATCTCATGCCCGGGCACGCATGGGTAAATCGTACCGCCCCATTCGTTGCGCGCGATGTGCAGGTCTGAATGACAGACACCGCAAAAAAGAATCTCAAGCTCCACATCGCTCGGAGTCGGTTCCCGGCGCTCGAATGAAAACGATTTGAGCGGTTCCTGCGCAGCGTGAGTGGCATAACCTTTTGTTGGAATCATGATCCATTTCCTCCTTGTAGGTTCACAGTATGCTCCGGTACACGCTGTGGCGGGCATGGCAACTAATGCAATACGTGCGCGCCGTGTTCGAGTAAATTCATTGCCCATTCGGGCAGGTTCAAGTAAGCCAACAGCGGAACAAGCGAGCCGACCGTCTGTCCGAGCAACTCGGCCAGGGAACGCAAGTCGAACGGCACGATCCGCATCTTTTCGATGTGTTCGTATAAATTGCGAAGCTGTTGCCACTCTAACAAATCGGCGCGGAGAGCGACGTCCTGCCCCGCTTTTTGCCACGTCGCGTGAAATGCGCGCGTGCGTTCACCTACTTTTTCGTACAGTTCTTCGCGCGCACGTTTTTTTACTCGATAAAGCTGCTTGGTAAACATTAGCAGGGGAAGGGTGAACGCTGATGGCGCGGCAATGATGAAGGTAACCAGCGGGCACCACACCGTGTACAACGACCAGGAGGCGTGCTCGACGCCGATCTCATATCCGACGGTTGACGCAATATTGCTGATTCCGTAGGCGAGGATGACGAAGCCGAATTTGGTTTGAACGTCGCTGATGAATCCCAAGCCGCCGGTCGCGTCGGGATGGGATGCGGTTAATACCAGCGGCAACCGCGACAGCCGCCACAGAAACCAGGTCCAGAGCCCGCCCTTCCAAATAAATCGCAGCCACCAATAATTCAGGATGGGAAGCGCCACCAGCATCTCTAACCAGCCAGCCAGATTAAGCTTCGATGGGATATGATCCGGCTCCGCCAAGGCTGGCGCAGGTGAGTTGACGTTTCCCGGCCCCACTCGCAATACCAGCCACAGCTCGGCTGGGAACGCCTGGGTGGGTTCGGCTTGCTGCGGTTTCAATTGCGCGTCGCAAGCCTCACGCTGTTTTTCCCGCGCTTCTTTGCGTTCCTGACGTGTGTGGTGGGCAGTCACAGGTGTGGTGTGCCAGGTCGGACAAACGCTCGAGGTCTTCGGCCAGATTGTTGAGACGGCCAAACTATAAGCAACCGCGAGACACAACAATTCCGGCACCCAAGACTTCCTCAGTTGCGCCACACGGCGATGCAAAGCTTCCACAATCGGCATATCGGCGGTAGGAACGACGCCAGCCGCGAGAAAATAGTTCGCCGCTTCGCGCGTGTGTTCGCCGACGATGCGCTCCGCGATGACAAACAACGGCAGGCCAATCACGAACATCAGATAAGCTGCGAAATCGAGGAAGAAATTTTCGGCCACGGAAACCCCGGTAATATCGGTGACGAACAACGCCGCAACGGACACTACGCCCCACGTCGCAGCTACCACCAACACGCAACGCAACAGCAAATCGACACCACCCCGTGCGTGGAGGCCAATTCCGGTGAAGATCCGGTTAACGAGATCGCCCTCGAAAAGAGAGAACGGGGTGGGAACACGTGGATTTGGCAGCCGTTCCGCCGCCGTCGGCCGGGCAACAAATCCTTCCTTGCCTTGCCAGCCAGCCTCATTCACGCGGCCAAGCCTAGGCAAGCTGCCGCGGTGCAGGCAAGATCATTGGAGGTGAACACGAGAACGAAATTGCGGAGTGCGGATTTCGGATTGCGGAAAAACAAATGCGAAAATGCGTATTGAAGCTGGTTGGTGGTGTCGCTCGAAATCGCATCCGAGTTTGAAACAGACAAGTTACGTGACCACGCTATAGTGCTGATCTCGCCGTTATGACTAAGACCCACGAACTCCGACTTGCCAGGCGCATGGCGCGTCTCGGCACCGAGACCGCGTTCGAAGTGCTAGTGAAAGCGCGCGCGCTGGAGGCAAAGGGACGCGACATCGTTCATCTCGAGATCGGTGAGCCCGACTTCGATACCCCGAGCAACATTATCGGAGCAGCGACTGACGCTTTGCACAAGGGTTTTACCCACTACGGGCCTTCGGCGGGGTTGCCGCAGTTGCGCGAGGCCATCGCTCAATACGTAAGTGAGACGCGCAGGGTAAACGTGTCGCCTGAAGAAGTGGTCGTTGTTCCCGGCGGCAAGCCGGTCATCTTTTTCAGTATTCTTGCCCTCGTCGAAGAAGGGGATGAGGTCATCTATCCCAATCCCGGGTTTCCCATCTACGAGTCGATGATCAACTATGTTGGCGCGAAACCCGTGCCGATCCATTTGCGCGAGGATTTGGATTTTCGGCTCGACGTGGACGAGCTCACAGGAGCGATCAACGACCACACGAAACTAATCATTATGAATTCGCCGCAGAATCCCACCGGCGGCGTGCTGGAGAAGAATGACATTGATGGCATCGCGCGCGCGATCGGCGATCGCAACATCATGGTGTTGAGCGATGAAATCTATAGCCGCCTGATCTTCGAAGGTGAACATCACTCGATCATCTCGATCGACGGGATGAAAGAGCGCTGCATTTTGCTCGACGGTTTCTCCAAGACTTATGCGATGACCGGCTGGCGGATGGGCTATGGGGTGATGCGCGCCGATTTGGCGGCGCACGTCGCTCGTCTGATGACCAACTCGAACTCATGCACCGCGAGCTTCACCCAGATCGCGGGGATCGAGGCGTTGCGCGGGCCGCAGGATTCGGTCGACGCGATGCGTGCCGAATTCAAGAAACGGCGTGATGTGATGGTGGCGGGCCTTAATAAAATCAAAGGTTTCTCATGCCGTTTGCCCCATGGCGCGTTCTACGTTTTCCCCAACATTAAAGCGACCGGCTGGCCATCGAAGAAACTGGCCGACGCGCTGCTCGATGACGCTGGCGTTGCCGCGCTCTCCGGGACCGCGTTCGGCGCCTTCGGCGAAGGCTATTTGCGCTTCAGCGTGGCGAACTCGATCGAGAACATCGAGAAAGCGCTTGATCGCGTAGACGCGTGGGTGAAAAAGAACCTGTAGTTGGAAGCGTAATCGGCAAAGGAGAGTTCTCAGCGCGCCGGCGCAAAACATCAACGGCTTTTGGACTGCGACAGGAGTATACGGCCGCAATCCTCGAGTTTAACGCACTTGCAGCGCATGCTTTTCGTCAAAAGCGCCTGCATACTTTTCAGGCGCGCAATCTGGAGATCCAGCTCATCAAACTTGTTTCGGGCCAGCCGTCGCCATCGCGCTGAAGCTGGCGTGCCTTTCTGGAAGCCATGGAAAAAGAACTTGATTTCAGCGATTGTGAACCCTGCCTTTCGGGCGAATTCGATGATTGCCAAGTAGAGCTGCAAATTGGCGCTAAAACATCGCTGTCCGCCTTCCCGAGAAGCCCGAGGGAGAAGCCCAGCGCTTTCGTAGAAACGAATCGCGGAGGGTGCGATTCCCGCCTTACGTGCAACTTCGCCAATCTTCATGCCAGCTCCGGAAACATTTGCTTGACTTAAAGTGAGCTTTAACAATTAGCGTTTCCGCCATTAATCAGCAACATCTTTTGAGGAGGTGAACTATATGGAGAGACTATTTTTCAAACAATTCCCACTCGTGATCAAAATCGCGGTCTGGATTGCTTTCTTCAACGCTTGGTTGTCGATCGAAGAGTTTGTGATCGATCGTCAGGGATTGTGGAAGTACATGCCGTACTACAAGGTGGCGGACGCCTGTGTCTGGGATCTGGGCGTCGCGCTGATCATCACGGTCGCACTTTGGCGCGCCTCTCGACAGGGAAAGAGCCAAGGCGCATAGGTAAGGCTTGTGCTTTAATGCACCTGACAACAGGCATGAAGCGCACGGTCACCTCAACCCGGCTCGTCCCAACCCGATTTCGGCGAAGGCTATTTGCGCTTTAGTGTGGCCAACTCGATCGAGAACATTGAAGAAGCGCTCGATCGCGTCGCAGCCTGGACGAACGAAAATTTGTAGGGCAGCCGCTGCGGAAAAAGTTGAGAGCGTAAAGCTCGTTGGGAGCCACGCTCCTTTACGGAGTTGATGGTTGAGGGTCGAGAGTCGGCAGCGAAGCGCCTGCCCCACAATACCAGGCTCAACGGTCAATTGTCGCGAACGGAGATTGACGCCTCAATCATTGACTTACTAAAAGGAGACGTATGCCGATCACCGCCTTCAACAGCTTTACCGACGGCCTCGATCCGAATCGCAGGAACCGCGAACACTTCATTACCAACATTAACCTCGACGATGACCATCTCTGGGTTCCTTACGCGAACGGTTTCTGGTTCCAGCCCTTCTGCTTTAATTGCACGTCTGGTTGATTCAGCTTCGTCCTTAAAGGTCTTCCGGGCCCTATGGTTTGAACGCACTTCCCCTTTTGGGACCTTTCTT
>JACXTT010012799.1_pt1 | contig 11112 bp, 6 predicted proteins | sample 9270951 | NCBI WGS metagenome assembly JACXTT01 (sample SAMN15532306, study PRJNA645909) | rock metagenome | isolation source: weathered quartz diorite | place: Puerto Rico | collected 2017-06-21 | reverse complement strand
GCAAGGGAATGTCCGAGCAGACGCTCTCCGATCTCGGCACCAACATCATCCGTACCCAGCTCGTCACCGTTCCCGGGGCCTCGTTGCCGCTGCCGTACGGCGGCAAGACGCGCGAAGTGCAAATCGATCTCGACTCTGCCGCCCTGCAGGCGCGCGGCCTGTCGGGTCAGGACGTGGCGCTCGCACTGGCGACGCAGAACCTGATCCTGCCGGCGGGCACCGAAAAGATCGGCCGCTTCGAATACACGATGCAGCTGAACAACTCGCCGAACGACATCAGCGGACTGGCCGACCTGCCGATCAAGACTGTGAACGGCGCGACGATCTATCTGCACGACGTGGCGCACGTGCGCGACGGTTACCCGCCGCAAACCAACATCGTGCATGTTGACGGCGGACGCTCGGTTCTGCTGACGGTGGAAAAGAGCGGCGCCACCTCAACGCTCGCGATCATTCAGGGCATCAAGGCGAAGATGGCGCAGATGAAGGCGATCCTGCCGGAAGCGTTGGTCGCCGCGCCGATCGGTGACCAGTCCGTCTTTGTGACCGGAGCGATCAGCAGTGTCGTGCACGAAGGCGTGATCGCCGCTTCGCTGACGAGCTTGATGATCCTGCTGTTCCTCGGCAGCTGGCGCTCGACGCTGATTATCGCCACGTCGATCCCGCTTGCGGTCCTGGGCTCGGTTACGGCGCTGTCCTTTCTCGGTGAGACGCTGAACATCATGACGCTCGGCGGGCTCGCGCTGGCGGTCGGCATCCTGGTCGACGATGCGACGGTGACGATCGAGAACATCAACTGGCACCTGGAGCAGGGCAAGGACGTCGAGCCCGCGATCCTGGACGGAGCCAGGCAGATCGTGACACCGGCCTTCGTATCCTTGTTGTGCATCTGCATCGCATTCGTGCCGATGTTCTTCCTGCAAGGCATCGCACGCTACCTGTTCGTGCCGATGGCAGAGGCGGTGATCTTCGCCATGGTCAGCTCGTTCATCCTGTCGCGCACGCTGGTGCCCACGATGGCCAAGTACCTGCTGCGCCGGGATGTGTCGCCCACCGACGGCGAGGGCCAGCACGAGGTGCGGCCTTCGCACAACCCGCTCGCGCGCTTTCAACGCGGTTTCGAGCTGTGGTTTGAACGCGTGCGCGCCCAGTACCGCGGGGTGCTGCAGCTTGCGCTCGGTCACCGCCGCGGTTTCGTGACCGGATTTCTCGCCTTCGTACTGGCTTCGTTCCTGCTCGTGCCGATGCTGGGTCGGAACTTCTTCCCCGCGGTCGATTCCGGGCAGATCCTGATGCATGCGCGCCTGCAGGTCGGAACGCGCGTCGAGGACAGCGCGAACGCGTTCGGCAGGATCCAGAACGCAATCCGCGAAGTCATTCCTGCGGCCGAGCTGGGCACGCTGGTCGACAATGTCGGCATGCCCGTCAGCGGCATCAACCTGTCCTACAACAACACCGGCACCATCGGCTCTCAAGACGGCGATATCCAGATCTCGCTGAATCCGGGTCACCGCTCGACCGCAGACTACGTGCGAAGGCTTCGGGAGGAGCTGCCCGCGCGCTTCCCCGGGGTGACGTTTTCCTTTCTGCCGGCCGATATCGTCAGTCAGATCCTGAATTTCGGCGCCCCCGCGCCGATCGATCTGCAGGTGCGGGGACCCGATCTGCCCGCGGATTTCACCTATGCCGACGAGCTGCTGCGCCGAATCCGACTCGTGCCCGGCATCGTCGATGCGCGTATCCAGGAGTCCCAGGCCAACCCGGGCTTCAACGTCGACGTCGATCGCGCCCGTGCGCAGTACGTCGGCTTGACCGAGCGCGACGTCACGAACAGCCTGCTGGTTACGCTCGCCGGTAGCAGCCAGGTCGCACCTACGTTCTGGTTGGACCGGGCCAATGGCGTGCAGTACCCGATCGTGATGCAGACACCGCAGTACCAGGTCGACTCGCTCGGTGAGCTGCAGAATGTGCCGATCACGGCGACCGCAAGCGCCTCGCCCGTGCCACAGGTCCTCGGAGGTGTGGCGAACATCAGCCGCATGAGCTCGAATGCGGTCGTGTCGCAGTACAACATTCAGCCGATGGTTCAGATCTATGCGACCACCCAGGGGCGCGACCTGGGCGCGGTCGCGGCGGACGTGAACCGGATCGTGAAGGAAACGGCGAAGGACGCGCCGAAAGGAAGCACGGTGGCGCTGCTCGGCCAGGTGCAGACGATGAACAGCGCGTTCGCCGGACTTCTGTTCGGTCTGCTCGGCGCGATCGCGCTGATTTACCTGCTGATCGTCGTCAATTTTCAGTCGTGGAGCGATCCGTTCGTGATCGTCTCCGCGCTGCCGGCAGCCCTGGCGGGAATCGTATGGATGTTGTTCGCCACCGGCACCACGCTGTCGGTCCCGGCCCTGACCGGAGCGATCATGTGCATGGGGGTGGCGACCGCCAACAGCGTGCTCGTGATCAGCTTTGCGCGCGAGCGCCTGGAGGAGCTCGGGGATCCGGTCGCCGCCGCGCTCGAGGCCGGGTTCGTACGTTTCCACCCGGTGCTGATGACCGCGCTTGCGATGATCATCGGCATGGCGCCGATGGCGCTGGGCCTGGGCCAGGGCGGCGAGCAGAACGCGCCGCTCGGCCGCGCGGTCATCGGCGGACTGGCTTTAGCAACCGTCGCGACCCTGGTCTTCGTTCCGGTCGTCTTCAGCATTGCACACCGCAACTACCGGCGCGCTGTCGCGCCGTCTGTTGCCATCGGAGAACCTCATGTCGCCTGAACCTTCAGTTCACGCCGTATCCCGTCGCGGCGTGCGGATCGCTGCGATCGCAGCCGGCGCCATGGCCCTGTTGGTGGTGGGCGGTGGCGTGGCTGCGCGCGCTGCCAACAGCAAGCATCTGCGCCAGTGGACCGACGCGAACGCCCAGCCCGTCGTCGCTGTGACGCAGCCTCAGCGCGGCGACAGCTCCTACGCACTGGAACTGCCTGGCCGTCTCGAGGCCTACTCGCGTGCGCCGATCTACGCCCGCGTCAGCGGTTATCTGAAAGATTGGAAGGTGGATATCGGCAGTCCGGTCCGGGCCGGACAGCTGCTCGGCGAAATCGAGGCGCCGGACCTGGACCAGCAGCTGTCACAGGCCAAGGCCGATCTGATGACCGCGCAGGCGAACGAGGCGCTCGCGAAAACGACGGCCGAGCGCTGGCAACGCCTGCTCAAGACCGATTCGGTTTCCGTTCAGGAAGTCGACGTGAAGGTGGGCGACTTCGCCGCCAAGGAGGCGGTAGTCAAGGCAGCCAGCGCCAACGTCGAGCGCTTGCTGGTGCTGGAGGGATTCAAGAGACTCGTGGCTCCATTCGACGGCATCGTGACGGCACGGGATACGGACGTGGGCGCGCTGATCAACGCCGGCAGCGGCAAGGGCCTGGAGCTGTTTGTCGTTTCCGATATCCACAAGCTTCGCCTGTATGTCAATGTGCCGCAAACCTATGTCGCCCGGGTCACGCCTGGTACGAACGCGCAAATGACCGTCCCTGAACGACCGGGGCGGACGTTTACTGCCACGGTGGAGTCGTCGTCCCGGTCGGTTGACCCCGCCTCGGGCGCCACGCTGGTACAGCTTTCGGTGGATAACCAGGCCGCAGAGCTGCTGCCCGGCGCGTTTGCCAACGTGCATTTCGACCTGCCCTTGGCCTCGGCCGACCTGAGCGTGCCCGCCAGCGCCCTGATTTTCGACCACAGCGGGGTGCGTGTGGCCACGCTCGGCCCGGACAACCGGATCGCCCTCAAGCCGGTCAGCATCGCTCGCGATCTGGGCGACGTCGTCCAGATCTCGTCGGGACTGGCGGCCACCGATCGCATCGTCGACAGCCCGCCGGACGGTATCGGGCAGGGGGATCAGGTCCGGATCGCTTACGCTACAACGAATGGGGGCACGCTTGCGGCTGCCTCGCCCGGGCCTTCCGCACAGGGCGGCCGTCCGTGAATCAGGAAAAGGGGCTGGCAGGGGCTGCTCTTGTTGCAGCCATGATGCTGGGCGGCTGTTCGACGGCGCCGAAGCTCACGATACCGGAGGTTCCGATCGCCGCGGCATACAAGGAAGCGGCGCCCTGGACGCCAGCGCAGCCCGCAGACGGATTGCCCCGCGGCCCGTGGTGGACGATGTTTGGCGACGCCGATCTGAACGAACTGCAAGCGCGCCTGGTGGAGCACAGCCCCGACCTCGCTGCCGCGTTGGCCCGCTACAACCAGGCGAAGGCGTTCAGCGATCAGCTGCGTTCGGGCCTGTTTCCGTCGCTGGTCCTCGGCGCCGACGCGCAGCGCGATCGGCAGTCGGATATGAGGCCGCTGCGTGGACTCAATTCCCCGGCTGACTACAACTCCTTCACGGCCGGGGTGCAGGTCAATTACGAACTCGATCTGTGGGGACGCATTCGAAATGAAGTCGCCGCGGGTCGCGCGCAGGCACAGGCGTACGCGGCGGACCTGGAGTCCGCCCGACTGAGCCTGCAAGCGCAGCTCGCCGATGACTACCTGGCGCTGCGCGGACTGGATCGCCAGGTCGCGACGCTAAACGAGACGGTCAAGGCCTACGAGAGCGCGCTGGAATTGACGCAAACGCGCCACGACGGCGGAATTGCCTCGGGCCTCGATGTGGCACGCGCGCAGACCCAGCTCGGAACCTCCCGCTCGCTGGCAGCACAGACGCTGGCGCTGCGCGCGGTGGCCGAGCACGCGATTGCCGCCTTGATAGGCGAATCCGCGTCCGAGTTCTCGATCCCGCCGCGTCTCGCGCAGATCGAGCTGCCGCAGGTGCCGGTGGGCGTGCCGGCAACCTTGTTGCAGCGGCGACCCGATATCGCCGCTGCGCAGCGGCGCATCGCCGCGAGCAATGCCAGCGTCGGGGTGGCACGGGCCGCGTTCTTTCCTGCGGTCACGCTCAGCGCAACGGCGGGCTATCAATCCACCGCGGCCGGCGAGTGGATCACAGCACCGAACCTGTTCTGGTCGATCGGTCCGTCGCTGCTGCTTACGCTGTTCGACGCCGGCAAGCGCAAGGCCCAGGTCGCCCAGGCCCAGGCGGCACTCGACGAAGCCGGGGCGCAGTACCGCAGCGTGGTGCTGACCGCGTTCCAGCAGGTGGAGGACGGCCTGGCGCTGGTACACGACTATCGCGACGCCGCGATCGAGGAGCACTCGGCCGTGACTGCGGCCGAGCGCTCGCTGGACTTCGCGCTGACCCGCTACCGTGAGGGCGAGGTGAGCTATCTCGAAGTGGTCACATCGCAGACGATCACCTTGCAGACCCAGCTTGACTCGGTCAGTCTCGACACACGGGAGCTGCGGGCCAGCGTGCAGTTGATCCGCGCGCTCGGGGGCGGTTGGACCGCGACGCCGAGCGCGCAGTCGTGAGGGTGGGTCGCGGAGGCGCTGCCGGAGCCGCCGCAATAGTCCCCCGGGCAAGCGCTTAGATCTGGTGCCTGGCCTGATCTGATTTCACCACGCCCCCTGTGTGGTTTGTCAGGTTACGGCGTCGATGACAGGCGTAACAGGACGCGGTTGCGGCGAAATTCGCCGGTGATCGGCCAAGTGCCCAATAGTTAAACTATGGATGCGCGTGGATACCCGATGACGACTCTAGCGACGCTACCTCCGCATGTCCTGGCGATCGACGACGACGCGGACATGCGCCGGCTCATCGCCGACTACCTGCGCGAAAACGAACTGCGCGTGACCACCGTTGCCACCGGGGCGGACATGCAGAAGGTCTTGGCCGAGCAGGCGATCGACGTGATCGTCCTTGATTTGCGACTGGCCGGCGAAGACGGCATGCAGCATGCGAAAAGGCTGCGCGAAACCTCCGACATCCCGATCATCATCGTCAGCGGCCGCAAGGATGAGGCTGACCGCGTGATGGGACTCGAGCTCGGGGCCGACGACTACATCACGAAGCCGTTCAGTCAGCGAGAGTTCCTGGCACGGGTTCGCGCGGTCCTGCGCCGCTACAAGACCTCGAGCGAGGTGCTGCCGGCGCGCGATGAAAAAAGGCGCGCGTATCGCTTCGCCGGGTGGGAGCTGAATCTGCGCACGCGCAAGCTGACAGAACCGGGCGGCAGGCGGGTGGAGCTGAGCAACGGGGAGTTCAACCTGCTGGAGGCGTTCTGCGCCGCGCCGCAGCGCGTGCTTTCGCGTGAGCAGCTGCTGGATCTTTCGCGCCTGCACAACGCGGAAGTCTACGATCGCTCGGTCGACGTCCAGATTCTGAGGCTGCGTCGCAAGATCGAGCCGGATCCTTCCCAGCCCGCCTACATCAAGACCGAACGTGGTTCCGGGTACGTGTTCGACGCGCCGGTTGAAGTCCTTCGCTGAGGTTTGAGCAGTCGGTCGAGCTCGCGCTCCGGGCGTCGGTTCGGAGGGTTTCACGGCACCAGAATGGACCTGCCGTAAGTAAAACGCCGCAGGGGTTCGGCAGGAGGCTCTGGTGGGGGAGCTTTCGGGCTACGCGTTCTCGCCGCTATGGCGGGGCGACGTTACGCCAGGCTGGCCGTTTGAAGCGACGGAGTCGCAGAAATGACGGACACCACGGTCGCCGGACCAGCAGAGCAGGACTTCATCTTTTCAAGTTTGTCGCCGAGCCTGGCGCAAAAGCGACTTGCTATGGCCATTGTGCTGTTCCTGGCCGTCGCGTTTCTCATCATAGCCGGGCCTCTGTCGACCCTCCAGTTGGCGCCGATCAACGCCTTCATCCCGGTTTATGCGACGGCAATGTTTGTGAATGATTCGATTACAGCAATCTTGCTGTTCGCGCACTTCTCAATCCTGCGTTCGCGTGCACTCCTGGTGCTGTCAAGCGGATATCTCTTCACCGCGCTGATAGTCATCCCATGGATGCTGACGTTTCCGGGCGTGTTTGCCCCGAGCGGCCTGCTCGGCGCCGGACTCCAGAGTACAAGTTGGCTCTACATCTTGTGGCACGCCGGTTTCCCCACGTTCGTGATCGCCTACGCTCTGCTGAAGGATGGCGATCCAACCAGGCGGTTGTGGGAAGGCTCCGTGCGTGTGGCCATCTTTTCAAGTATTGCTATTACCGCAGCCTTGGTGTGTGCGGCAGCAATTCTGGCAACGGCGGGCAACGATCTGCTGCCAGGCCTTATGGTCGACACGGTGCATCTTTCGCCCCTATGGTCTCATGCAGCCGGATTCGCATCGCTGTGGATCGTTCTTGCAATCGTTGTGCTCTGGATTCGGCGCCGTACAACGCTTGATCTATGGCTGATGGCGGTGATGTTCGCGTTTGCAATAGAGATAGGTTTGATCTCGTTTCCCGTTCCCGCCCGTTACACCGTCGGCTGGTATGGCGGCCGGATCTGTGGGCTTGTGTCCGGGAGTCTTCTCCTGTTTGTCTTGTTGTATGAGATAACGACGGTCTATTCACGGCTGAATGCCCGTCTCCATTCTGATCTGCAACGCAGCGAAGCTTTCCTGGCCCAGGCGCAGAGCATCAGCTCGACCGGAAGCTTCGGCTGGAATGTTCTGAGCGGAGAAATTTACTGGTCGGAGGAAACCTACAAGATCTTTGAACTCGATCGAGCGGCTAAGCCTACTTTGGGGTTAATGCTGCAGCGGGTTCATCCCGAGGATCTGGCTCTCGTGCAGGAGACTATCGGCTGCGCGTCCAGGGAAGGGCTGAATTTTGATCTTGCGCATCGATTGCTGACGCCGGACGGTAGAGTCAAGCACCTCCACGTTCTGGCGCGCGCGTTGAAGACTCCCTCGGGCAATCTGGAATTCGTGGGTGCGGTAACGGACGTCACCGAGCGCAAGCGGGCGGAGGAAGAGCAGGCGCGGCTTGGACAACGGCTGCGCCAGGCCGAGAAGATGGAAGCGATGGGCACGCTCGCCGGCGGCATCGCGCACGACTTCAACAATATCCTTGGTGCGATCCTCGGCTATGGCGAGCTCGCGCAAAAGGTTGCGGCCGAAGGAAGCGTCGGGCGTCGCTATCTCGACAACGTCATGCAGGCAGGCGCCCGAGCCAAGTCGCTCGTCGAGCGGATTCTCGCGTTCAGCCGCAGCGGAGTGACGAAACGCGGTCCGATCAATGTGCAGGCCGTGATCGAGGAAGCACTCGAATTGCTTGCCGCCTCACTTGCGCCCGGCATACGTCTCGAGAAACGTCTCGAAGCAGGCGACGCGGCGATTGTCGGTGATGCGACCCAGCTGCACCAGGTTGCGATGAATCTCGGCACCAATGCGTCGCAGGCGATGGAGCATGGCGGCGTGCTCGAGGTGACTCTGGATCGCGCGGAGGTAGCACAGAATCGGCGGTTATCGCACGGCAGTGTGGTCCCCGGTGTCTACGTGCGCCTGTGGGTCAACGACACGGGAAGTGGAATTCCGCCGCACGTCCTCGATCGGATGTTCGACCCCTTCTTCACGACCAAGGAGCCCGGCGAGGGAACTGGCCTGGGTCTGTCGCTGGTGCAAAGCATCGTGGCGGACCTGGGCGGTGCGATCGACGTGCGCACGAGCGTCGGCCGCGGCACTAGCTTCACGGTCTGGTTACCGATCGCCGGCGAAATGGCGGTCCTGCCGGCTGAGATCGCACCCCAGTTGCCGCGCGGAAATGGTCAATCCGTCATGATCGTCGACGACGAGAAACCGCTTGTCGGGCTCGCCGAAGAAATCCTGGCCGAGCTCGGTTACGAGCCCATCGGATTCAGTTCCAGCACCGCCGCGCTGGAGGCATTCCGCGCCGCACCGCAGCGCTTTGACATCGTCCTGACCGATGAGATGATGCCCGAGGTCATCGGCACCGAACTCGCCCGTGAAATCGCGCTGCTGCGCCCGGACATGCCGATCGTGCTGATGAGCGGCTACGGTGGAGCGCAACTGCCGTCGCGCGCCTGCGCGGCCGGGATCCGGGAAATCCTCCACAAGCCGCTGCAGCGCAAGGACATTGCGGAATGTCTTGGGCGCATCCTGCCAAGCTTGCCGCTGACCGGCTGAGCGCCTTCCTTGATCGGCCCTACTGCGCCGCGGGCGGGCATGTCTTCGCGCCGACCGTGACCTTGGCCAATCCGGGATCGTCCGTCGTCGGGAATGGCGCCTTTCCATTTCCCGCGGGCCTGACGCAGTCGTAGGACAGCATGTACGCCATCACGGAAGCGTAATCGTCTGGTGCAAGTGAACCGGGGGCCGTGAGCGGCATTTGCGTGGCTACGACGGAACGAATCTGCGAGGCGTTCAAATGCGACTTCGCAAGACTGGGTCCGGTCAGTGCGGGCGCGGAAATGTCCTGCAGCTTATCCCCGTGGCACAACACGCACTGGCTCGAATAGACGCTATGGCCTCGTGCGACCTGCTCCTTGGTGTATGGCGCTGACCCCGTGCCAACAATTTGAGCGCTCGCAGCCGACGGCGCAATAGCGGCCAGCGGCGTCTGTCCGTCCGTACCATTGACAACCGTCTGGGTCGCGCCCAGTTTGTACACGAGCACATGGCTGCCATGCGTTGCTGGCAGGTTCGCAGTTTGCTGATTTCCCGCCTCACCGACCAGGATGGCCAGGTATTGATCGCCATCCGTTACGGTCGTAATCCGGGGCGCACATTCAGACATCGACGCATCAGGACCCGCCCGGTATGGTCATCGGTGCTGACGGCCGCTCTGGGCCAGGGAGTCTGAACCATGGGTTATCGCGCGCAACAACGATCGGCTGCCGGGGTCTTGGTGCTGATCGCGCTGTTCACATGTAAGCCGGTTGAAGCCGTTGACGTCGTGGGTGGAGCCGCAAGTCCGCTCGCCCGGCCCAAGTCGACGCGGCAGATCGGCCTGCCGCCCGCAGTAATCGAGGCGGCAATTCCAGCGGATAACCCACAGACAGCAGAGAAGATCGCGCTCGGGCAGCGTTTGTTTTTCGACGCCCGTCTGTCTGCCGACGGCACGATAGCCTGCAGCACCTGCCACGATCCAGCGCGCGCCTTCACGGACGGCAAGCTGGTCTCGACCGGCATCGCGGGCCGCATCGGGCAGCGCAATGCGCCGACCATTTTGAATGCGCTGTTTAACAAGACGCAGTTCTGGGACGGCCGGGCTGCCACGCTCGAGGAGCAGGCTGCCTTGCCGATCGTCAACGGGGTCGAGATGGGCCAGCCGAGCCTGGATGCCGCCATGGAACGGATCGCTGCCATCCCCGAGTACCAGGAAGGTTTCCGGAAGGCGTTCGGTTCGGCGCCCGACGCGCGCAATCTCGCGCGTGCGATCGCGGCCTACGAGCGATCCCAGGTTGCCTACGATTCTCCGTTCGATCACTACATCGCAGGCGAGCGCGGTGCGATCGATGCGGCGGCTCAGCGCGGCTGGGAATTGTTCAATACGCGAGCGCGATGCAACAAATGCCATGCACTGAGCGAGACTATGCGCGACACCACCAACTTCACCGACAACGATTTTCACAATATCGGGGTGATAGTCGTCCGGCACGATGTGGTGGGCCTCGCGAAGCAGGCACGGCAGCTCCTCGCTTCGGGCGACGCAGCGGCAATCGATCGCGCCGCGGTCCAGACTGATCTGTCGGCACTGGGACGTTTTCTCGTGACGAAGAAAGAGTCCGACATCGCAGCTTTCAAGACGCCGAACCTGCGCAATCTCCTGCTGACAGCGCCGTACTTTCACGACGGTTCGCACGCCACGCTGTGGGATGTCATGGACCACTACAACAAGGGCGCGGGGCTCAACAATCCGTATCTCGACGAAGACATTGTTCCGCTCGCTCTGAGCGAGCGCGACATCGACGATCTGGTCGCTTTTCTGGCGTCCCTGACGAGCCCGGCCTACAAGGAGGCGGCGGCCATCGAGCTTGCGCGCCAGCGCGAGCGGTCACGAACGACTCGCCCTCAGCGCGACACGGTGCGCGCGTTCGGCCCGAAGCCGGCACGGCCCCGACCGACGCTTCGGCAATGAGACGAGGTCCGCCGACGCGTGCGCTCTCGAAAGATCGGACGGCTTCAGCTGCCTTGGCTATCGACCGTCGAGGGTTTCGAGTCGCTTTTGCGGCCGTTTGATGCCTCCGAGGTAGCTGGCGAGCGCGTCCACCTGGTCGGCAGGGATCGGGGCGCCGAACGC
>JACXTT010012798.1_pt1 | contig 11112 bp, 11 predicted proteins | sample 9270951 | NCBI WGS metagenome assembly JACXTT01 (sample SAMN15532306, study PRJNA645909) | rock metagenome | isolation source: weathered quartz diorite | place: Puerto Rico | collected 2017-06-21 | reverse complement strand
TGGACGCGGTGGCGCTCGTAGACGCGGTAGCGCAGATCGGCGAGCGCGACGGTGAGCTGCGCCAGGGTCGAGGGCTTGGGCGCGAGCGGAAGATTCTTGAGGTCGTCGTGGTTGACCGGGCCCGCCGCCGAGTGCCAGCTCGTGGCCTGGCTCGATCCGGTCGTGAGGTGCGCGACGAGCGCTTCGTACAGCGCCGCGCCAAGCTCGATGGCGCCCGTGGCGCTGTTGGCCTCCGTGCGTGCGACGACGTTGATGGTGTCGGCGACGGGATGTGGCTCGCTGCCGGTCACGCCGCCGAACTTGCGGTGCGCCTCGTACTGCCTCCGCAGCTCGGTCGCTGCGGTTTCGAGGTTCGGGCCGATCGAGCCGATCGCCTGGCCGACGAGCGCCGCCAACGCCGAGACGACCGCCGGATCCTCAGCAGCGACCCGCGACTTCTCGTTCGCCGGGTCCAGCAGTGCGGCGGTCGCAACGGTCGCGTTGTTGACCTGGAGCCCCAGCGTGGCACCGTCTCCGGCGGCGGTCGTGATGGGCAGATCGACAAGCCCGCCGACGTGGATCGTCCCGGTCTCGCTGCCGACCAGATCGAAGCGCTCGTCGCCAGCGGCATCGCCGAGGAACGCGGGCAAGCTGGGACGATGCCGGACGAAGAACGCAGTGAACGCGTAGGGCCCGGGCACGTCGGGCGTGAAGTCCGCGCGTTGCATGGCGAGCCGCGCGATGTCCACGGCGCTTCGCGGCGGATCCTTCAGCGATTCTGCGAGCTTCAGCCCGGCGGGATCATCGGTTGCCGAGTTGATGCGCAGCCCCTTCGCGAGACGCTGGAAGCCACGCTCGAGCGCCGATGAGACGGGCGCGCTCGTCAACGCCCACACGACGATGCCGTCGCCCGCGGTGGTCGACGCAAGCGTCACCGTCTCGCCGGCGACGGGGAAGGCGGGCGTCGAGGAGATGGTCACGCGTCAGCGCCGGGCGTTCCGTTGGTCATGCCGAGCCGCCAGTTGGTGCCGTCGTCGTAGATGAACGCGAAGGCCCACGTGCTCCCCGGCAGGGTCGCGATCGCACCCGCCGAGCCGGGCCGATGGAGGATGATCGAATTGGCGCCAGCCGGGCCGCGGATGATCAGAATCCAGCGGCCGCGGTTGCCCGATGCGGTGAGGTGATGGTCCCGCTGCGCGGCGGGCGTGGCGCACTGGCGGATCTGGCCAACCGCCGGATCGATGTCGCTGTTGTCGTCCGGGATGGGCGTGTCGTTGACCGCCAGGTCGAGGAACGAGCCGACGAAGAACCGGACGAGCGCGCCGCCAGCCGCGCCGATCGTCGCGCCGGATGCCATCGAGAGGAAGCCGACCATGTCGGAGTCGCCGATGCCGCCGCCCGCAGCGCTCGTGATCTTTATGGGCGCGGTCGGCGTGTAAAGGCCGCCTCCTGTGCCGTCGATCGCGCGCGACACGAACGTGTCGAGCAGGGCGAGCTTCGCGCCCTTGATGACGTCGACGAGATCGGTGAGGCCGTTCGGCCACTGCTTGTAGAACATGCGCCTCTACAGGATGGTCATGCCGACGATGCCCTTGCCGACGATGAACGTAGTGCCGGGCCCCGAGCCGACGCCGATGGTGTAGGCGAGCCAGCTGGGCCGCATGTGGTCGAGCGTGTCGGCGAGCGCGGCGGACTTGCGGCGGTACTCGTCGTCGGAGAGGCCGTCGAGGTTCATGTGCACGGCGACGATGCAGCGGTTGCTCGACCACTCGTAGCCGGGCGGGCCTGGGTTGATGCCCGGCCAGTAGACGATTTCGTCGGCCGGCGCCGCCGTGGTGAGCGCTACGAAGTTCGGCCCAAGCTGCGCACGCGCCACCGCCTCGAGCTCGGCCAGGGCGCTACCGACGATGCCGCGGAGCTTGGCCGCGAGCTTGCGCCGCCGCTCGACCAGCGACTCACCGGGGGTCACGCGGAGAGATGCCGCTTGCTCGAAGTCCGCCAGCAGGTCGCTCATGCGCAGCGGATGCGCTTGGTTCCCGATGCGGCGGGTGATCGCCCAGATCATCGTCGCCGCGAGAGCCTCGGCGCGCGTCTCGGCCCAGATCTCCGTGCCGGGCGAGACGTCGCACCCCGGCGCGAGCGCGTCGAGCAGCGCCTGGTGCTCGATGTCGAGGGTGCGGTCGGGCCCGCCGAGTTTCCACGGAAACTTCGCCGCGAACCTCATCCGACCCACAGCTCGACGTTGAGGGGCGCGCCGCTGTGATCGCCGACGTCCGCATCGGCGCCGTTGGCCTGCACCATCACGTCGATCTGGTGCGCCGAGATGCCGAGCAGCCGCACCGCGACCTTGTCGAGCGGGTCGGTCGTCCAGCCCTGCACGAGCGCGCTGAAGAACGACAGCGTCTCCACCGAGATCGTGTCGGGCTCGGTCAGCGACGGGAACGAAGCCGCATAGATAATAGAGTATCGCCCGGTGGCGGTCTTGTTGACCGCAGGCAGCTGCCCGGCGCCGTCGCCCCATTGGCTCTTGTGCGCCGGCGCGACCGTCGTCGGCGCGGCCGTGGCCGTTGTCGCAAAGCGCACCTTGGCCTTGTCGGCGGTGTGCGTCGTCTGCGCCAGGCACTCGAGCGCGAGGTTCGCATGGTCGCTCCCCATGTCGGTCTCGGGGTTCTCGACCACCGCGGCGTCCTTGTACGGGCCGCCCATGTCCTCGATCTTCTTCGGCGTCACGTCTGCCTCCTGAACGCGAGGTGCTTGAGCGCGAGCTTCCTCGGCGCCGCCGACACGACGATCGGCACGCTCGGCGAGGTCTTTGTGTTCGCGGTGCCGGTTGCGTAGCGTGCCGCGTAGCTCACGTCGCTCACCTCGGCGTTGTCGTTCTCGATGCTGTCGAGCTGGCGCGACGTGAGGTTGTAGGGCCGCTCGATCTCGGGCCCCGGCTTGCGACGCGCGTACGCGAGCAAGTCGGGGTCATCGGTCTTCTCGCCCGGGCCGAGCTCGGTGACCGAGGTGAAGAAGGAGTCCGCATAAGCCTGGAGCCGGTCGGCCCCAGGCGAGACGTACATGCCGTCCTCGATGAAGCTCACCGCCGACTGCGCCGCCGCGTCGAGCCGCAAGACATACGCACCCGACGCGCCCGTCACGCCGAGGATCGTGAAGAAGCGAAAGCGCGGCGCCGCGTTGCCGTCGGCGTCCTTCGCAGCGTAGTCCCAGATGGCGACGCGCTGGTTCCAGCGCGGGGCGTCGGCGCTCGTCGAGTTGACGGTGATGGTGCCGGGCAGAGTCGCGAAATTGTGCGCGGTGATCTTGGCGCGCACCGTGGCCTCGGCGGTCGATGGCCAAGGCGCGGCGTCGACCCAGCCCCCGCCCGCGCCGCCAGCGAGCTTCGGCAAGGGCACGCCGAGGTTGATGACGACGTCGACGAGCTCCAAGTCCTCGCTCGTGACGTTGAGCGACACGTGCCCCGGGTGCTCGGCGATGATCGCGCTCGCGGCGCGGCTCTGCACGGTCGGGTTGAGCACCGGCGCGGCGTCGTCGCCGACGATGGCGACGTCGTAGCTGCCGGGGCCGCGCATGGTGGGGTACACGGCGACGAAGCGAATCGCGGCGCTCGCGCTCGCGGCCCACTCGGCGACCTGCGACCAGTTGCCCCCGACGCTCGGAAAGCCGAGCTTGCGCAAGAGCCGCTGCCGCACGACCTCGACGTCATCGGCCTCTTGCCCGCCATCGAGCCCACCAGCGGCGACGATCGCCTTCTGGTCGAGAAAACCGATGGCGGCGCTGTTCCAGGTGACGATCGCGCCCGCCGCGAGGTCGGTGCGCTTGCCCGCAGTTGTGGCGAGCATGGGCGCGAGGCCGCCGGTCGCGACAGTCGTGTCGGCCGTGACGGCATACTGTATTCCTCTGGCGCTCGTGCAGGCGTAGCCGGCGGTGACGAGCAGGCTCGCCGCGGGCGGCAGCACCTTGCACGCCACGAAGCCGCTCGCGGCGCTCGCGGGCCGCGGCGTCACGCCGAAGACGCCCGCGAGGTCGAACAAGTCCTGCCCCTGCGCGCGCAGCGGGTCTACGGCCTGCAGGCCGAGCTTGCCATTCGCGATGGCGACCGACACGCGCTTGGCGAACGCGCCCGCGCGGTGCCACAGCTCCGAGTTGACGGCGACGTTCGCGCGCACGCCGATCTTGGCGAAACCGTAGAAGATGTCGCTCAGGATCTGCGAGCGGATCTGCTCGTCGGTGGGGTACCTGAGCAAGCTGGATGCCGGCATTACAGGGTGACGCTCTCGTCCTGGGCCGTCGCGAGGTTGTGGTAGGCGGCCGTCTCGCTCACCGCGCCGGGCCCGGCCTCCTCGACCGTGACCTCGACATCGCGGATGGCGCCCTCCTCGACCATCGCATCGAGCGCCGCGACGATGCGCGCGCGCCGCGCCTCGAGCTCGCGGTCATCGATGACGCCGACCTCCGGCTGCGCGGCGAATGCGACCGCCAAGATCACGCGCTGCGCTGTCGGGTCCATCCCGACCGCGTTCCCGTCCGCGTCGAACACGTAGCGCCCGGTCGCGAAGTCGATCTTCCGTGCGCCCACGACCTTGGTCGTCGCCGGCGCCGGCAGCGTCGCGAGCGCGTCGTAGGGACCGTCGATGTAGGGCATCAATCGAGTGGGCAGGTGAAGGTCGGCTTGTCGGGCGGAAACGGCGGCAGCGGAAATCCCGGCGCCGCGGGCGCGAAGTTGAACGTCGGCATCTCGAGCGCGATGCCGGGCAGGCTCGGCGTGGTCGGCAGCTCCGGCGGAAACGCGGGTAGCGGGAAGCCGGGCGCCGCCGGGCCGAAGTCGAATGCAGGCCAGTCGATCGCGACGCCAGGAAGGCTCGGCTTGCTTGGCAACTCCGGCGGAATCGCAGGGAGCGGAAACCCCGGCGGGCATGGTAGCCCCAGCGCGTCGAGCGGTGGGATGTCGCAGGCGCTCACGCGGCCGCGAACACCTTGGTGCTGACCGCGCCCGGCTGCGGCCCAACGGCGACGGCGCTCGCCGGCGACGGCGGTGGAGGCGTGCCGCCGCCCTGATCGCCTAGCTGCACGGCGCCGGTTGTCGCCTGGAACGAGCCGCCGGTCACCTGCACGCCGGCCTTGCTGATGGTGATGGCGCCGCCGCCGTTGACGGCGAGGACGATCTTGTCGTCCTTCACGAGCACGAACGCGTTGCCGTTCTGGATCTTGGCCTCGCCGTGCTCACCGTCGGCGATGATGAGCATGCTCTTGCCGGTCTTCTGGTTCTTGGTGAACAGCGTGCAGCTCGCGCCGGCCCTCTTCACGAGCACACGCGCGTCGCCCTTGCTGACGATGGCGCGGTCGCCTTCCTTCAGCTCACCGACCTGAGCCGCGAGCCGGTTGTCGCGCGTCCCGACGATCTTTTGTTCGTCGCCGTCCTGCGCGTAGAAAGCCTGGCACGCGCTGCCGTCGGCGTCGGGCTCGTCCGGCACGCCGATGAACCCGTGCGCGCAGTACATCGCCACGTCGGCGCTCTTGCCGTGCCCGGTCGTCGCCTCCCCGAGCTTGCACCGCACCTCGCCGTTGGAGGTGTCGCTCGCCAGGATGTCGGCGGAGAGGAGGAGTGCGTCAGCGTCTCGTGGCATTGGCGGTCTGTCGGCGTCGTGGCGAGATTGGTGAACGGTCAGTCCGAAGGCGCGCAGCCGGAGGCGGCCGGAGGCGCCGCAGCGAGCGCCGGAGGCGAGCATGACAGGCGCCGGAGGGGAACAGCGCCGGAGGCGAGCGCCGGAGGCACGGAGGCGAGACACGGAGGCGAGCCTGACACGGAGGCGAGCCTGACACGGAGGCGAGCCAGACACGGAGGCGAGCAGACACGGAGGCGAGCCTTGACATGCGGCTACCCGCCGATACTCTCGGATGTTGGCGGAGGAGGTGGGTCATGGTGAGACTGGGATCGGCTGCCGTGGCGGTGTTTCTTGCGAGCTGCGCAGTCTCCGATCCGCCGCAGCCCAACACCAACATCTTCGCGCCGAGGCAGCAGCCACAAGCGAAAGGGGAGCAGGCAGAACCTGATGCGATCGTCGCCTATGTTGGCGGCCAGCAGGTGCTCAGCGCTGCCTATCGGTACACGGGCTGCTTCCCCACCGACAACAGCGGCACCTGCACCAACTCCGACATCGACTATTCCCTCAACCAGTCGGCAGTTCGCGTCCACCTCGGAGCTTCGCTCGTCGGGACGTCGTACAGCACTACCCGCGGCGCAACGTGGACGACGAACGGGAAGCTCCGCCCCAACCCGAACCCCGACCCTGGCCACGGCGTGCCAACCGCACTGCTCTGGGGCGACACCTCGCTTGCAGCGGGCAGCAGCGACCCGTCGCACGTGGCCTTGGCGTTTCTCGCCGGCAGCCTTGAAAGGTTCGACAGGGTCAAGGACCCGGACGGGACGCTGCATCAATGGCCAGCGGCGACGAGTCCCGACGCGGTCGACGCCGTCTGCCTTGCCGAGTCGTTCGACGGCGGCAAGACGTACGCCGCACCTGAATGCATCGTTCCAAACTCTACGAGCAACGAGGGAACCGATCAGCCGAACGTCATCATGGGCGCAGGCGATCGGATCTACGTCACCGTCGAGGACGTCGGACTGCCTGAGGTTCTGCGCCTCTACGAGGTCGTCGGCAACCCGCAGCAAGGCCATACCTGGGTCGAATACTCTATCGACCCGCAGATGGCCGATGCGATGCGGAGCCCACGATTGCGGCGCGACCAGGCCGGCGACGTCTGGCTGGCGGCTACCACCAACACGGCGCCGTACACGGTTCGTCTATGCCATGTACTGCCTGGCAGCGAGAGTTCACCAGGAAGCTGCGCATTCGTCGGCACAGTCACCAATGACGTGGACGTCTGGGCCCCGCTGCAGGGCTCGAGCGTCAACGCGGCGAATGGTGGGCAGGTCGTACGCAACGGGATCGGCGCGGACTTCGGCGTTGTTCGCCAATCGAAGTGTGACCAGGCCCTTCCGACTCACAACTGCCTGTTCCGATGGCGCTTCTGGTTCGCGTACCAACGCGCAGACGCTGGCCAGCTCCATGTGCACACCTCGGCGTGTCAACGCGACCTTTGGAGCGGCCAGGGGCAAGGAAGCACGTTTTCCTGCGCTCAGGTAGCCGGATGGCAAACGAACGGGTTGCCTGGTCAGCATTTTCAACCCCGTCTCGAGGCGGTGGATCGTAGCGTCGCGCAGGACGGCAGCGGATCGGACGCCCGGTATGCTTTCTATCGCGTCGATGGCCCCTTTGATGCGCCGGATTTCGCCTACGTCTGGCGGACGAACCTCGGTGGTTTTCCCGACCTCGGAAGCCAGGCGCTACCCGTTCCACAGCTCCCCGCTTCGCCGGCCCCGTCCTCATCGCAGGAGCAGCTACCGGACTTCGATCGAGGCTCGAAAGTCTGCCCGGCGCACTACATTTACCAGAGCAGACTTTACTGGGGCGACTACTTCGCGTTCCGGTTTGTTCCCGCACGGAACGCCAACGAGGCGCCGCTCCACATCGCGGTGTACTCCGCCGACTACTCGGGCTTTGGCGACCCGGGGCAGACGGGATGTGTTTCGCCCCAGCCCAACTTCTTCCAAGGCGATGTGCTGCATCTCATCGCTTGGCCATGGTTCGACTGAGTCATCCTCTTTGCGCGCTCGGCGCGATCGCGCTGGCCGCTTGCCCCAGCGCCTGTCGCCGCGATGTCGCCATCGGGACCACTTCAACAGCCGCGCCGGCGTCGGCCAATAGCGCTTCGGGCACCGGCGGTGGAGAGCACGGCTCCGGGGGGGCGGGGGGAGCGCATGGCGCGGGCGGGAATTCGGGCTGTACCGTGGAGGAGTACGACCCTCCCTGGAAATGCACGAAGACGTGCACGGGCATGGAGCCCTATCTGTCGAAGCCCACTGACAAATACGGAACGTACTGGAACCACGGCAATTATTTGGTCACCTGTTGCAGTGGCACCATTTGCAACGGCCGATGCGACATGGGGACGTGCGCCTGCGGCAGCATCGCGGTCGGTTGTTCTCCGCTCTACTGCTGCTTCGATCAGAGCGCGACCTACGTCGCGTGCGGAGGTCGAGCCGAATGCACCCTACCCGTCCCATAGTATTTGCCGCCCTCGGTCTGCTGGCGGGCCAGTCGTGTGGCGGTCGGAGCGGGCTAAGAACCGCGCCCGCCGCAACGACGGCGGCGGATCCGACACACGCGCCGTCCACGACTGTGGCCGTCGCAACCACGGGTGCTGGTGTCACCGGGCCGGGGGGCACGACCGCGAGCGTTGTCGCCTCTGGTACCGGCGGCATGACCGGTGAGCCCTGCGTGATGCCCACCACTGAGAACCAAGTCGAGTCCTGCTGCAACGGCGTTCGCTGCCGCGGGGAGTGCCACTCCGGGAAGTGTTCGTGCGGAGAAGACATCGTAGGCGGCTGTCCGCAGCAGACCGTTTGCTGCAAGGGGTTTGGTCTAGGAGTTCCCGGCTGCCTGTCGCCGCAGGACTGCCATTGAATTGCGGCCTCTCGTGCACCGCTACCCGGCGAACATTCCCTTCAGTAAGTCCACCCACTGGATCGCCCCGTCGGGCCGGCGCCGGCAGTACAGGTGGCAGAATCGGAAGACCTCGATCTGCTGCTCGACCGTCAGCGTGAGCCCGAGACCGAGCTCGGCGTTGGCGAGCGCGGTCGTCGCGATCAGCACCGTGCCCGAGTAGGTGTTCGCGCCGAGGAAGTGCGCCGTCGCGCACGAAAGCCACTGCTTGGCCGGGTCGTCGGTGCGCTGCGAGAGGTACCAGTCGTACTCGTCGACGCCGGCGACCGCGTCGGGCGCCTGGCCGTTCACGCTGACGAGGAAGTTTTGTCCGACCGCGCTGCCCGGGATTCCGCTGAACCCGCCCGCGAAGCCGTTCGCGCGCACAAGGTTTGTCCGGCCTGCCTGTCCCGCGAAGAGCCCGGGCCACTCCTCGTAGCCGTCGCGCGCGATCTGCACGAAGTGCAGCCCGCACGGCACGGCGACCTCGAATGTCAGCGCCGATTCGGTGATGTAGATGGCGTGCGTCACCGGGTCGACGCTCGCGACCTCGAACAGCGCGCCGTCATTGTTGCTGGAGCCGACAACGTTGAACGAGAGCCCAGGCTTGAGCCAACTCGGTTGAGGCAAAGTCCCAGCAAGATGGTCGCCCGAGAAAAACGTGAAGGTGTCGGTGAAGACGTGCCGCGCGGCGCAGAGCGCGCGCCAGTCCGTGTAGCGCTGGACGACGCCCATCTACGACGCCTCACCGAACAGCAGCGAGCCGAGCGGGATCCACGTGAGCGTCGTCGTCTGCCCGGCGCGCCGGCTCACCTGCATCTGCCGCTCGAGCAGCCACATGTCCTCGTCGATGCCCGCCTGGTCGATGCGCACGGTGGTCACCGTGTCGAGCGTCCACACCGCGCCCGCGCTCTTGCTGACGATGCCATCGACGGTGCCGCGGACCTGGAAGGCGTTCGCCGCGCGGATGCCGTGCAGCAGCTGCGCGAACTCCTTGCATACGCGGTGGTCGCGCGATTTCTTGTCGACCTTGTACTTCGGCTTCCACGGGCCGCGGTAGATGTGCCGCCCGCGCGTGAGCATGCGCCCATTGGCGAGCGCGAAGGGCGCGCCCGCGGGCCGTGTGATGTCGGCGACGAACACCCCCGCGACCGGCTGCGCCGCGCTCGTCGCGCCGCGGCGGTCGGGCGACTTGCCGGCTACGATGATCTCCGAAAACTGCCCGTCGTTGGTGTCGCGGATGTGGATGCCCTGGCGCAAGAGGCGGTCGCCCTCGAGCGAGGTGTCCGCGCTCGCGACGACCTCGTACTCGGCCTGCTGCTCGTAGTCGGGCGCCGAGATGATGAGGTCGCCGGCGGCGTCGGTGCGCAGCGCCAGCCCCTGCCGTGTGCACAGCCGCGCGCAGAAGCCGTAGGCCGTCTCGTTCTGCTGCGCCTGCACGTCCTTCAACGTCAGCTCGTCGAGGATGACCGCCGGCACGCGCCCGCGCAGCGATTTGCCGCTGATGGCGGTGACGTCGGCGGCCGAGTCGGTGTGGATGCGGCTGAAGCCGAAGTCGCGCATCACCGCCATGACCACGTCCTTCATGGGCGTGGCTTCGGTGAAGCTCTTGGCGAGGTACGGATCGACGCTCGCCTCGTAGGCGGTGGCGAGCAGGCTCTTGCACTCGATGCCGAGCGTGTAGCCGGTGTCGCAGATCTCCTGCGTCTGCGTGGTGACGAGGCACGTGCACTGCGGCCGGCCGTCGATGCGGATCTGCACGCGCTCGCCCTTGCGGAGCTTGTCGCGCAGGGCCGCGCGCGTGGCGACCGGCGGCGCGAGCGTGAACTGATAGCTGCCGAGCGGATCGGTGAACGTCTCGTGGAGCGCGAACGTCTCCCAGCTGTCGATGACGCTGCCGTCCGCGAGACGGAGCTCGACGACGCCGCGGCCTTCCATCACACGTAGAACTTGAGCGTGGCGCCCTTCGGCACCTCGGGGCCGCCGAGCGCCCACGGGTTGAGGTCGACGGCGTCGGCGACGGAGTTGTTGTGCCGGCGCGCGAAGGCTTCGAGCGTGGTCGGGTTGGCGAGCGTTTCGCTGCCGACCTTCCGGGCGGCGCTCACGCCAACGGCGTCGGCGAGCGCGTCGAGGCTCACCCACAGGGACACGAGCGCGTCGCGCGCCTGGATGGCGAGGTGGTCGGGGCGGTTCTGATCGATGAACGCGACCATGAAGTCGACGACCCCCTGCACCTGCGCGATGACCGCGAGCGCCTCGTTCTTGAGCAGGAAGATGAGGCCGTCGATTTGCTTCACCATGTCGAGCAGCGACGGGCCGGGCATGTCGTCGGGGTACGGGATGCCTGCGGCGGCGGCGGCGTTGTCGGCGGCGCCGGCGAACCCGCCGGCGGCCTTGGCCTTCACGACGAACTCGGGCCGCTTCTCGGCCGGGTCTTTGATGGCCGTGGAGAACGTGGCGTTGACGACGATGCCGCTGATGACCTTCCCGGCGAGCTTCACGTCGCCGCCGCCCCAGGCGGCCTTCACGGGGCCCATGAGGGGGTTGGACAGCCTCGCGGGGCCCCCGTTACCCAACCCCTTCC
>JACXTT010012797.1_pt1 | contig 11113 bp, 5 predicted proteins | sample 9270951 | NCBI WGS metagenome assembly JACXTT01 (sample SAMN15532306, study PRJNA645909) | rock metagenome | isolation source: weathered quartz diorite | place: Puerto Rico | collected 2017-06-21 | reverse complement strand
GTCGCCGAACTTGCTGTCGAACACCTGGCCGACCACCGAGGCGCGATAGGGCAGCGGCCCGTAGCTGATGCCCAGGTGGTTGGCGACCGCGCGCTGCACGCCGTCCGATGGCGATGAGACCAGGCCGCCTTCTTTTTTCACATAGAGCGCGCTGGCGCCGCCGCCGTCGAGCTCCAGCGCCTCGGAGGCTCCGAGCGAGATCAGGAAGGTGGCCAGCTCCTCCGAGGTCATGCCTTTGGACGAGGCTTGATCACCGTCGACCACGGCGAGAAACAAGGTGTGCTTTTGCCCATCGATGCCGACCGCGGTGCGCGGAGCGCTGCGGTAGGGCTGGGTCGGATCCATGGCGTTGAACGGCTGCTGGGTCTGGCCGCTCTGCACCAGCAGGGTGCGGCCCGAGAGCGCGCCCTCCACCGCTAGTGACGCGGGCGGCTGCTCGATCGCGGCCGGCGCCGACAGCAAGACCTGGTTGACGTCGCTGGGACGGCCGAAGGCGAACCAGCCGTCCTGCGCATTGTCCTTCGACGCGTCGCTCCATGCCTTGGCGCCGCCGATGGCCAGACCGCTGGGCACGAAGCCGAGCGGAGCGAACAGCCCGCCGTTGATCGCCACGTCCGACGGCACGCAGCCGGTGGTGCCCTTCTTACAGGCGGCGAAATCGCTGACCGTCTGGCCGCGCTCGGCGGCCTGCGTGGCGTACAGGTGCAGCTCCTGCGAGGAGACATCGAGCGTGATCACGTGCAGGCGCAGCGGCACCGCCGCGTCGGTGTAGACCGCGTGTGTAATGCCCGGATGCGGCGTGGTTACCGTCGCCTGCAGAGCCCCCTCAGCAGTTCGGGCGATCAGAGCCACCGCCGGGAAAAGCAAAAAAACCCAGCGCGACATCTGCACCGATTCTACCACACTACCAAGCGTCGATGACCACTTTGCCGCCGGGCGCGATCAGCACCTCGCGCTCGCGTTTCTCGCCGGTCTCGGTGTTGGCCAGCGCCAGCTTCTGGGTGCCCACAGGCAGTTGCAGCACGGTGACCGCGGTATCGCTGCCGTCGGGGTGCGCCACCACTCCGGGCGCTTTGACCTCGACGGTGCCGAAGTCGACCCGCGCCTCCACCGTCTTGCCCTTCTCGACGGTGACCGTGGTGCTGTAGGCCAGATACGGCTTCTGCGAGCGCAGCGACAACGTGTGCGTGCCCTCGGCCAGCGCCAGCGGAGCCAGCGGCGCAGTGCCCACCGGTTTGTCGTCGATGAACACGCGCGCCGGGGTGTTGGTCTTGACCTGCAGCACGCCGCCTTCGAGCATGCGCACGTCGAGGGTCTTGTGCTCGCCACCGGCGAGCCAGATCTCGCGGCGCTGATCGATGAAGCCGGGCGCGGTGACCTTGACCTTGTGGGTGGTGCCCGGCTTGACGAAGGTGTCATAGGAGGGCGCCGGCGGCATCAGCGCCATACCGTCGAGCGCGACGGTGGCGGTGCCCGGCTCGACCTTGATGGTGAGCGCGGCCACGTCGCGCGAGATCGGCAGCGCGGCGCGATAGATGGCGCGCTCGCCCGGGTGCGGCCCGCTCACGGTCAGCTTCTGCTCGTAGAAGCCGTCCTTGCGCAGCACCACGCTGGCGGTCTTGCCGGTGGCGATTTCGACCGTGGCCGGCGAGCGCTTGCCGGTGTCGGTGCCGTCGAGGATGACCATCGCACCAGCGGGATCGCTCTCGACGGTGATCGATCCCTGCAGCGCGCTCAGGTGCAGGCGCACCGCCTGCTCGCCCTCGGTGGTTGTGACCAGCTGGTCGTCGTCCTTGTAGCCGGCCAGCGCCGAACGCAGCGCATAGGATCGGCCCGCCTCCAATCCCTCGACGGTGAGCGGGGTGGCGCCGCGGGCTCGGCCATCGACGAACACGCTGGCGCCCGGCGGCTCTGACTCGATGCGCAGCGCCGAGCGCGGCGGCTTGCGCAAATAGGGCAGCGCCACCAAAGTCACCGACGCTAGCAGCAGCAACACCGCCAGGGTCATCATCGCCGGCAGCAGCGCCGAGCGCTCGACCGGCGGCGGCGCCATGTCTTCGCGGCGCCGGCCGCGGATGGTCGGCACGGTGCGCGCGGCCGCCACCGGCGGACGCTTCTGCGTCAGCAGCGACTCCTCGAAGATGCCGAACGAGCGCAGCTGCGATCTCTGCGACGATAAGTCGAAGCAGCACACCACCTCGGTGGCCGCGTTCTCGAAGATGTGGAAGTACACCTCGGTGGCCGAGTTGGCGATCAGGTACAGGCCCAGGCCCGCGCCGCCGGCCTTGCGATCGATCTGCTCGGGACCGCTGGCATGCAGGCACTTATCCAGGTACGACAGCACGGTCGACTTGCGCAGCGAGCCGAAGGCATCACGCACGCTGACCGCGAAGTGCTCGCCGTCGCAGGCGTACTGCACCACCGCCTTCTCGGCGACCTTGAGTCCGACGCGCTCCTTGACCGGTACCTCGGCGAACAGCGGCTTGCCGTCCTCACCGACGGGCGCGTCATAGAGCGCGTTCATCAGCATCTCGTCGATGCACTGATCGATCTGCTCGCGGTACTTGCGCCGAACGCCCATCGCCGAGGCAAAGTCGCCAATGGTGCCGATGGCCAGCGACTTCTCCTGATAATCGCCGACCAGCATCGAGTAGGTGCGCACGCCCCACGGCATCACCTTGTCGATGCCGAACAGATCGCCGTAGAGCAGCTTGGACACCGTCGACGAGACGGTCACCGCGCTCATCTCCTCGGCCACCAGCACGGTGGAGATGCGTGCGTCGGCGAGCAACGAGACCATGCCCTCGAGCTGGGGCGCGGGCAGGATCGGCACCAGCCGGGAGCCGTCGGGCAGACGCGCCAACAGCGACGTGAGCGCGCCGTCCTGGAGCTGCCAGCCCAGCGCATAGAGCACCAGGTCGGCTTCGATGCGGCCGGGCAGCTCGTCCGCGGTCGCGAACGCCTGCACCGCTCCGCCAGCGGCCATCGCACCCGCGATCAGCCGTTTCTGGAACGGCTTGTCAGCGGCGATCACGATCACCCGCTTGGACAACATTGGTCTGTCAATTTTACAGTTCGCCGGGGCCGATGGGAAAGAAACCGTCAAAATAAAACTGCCAGAGCCGCCCAAAACTGACGGCGCCGAACAGGTTTACGGCGATACCCACGACAATGAGCGCTTTCCAGCCGCGGCTGATGGGCCGGTTGCCGATGGCCAGCAGCATCATCAGGGCGAACAGGTAGTCGATGCTGAAGCGGTAGCCGAACTGCACCCAGCCGTCGTTCTGGTACATGAAGCTCATGAGCGCGATCGGCGCGACGGTGATCCACAGCCAGCGCGACAAGCTGGTGCGGTCGCGCGGCCACAAGAGGTAGGCCAGGGCGGGTGTGGTGATCAGCATCGACAAGCCGTGCCACGGAATCTGGAAGTAGGGCGCCTTGCCCAGGAACTTGGGCGTCAGCGTGAACGCCACCGCCAGGTTGCGCGCCAGGAACGCGAAGTTGAACAGGCCGTAGCGCTGGATGCGATCGGTCCAGCGCACGTTGAGATACGAGTGGCCGAACTCGGTGAGCGAGTGAAAGCGCGCCCAGTTGAAGGCGGCACCCGCGGCCACCAGGATCGCCACCGGCACACCCACCTTGATCATCGTGGCCAGCATCGGCTTTCTCGCGCGCCACATCTCGTAGAGGAAGAAGATGCCGAAGAAGCCCATCTGCGGACGCGTGAGCGCCAGCGCACCGAGACACAGCCCAGCCAACATCGGTCGTCTGGCTTCGAACGAGCACAGCACGAACAGGCCGGCCAGCGCGGTCGAGACCACGTGCGCGGTGTACCAGACCTGGCCGAGCACCGACGAGTAGTAGTAGACCGTGCCGACTCCGAACATGGCGGTGAGCCACAGATCGTCGCTCTCGCTGCGCTCGGAGTCATGGCGCGCGCGCAGCCGCCTGAGCACCAGGAACAGCAGCATCGGCCCGAGCGCGGCCAACACCACCGTGAAGATCACATCGTTGAAGGCCAGGCCGAAGATGGCCACGAACGGCAGGAACAACAGCGCCGGGAACGGCGGGAACGAGACGTAGAACTTCTTCCAGCGGTTGGCGATGTCGTCGGTGCCGATCGATTCGAGCTTGCCCTCCAGAGTCTTGAAGCGGTTGGGCACCGCGCGGATGTAGGCGCCGGCGACCGTGCGCCCGTCCTTGAGGTGCAGGTACTCGACCTCGGCCCAGTCGTTTTGATTGGGCGGCTGGCGGCCGAGATCGAGCCGGCGCTCGAGCCACATCTTGGCCAGATAGGAGAAGTGTGTGTCCGACGAGGGGCCGCGCAGCCGGCCGCCAGAGGCCGCTGCATAGCAGGCGAGCGCGGCGAGGTAGATCGCGAGAGCCAGCTTGGTGTCGCGCGCGAGTTTCATTTTTTATGGGGTCGCTCGTAAGCGGTCACGATTGGCACACCTTCGTAGTCGAGGACCTGCGCCGGTTGCGCGGTGCCATAGAAGTCCCAGATCCAATATTCGTACTTGTTGAAGTGCTTTTCGTGAATCACCAAAGCGAGGTCGCTTGCTTTGACCCCTGGTTCCTCGAGGCCGGTGTCGCGGATGTCCATGCGCAGCAGGCCCAGTCTCTTCCACATGCCCTGCTGCGCGCCGTTGGTGTCGTGCCAGTACGCTGGCGCGCTCGCGGCCGCGCGGCGGTTGATCCATGGCAGCAGGCCGCGCGTGGCATAGCCCCAGAATTGACGGTTCATGCCCAGGTCGGCGCCGCCCTGCGGACCTCCGGCCAGCAGGTTGTAGTGGGTGAGCGCGTAGGGATGCGCGCGCACGGTCTCGGCCGCCGCGGGCAGACACACCAGCACCGCCAGCAGCGGAGCGACCAATTTGCGCGCAGGCAGCGACGAGACCAGCTGGTGCCAGCCGTAACCCGCCAGCAGCGCCAGGAACGGCAGAGCGGCGTGCCAGTGCTTGGTGGCGCCGAAGATCGGCGCGCCGGTCACCGTCAGGATCAGGAGCGGGAACAGCGCGTTGATGCCGCACAAGAAGCCCGGCGCGGGCGAGATGCCGACGGTGGGGAAGCGGCGCGACGGTTGCAGCGGAGTGGGTGTGCCGGTGCTGACCGGCATCTCGACCGTGTTGTCGTGCGCGGCGTCGGGTTTGCGAAAATGGGTGCGCACCAGCGCGACCGCGCCGCCGAGCGCGAGCACCAGTGTGGTCACCGGCGTGGTCAACAGGGTCATCACGTAGGGGAACGAGATCGGCGACGGTGGCTTGTTATAGTTCCGGCCCAGGTACTCCATGTTGTAGTAGACGTGGTGCACGTGAAAGCCGACATACTCGCGGAAGCGGGCGACGGTGTCGAACCACAGCCACGGCCAGCAGGCGAAATAGACCAGCGGCGACAGCAGCGCCATCCAGATGAACACGCGAGGAATCGGCGGCAGCTTGAGCTGGCGCAGGGTACGACGATGAACGAACAGATAGTGCGCCAGCAGCACGAACGGAATGAAGAAAGCGTTGTGCTTGGTGGCAAGTGACAGGCCGAGCAGCACCGCGGCCCGCCACGCCCAACGCGGCTCCACCAGCGATCGATAGTAGGCGTAGACGGTGATCACCCACAGCGCGGCGATCGGCGCATCGAAGCAGGCGAGCTGACCGTCGAAGAACAGCCGCGGCGAGGCCAGAGTCAGAACCGCGGCCACGATTCCCGCGCCGCGTGACCAGGCGCGCGAGCCGAAGCTGAACACCACCACGACGAGGAACGCCATCAGCAGGTGCGTCGGCAGCCTGAGAGCGCCTTCCTCGTCGAGCAGGCGGGTTGGCTTGTGGTTGGTGCCATAGCCGAATGCGCGCCATGACAGGCCGAACAAAGACTTCATCAGCGCCGGGTGCTCGTGGTTGTAGGAGAACGCGCGGTCGATCGCCTGGCGCGTGAAGCTGGGGCTGACGTACCACGACGAATATTGCGGCGCGGCGTCGAAGTAGTAGCCCTCGTCGCGGGTGTTGCCCTGGGTGCGCGCCGCGGTGACGAAGATGACCAGCGTGCCCACGAACAGCGCTAGCGCGATGGTGCGATCGATCCACACCCGCTTCATTGCAACCCACCCTGCGCTTCGCGCAGGGGCCCAGTTCTGGCCTCGGCGTGGAAGCCGAAGGTGCGCCACGCAGGATTGGCGGCCCACACCTCGAAGCGGACGGTGTGTTTGGTGCCGGCGAGCGCCTCGGTGTCGATGGTGAAGCGGCGCCAGCCGTCGCTGTTGGCGTGATGGATCTGTTGCTTTTCGACTCCGTCGATCAGCACCGCGAAGTCCACCGGCGCATCCGAGTTCTTGCGCGAGTAGTAGTCGTGCAGCCCGGTGTAGCCGACCAGCGACGAGCCGAGCGTCACGTCGGTGAATTCGAGCCGGGTGGTCTTGTTACCGTCGGCGGGCACCAGGATGCCGCGGCGCGGGCGATAGTCGATCTCGAGTGTGCGCGGCTCGACTCGCGTGGCGCCGCAGCGAAAGCCTCCGCTGTCGGCCAGGCAGGGAGTCTCGTCGCCCTTGCCGGAGCTCGGTGACTGGGTGATGCGCGCGCGCAGGGCGTCGGCGGTGAAGTCATGCGCGATCTCGACCGCGGCTTTTTCGTAGAGCGTGACCGTGACGCGCCCGTGGTGCGCTTCGCGCAGCAGCTTGGCGCCGAGCGCTTCCTCGGCGTGCGCGCCGCGGATCGAGACCTCCCACACACGGCGATAACGATCCGAGTCGGCGCGCCCGGCCATGTCGACGGGGATCTGATCGCCCAGGTAGAAGCGGCCCACCTGATCGACCCACGCGGGAGCAAAGACGATCAAATCGCCGCGCTGAAATCCCGCGCGGACTTCCTGTCCGGCGCGCTGCCAATCGACCGCGGCCGGCACCCGCCCCGGCGCGGTCAGCGCACGCGCGGTCTCGATCAGCGCCAGCGCGGCGAGGGCCAGCGCGCACAGGATCGACAACCTCTTCACGGTTCCCTGTCTATCACGGGTGGAGGCGTGGGGCGCAGCAGGTAGCGCGGCTCGGTGCGCGCGCCGGAGAACACGCGTGGGCCGGCGATGCGCTCGGCGATGGTGTAACCCGGCAACAGGCCAGGCCACATCTGCCAGTTGCCGTCGATCTTGTCGTCCATGATGACCACGGCGAATTGTTTGGCCGCGATCGCCTCGGCCAGACCGCTGGGTACGCCCAGCCCCGCGCGCCCCACGTCGAGCACGCCCATGCGGTGCAGGTAGGTGCGCTTGCCGGCCAGGTACGCATAGAAGGGATGGAACGGGATCAGGACTTCGCCGTTGCTGTCGCGCAAGGTGTCGATCAGCTTGGCGGCGCGCTCGCGGTCTTCGCGGCCGGGCAGATAGGGGCGTGGGTCGTAGCCGGTGGGCGCGTCGCGATCGATGGCCCAGTCGCGCGGCGTGATGCGCGCGGCCAGCGGCAACAAGCCGCCGGGCGCAATCACCAGAGACGCCAGGAGGATGGCGTAAACTACGTGCGGGCGAAGCCTCGGAGTGGGATCGGTGAGCAAGCGACCCGCGGCGACGCCGATGGCCAGCGACGGGAAGAACACCCCGGGGACGAACGCATTGGTGAACGCCCACTGCGTGCCGAAGCCGATGCATGCCGCCGCGGCGCCGGTGCAGCCGATCCACGTGGCATAGATCAGGCCGGGAGAGCGATTGCGTTTGAGCGCCCAAGGCACCAGCAACAATCCCGGGCCGAGCAACAACATCAAGCGCACCGGTGAGCCGAGGAAGGCGCGGCCGGCATAGAAGTCATGTTGCTGGTGCAGCTTGAAGACATAGGTCCAGAACCAGCCGTCGCTGCGGTGGTTGAGCCACCACAAGAGCGGCAGACCGGTGAGCGCCAGCGTGGCCACGTAGGTCGGCACCACACGCCAGTTGGACACCAGCAGCGCGACACCGAGCGCGATCACGAACGGCGAGGCGGTCTGCTTGGTCAAGAACGCGGCCACCAGCAGCGCCGCGGCGGTCCCCACGCCGAGGTGCGAGCGTCTCTTCCACCAGCCGATCAGCAGGCCGGCAGTGGTCAGACCGAGGAACAGCGAATCGGGGCGCGCCAGATCGTGCCAGGCCGCGGTCGGCACATAGGCGGCCGCGGGCATGGCCAGCGCGGCGAAGGCCGCGGGTCGCGAGCCACCCTCACGTCGCGCGAACACGTAGCCGAGCACCATGGCGCCGAAGAAACCGAACAACGACAGCAGGCGTCCGACCAGGTAGCCGACGCCGAACAGCTTGCCGAGACCGGCGACCAGCCACGGATAGAGCGGCGTGTAGAGGAACGGCACGAAATCGACCGACGGTGGACCGTAGAGCGACACACCCTGCGAGATGCGCAGCGCGTGGCACAACATGCCGCCTTCCATCCACTCGAGGTCGTAGGGATAGCCGACCCGGCGTGCGAACGCATAGAGCATCGCCAGCGTGGCGAGCGCTGCGACTCCGACGGTGAGGGCACGCAACGGTTTCATTTGACGATCTGCACTGTCGCGGCGCGCACCGCGTCGTTTTGCGAGTGCGGACCGCGCGCGGGGGCGCGGCCTTCCTTGCGCCACAGGCCGACGTCGACCTGCAAGGGCCCGGCGGGCCAGCCGGCGGGCAGAGGCACGCGGATGCGATCGCGCACCCACTGGCCGGGCTTGATGCGGCCGAGCGGATAGAGATTCTCGAGCGGGTCGTGGTCGGCGTTGATGCGCCGCCCATCGGCGCCGATCAAGTGCGTGAACAGGTGCCAGCCCGGCGGGATGTTGGCCAGACCGTGGAAGATCAACGACACCTCGACCGTGTCGCCGGCCTTGGCTTGCGCAGTCGACACATCGACTCCTTCGACCGTCAGCCAGTCGCCCAGCTTGTCGCCGAGCGGAGTGGTGAAGGCGATCGGCGTGGTCGACAGGTTGCCTTGGACCTTGCGGCGGAAATCGGAAGGCAGCGCGATCGAGTCCATCCACGCGGCCAGCTCGCCGCGCAGCCCGCGTTCGACTTCGCCACCGGCGCCCGCCAGGTCGTGCTCCTCGAGCGGATCGGCGGCGAGGTCGTAGAGCTCGCTGGTGTCGTCGGGGATCAGATTGAGGATCAGGTGCCAGCCAGCGGTGACCATCGCTTTGCGCGAGGTGGGCCCTTCGTACCAGACCTCCTGGAAGACCCGGCGATCGCGCAATTTCTCGTCGGGGACTCCGAGCATCAGCGCCAGCATGCTGTCGCCGAGCAACTGCGGCTCCTGCTCGGCCGGCACTCCGATGGCATCGAGCAAGGTCGGCAGCAGATCGACATGGCCCACCGGCTCGTCGACCACGCGCGGTGCCAGCCCCGGGATCTTGATGATGAACGGCACTTCGGTCTGGTTGCGATACAGGTGATAGCCGTGGCGCCGGTTGGGTGGCAGACCGTGCTCGCCGAAGCCCTCGCCATGATCCGCGGTGATGATGATGATGCTCTTGTCCCACAGGCCCTCTTGCTTGAGCGCATCGAAGAGCCGGCCGAGCTGAGTGTCGGTGAAGCGAATCTCCCCGTCGTACATCGACAATTCGTCGTCGCCGAAGTTGGACTCGGGCACGTCGGGGTGTTTCTCGAACATGAAGTGGGTGTCGTAGTAGTGGGTCCAGAGGAAGAACTTCTCGTCCTTGTGCTTGCGCAGCCACTCGATGTTGAGATCGGTGAGCTGTCGCGCCGAGGAGCCGACGGTCTTGGCGGGATCGCCGCCCATGCTGTGCAGAGTCTGCAGGTGCACGTCGTAGTCGTCGAAGCCCTGGTCGAGACCCCAGCTGCGCGCGAAGTAGTGGTACGAGAGATTGGCGCCGGTGTGGTAGCCGCGCTCTTTCATGATCTCGGCGAACAAGTGGTTCTCGGGCAGAACATTGGGCGGCCAGTTGGCGTTGCCGACCGCGATGGTCGAAGGATAGCGGCCGGTCAGGATCGCCGGCACCGAGTAGCGGGTCGAGGGAGCGTGCGCCCAACCGCGCGAGAAGCGCACCGACTCGCGCGCCAGCGCATCGAGCCGCGGGCTGGTCGGCCGCGTGTAGCCGTAGCAGCCCAGGTGATCGGAGCGCAGCGCATCGATGGTGATCAAGATGACATTGGGATCCTTGGGCAGCGACGGTGGCGGGGCGATCCAGGCGCGCGGGCGCGGCACGCTCAGGGTCGCCTGGTGGCCGTTGCAGTCTTGATCGATGCCATCGTCGGGCCAGTCGAATGCGCCCGGGTGCACGTCGCGATCGAAGTCATTGCAGTCGCCGCCGCCGAGCAGCGAGGCATAGCCGTCGCGATCGAAGTCGGCCACCGCGTGCACCGCGTTCACCACCGGCCCGGTGATGCCGCTGAATGCGATCGCCGCCTTGCGCACGCGATCGTACTTGCCCGACGAAGCAGCCAACCATGCCAGCAACAGAGGAACCAGCACCGTGAACGCTGCGCGTGCGATCGGCTTGAGCTTGCGGAGCGCTTGGCCGACTCCGGCGAGCGCGACCCCCACCGATACGACCAATGCCAGCGCCAGCGCGTAGAACGGCCGCAGATCCAGCTGGCGAACGGTGGTCCAAGCGATCGCGGAAACTGCCAGAACTGGGAGCAGGACGACGACGCCGATCGCCAGCGCGGAGCCGGCCGGCGACCAGGCCCATCGCTTGCGCTTCGACAGATCTGAGTCGGAACGATCTTTTGCGAGCCCTCGCGCGAGGCGCACCACCACGCGCGCGGCGAGGTGCGGGAGCAGCAGGCCGCCGAGCAGCAGCGCGGGAGTCCACAGCGCGATGTTGAGCGCGCGGTTGGCGTGCGACATGCGAGGCCGCGCTTGCAGCGACAAGAGAAGCAGAGCGATCGCGCCGGCGCCGGCGAGGACTCCGAGCGTGCGGATGCCGGTGATCAGCGCGGGTGAGGCGGCCCAGCGCAGCCGCACGCGCGGGCCGAGTCGCAGCAGCGGCGAGAGCGCGGAAGCGAGCAGCGGAACGGCCAACAGCAATGCCACCATCAGGCCGGCGGCGGCGGCGCCGACCAGCGCGGCGATCAGGCCACGGTGATGGAAGCCCGCCAGCGCATCGAAGGTGATCGGCCGCACGGCCAACGCAGTCCACCGCAAATCCGCGAACAGTGCCAAGCCTTT
>JACXTT010012796.1_pt1 | contig 11113 bp, 12 predicted proteins | sample 9270951 | NCBI WGS metagenome assembly JACXTT01 (sample SAMN15532306, study PRJNA645909) | rock metagenome | isolation source: weathered quartz diorite | place: Puerto Rico | collected 2017-06-21 | reverse complement strand
TATCATTGCTTATCATCTCTCGCGTGTTAGTGCAGTGCGTGCGGCCTGAGACGATACCCGGCCTGCCCCACAAAAAAATCCAGATCTTGGTGTGTTCCGCATATAGTTTTCAGGATTCCCTGACAAACTGCGGATGGGTTTCAATGAGTTGTTCAACGTGAGAGCGCTCTTCATTGCTCAGCGTCGATGGGAATTGCATATGACTTCGTCGCCAGCGCGTGAGCCACTGTTGGCCCAAGAGTCGTGGAGAGAGGGGATGCTCTGCGACTCCTGTCGCTCTCGTGAAAGCGACGTTTGTCGCTGACTTCGGCCCGGTCCCTACCCCTTCCGCGACAAAAAACCCTGCGGTCAGAAGCGCAACTCGCACGGCAGTCGATGCGGAGTAGGTGTAGAGTTCGGCTGATTTTGGTGCGCAGTGCTGAAAAATGTGTACAAAGAGCTCGGCGGTCCACAGCGCGGCGTCGGTTTTGGCTGAGAACAGGTCGTAGAAAATAAGATCAGGAACTGGCGCTGAGTCGAGACAATCGCGGAAATCTCCCTTGAGCAGTTCCCATTGGAGCAGCCTGGAAGCGCGTGCCCATTTGCCGTCTGCAAGAATCTTGACGGGGGCTCTGTGCCGCAGGTGAGGGAAGCAGCTGGGATTTTTTGCGGCGAGGGTGAGCGCATCGAGGTCACATTCGAAACTCACAAGTTGTAAAGGGCGCAGGACGTCTTTCCCTCTCTCGGCATAACATCTTTCAAAAGAGTGAATAACCGCCATGGCATTGAAGGCGGCGCCGAGTCCGACGTCCCAGATCACCAGCGCGTCGGCCGGGGCTGGTTGCTTGACGAGGCGCGAGGCGAGATACGACTGCTCGACGTAGAGCTTATTGGCTTCCTCACTTGGGGCATTCACCGAGTGCATCACCTCTCCCGAACTCATTTGCCGAATGCTGGAAAAGCCTTGAGCAGACCGGTGAATTTCGTAATCGCCCAAACGGGTGGGCTGAACGGTTTGGGCTTTTTTCGGCGGGCAACTCGGGTTCTTTTCATCGGTTCGCACCAGCTCGCTGCGTTTCTTCTCGTAGTACGAGAGAAAGTCGCCACGCAAAATGCTGTCCCTCATCTCCCGCATCAGGCCGTGATAGAAAGTCCTGTTGTGCATGCCCAACAGGTACCAACCTAAGAACTCATCCGCTTTGACCAGATGGTGAAGGTACGCGCGCGAATAGTGTTGGCAGGTCTGGCAATCGCACCGGGCATCAACAGGATCTTCGGCAAATTTATACACGGAGCGGCGTAACTGCAGTTTTCCCTGAGACGTAAACGCTACTCCTTGTCGTGCCAGTCGCGAGGGAATAATACAGTCGAATATATCAATCCCACGGTGAACGCTCTCGAGCAGATCGATCGGTGTGCCCACGCCCATAAGATAGCGAGGGAGAGTGGTCGGCAGATGTTCGGTGACGAGTCCCGTCATCTCGTAGCGCTCATTATGAGTTTCGCCGACGGCCAGGCCGCCAATGGCGAGGCCGTCAAAGGGGAGCTCGCTTAAAAACGCGGCGCTCTTCTTTCGGAGCTCGTGATGGCAGGCTCCCTGGACGATGCCAAACAGCGCTTGGGGCGAGTTGCCTCGGGCCCGAAGGGAACGTTCGGCCCAACGATGCGTGAGCTCCATGGCCGCCTCTGCTTGCGCGTAAAGGGCGGTGGACGGGATGCACTGGTCAAGCACCATCATGATGTCGCTGCCGATCGCCTGCTGCATCGCGATGCTGGATTCAGGCGAGAGGAGGTACGCTTTCCCATCGACATAACTTTGAAAACGGGCGCCGTCTTCGGTCATTGCCCTGGAGTGCGGCAGCGAAAATATCTGAAAGCCGCCGGAGTCGGTCAGCACCGGGCCATCCCAGTTCATGAAACGGTGGATGCCGCCGAATCGCTTAAAGACCTCAGGCCCGGGACGAAGCAGCAGATGATAGGTGTTGGCCAACAGCACGCGCGTCCCGGTCATTTTGAGACTCTCCACCGTTTGGGCTTTTACCGTCGCCTGGGTTCCGACCGGCATGAAGATCGGAGTTTTGACCTCGCCGTGGAGAGTCTGGAATGTCGCTGCGCGCGCTTTTGATCCGCTGGACTCCCTTTGTAAGGTGAAATTTAGGCGAGTTTTAAGGAGGCGGGTGTCTTTTCTCACTGCGGACATTTCAGGATTGGAGGAATAATTTGCCATCTGGCCTTCTTTCTCATTAGGAGCCCTCACGGTGTGACACAGGGCATCGGCGAATCAATGCGGCGCTAACGCTTCGATCGCGCGTTCATCGGGTCGCACTCCGCCACGCGGGTCCAGCGGAATCATGCACACATGGGTCGTGCCAGCCTTGAACTGGTCGGCGATCCGTTCGCGGATCGTGCGCTCATCGCCCCACGCTACGATGGCATCTATTAGCCGGTTGCTTCCGCCATTGGCAAAATCTGCCTCGCCAAACCCGAGACCTCTCCACCGCTGCGGGTAATGCTCAATCCCCAAATACATCTGCAAGTAGTCACGCGCTCTGGCGTGAGCGTTCGCCGCATTGGTCTCCAGCATGACAAGTTGGACCGCACAGATCCAAGGATTTGGTCCGATTGTTGTTCGGTACCGTGCTATCTGCTCAGTGGTCGTGAGATAGGTGAGCGTCCCGCGCGTCTCGGTCGCCGCGAGGTGCAACATCTTCGGCATCATCGCCGCAATCACAATCGGCGCCTCTTGCTGCGGCCGGGGGGCGTTATAGGGTGCGATTTTCATCTTGGTCAGATATTCACGCATGAAGGCGACGGGCCGTTCGTACCCAAGGCCGCGTTCGGCGTTGTACGCTTTGTTGCTCACGCCTAACCCCAAGATGAAGCGGTCACCAAACAGCTCGCTCAGGGTTCTCGCCGCACTCGCGGTAACGATCGGTTCGTAGGCAAACGCAATGGCGACACCCGTACCGACGATGAGCTGTTCGGTCTGACTCAGCAGATAGGAAGCAAGCGAGAACACCTCGCGTCCCATCTGGTGGGGAAACCACAGAGCACTGTAGCCGAGCCGTTCGATTTTTTGGGCCAACTGGCCGGTCTCGGCACTAGAGAGTGTGTCGAGCAGACCCAGAACTCCGAGTTTGCCTAATTCCATGGACACCTCCTCAGTAAGTCATCAGGGGCCAGTCCTCAGTTATCGTGAAAAGAGCTTCTTCTGCCTAAGATGAGTGAGCGACTGCGATCACTGTGCGAGCGATCGTTTTGCATCGACTTGTCCTGATACTGTTTCAAACTTCGCTAAGTACGGCTCCATGTCAGGAGCGAATGCCGGGTGCGTGCGCAGTCTCGCGAAGTGGGCGAAGGCGCGCGGAAATTCCGTGTCGACCTTCGCATGCAGAATCGGCTCGAGCCCTTGCTTTTCGAGTTCCGTAGCTCTCGTCCTTTCGTTATAGAACAGACTCAATTCGGCAACGAAGCAGATGTCCGCGATCGTGATGGTGTCGCCTACCAAGAACTCGCGGTTAGGCGATAACGCCTGATTGATGCCAGCGGCATAGACCGCGAACCCGTCCCGAGCTCTTGCGTGAATCTCGGTCGAGACTGTGCCGCTGATCAAAGACAGCAGGTAAATCTGCGTATCGCGCGCGAACACCAGACTCGCGTCCAGAAAGCTGTCTATCCGTGACGCCTCATAGGCGTCACCTCCATACAGGGGAAATTCGCTTTCACCAAGGCGGGCGACGGCCCGCATGATGCTGTTCGATTCGAAGATGCCGGTCTTGCCATCCGGGCTGAACGCGGCCGGCACGGTGCCGAATGGATGCGCTTCCATAAAGGCGCTGGTCTTATGCAGGCTGGTCCCCTGGAAGCCGACCTTCCCAACTTGTACGTCTGTGGATACCACCTGCTCGTTGCCTGAGAGCGGTCGGGCGTCAAAGTCCCACAGCCACGAGGCAAGCTCCCGCGGTGAGCTTCCTCTCACTTCAACTTCGATACCGCACAGACGCGCGGCAATCGTCGCTTTCCAAATACGTGGGTTAGGTAGGTACGAGAAAATCCGTAGCTCACTCATGATCTCTCCTCAGTCGGATTGTACTTTGTGCACTCGGCTTGTTACGCCTGATACGCAGCCGCCATTCACCACGTCTCGCCAAACGGCCGGAGTTCAACGTTGAAGGACCAGGCGCACCGGTGCTGGTGGGCGACGTGCCACACTTCTTCAGCAATAGCGGCGGGTGTGATGAAGAATTCAGCCGGAGCGTCCGGCCACCGCTTGCGTGTCCACTCCAGGTCGATGACCGCGTCGATCATTACGTAGGCGACGTGTATACCCTTTGGTCCGAGCTCGCGGGCAATCGATTCCGCGAGAATCCGCTGCGCCGCCTTGGTCGGCGCAAACCCCGCAAAGTTGGCTTTGCCGCGGAATGCCGAGGTGTTGCCGGTGGCAATAATGGCACCTTCTCCTGCCGCGACCATCGCTGGCGCCAGCCGTCGGGCCAGATAGAGCAGCGCCATCGTATTGACTTGAAAGTTTCGGTTCAGCACCTGAGGATCAATTTCCATGAAATTCCCGAACGCACCCCCCACCGCATTATGGATCAGCACTTTCGGCGCACTGAGCTCGGCGCGTATCGCCTCGATGGTGGCGTCGAGTTGCGCTTCATCGGTGACATCGCAGGGATAAGCACGCGAGAGTGCGATCTCTCGCTCCAGCACGACCAGCCGCTCGCGATTCCGCGCGAGCATCGCGACCGCGTACCCACCGCGCGCAAAGCGGCGAGCAATCGCCGCGCCCGTTCCTGGACCGACCCCAGTTATCACTGCGACTGGACTCGCTTGATTCATTGCAACTTCCTTTCTCTTCGCCTCCTTAGCGGGGCGCGAAGATGTTTCCCAGCATCGTATTTGCCGGACTCCTTCGAGTTACTCGCTCAGCGCATTGGCAGGTTGATTGTACAAGACCCCATCGCGTTCGAGGCGTGCAATATCGTCTCCGCTATACCCCAGCTCGCTGAGGATGGCGGCGTTGTCTGCTCCCAGTAGGGGCGCCAGCTCGCGCACGCCGGCGGGGGTGCGGTCGAACTGGGCTGCCGGGCGCGGTTGCCGCACCCGGCCAAACGCCAGGCTCTGATGCTCTTCGAGGATGTGATTGGCCCGTACTTGGCTGTCCTGGAGGAGGTCAAAGCGGCTCAGGACTGGAGCGACTGGGACGTCGTTAGCGAGCAGGCGTGGCAGGATTTCGTTCGCGGGCCACTTCTCCAGCTCGGCGGCCATGATCCCGCGGCGCTCCACGGCATTGCGGGAGCGCGCACCTGCGGTGTTGAACCGGGGATCGGCGATGAGATCCTGCCGATTCAGCGCCCGGCACATGCCGGCCCATTCGTCGTCCGACAACGCGGCCGCGGTGATGTAGCGGTCCTGCGTGGCGAACACCAGGTCCGGCCCAATCTCACCCGCGGAGGGATCACGTTCATCACCCACGAAGGTCAGGCTGGGCATCGCCTCGGGCCAGAGATAGGCAATCATCGCGTCCAACATCGCGATCCGCACGTGCTGGCCTTGCCCAGATCGCTCCCTTGCGAAAAGCGCCGCGGTGATCGCCTGGGCCGCAGTCAAGGCCGTGGTATTGTCAGCAATAATAGTTCGCACCATTCTCGGGCGGCCAGTGTCTCTATCAGTTTGGATTTCCGCCAAGCCAGATAACGCCTGGATCACCGGATCATAGGCGCGCCGGCCAGCATACGGACCACTGTCTCCAAACCCGCTGATCGACACGTACACAATGTCTCGCCGGATACCGCGCACTGCGTCTTCGCCGAGGCCGATGCGCTCGGCAGCCCCGGGACGAAAGTTGTGCACCAGCACGTCCGCCGTCGCGATCAGCTTCTGGACAATCGCAAGACCCTCGGCAGCCTTGAGATCGACGGCCAACGAGCGCTTGTTGCGGTTGCACGACAGGAACGATGCGGACATCCCGTTGCGGAGAGGGCTGAAGTGACGCATCAGGTCGCCCCTCGGCGGCTCGATCTTGATGACGTCTGCGCCCTGGTCGGCAAGCATCCTTGTCGCGACCGGCCCCGCGACCATTGTCGTCAAATCCAGCACTCGCACTGCTTCTAATGGCCCTGCCATTCTTTACTCCTCAAGAACTACAGTCAGCTCTTATACCCCGCAAAGTTCTTCTTGAGCGCTGCCTGGTACGCTGGGCGCAGCGCGACCCGCTGCCGATAGTGCGACACGGTCTCCGGTAGAGAGATCCCGCACGACGCCGCCCAATCGAGACAGGTCATCAAGAGAATGTCGGCGACACTAAGCCGGTCACCAAGCACGTAGGTGTTGTTGCTGCCGATGCTCGACGCCATCACTTCGATATTGTGAAGGAAGTAGCTTTTTGCGGACTCGACCGCGGTGGGTGCTTCGCCATAGATCTGCTGCAGTCCGTCGTGGCGCCGGACCACATACAGCGAACCCGCGTCGAGCTCGGACATGATGAAGTAGCACCACTCGCTCAGCCTCGCTCGACTCACGGCGTCGCTCGGGACGTAGACCTCTGTGGCATGCGGAAAGGTGTCGCTAAGGTACTGGATAATCGCAGCGCTCTCAGTCAAGACAAACGACCCGTGGCGCAGCACCGGAATCTTGTGCCGCGGATTCAACCGCTTGAATTCGTCGGTCTGAGTCTCTCCGGTCCGCGACTGGATCGGATGACACTTATACTCCAGGCCAAGTTCCAGCAGCATCCAGTGAGCCCGCATGGTGCGGCTGGTGCCGACTCCCCACACCGTCAAATCGTGTGACATGGCAATTTCTCCATCAAGCTCGTTTAGAACTTCTCTGTGAAAGGCCTGACATCCAGTTCGTGCGTCCAGGCGCTGGGATCCTGATGCGCAAGGTACCAGAACGCATCGGCGATCGCCGATGGTTTGAGGAAGTCTTCGTCCTTTCCGTCGGGGCGGAATTTCCTGAGCAGCGGCATGTCGATGCCGCCGTCCACATTGACGTAGGCGACGTGAATGCCTTGCGGATGCAGATCGCGCGCCATCACCTGCGCGAGACCCCGCACGGCAAACTTGGCTGGCGCGAACGCCGCAGAGGTGGGCCACGGCCGGATGCCTGCGGTCGCACCGGTGATCAGAATCGCACCGCTGCCGCGCGAGAGCATCTCCGTCACGACCTGCCGTGCCCATAGGAACGCACCGAACGTATGTAGCCTCCACGTTTGCTCAAACACCTCAGGTGTCGTCTCCATCAATCGACCCATCGGCCGCCGCCCGCCGTTGTAGATCAGAATCTCAATCGGACCGAGTTCGTGCCGGATCTGCTCGTGCGTTGCCGCGATCTGTCCTTCGATAGTCGCGTCACTCTGGATCGGATGGGCTATACCACCTGCAGCTCTGATCTCAGCAGAAACCTTTTCGATGACTTCTGCGCTTCTGGCGATGAGCGCGACCTTGTAACCCGTAGCGAAGCGGCGGGCCAGGGCCGCGCCAAGACCAGCCCCGACGCCTATGACCGCCGCTACCCTTTTTTCGCTTGTAGACTCCATCGTGGTGCCTGCACCGGCTGCTGAAGTGGAATTGCTCATGGTCACTCCTTACTAGGGGAAATTCGCCCGCGCATTGCGCCATCCGGTCGTGCTCTCAGGTCGTTGACTCTCACTCTCGCTGTGGCTGGACTCGTCGCCGCACAACGGCGGGATACTGATCTATTGATTACGCTCGTCAGGTTTGATATATTCATAACGATCGTAATCAAATGAGTCAAGTACGATCGCAAAAACGAGGAGAGTCCGATGCGGGTTTCGAAGGAGAAGGCAGCGGAAAACCGCCAACACATCTTGACTGCGGCTGCTCGTCTATTCCGGGAACACGGCATTCATGCCACCGGCGTTGACTCGATCACCAAAGATGTCGGTCTCACTCACGGCGGTCTCTACAGCCAGTTCGGGTCCAAAGAGGCCATCGCGGCCGAGGCGATCCGGTTCGCGGTGACGCGGTCAAAGCGTATCTGGCAGCGAGCGGCGGAGCGCAAACAGGGAACCAAGGCTTTGCGCGGCATCGTGGAGGGATATCTGTCGGGGGAGCACCGGGACTCGCCCGGTCAAGGCTGTATCATAGCCGCTCTTGGCGCCGACATCGCCCGACAGCCCCAAAGCGTTCGTGAAGCGTTCACCAAAGAGGTGGCGGAGGTGTTCGAGTTCCTGGCCGGGCTCATGCCGGGTGAGGACCCTACACGCCGCTACGATGACGCGATTGCTGCATTTGCTGGTATGGCCGGCGCCCTGATGCTCGCGCGGGCAGTGAACGACCAGACCCTGTCGGAACGAATACTACACACCACGGCCAAACGGGTGCTCCAACGACCTAATGTTGGTGGACCCGCGCGACGCACAAAAGGAATGCGCTGATCCACGCCGATCGTCGGATGGATTCTGTCGGTACGGCCAGAAACCACACGACGATTGGACACAAGGAGAGTTATCGGTGGAAAATAGGAACGCTACGGTGGCGGTGATCGGGGCCGGGGATTACATCGGCGCCGCGATCGCCAAAAAGTTTGCGGCCGAAGGCTTCACGATCTGTGCTGGACGCCGGAACGGCGACAAACTCGCGCCGCTGGTCGCCGACGTCGAGGCACAGGGCGGACGGATCTGCGCGCGGGCACTCGATGCGCGGAAAGAAGCTGACATCACCGTCTTCCTGCAAGAAGCCGACAAGCGCGCCCCCCTTGAGGTCTGCATCTTCAACATCGGGGCGAACGTCAATTTCCCGCTGCTCGAGACGACTGAGCGCGTGTTTCGTAAGGTCTGGGAGATGGCCTGCTATGCCGGGTTCCTGGCCGGCCGAGAAGCTGCCCGCTTGATGCTGCCGCGCGGGCACGGCTGTATCTTCTTCACTGGTGCCACCGCCAGCCTGCGTGGCGGCATCGGATACGCAGCCTTTGCCAGTGCGAAATTCGGCTTGCGCGCCGTTGCCCAAAGTATTGCCAGGGAACTCGGACCCAAGAATATCCATGTCGCTCATCTCATCATCGATTCTGGAGTGGATACCGCATGGGTGCGCGAGCGAATCCGGGAGAAAGAGGGGGAAGATGCGCTCAAGGACCTTGATCCCGCCCGGCTCATGAGACCTGCCTCGGTCGCCGAGGCGTATTGGCAACTGTACATGCAACCTCGTGACGCTTGGACATTCGAGCACGAGATCCGACCTTTCGGGGAGAACTGGTGAGCCTATGGTCACGGTAGAATTTCACTTCGACTTCGGGAGCCCCAATGCCTACCTGAGTCACCTGGTACTTCCTGAGATCGAGAAGCGCACTGGGGTCAAGTTCGCGTACGTGCCGATCCTGCTGGGCGGTGTCTTCAAGCTGACGGATAATCGCTCGCCGGCGGAAAGCCTAGTAGGCATCAAGAACAAGCCGGAATACGAGCGGCTCGAGATGAACCGCTTCCTACGCCGGCATGGGATTACCCGCTTTCAGCGCAATCCCTTTTTTCCCGTGAACACTTTGATGCTGATGCGCGGCGCCATCGCCGCACAGTCGCTGGGCGTGTTCGAGCGGTATGTCGACGAAATGTATCGGCACATGTGGGCCGAGCCCAAGAAACTGGACGACCCGCACGTGCTGCGCGCGGCGCTCGAAGAGTCAGGGCTGGACAGCGAGCGAGTCTTCGCGCTGGTCCAAACCCCGGAGGTCAAAGATCGGCTCCTTGAGAACACCCGGCGGTCGGTGGAGCGCGGCACCTTCGGATCCCCGACGTTCTTCGTCGGTGAGGAGATCTTCTTTGGCAAAGATCGGCTCCGAGACGTCGAGGAACTGATCCTGGCGTCGCAGTAGCCGACCCGCAGTCGACGCCGCGTTCGGGTACGGCCTCACGCTCACCTAAGGTGCAGGCGGCAGCGCACGACATCGATCTGAGACCGCTCCAACCCCGACTGCAGGAAATCATCAACACACAAAGCGGCATGATCGAGTTGGCCCCGCCAACGATGACCAACGACATCGCTCGCCTGCGGAAACACATGGCGAAGAGCGGGGATGGGATGGTCCTAAATGGTCTTCGGGTTTTAGGAACGAGCAACTCGTTCACGCATAATCTGCCGTCGCTGGTGAAAGGGCGTGATTGCTGCACGCTGCAGATCTCTAAGCACGACGCCGATCATATGGGTCTGATGGATAGAAGCTCTGCGTGCATCACCAGCCGGGTGGGGAGTGTCGTGACGCCGGTCGAGGTCACCGAAGATCTCATGCCCGGCGTCGTCAACCTGCCGCACGGTTGGGGACACGACGTCGAGGACTCTCGGCTGACCGTGGCGAAGGCGCACGCCGGTGTGAATACCAATATTCTCACCGACGATCGGGCATACGACGAGGCGAGCGGAACCGCGGTCCTGTTCGGCACTCCCGTCACCGTCGAGCCGCTGACGCGACATCCCGAATAGTCAATGCCTTCACAGCCGCGGGGCACGGCTCGCTTCGTCAGAGCGACGCACAGTGTGCAGGAGAAGCTCATTCACCTTCTTGACTGCGTTCTCGGGAATCCAGGAGTTGACGCCATGGATGGCGAAAATAAGAAAACAGGAGAGATTACACTGAACCTACACTGTGGGGAAGCTTGTTACGTCTTACCGCAGCTTCCTTCCTATTGGACCTATATCGGCTCCTCGCTGACTGGCGGATGACACCGACTTCTCTGGCCGTTTTTTCACGTCAACAGAGCCCGAGCCGCTGCGCAGCCCGTTTGGTCGCCGCCAAGCGTTCGCTGAGCATCGCCGCAGCGCGCTGCCGTGCAGCGGCGATCGCCTCCGGCCCGGCGCCTTCCGGAGAGCCGCTGTTGAAGGGCGGCTCAGGGTTGTATTCGAGAGAGAGCTGGATGCCCCGAGCGGTCTGTTCATTTGTCACGAGGCTGGCAACGTACAGCGCCAGATCGATGCCAGCCGTGACGCCACCACCGGTGATCCGGTTCCTGTCAACCACAATGCGACTCGCCACCGGGGTAGCGCCGAAATACGCGAGCTGGTCGCGAGACATCCAGTGCGTACCCGCTTTGTAGCCGTTGAGCAAGCCGGCCGCACCTAGAACCAGCGACCCCGTGCAAACGGAGGTGACGAAATTCGCGCGTTCGCCTTTCTCGCGT
>JACXTT010012795.1_pt1 | contig 11114 bp, 12 predicted proteins | sample 9270951 | NCBI WGS metagenome assembly JACXTT01 (sample SAMN15532306, study PRJNA645909) | rock metagenome | isolation source: weathered quartz diorite | place: Puerto Rico | collected 2017-06-21 | reverse complement strand
GCGCGGACGCAGCGGGCTCAGCCGCCACCGAGGCGGGCGCGACGGGTGCCACCGAGGCACTGGGCGCCGGCGGCGCCGGACGTTCGCTCAGCAGGTGCAGTTCGGGCACGCCGGGATCGGCGGCGCTGCGCCCGTGCACGTCGTCCTGGCCCAGCAACAGCCACGCGCCTACTGCAATATTGAGTGCGATCAGCAGAACGAACAGCAGGCGCAGGAACATCGTCGATCCGTCAGGCAAACGACCAGAGCCGGCATTCTAGAGAGCCGGCGCCAAAGGAGAATGTGCATCCGACCACACGGCCAGTCCACGCAGCACGCTGTCGGAACTGAGCCGCGCCGGCAACGCCAGCAGGGGCAGCAAGGCCTCGGCGTCGCCGCCGCCAAGGATCAGCAGCGGCGCACCGCCCAGCGGCGATGCCATGTGCGATGCGAAGCGCTCGATCAAGGCCGCCGCGGCCTGCCAGCAGCCGGACGCCACCGCGTCGGGCGTATTGTCGGCGGCCTCCAGCACCTGCCCCGGCCGCTCCACCTGCACACGTGAGGTGGCGCCGAGCAGCGACTGCTGCATGAGCTGGGGTCCCGGTGCGATCAATCCACCCAGGTGCCGGCCCTCGGCGGTGAGCGCATCGAGGGTGAGCGCGGTGCCCACGCCGGCCAGCACGCACGACACCGGATCCTCGGCGTGCGCGGCCACCATGGCGAGGAAGCGGTCCACGCCCAGGCGTCCCGGCTCGGGATAGGCGTTGCGCACGCCGCAGGCTTGTGCCGGCGTGCGCAGCCATTCGGTGTCGTGGGCGAAGCATGCGGAGACCACCGCAGCCACCTGGGCCTCGCGCCCGGCATCGACCACCGAAGCGCCGAACACGTCGCCCGGCAGCGGCAGATGACGCCAGGCCTCATGCAATGCGAGCACCACGTCCTCGTTCCAGCCTACCGCGCCCTGCGCGTGCCAGCCGGCGCCTTCGCGCAGCGCCCACTTCAGGCGCGTATTGCCCAGATCCAGCAGCATCCTCATGCGCGGCGCACCGAGACGTCGGCGCTGTCGATGCCGTGCAGGCCGTCGCTGGCCTGCAGCAACAAGGCACCGCGCGCGTCGACGCCCGCACCCACACCGTCCAGCGAGCCCTGTGCTCCCTGTACCCGCAGCGCCTTGCCGCGCAGCAGGTCGTGCAAGGCGTATTCGCCGGTGAAGGCCGCGAAGCCCTCGCGTTCGAACTGGAGCAGGCCTTCGGCCAGGGCGCCGATCAGCGCGGCCGCCACGCGATTGCGATCGGGCGCGATGCCACCGCTCAACGACGCCAGGTCATTCACCGGCTGGCCCGCCTGCTCACGCAAGGCCGGCGTGAGACGCACATTGAGGCCCACGCCGATGATCGCCGCGCAGGGCCCCTGGTACTCGCCGCTCAGCTCCACCAGGATGCCGGCGACCTTGCCATCGTCACTGAGCACGTCGTTGGGCCACTTGAGGCCGGCTCCCTGGATGCCAAGCGCAGCCAGCGTGCGCATGACGATGACACCCACCGCGAGCGAGAGTCCCGACAGCGCGGCAAAGCCCGCATCAAAGCGCTTCAGGCATGAGAGGTAGATGTTGAGGCCCGGCGGCGACAACCAGCTGCGCCCCCGCCGCCCGCGCCCGGCACTCTGCGTCTCGGCGAGGATCATGCTGAGGTCCGGCAGCGTGGCGGTGCGGCGCTGGATCTCACTCGAGGTTGAGTCGATCTCCCAGTGCAGCTCCAGCCCACCCACCGACGCGCTGGCCGGCGCTGGCAGCGCGGCGCGAATCGCCGGGGCGTCCAGCAGCTGCAGTGGCCAGGGCAGGCGATAGCCCGCCGTCCCCTGCGATTGCACCGGCACGCCGCGGGCCCGCAGGGATTCCACCTGCTTCCAGATCGCGGCGCGCGTGACGCCGGCGCGCTCGGCCAGCTGGGCCCCGGATACCGTCGCACCATCCGCCAACGCCTTCAGCAGTTCGTGCGCCTGCATCAGGGCACATCCACGCCGGCCAGGTCGGGCACGGCAAGGCCTAAAGCAAGTTGGGACAAGGGATGAACGTCATGCATCCGCGGATTCTAACTTGCCCTGCGACGGACCCGCAGAGGCGCGCGGCGCATCCGTCCCATGACTTCTGGGACTCGCGTCGTCTTTCGCAGGGTTCCGGGGCACTGGCATCAGCCCCCCGTTTCTGCCAGCATCGGGATCTCTGATTGCGGATCAAGGGGTTGAGCCGCCGTGGGTATCGGGAAGGTCTTGTTCGGATGCGTACTGTGTGTCGGCGGCGTAAGTTCCGCAGCGGCCATGGATGCTGACGGCCAGGATTTGTCCTCGATGCAGCGCTCGCTCGACAACAGCTCCAGCAGTCACGAAGGCGCCGGCGGTGGCAGCGGTGGCGATGCACTGGGCCTGTCGCGTGAAACACCCGCACCCTCCGGTTCGTCGTCGTCCTCCTCGTCGGGCAGCGACAATTGCCCGGGCCCGAATCCGGTGTCGCCGGCACGCAACCGTCGCGCCACGCTCGGCTGGCAGTCCCTCTTGCCCGGCTCCATCCAGTAAAGCTCCTGGCCCGTGCCGGACTCCTGGTGGCGGCGCTTCCGCGCCTATCTGACCCCTCCCCCACTCCCCGACCCGCTCTGGCGTGAAGCCCTGGACGCCTGTCCGCTGGCACGGCGGCTGGATCACGCGCGTCAGGGTGAGCTGCGTGAACTTGTCGGCGTGTTTCTCGCACGCAAGCGGTTCCATGCCCTGGCCGGCGCGGAGCTGACGCCCCTGCACCAGCTGCTGATCGCGATGCAGGCGAACCTGCCGGTGCTGCGGCAAGGCCCGCGGGCCCTGCGAGGATGGCGCGAGATCCTGGTGTACCCCGGGGAGTTCAAGGTGCGCCGCAGTCATCACGACGACCACAGCGGCGTAGTCACCGAAAGCGACGACGTGCTGATCGGCGAGGCGTGGGAACGCGGCCCCCTCGTGCTGTCGCTTGCCGACGTGCAGCTCGACCTCGAGCAGCCGTGGGACGGCTTCAACGTGGTCGTGCACGAGATCGCGCACAAGCTGGACATGCTCGACGGGCCACCCGACGGCGTGCCGCTGTTGCCGCCGCATATCCCGCGACGCCAGTGGATCGTGGCGTTCCAGCGCGCGTTCGACCACCTGTCCAACGACGTGGCGCGCGGCCGCGATACGCTGATCGATCCCTATGCGGCGGAAAGCGCGGACGAATTCTTCGCCGTGGTAAGCGAGTTGCACTGGTCGCAGCCCGGCGTGTTGCGCCGGGCGGACGCGGCGGTGGCGGAGTTGCTCACCGCGTATTACGGGCCGTCGCCGGCGCCCCATTGAAAGGCCGCTTCACGGTGGGAGCGGTTGATCAACCCGGCGGCAGCTTCACGCTGAAGCGTGCGCCGTTGAACTCGGGCGATCGATCGACCACCAGCTCGCCGCCATAGGCGCGAATGATGTCCTGCACGATGGAAAGGCCGATGCCATGGCCCTGCACGCGCTCGTCGCCGCGCACGCCACGCTGCAGCACGGTCTCGATCTTGTCGTCATCGATGCCCGGGCCATCGTCTTCCACGCTCAGCCACAGGCCGGGACGCGGCCGCCCGGCGACCGGACGCATCTTCACCACCAGCAGCACGCGGTGACGCGCCCACTTGAAGGCGTTCTCCAGCAGGTTGCCCATCAGCTCGAGCAGGTCGCCCTGCTCGCCGTAGAACGCGGCGTTGTCGTCGATGTCGAACTCGCACAATACGTTCTTGGCGGCGTAGACCTTCTCCAGGCTCTGCACCAGGTCTTCGGCATGGCCGGCGATGGGGATCGCCGTGGTGGCGAAGGTCTGGCGACCGGACGTCGCCGCGCGGGCCAGCTGGTAGGCCACCAGCTCGTCCATCTTGCGCACCTGCTCCAGCACCGGCTCGCGCAGGCCCGACTCGCCCGTGGTGCTTTCCAGGCTGGAGCGGATCACCGCCAGCGGCGTCTTCAGGCTGTGCGCGAGATCGGCCAGCGTGTTGCGCGTGCGCACGCGCTGCTCGCGCTCGCTGTCGATGAAGGCGTTGATGCGTTGGGTGAGACCCATGAGCTCGGCGGGATACTGGTCGCCCAGGTGGTCACGGTCGCCGCGCTCCACGCGCGACATCTCGTTGGCCACCTTGCGCAGCGGCGTGAGGCTCCAGCGCAACAGCAGCATCTGCAGCAGGATCAGCATCACGCCCAGCGAGGCCAGCCAGAAGATCAGGCTGCGCCGGAACACCGCGTTGCGGCCCTCGAGCTGGTCCTCGGTCTGCGCCACCATGAAGGTGAGGTGCACCGATTTCTTTTCGGAGGTGTCCAGCGCCACACCGTAGATGTAGTAGTACAGCCTGCCCATGCGCGTATCGACGGGGCCGACGAACTGCCCCTGGCCCGGCTCGAGCGGATGCAGGAAGCCGAAGTCGCGGCCGATGGCCGAGGGCGACTCCCAGCGGAAACCGTTGTCACCGATGGCGACGGCGTAAAGGCCCGAGCCCGGCCGCGAGAAGCTCGGGTCGGGCGGCGTGTCAGGCAGCAGCACCTTGCCGGAGCGGCCCACTTCGGTGCCGGCCAGATAGGCCACGACGAAATTCTGCAGGCGATCCTGCAGGCCCTTCAGTGCGCTGTCGGCTGCAGTACGCGTGAGGGTAAGGCCGACCACCCCGAGAAAGGCGGCCAGCACAAAGCCCGTGGCCAAAGCCGCGCGCGCCGCCAGTGAGAACGGGCGGCGCGGCGGTGGCGGATCATTCGTCTTCGCTTTCGCTGCGAGGGATGGCAAAGCGGTATCCGCGTCCACGTACCGTCTCGATGGGCTTGAGGTTGCCTTCCGGATCGAGCTTCCTGCGCAGACGTCCGATGAAGACCTCAAGCACGTTGGAGTCGCGATCAAAATCCTGCTGGTAGATGTGCTCGGTGAGGTCGGCCTTGGAGACCAGCTCGCCCGCGTGCAACATCAGGTATTCCAGCACCTTGTACTCGTAGCTGGTGAGGTCCACCGGCTTGCCTTCCACGGTCACCGTCTGCGCGGTGGTGTCCAGCTTGATCGGACCGCAGGCCAGCACCGGCTTGGACCAGCCGCTGGCGCGGCGCACCAGTGCATTGATGCGGGCCAGCAGTTCCTCGACGTGGAACGGCTTGACGAGGTAGTCGTCGGCGCCGTGCTTGAGGCCCTCCACCTTGTCCTGCCAGCCGCCACGGGCGGTGAGGATCAGGATCGGGTAGCGCTGGCCGGCCTCGCGCAGGGACTTGATCAGGTCCATGCCCGACATCTTGGGCAGGCCCAGGTCGATGATGGCCAGGTCGAACGGCACCTCGCGACCGAGGTACATGCCTTCTTCACCGTCCTGGGCTGCATCGACGGCAAAACCATCGCGCTTCAGGCGGGCAGCGAGCGTTTCGCGCAGCGGCGCCTCGTCCTCAACCAAAAGGATGCGCATCAGTGTTTCTCCTTGTTGCTCTCGCCGTCACTGGACGGGTTCTTGGTCGAATCGCTGGAAGCGGTCTTGGCTGCTTCCGTCGTTACGGTCACCACGCGCACATGCCCTTCCGGCGTGAGTACCTTGACACGATGTTCGAATGAGCTGCGTCCGCGCCGCACGGTACTGGCCGACAACACCTTGCCGCCCGTCTCCTTTTGCACCTGGACCACCGCCTGCTCCAGCGACATCGCCGGTTCGGCGGATTGCGCCGCCAGGGCGACCGGACCGGCCGACAGCGACAGCAGCAATACCAGGGTACGCAGAATTGTTTTCATTTCGTTAAACAGACCCAATCACTCCGCAGGGGCGGAACCTCATCGTCGTTCAGACTATGGAATCGGGGCTGAATATTGACCTGATAACCGGACGACGTCACGCCGCCACCCTGGGTTGTGCGATGGCCTGCTCAAGGAGTGACCAGCCGGCGCCGGGCAAATGGGCCCCCTCGCTGAGCCGCCGGCGGAATCCTCGCGCACCGGGTTCGCCCTGGTACAGGCCCAGCAGATGACGGCTGATGTGCTTGAGCGCGGTGCCGCGGGCCAGCTCCGCCTCGACGTAGGGGCGCAGCCGCAGCAGCACGTCCTCGCGCGTCGGCAGGGGTTCGCCATAAAGCGCCGCCTCCACCTTCGCCAGCACGTAGGGGTCGTGGTAGGCCGCGCGGCCCAGCATCACGCCATCGACCTGGGCGAGGTGCGCCTGCACCTCCTCCACCGTGGTGATGCCGCCGTTGATGACGATGACCAGCTCCGGAAACTCGCGCTTGAGGCGATACACGCGCTCGTAGTTGAGCGGTGGAATCTCGCGGTTTTCCTTGGGACTCAAGCCCTGCAACCAGGCCTTGCGCGCGTGCACCACCAGCACCTCGACGCCGGCGCCGATCATGCTTTCGGTGAACTGCTGCAGGTCGGCGTAGTCGTCCTGGTCGTCCACGCCGATGCGGCACTTCACCGTCACCGGCACGTCCACCGCATCGCGCATGGCCTTCACGCAATCGCCCACCAGCGCCGGCTCGCGCATCAGGCAGGCGCCGAAACGGCCCGATTGCACGCGGTCCGACGGACAGCCCACGTTGAGGTTGATTTCGTCGTAGCCGGCATCGGCGCCGTAGCGGGCGGCGATGGCCAGCTCCTCCGGCTCGCTGCCGCCCAGCTGCAGCGCCACCGGATGCTCCTGCTGGCTGTGCTCGAGCAGGCGCAGCTGCTTGCCGCGCACCAGCGCGGCGCTGGTGACCATCTCGGTGTAGAGGCGAGCATGCGGCGACAGCAGCCGGTGGAAATACCGGCAGTGGCGGTCCGTCCAGTCCATCATGGGCGCGACGGTGAGCCGCCAGTCGTCCTTCTGCAACGCCTGGCGGGTGGGTTCGGGGGAGGCTGACATGCCCCTATTGTACCGGCGGCCTCAGGAGGCTGCCGCCCGCTGCCCCTGGCGCCAGGCCATCCAGCGCAGCGGCAGGGCCGCCAGCACGCAGACCGCCACCCCCGCCACGAACCCCAGCTGGTACATGGCCACGGCCAGGAATACCGCCACGGCAAAGCACAGCTTGCACAGCAGTTCGGACGCCGCGGCGCTGGACATCCCCACGGTCAGGCGCGCCCGGAAGGCCACGTAACCCCACAGCAGCGCCAGCCCTGCATACAGCACGGCAAACGCCAGCGAATAGACCAGGTAGGAGCCCTCGCTGGACGGATGGGTCAAGGCGAAACGGACCACCACCGGCACCAGCGCCACCAGGCTCAGCAGCACCATGTTGATGACCGTGCCTGGACCGTCGATGTCCTTGAGGTGGGACACGATGCGCCGGTGCACGATCCAGATCAGGCCGATCAGGAAGAAGCTCAGGAAATACACCAGCAAGGGCCCCACCCAGGCCTGCCACGGCGCCACTCCCTCGCCCGCCTCGGGCTTGATCTCGATGGCCGACAAGGTGATCGCGATGGCGAAGATGCCATCGGAGAGCATGACCAGCCGCTCCAGGTGCCGTTGCGCCGTGTGCCGGTCGGCGACCGGCGAGTCCATTCCCTGCGTCATGTCCCTTCCCCATGTGGATCGGAATCCCGCATGGCGCGAGGACTCCCCCCGAGTGCGCCACGCTTCCTCGCGGCATGATGCCGCAGCGATGTGGCCCTAGCGAGTGCCGCAGGCCGCCCGGTGCCGCGCGATCCGCGCCAGAGCGCGCCATCACGCGGATCAGGCGGCAAGCCCACGCTGCAGCGCGGCGGCAGCCCGATCATGAACGGAGCGGCGCCCGATGGCATAATGCGCACCCATACGCTGCACCCAAGGCAGCACTCGTCAGGCGCAGCGGCTTATCGCCTTCCCCACACGAGTCCCGGCACCGGCCCTTTGGCTGGCGCCGTTGCCCGCAGCTTTCCCTATCCAAGACGGTACCCGGCAATGGTGGCATTGGCGACGGAGCACGTGATCGACGTGCACCACTGGAATGACAGCCTCTTCAGTTTCCGCACGACGCGCGATCCTGGCTTCCGCTTCGACAGCGGCCAGTTCGTGATGATCGGCCTGGAGGTCGACGGACGCCCGCTGATGCGCGCCTATTCGATCGCCAGCGCGAACTACGAGGAGCACCTGGAGTTCTTCAGCATCAAGGTGCCCAATGGCCCGCTGACCTCGCGCCTGCAGCACCTGAAGCCCGGCGACCCGATCATCGTCAGCCGCAAGCCGACGGGCACCCTGGTGCTCAACGACCTCAAGCCCGGCAAGCACCTGTACCTGCTGGGCACGGGTACCGGCCTGGCGCCGTTCCTCAGCCTGGTGCGCGATCCGGAAACCTACGAGCGTTTCGAGAAGATCGTGATCGCCCACGGCGTGCGCAACATCAACGACCTCGCCTACCAGGACTACCTGGAAAACGAACTGCCCGGGCACGAGTACCTGGGCGAACTGGTGCGCGAAAAGCTGATCTACTACCCCACGGTCACGCGCGAGCCGTTCCGCAACCGCGGCCGCATCACCGACAACATCGTCAACGGCTCGATGAGCCAGGCCATCGGCCTGCCTCCGCTCGACCCGGCCACCGATCGCGTGATGCTGTGCGGCAGCCCGTCGATGTTGAACGACACCTGCGTCCTGCTCGACGAACGCGGCTTCCAGGTGTCGCCGCGCACGCGCGAGCCGGGCGACTACGTGATCGAGCGCGCGTTCGTCGAGAAGTAAGCGCTGCGACGTCGCTGTGAGAGCGCACCCTGTGCGCGACAGCGACGGAGCGGCAAGCTGACTCGATTCGCGATAACCGGCCACATGGCAACACCATCACACCGCGGTCGCGCACAGGGTGCGCTCCCACAGGGATGGCTATGGGCAACGGTTATTGCCAGAGCGTGTAGACGCGCCCCGTCCCCACGCCTTCCACGCTGCGACGATAGACCTGCGCCACGCGCTCGCCGGACACCGCTTCGAAGCCCGGGAAATACGGGCCGTAGCTGTCCAGCGATTCGGTCAGCACGGTCGCGCTCACGGCGTTGATGCGCAGCCCTCTCGGCAGCTCCGTCGCAGCGGCGCGCACGAAGCCTTCGATCGCCGCGTTCACCGTGGTGGCGTTGGTGCCGAAGCGGATCGGTTCGGCCGCGGTGATGCCGCTGGTCAGGGTGAACGATCCCCCGTCGCGCAGCCGACCGATGCCGGCCAGCACGACGTTGACCTGCCCCATCAGCTTGTCCTGCAGGCCCTGGTTGAACTGGGCCGGCGTAGTGTCCTGCAGCGCACCGAAATGGACATGGCCTGCGGCGGTGATCACCGCATCGAGCGCGCCGGCCTCGTCGTACATGCGCTGGACGCTCGCCATGTCGGTGAGGTCCACGCGGAGGTCGCCGCTCTGGCGACTGGCCCGGATCAGTTCATGGTGCGGCGCCAGCCCCTCGGCCACGGCGCGACCCACGGTGCCACTGGCACCCACCAGCAAAACCCGCATGGCTTACCTCGTTGCATGCAGCCCGGTCGGACCGCCCTGCCGGCAGTCTCCGCGTGGTTCGCCCCACGATAAACGTGCCATGATTTGAGCCATTCGAAACCCCTGGGTTTTCAATCATGGATACGCTGGCCAACATGGCGATGTTCGTGCGCGTGGTGGAGAGCGGCAGTTTCGCCGCGGCCGCCGAAGCCAGCGGCGTATCGGCGACCATGGCCGGCAAGCACATCCGCGCCATCGAGCAGCGACTGGGCGCGCGACTGCTCCATCGCACCACGCGGCGCCAGCAGCTCACCGAGGTGGGACGGCTGTATTACGAACGCTGCAAGCTGGTGCTGGCCGATGTGGAACTGGCCGAGCGCAGTGCGCTGGAACTGCAGGCTGCGCCACGTGGCCGCCTGCGCATCACGGCGCCGATGAGCTTCGGCAGCCGGCGCCTCACGCCGGCGATCACCGACTACCTGCAGCGCTTTCCCGACGTCAGCGTCGAACTGTCCCTGGACAACCGCGTGCTCGACATCGTCGACGAAGGATACGAGCTGGCGATCCGCATCGGCGCCATCCAGGACCCGCAACTGGTCGCCCGGGCACTCGAGCCCTACCGCATGCTGCTTGCCGCCTCGCCGGCGTACCTCGCGAGGCGCGGCACGCCCGCCCATCCACGCGACCTGTCCGGCCACGTTTGCCTGGGCCTGTCGAACTGGCGTCGCCGCGATCAATGGCGATTGGTCGGCCCCGGCGGCGAGTCCTGCGACGTGCCGGTCCACGGGCGCCTGGCGGTCGATCATGGCGACGCGCTGCGCATCGCGGCCCTGCATGACGCCGGCATCGTGCTGCAACCGGAGGTACTGCTGGCCGACGACCTCGCCGAGGGACGCCTGCTTGCCGTGCTGCCCGGCTGGGAGCCGCCTGCGACGCCCATGCACCTGCTTTACACGCAGGACCGGCGGCCCACGGCAAAGCTGCGCAGCATGATCGACTTCATCCTGGAGCGCTTCGGCGCGAAGGAGCCGGTCGAGGCCCTGTAGGAGCGCACCCAGTGCGCGATTGGCGTGACGGGGATGGCCGGCCACTGGTCGCCGTGGGTGCATGCAACGTTGCGGTCGCGCACAGGGTGCGCTCCCACCGTGATCCATCGACGCGATGCTTCAGTGGCGCACGCGACCCTGTCCTTCGTTGTCCCAGTACCCGAACACGCGGCGCGCAATGAGCTTGTAGAGCCGCTTGCCGGTCGCACGCCATAGCCGCGAATGCACCGCGGGCGTGTCGAGGATCGCACGCTGCCGGGCACTCAGTGCCTCGGCGCAATAGGTACGCTTGTGCTTGAGCAGGTGGCGCAGGTCTTCGCGCGCCAGCAGCCGGAACAGTGCGCCCCGTCGCCCGCGCGTCCAGGCGATCTGGAAATCCACCAGCGCCGGGCGTCCGTCGGTGCGCACCAGCCAGTTCGGTTCCTTGGCCAGGTCGTTGTGCACGATGCCGCGACGATGCAGCGCCGCGAGCAGGCGCAGGGCGTCGCGATAGTAGGCCCGGTCCTGCGGCCGTGCCTGTTGCATCGGGGCACCGGCGATGTAGCTGCGCAGGAGCTCCCGTCCGTTCCAGCCGAGCAGGGCCGGCACGCCGTCGAGGCCCTCGAGCCGGGCCAGCGCCCGTGCCTCGCGCGCCGCCGCACGACGGGCGAAGGCGCGCGCCCACCAGCGCGCCGCGGCGATGTCGCG
>JACXTT010012794.1_pt1 | contig 11115 bp, 10 predicted proteins | sample 9270951 | NCBI WGS metagenome assembly JACXTT01 (sample SAMN15532306, study PRJNA645909) | rock metagenome | isolation source: weathered quartz diorite | place: Puerto Rico | collected 2017-06-21 | reverse complement strand
CCCTTCCCCACCCCCCCCCGGCTGGGGCGGGGCACAACCCGCGTTCTCAAATTGGGGAGGGAGTCCTTGGGGGCTCGGCCGGGGTTCGGTGGATCCCTGGGGCCAGCCGACGATGAGCGCGAAATCGAGCTGATACGTCCCGGCAGGAAACTCCTTCGGCCGCGTGCCCGGCACCACGACCGCGCGCGCGGGCACCTCACCGCGATGCTCCACGGGCACGGCTCCGGTCACGTCGATCACCGGCACGCTCGCCGTCAGCGAGACGTTCGCGGCGAGCACGGCCCCTGTACCGATGCGCACGCCTTCGGTGACGATGCAACGCGAGCCGATGAACGCGCCGTCCTCGACGATCACGGGCTGTGCTTGCGGAGGCTCGAGCACGCCACCGATGCCGACGCCGCCGGCGAGGTGGACGTCGGCGCCGATCTGGGCGCACGAGCCGACTGTCGCCCACGTGTCGACCATCGTTCTCGGGCCCACCCAGGCGCCGATGTTCACGAACCCCGGCATGAGGATCACGCCGGGCGACAGAAAGGCGCCGTACCGCGCAACTCCGCCCGGCACGACCCGGACGCCGCGCTCGGCGTAGTCGGCCTTGAGCGGGATCTTGTCCAGGTAATGGATCGCGCCGGCGTCGATCGGCTCCACCCGGCGCAGCTTGAAGTACAGCAGGATCGCCTTCTTGGCCCACTCGTTGACGACCCAGCCGCCGTCGCGGGGCTCGGCTACCCGGACTTCGCCCGCATCGAGCAGGCGCACTGCCTCCTCGACGGGCGCCGCGTCAGCATCGCCGCTCTCGAACAGCTCCTCGATCCGTCGCTCGAGCTCCATCACGGCATCTTTACGGACGCCGTCGCGCCGTGACGAGCGTCGGGTAGTCGACCCAGCGTTGCGTTCCACCGTTCGCGGCGAAGACATCGTGCATTGCCCGGTCGAACGTGGCCTGGCGGTCGGGGTCGAGACGCAGGTAGGTCGACGTCGTCGCGAGGAGGGCGAGATAGCTCTCGGCCGTGTGCTGCACGGGTACGCCGAGCGCGAGCAGCCGGACCGCCTCGAACAGCTCCGCCCCCGCCGGGTCCTGAAGGTCGTGACGCATGAGCCAGCTCCAGAGCGCGGAGACGTCGCCGCGTCTCGCTTCGGCACCCGACCAGACGTCGAACGGATCCGTGACCGGCCACACCTCGTCTTCTGGCAGGACGCTCCGCCAGACGGCACGGTCGAACTCCTGGACGAGCGCGGGAAGACCTGTCTGGAGCAGCGCCAGCACGCCTGCCGGCCCGAGGAGGCCGGCAACCTTGCCCCAACCCACCGCGGGATCGACCCAGTGGAACGCCGTCCCCGAGAACACCGCTGCGAAGCTCTCGGGCGACAGCTCGACGTTTTCGAATCGCCCGAGGTGGAAGCGGACGCCCGAGTCGCCGATGCGCCTGCGCGCGGCGTCGACCATGCTCGGGCCGGGGTCGACGGCCTCGACGCGCAGGCCTCGCGCCACGAGCATCTCGGTCAGCAGGCCGGTTCCGCACCCGATCTCGAGCACACGCGCGCCCTGGTCGAGGCGGGCACGGTCGCACGCCGCGTCGACGAGAGCGTCGGGATACGAGGGTCGGACGCGGTCGTACTCGTCCGCGATGGCGTCGAACTCGGAGCCGTCGGTCGCCGTCACAAGGCGCGCTCGAGCAGTTCCACGGCACGCACGCACTCCTCTTCGGTGGGAACGAGCGCGAAGCGAATGTAGCCCTCGCCGGACGGACCGAGGAACGACCCCGGGGCAACGAGGACGCCCGCCTCGAGAAGGCGTGCGGCGAATCCCTCCGACGTCTCGCTCTCGGGGACGGCGACCCAGAGGTACATCGTCGCCTCGCTGCACGCGACGCGGACGCCCTTCCGAGCGAGTATGCCCAGCACCAGGTCGCGCTTCCGCGCGTATGCAGCCCGTGCACGGGCGACGTGCTCCTCGTCGTTCCAGGCGACGACGGAGGCCCGCTGGACGAATTCCTGCGGTGCAGTGCCGGTCGACGGGCGGAAGTGACGCAGCGCCGCGATCAGCTTCGGATCGCCCGCGACGAATCCTGAGCGGTAGCCCGTCATCGACGAGCGCTTGGACAGCGTGTTGAACACCACGACGTTCGTGAGGTCGTCCAGCTGCAGGGCCGAGACGGGTGGCGTCGTGAACCAGAGCTCGGTGTAGGCCTCGTCCGAGGCGAGCACGAAGTCATGCTCGCGCGCGAGCGCAGCCAGCCGCCGGTAGAGCTCGAGCGAGGTGCACGCGCAGGTGGGGTTGTTCGGATAGTTGACCCAGACGAGAGCGGCGCGATGCCACGTGTCTGGAGCGACCGAGTCGAGATCGGGCAAGAAGCTGTTCTCCTCCAGGAGCGGGAGGAGCTCGACTCGGGCACCGGCAACCTCGGCACCGCGCTCGTAGACGGGGTACGAGGGCTCGGTGAGCACCACGAGGTCCTTTCCGGCCGGCGCGTCGAGCACGACCTGCGCAAAGGAGAAGATCGCCTCTTTCGAGCCCAGTGTCGGCACGATGTCGTCCGCCGCGATTGTGGCGCCGAATCGCCGTCCGATCCAGGCCGCGATCGCCTCGCGCAGCTCCGGGAGGCCGGCGGCTGCCGGGTAGCCCATGCGTTCGCGGACGCCGTCGCGGAGGGCCTCGATGACGTGCGGATCCGTTGGCTCGCGGGGATCGCCCATGCCGAAGTCGACGACCTCGAGCCCGGCCGCTCGGCGCGCAGCAGCAGCCTCGTTGAGGCGAACGAACGGATACGTCGCCTGGGCGCGCAGAACAGGGGAGATCGGCATAGCTAGGCGCCCGCGGAGGAGACGAACCGATGCAGCGTCTCGTAGCAGTGCACGAGCGCTGCGATCTCCACCTGTTCGTCCCGGCGATGCGCGAAGTGGGGGTGGCCGGGACCGAAGTTGACGGCGTCGATGCCGCGCGTGGTGAAGTCCGCGACATTGGTCCACGCCTGCTTCGGCTCGACGGGAAGATCGCCCGCCCTTTGCAGCGCCTGCACGAGCGGTGCGTCTGCCACGACGCGAGCGGGCGGCGAGTCGCCGCTGAGCTCGATCTGATCGGCATCGGGGACGAGCGAGCGGAGGTACGCCTCCGCCTCCTCGCTGGTGCGGTCGGGGGTATAGCGGAAGTTAAGGGTCGCAGTAGCGCGGTCGGGGACGACGTTGTCGGCGATGCCCGCCTCGATGCGCGTCACCGACACGACCTCGTAGAACGGCAGCCCGGAGATGATCACCTCACGGCGCTCCAGCGCCGATACGGGTGTGAGTGCGACGAGCGCCTTGTGGACGGCGTTGTCCGCGAGCCACGGCCGCGCCGAGTGACCGCTGACGCCCTCGAACGTGACGCGGGCATTGAGGTTGCCGACGCAGCCTGCCTGGATCGCGCCTCCGGTCGGCTCGAGCAGGATCGCCAGCGACGCCTCGTGGACGAGCGCGGAGCGCTCGAAGAGTGCCGGCAGCGCGCTGTACTGCGCCGGCAGCTCCTCTCGTCCGAAGAGCAGGAGCGCCACGTCGACGGCTCCGGTCGAACCGGCCGCGACATCCCTGACGAGCTCGAGCGCGACCGCGACCCCGCCCTTCATGTCGGCGGCACCCAGCCCGTGCACCGCGCCGTCCGAGATGCGGCCCGGAATGTTCCCCTGCGCGGGAACCGTGTCGTAGTGGCCGGCAAGCACGACGACGGGTGTGCCGTTGCGGCGCGCCGGTGCGAAGAGGAACGCGTCGTCGCCCGCGAACTCAGCCTCGTATCCGTCGGGGATCAGGCTCAGCAGATGCTCGCGGACGGCAGCCTCGTCGCGGCTCTCGGACGGAATGTCGATCAGCTCGAGCGTGCGCCCGGCCAGCCGCTCCGCGAGGGATTCCATGGGCGGAGCGTACCCATGGCATCATCCGTCGCGATGACGACCCGCCAGCCCGATCCGCACCCGGGCGCGGAGCCCGAGCGCGGCTTCGTGCTCGCGGTTCTGCCCCGGGGCGCCGACGCCGACGACGAGCTCGGCGAGCTTCGCATGCTGGCGCGGACTGCCGGCGTCGAGCCGGTCTCGGAGCTCGTGCAGCAGCGGCAGCACCCCGACCCACGCACGTACGTCGGGAAGGGAAAGCTGACAGAGCTGGAGACCGCCTTCAAGGACTCGGAGGCCGAGGTCCTGCTTGTCGACGACGAGCTCGACCCCGTGCAGCAGCGGGCGCTCGAAAACGCCCTCTCCACACGCGTCGTCGACCGCACCCAGCTGATCCTGGACATCTTCGCGCAGCATGCGGTGAGCGCCGAAGGGAAGCTGCAGGTCGAGCTCGCGCAGCTCGAGTACAACCTGCCGCGCATGCGCGGCATGTGGCAGCACCTCGAGCGTCTCGGCGGCGGCGTCGGCACGCGCGGCCCGGGCGAGTCGCAGCTCGAGACCGACCGCCGTATCGCGCGCAGGCGGGTGGCACTGCTCAAGAAGCGGCTGGAAGAGCTCGGCGCGCAGCGCGCGACGCGACGCAAGCGGCGTACCCGCGCGGAAACACCGACCGTTGCGCTCGCGGGTTACACGAACGTCGGCAAGTCGACGCTTCTGAACGCACTCACCGGTGCCCAGGTCTCGGTCGAGAACCGGCTCTTCGAGACCCTCGATCCCACCACCCGCGGCTTCGAGTACGACGGCAAGCGATACCTCGTGACCGACACGGTCGGGTTCATCCGCCGGCTGCCGACACAGCTCGTGGAAGGGTTTTCGTCGACGCTCGAGGAGACGCTCGTCGCCGACGTCGTGCTCCACGTCGCCGATGCCTCGCTGCCCGAGGATCGGTTGCGCGAAACGATCGCCGCCGTCCACGGCGTCCTGGCCGAGATCGGTGCAGACGAGCTGCCGCTCGAGCTCGTTCTCAACAAGATCGACGTACTCGACCCGCTTGCGCGCCGGCGGCTCGCCAACCGCTTCCCGGAGGCCGTCGAGATCTCCGCCGTGAGCGGCGAGGGGCTCGACGAGCTGAAAGCGCGGGTCGCGGCACGGTTTGCAGACCGCTTCGAGGACGTCCGCCTGCTCGTGCCGTACGGTGAAGGCCGTACGCTTTCGGCGCTCTACGCACTCGGTGCGCCGATCGACGAGCGCCGCGACACGGAGGACGGCGTCTTGATCCGGGCGCGCCTGCCACACCGAGAGGTGCGGCGGTTCGCGCCGTATCTGGTCGCGGATTCCCGCACGACAGCCTCGTCGACGCGGTGATCGAGCTCCCGGTCACGCGGCTCCGGGAGGACGCCGTGCTCCCGCGTCAGGCGTATCCGGGTGACGCCGGCTTCGACCTCGCTGCGTGCGAGCGCGTCATCCTCGCTCCCGGGGAGCGGGCGCTCGTCGGGACGGGGCTCGCGGTCGCGATTCCGGAGGGGTACGCGGGCTTCGTCCAGCCCCGATCGGGCTTGGCTGCCCGGCACGGGATCACGGTCGTCAACTCCCCCGGCCTCGTCGACTCCGGCTACCGGGGGGAGCTCCGCGTCATCCTCCTCAACACGGACGCGGCCGAGTCGTTCACGGTCGAGCCGGGAATGCGCATCGCCCAGCTCGTCGTTCTCCCCGTTCCGACCGTGTCGCTCGTGGAGGTCGACGAGCTGGCCGAGAGCGAACGTGGCGTGCGCGGCTTCGGCAGCTCGGCGCACTGACGATGCGACCGGAGCCCCGCATCCGCGTTTCGGCCGTCCTCCGCTGGCACGGTCGCATCCTGCTCATCCGCCACGAGAAGCGCGGACGCGAGCACTGGTTGCTCCCCGGCGGCGGCGTGCATGCCGGCGAGACCCTCACCGAGGCGCTGCAGCGCGAGCTGGGGGAGGAGACCGGCATCGTGCGGGGAGGGGTCGAGCTTCCCGTGGAAGGCCCCGTCGCGATCGTCGACTCCATCTCACCCGAGCGGAGCCTGTGGTCGAAGCACGTCGTCCACGTCATCTTCGCGGGCGAGCTCGACGGCTCGCTGGCGGAGGTGTCGTCCGACGACGAGGCCGTACAGGGCCACCGGTTGTTCTCGGCGGACGATCTCGACGGGATCGCGCTTCACCCTCCGATCCAGCGCTTCCTCAAACGCTGGCAGCCGGGTGACCCGTGCGTGTATCTCGGCGCTCTCTGGGTCGAATAGCACACTCGCCGTGACCGAGCGTCGACTGGACTGGCCGGACTTGCGCAACGCGCGCGACCTCGGCGGTCTCGCCATCGGAGGCGGCGGCGAGACGCGCCCGGGCGCCGTGGCCCGCTCCGACACCCTGCGGCAGCTGACGCCCGACGGGTGGACGGCGCTCAGAGCGTTCGGCATCCGCACGATCGTCGATCTGCGCTTTCAGGTGGAGATCGACGCGAACGAGCCTCTCGATGCTGGGCCGGGCGGTCTGTCGCGCGAGCTCGGCCCGGCCGGCACCGACGGCGCGGCGGTTCGGGACGGCATCCGCACGGTGTCGGTGTCGATCCTGGGCGAGCCGGAACGGACGCTCGGTGAGCGCCTCGACCGGATCAGCAAGGCGCAGCCCGACGAGGCGGGCTCGACGCGGGCCGTCTACCTGGAGCTGCTCGAGCTGTTCCGTCCGCGGTTCGTGGCGGCGACTGCGGCGATCGCCGACGCACAGGACGGCGGCGTCCTCGTCCACTGCCACGCCGGCAAGGATCGAACGGGTCTCGTGGTCGCGCTCCTGCTCGGCGTGGTCGGCGTGCCCCTGGAGGCCATCGCCGCGGACTACGCGCTGAGCGGCCCGAACCTGGCCGCTTCGCTTGCAGCCTGGATCGACGAGGCGGGGGATTCCGAGGAGCGCGAGCACCGGCGCCGGGTGGGGTCGTCGCCCGAACGCGCCATGCTCGACGTGCTCGAGGCGCTGGACGAGCGCTACGGCGGCGCCGGCGGCTACCTGACCGGTGGCGGCCTGACCGAGCGCCATCTGGCGCGTCTACGCGACAGACTCGTCGCGTGACCGGCGGTTACGTGTAGCGACCGCCCCGGTCGCGGGCCCTCTGCGCGGCGACGTCATGCGCAACCCGCTCGAGACGGTCGGGGAGCGGGTCGAGCGGCTCGGGCGTCCCACCGCTCGCGTGTGCGAGCGCCCAGGAGAGGAGCAGGTCGGCGAGCCACGGATTGCGGGGCAGCAGCGGACCGTGCAAATAGGTCCCCACCGCCCGGCCGACCCTGCAGCCTTCGAACCCCGACTCGCCGTCGTTGCCGAAACCGGCGATCACGCGGCCGAGCGGCTCGGCGCCGGGATCGAGCCTCGTGCGGCCTGCGTGGTTTTCGAAGCCGGCGAGTGTCTGCGGCTCACCGGCAACGAGCTCGCACGCGAGCAGCACGTCGCCGATCATGCGGCGCTCGCCCGCGACAGTCTCGTGCGGGAAGAAGCCGGCGCCCTCGAGCAGCACTCCGTCACGCCCTCGATACCCACGCCCGAGCAGCTGGTAGCCGCCGCAGACGGCGAGGAGGGCCGCGCCGCCGTCGACGGCCGCGCGGATGGCGTCGCCCTTCCCGGCAAGGTCGGGTGCGATCAGCGCCTGCTCACGATCTTGTCCGCCGCCGATGTAGAGCAGGTCGTACGAGCCGGGCACGAGCTCGGCGCCGACGCCGACCGGCTCGGTGACGACCTCGTGATCGCGCAGCGCAGCCCGTCGCGCGAGGACGGCGATGTTGCCACGGTCGGCATAGATGTTCAGGTACTCGGGATAGAGATGCCCGACCCGGATCGTCACGCGCGCTCCCAGTAGGGCCTGACGAGGCCGCGCTCTGTCGCAATGCCGCGCAGCCTCAGCATGGCCGTGTAGGTCGGAAGGATCACGAGCGGGACATCGGGCGGTGCAAGCTCGAGCCCGCGGTCGAGCGCATGCTCGAGGTCCGGGACGACTTCCAGCGAGCCCTCGGGGAAACCGGCGTAGAGGCAGCGGAGCGCGAGCTCGGTGGCACGCTCGCCGCTGACGACGATGCGGGCGGCCCGCTCGAGCAGCGGCTCGAAGTCGACGTCCCAGATCCAGGACACGTCGCGACCGTCGGCAATCGCATCGTTCAGCGCCAGCACGAGCACGGGAGGGACGTCGCCTTCAAGCAGCGTTCGCACGGCCTCGTTTGCTCCGGCCGGATTCTTGATCAGCAGCACGACGATCTCGCGTCCGTCGGCCACGATCCGTTCGAAGCGTCCGAACGCTCCCCCGAACCCCGACAGACCGTGGTCGATCTCCTCGAGCGTCGCACCGAGCGCGAGCGCGACAGACGACGCGGCAAGCGCGTTGTACACGTTGTAGAGACCGGGGAGCTGAAGTCGGACGCGCCTCGTCCCTGCCCTTGTGACGAGGTCGAACGCCGTCGCATCCAGGCCGCTGAGCTCGATCTCACAAGCGGCGACATCGAGTGGCGGTCGTGCGTGGCCGCAGGCGTCGCAGCGGTAGGCGCCCAGATGGCCGACGTAGGCCGCGTCGTACGTGTAGGGACGGCCGCAGCGAAGGCAGTACTTCGAGTCGGCCGCGTGCTGGAGTGCAGGGCGGGCGTGTCGTGGGTCGTCGACGCCGAACCGGACCACACCCGGACGTTCCCGTCCGAGGTCGGCGACGAGCGGGTCGTCGGCGTTGAGCACCAGCGTCGCTCCCGGGTCGAGCGTGGCGACGGCTGCACGCCAGCGTTCGGCGACGGTCTCCAGCTCGCCGTAGCGGTCGAGCTGGTCGCGGAAGAGGTTGCCGAGCGAGACGACACGTGGTCGGATGCGGCGCATCATCTCGGGCAGTGCCGCCTCGTCGACCTCGAGGAGTGCGAGGTCGGCGCCCGGTGCAGAGAGAAGGGTGGAGGCAACTCCCGAGGCCAGATTGGCTCCCGAGTTGTTCCACGCCAGCGCGTAGCGAGAGCCGAGGATCCGGGCGGCCATGGCCGTGGTGGTCGTCTTGCCGTTCGTCGCCGAGATCAACGCGGTGCCGCTCGCGAGCCTCACCGCGAGCGCGTCGACTGCATCCGGGTCGAGCTTCCAGAGGAGCTTTCCCGGGAGCGTCGTGCCGCCGCCGCGGCCCGCTGCCCGCGAGAGCCTCCCGACGGCGCGGGCGGCAGCGGTCTCGACTCGGAGCCGCGCGTTCATGCCGTCGAGCCTACCCGCACGCCGTTTTGCCGCGTGAGAACACGAGCGCGCGACTCCCGCTCTAGTGATCTTGCAATTCGTTCAGGAAGCTCTAGAGTAATTGCATGGCCCGCAAGCGGCGCCACCCGGCACTCGAAAGCATCGACGAGAAGGCTCTGGCCGAGTTTCGCGCCGGGTTGCGGCGCCGCTACACGGACGATCAGATTCTGGAGGAGCTGCGCGCCAGCGCTGCGCGGCTCGGCCGCTCGCCGACGATGCGCGAGTTCGCCGCCGACCCGGTCGCGACCGTCCACCCGCAGACGGTGATCGAGCACTTCGGCACGTGGAACGCGGCGAAGCGCGCTGCGGGCCTCACCCCGCGCAGATTCATCAGCCGCGAGGAGCTCCTCGAGCAGCTCCGTTCGCTTGCTGGCGAGCTCGGACGGCTGCCGACCGCGCGGGATCTCGAGGAGCGCCGGCGGACGATGGCGTCGAAGTCGCTCATCTGGCACACGTTCGGCTCGCTGACGGGGGCGCTCCGCGAGGCGGGGTTCGACGTGCCTGTCGGCGAGGAGCGGCTCGAGCGAGCCGTGCTGCAGGGGGCGGCGCTCGCGCGTGAGCTCGGGCGCCTGCCGAAGATGGCCGACTGGAAGACCGCGCGCCAGCGCGACCCGTCGCTGCTCTCGGAGTGGCAGGTCTACCGTCTGGTCGACATCGACGCCGGGCCGTGGGCGGCGTTCCAGTTCCTCGTCCGCGAGCGGCTTCGCGAGGACGGTGTCGACGTTCTGCCCGACGGGACGCTCGCGGCGGAATAGCTCTCGCGGTCGCCGCGTACACTCGCGACGTGGAGCTCACGTGCGCGTCGTGCGGCAGCGAACAGCCGATCGGTGCGCGGTTCTGCAACACCTGTGGAACGAGCCTCTGGCGTCCGTGTCCGAGCTGCGGCAGCGAGCAGGCGGCGTCGGCCGTCTTCTGCTCGGCCTGCGGGGTTGCCCTGCGGGAGGGCGTGCCCCGGGCCGGCAGTGCAGATGCGCGCGAGGAACGGCGCGTGGTGACAGTGCTCTTCGCCGATCTCGCGGGCTCGACGGCGCTCGGCGGACGGCTCGATCCGGAGGATGTCCGCGAGCTGCAGGGTGAGTTGTTCGAGTTCCTGAACGCCGAGGTCGAGCGGCACGGGGGCATGACGGAGAAGTTCGTGGGCGACGCGGTCGTGGCCGTGTTCGGAGTGCCGCAGGCGCACGAGGACGACCCGGAGCGCGCCGTGCGGGCCGCGATCGGCTTGCGGGATGCGTTTCCGGTGTTTGCAGCGAAGGTCCAATCGCGACACGCCGAGAATGTCGCCCTCCGCATCGGCGTCAACACGGGAGAGGTCGTGGCCGGTCGCGAGGCGGCTGCGCGTGGTGAGCTCGTGGTGAGCGGTGACCCGGTGAACGTCGCCGCACGCCTCCAACAGGGAGCAGCCGCCGGTCAGATCCTGGTGGGAACGCGAACGCGTCTTGCCACGGAACGTGCAGTTGCGTTCGACGGGCCGGTGCACATCGACGCCAAGGGCAAGAACGATCCTGTCGAGGCGTGGGTCGCGCTCGAGCTGCTGTCGCGCCCGGTACGGCGGGGAGTGGGAGGACTCTCGGCCCCGCTGATCGGGCGAGACACGGAGATCGGGCTGCTGATGGCGCTCGCGCAGCGCGTCGAGCGCGAGCAGGCCCCTCAACTCGTGACGCTCTTCGGCCAGGCCGGTGTCGGGAAGTCGCGGTTGCTCGCCGAGCTCGTCGACCGTCTGGGATCGGATGCGCGCCTGCTCAAGGGCCGCTGCCTGCCGTACGGCGACGGGATCACGTACTGGCCACTCGCCGAGGTGGCCAAGAGCCAGGCCGGTGTGCTCGAGACCGACACTGCCGAGGTCGCCCTGGAGAAGCTGCGCGGCGCCATCGCGGAAACTGTTCCGCCCGAGCACAGGGCAGCGGTCCTCGACGCGACGACCTGGACGATCGGGCTTTCGCTGCCGGGCTCGAAGCCGATCGGGTTCAGCTCCGCAGACGTGCGTGGGAGGTTGTACGACGCCTGGA
>JACXTT010012793.1_pt1 | contig 11115 bp, 7 predicted proteins | sample 9270951 | NCBI WGS metagenome assembly JACXTT01 (sample SAMN15532306, study PRJNA645909) | rock metagenome | isolation source: weathered quartz diorite | place: Puerto Rico | collected 2017-06-21 | reverse complement strand
AGAGCCGGTTCGTCAGATCTGCGGCAACGCAGGCAACGAAGGCTCGATCGTGGTGGAGAAGATCCGTGCGAATTCGACCGAATTCAACTACGGCTTCAACGCCGCGAGCGGCGAGTATCAGGATCTGGTTGCCGCTGGCGTCATCGACCCGGCCAAGGTGACCCGTTCGGCGCTGCAGAACGCGTCGTCGATCTCCGGCCTGATGCTGACCACGGAAGCTCTCATCTGCGAGATCCCCGAGAAGAAGGCTGCTCCTGCCCCCGGCGGCGAGCACGGCCCGGGCGGCATGGACTACTAAACCAGTCCTTAACGCTTGGTAGGCAAAGAGCCCGCTCCTGTAAAAGGGAGCGGGCTTTTCGTTCATTTCAACTTCATCGGAGTCTCGAGTGCGCAGCGCTTCTCGACCTGGTATCACAGTAGCGCGGAAGAGATCCTTGGCTACGACGAGCACGGCGCCCCAGCGTAGAGTTCCAATGGTGATCGAAGAGCGGAATTCTACGCACGAACAATCGAGGAGAATCCGGCCGCTCAGATGTCTGCAGTGTCTTTGCTGGAAGTCACGCTGGTAGGCCAGCGCAATTCATATTGTGGCGTTCGATGTCGATCAATGGAGCATCGCGAGGGACGCGGTCCATTTCAGAAGAGCCGTCATCCCGCGGTCCTGAACCTCGGAGATTGTTGCAGCTACGCTTTGTCGAGATTGACCAAGCCTTCTCGAGATTTCCGCGATAAACTTTCAGCTTCTTACGCGTACTGAGCAACCGTCACCATCCGCGACAAGAAAGAGGCCCACATCGTGGACATACTGAGATCCGAGTTGTTCCCCAACGATCCCGGCTCGAAAATACGTGCGTGCTTCAATCCCGAACGCCGGCGTTGAGAAAATCCACGTAATCCGCGGTGGTCGAAACCGTATTGTGTCCCGCACCCGGCACGGTCACTAACGCCGCGACGACTCCTTCGCGAAAGCGGGTGCTCAGGAGTTTTGCGTTCGCGGGAGGAACGATTTCGTCCTGTTCCGCTGCGACGATGAGCGTCGGCGCGGTGACCTTCGGCGCGTATCTCCAGGACTCAAACTTGTCACGCAACAGCCATCGTACGGGAAAGTATGGATAGTGATACGCAGCGACCGCCTGCAAGCTGTCGAAGGGCGTCACCAGAACCAGACGCGCCGCCGGACGAAGGCTCGCCACATACACGGCAACGCCGCTGCCCACGCTGCGGCCGATGATTGCGACGTTCGGATGGGTTACGTGGACGTGGTCGAACAGTAGCAACGCGTCGGCGAACAGCGCCTGTTCCGAAGGGCGGCCCGCACTGCCTCCGTAGCCGCGGTAGTGCAGCAGGAAAATTGCATGGCGAGGGAAAGCAGTGACAAACTCTGGCAGGCTCAACGAGACGTCTTCGGCGTTGCCGCCAAAATAAATGAGCGCGTTCGGGCCTCCCACGGGCCTCGTCGAAAGGAACAGTGGGCCTGCGTCAGTTTGCAGTTCAAGGCGACGCGACGGCGCGGCGCCCGCTGGCGTCGGGAAATAAATCATCGAGCGCTGGAACAGGTAGACGGCGCCGCACAGAGCAACGTAGGCAAGACACAGGCTAACGAGCACATTGAGAGCAGTATGCATTGGCCGTGGAACCACGTTCTTCACCGTATCAAGATCGTGACGCGCGATTTTGGTACGATCCTCGAGAGCCTGAATGAAAACGAAGATTCCCCGGGGTGAAGAGGCTATAGTGGACATCGCCAAACTTCGCGACTATTGTTTGGATATTCACCATCCCGTTGGCAAACACAAAGCAAGAGTGTTTGCTGCAGCGCTCGGAATCTCCAATGCCGACGCCGAGTTTCTACAAGCCGAACTCCTCCGCGCCGCCCGTGAACTCGAGGCCATCGAAGAGTCCCACGAATTCGGACGAGGATTCTCGATTGATTTCGAAGTTTCGCGAGGCGTCCGGCGCGCGATGATCCGCAGCGTTTGGCTCATTCGACACGGCGAATCGATCCCGAGGCTGATCACATGTTTTGTAATATCGAAGTGAGGACTTGCCCAGTGCCTGATATCCCAATTCTTTCTGTCGTCGCGCTATTGGAGGACCTGCCGGCTTGCGGCTTGGTGCGAGGTCAGGTTGGGGCTGTGGTCGAACAGACGGCCCCCGGTGTTAGCGAAGTCGAGTTTGTTGATGAATCCGGCCGAACTTACGCGCTGGCGGCCATTCCGAATCGCATACTCCTCGAGTTGCATCACCAGCAGGTTCCAACCGCCGCCTGAAGGGATCGCTGGTAGTTGGCGAAATCTGCTAACGTATGTGGTCAGCGCACGTCCACCCACGTCAGGAGGTTTCCCCGCCATGCCGCTACCGTCGTTCCCCCGCGAACTTCCGCTTGACCGGCGCGAATTTCTCAAGACTACCCTCGCTTCCCTGCCCTTGGCCGGCGCGGCTATCCACGCAGCGCCGCCGAAGACGCCGCCGGACTCGGAAACGCTCGTCGCCACACTGTACAAGAGCTTGTCCTCGGAACAGAAGACGATCACCTGCATGCCTTTCGATCATCCGCTGCGGTCGAAAGTGGACAACAACTGGTTCGTCACTCCCAAGAAAATCGGCGAACTCTTCAAGCCCGACCAACAGGCGATGATCTCCGAAATCTTCCGCGGACTCCACAATCCGGACTTCGTCGACAAGGTGATGTATCGCATGAAAGAAGACGCCGGAGGCCTCGACAAGTACTCCATCGCGCTCTTCGGTGAACCGGGTAGCGGAGGGGGCAAGTTCGAGTTCGTTCTCGCCGGGCGTCATTGCACGGTGCGCTGCGATGGGGATTCGGTGGAAGGCGCCGCGTTCGGCGGTCCCATCTTTTACGGCCATCAGGCAGGCCCCGATGCAACCGAGAAGCCGGACCATCCCAATAACGTCTATTGGTATCAGGCGAAGCGCGCCAACGAAGTGTTTGCGGCGCTCAACGGCAAACAGCGGGAGATCGCATTGCTCGCAAATGCGCCTCGCGCCGAACGGGCGACCGAGACCGTCGCCATCAGCGCGGCCCCCAAAAGGTTCGAAGGGCTGCCGGTTTCCGAAATGACGCACGACCAGCAGAACCTCGTCGAGAAAGTCATGGGAGACCTGCTCCTGCCCTTCCGCAAGAAGGACTCGGACGAGGCCATGCAACTCATCAAAGCGAACGGCGGCGTCAAGTCATTGTCTATGTCGTTCTTCAAGAACCTGGACCTGGGCAACGACGGCGTCTGGGACGTGTGGCAGCTCGAAGGTCCAAAGATGGTGTGGTACTTCCGCGGCCATCCGCATGTGCACGTCTGGGTCAACATCAAGGCCTGACCGGCATATACGATGAGAGAGGTCAAAATGAAGTTCAGGATACCTCTCTTTCTCTCCACCTTCGCTATCGCCGCGATCGCACAGCCCGCGCCAATCCTCGCTGGAGGCAAGGTGCTGCCTCTCTATCCTCCAGGCTCGCCGTTTCTCAAGGCTGAGCGCGCCGCCGAGCCCGAGCAGCTCAACATGAGCCAGGTTGTTCCTGCGCGCATCAGCAGCATCGTCAACATCCACAATCCGTCGATCGAATTCCATCCCGTGGAACGCGCCATCAACACCGGCGCCGCGATCATCGTCGTCGCCGGCGGAGGCCACAACACGCTCAACGTCGGCGGCGAAAGCGCGGACTTCGTGCCCTTCTTTTACAACTACGGCATCAACACCGTCATCTTGCGCAACCGTTTGCGGCGCGACGGCTACAACCCGCAGACCGACGCCGTACATGATGCGCAGCAGGCCATCCGCATGGTCCGGGCGCACGCCAAGGAATGGAACCTCGACCCCAACAAAATCGGCATGATGGGCTTTTCCGCCGGCGCGGAACTGGCAGCCGCGGCGGCCGTGTTATTCGACGAATTCGACAAGAAGGAAAAGGGCGAGGGCGAACTCGAGGGCGTATCCTCGCGGCCGGACTTTGCCGGCATCATTTATCCCGGGCCTTCGCCGTTTGCTCGCAACCGCACCGCGCCGGCGATTCCTCGCAATATCGGGCCGGCATTCATTACCTGCGCGGGGTCGGGCGACAAGATGCACGCCATCTGGGCCATCGATTATTACTCCGCGATGCTTGCCCTTGGCGTGCCGAACATCGAGATGCATCTGTACGGCAATGGACGCCACCCGGGCGATCCACTGCCCGATGGTTCGCGCATGAGCGGCGGCCTCACCGACCGGGGCGGCATTCCGTTCGGCACGTGGCAGCACCGCTTTATCGATTGGTTCCGCGACCTCGGGTTCCTGCAGAAGTCCGGTGTCGAGACCAAGGCGGCGAAGGACGTCGCGACATTCGTCAACAATCAAGCGCATTGATATATCATCGGGACCAGCAACCAGCATGATGAACCGAAGAGACTTCACCAAAACGACGGCGGCGGCTATCGCGGCGACGGCATTCGCCCTCCCGGCGCCTTCGAAGTTGGACGCGATCCTCAGCGAAGGCATACGGAAACGCAAGATTCCGGCGGTTTCGGCGGCTGTCGCAACTTCGAAAGAGACGATCTACGCCGGCGCGTTTGGCGTGCGCGACTCTGCGTCGCAAAAGCCGATCGGCAAGGACGCAATCTTCGGCATCGCGTCGATGACCAAGGCAATCACCACGGCGGCCGCGATGCAGTTGATCGAGCGGGGCAAGCTCTCGCTCGACGATCCGATGGGCAAGTATCTGCCGGACTTCGTGAAACCGCAGGTGCTCACCGGGTTTGCCGCCGACGGCAGGCCACAACTGCGCCCGGCCGCGAAAACTGTAACCGTCCGGCATCTGTTGACGCACACCTCGGGGTTCGCGTACGACAACTGGAATGCCGATATGCTGCGTTATCAGGGCCGCAACGCGCCACGGCCGGCCGTGCCTCCGCTGATGCGGGAACCGGGCACGCGGTGGGAATACGGCACGGGCCTGGACTGGGTTGGGCAGATTGTCGAAGCCATTTCGGCCATGTCGCTCGAAGCCTATTTTCAACAGAACATCCTGCAACCGCTCGGGATGCGGGACACGAGCTACATACTTACCGCGGAGAAGTTTCCGCGCAAGGTGAGCAACTGGCGCCGGCAGGGGCCGGATGGAGTGCTGAAAGAAGATCCGTATGTGCTGTCGCCGCCGCCGAAAACCTTCAACGGTGGTGGAGGATTGTATTCGACTCCTTCTGACTATGTGCGCTTCATGCAGACGATTCTGCGCCACGGCGGCAAGGGGATCCTCGAGCCTCGCTCGGTGGAGTTGATGTCCACGAATCAGATTGGGGCGTTGAGCGCCGGCAAGATGAAGACCGCGCGTCCGGAGAACACCAGCGATGTCGATTTCCATCCTGGCGAAGAGGATAAATTCACGTTCGGATTTCTGATGAATCCCAAGGCTTACGCAAAGGGACGTTCGGCGGGGAGCCTGGCGTGGGCGGGCGTCGCGAACTGCTTCTATTGGATCGATCCGGCGCGCAACCTCTGCGCGGCGATTATGATGCAGTACATGCCGTTTTGCGACCGGGAGGCGATCGGACTACTGCGGGAGTTCGAAGAAGCAGTGTACGCCGAGGTGGCGGCAGCCTAGCTTCCATGTTCGTGCACATCGTCGCGCCGATTGCCGCGTTTCGAGGCCATATCGCTGTCCGGCAAACGCAGTGAGTCCGTGGCTGTCGACGAAACCTAGTGGTCACACCAGTTCGAGCCGGAGTTGTCTGCCGACAGCGACAGCGGCACGTTGAAGGGTGTGTAGGGTAACGCTTGTGTTGGTCGGATCAAGCAGCCGGTCCAGGGCCCTGCGACTGGTGTGCATGCGCGCCGCCATAGCTGCCTTCGTAAGACGGTCCTTGTCCATCGCAGCCTTGATCTGATCGGCGAGGATCTGTTTGATAGCCTGTTCCTCGCACTCTTCTAGAATGCCCTGCTCGGTCAGAAAGGCGTCAAAAGACGAACCAATGCTTCCTTTCTTCTTCTTCCCTGCTACATGCTTTTTGTGCGCCATCTCAAATCACCTCTTTCATGCGCCTGCGCGCAAGTTTCAAGTCCTGAACCGGAGTCTTCTGCGTTTTCTTGATGAAGCCATGAAGCAACACCATCTGTCCGCGTGTGACGCAGAATAGGACTCGACCGATCTTTCCGTCGGCCAAGTCGCTTCGTACTTCCCACAATGTCGCGACCATTCTCGAACCGGCTGCGCAACCATTAGCGTTCTCGTAGAAAAACGCCGGTAGCTTTTTTGGAACGGTCGATCACAACTCAATGTGCCAAAGCTGGCACACCTTGGCAAGGACCTAGAAGAGGGCAAAGCGCCCTTCGAGCGGAAACCGGCCAACCCTGCGCTCCTTCACGCACCCGCAAAAGCAAGACCCGGATGGAGGCCTGTTTTGAGAGACCACCATCCGGGTTCGTTTTTCAGCTGGCCGGCTTCAAAATACGAGGCGGAAACTCAACTGCAGGCGCCGGGCGTTGGTGCCGTCCGGGAAGCCTTGCGAGGCCGTACCGGTTCCCGTACCGACGCTCGGCCGGATGACTCCGGCAGTCGCGTTGTACAGTTCCGAGACCACGCTCGTGTTGTACTGGGTGTTCGAGACGTTGAACGCTTCAAAGTTCACCGCGCCGTTGATCCGTTCGGTAAACCGCAGCATCTTTGTCACTCGAACATCCGCGCGATAGACCGCGTCGAGCGGGAGATTCGAGAACGGCAGGAACGGAACTCGGCTCGAGCCGCCAAACCCATTCAAACTGGTGTTGAACGCCGCGCCCGTGAATGGCGCTCCCGAGACCCGCATGGTCGTCGTAGACGGTTGGGCAGAAGCAAACGTCGTCAAATGAGAAAACTGCCAGTTGGCAGCCACCCACTTGATGAACGGTTGCGAGGACTTCTTGCCCCACTGCGGTTCCCAGATCGTGGTCAGCACCATACGATGCCGCTGATCGAGGCTCGAACTGCCTTTGTCCGCCGTATAGTCGCCGTTGAAAGTCGAACCTGGGCTGCTAAAGAAGATGGCGTTGCTACCGCCGCCCTGGTTGGCGGTGTCGATTGCGTGCGACCACGTGTACGCCATCGAAGCCTGAAACCCATGGCTCATGCGTTTCTGTAATTGCACGGCAAGCGCGTGATAGTACGTATTGCCGCCGTTTTCAATCTGGCTGATTCGCAGATAGCGGGAGTCGACGCGATTCGCTGCGTAATAGGCAGGAGTCGTGTAGGTTCCAGTCTGATTGCCCGCAGCATCGAGAATCCGATAGGTCACCGGCGCGCCAGTTGGGCCCACATTCAGATCGCGCACCGTGGTAAGCGCCACGCCGCGGCTGCCGATGTAGTTCACCGTCATGCCGAGGTCGCGCGCGAGCTGACGTTCGATCGCGAAATCCCACTGCTGCGTGTAAGGATTCCGGAAGTCCTTGCCCGTGAAAGCGAGGCTGACCGAACCGCCCGGCAAGCCTGAGGCGTTCGAAGGCAGGATGCTCGGGAACTGAGGTCCGCGAATGTCCCCGTTCTGCAGGCTGATCGCCGGTTGATAGAGGCCGTTGGTGAGAAAGACCGTCTGAATCAAGCCGCCCTGAAAGCGCGCGAAGAAGATGCCATACCCGCCGCGGAGCACGGTCTTGCTATCCATCGAGTACACCATCCCGAAACGCGGCGCGAAGTTCTTGCCGGGCGAGTTGATGACGCCGGTCTGCGGGTAGTTCGGGTTGACCTGCGAAGGTTGCGGCAACGCCGAGTATTCGTAGCGCACGCCATAGTTCAAGGTCAGCTTCTGGGTGAGGCGATATTGATCCTGCGCGTAGAAGCCGAAGTCCTTGGTGGTGAAGTCCACGATCGGATTGCCGATGGTTTGCGAGAAGCTCTGCCAGCGGCGGCCCACCTTGTTGTCCCCGGTGTTCACGTTCGAAAAATCGAGCGCGAAGTCGGTAAACGTAGCATAGCTGTAGGTGCCGAACTGATTGCGCAGAATGTTCAGGTAATCCTGCGTGGAAGCGATATCGAAGCCGAACTTCAGCGAATGTCTGCCCCGGGTCCAGCTCAAAGCGTCGGCAATCTGGAAGCGCTGTTCCGATGGATTCAGGCGCGGGTAGTCGATTGCGGTTCCGAGATTGCTCTGCCCCTGCACCGAAAGCGCGATGCGTCCGGTGGCGGCGGGAATCAGGTCGTTGTTCACGTCGTCGAACAGGCGATCTTTGAACCAGCCGAAGCGAAGCTCGTTGACGATGCTGTTAGTGGGAATCGAGGTCCACGCGGCGCGGCCGTAGCGGGTGCGAACGGTGGAGTTGGCGTTGTTGCCGATGCCGTTGCCATTCGTCAGCACCGCTTGGGTCTGAATGCCGTTGGGCGAAACCCAGCGAAGATAATTGCCGGAGAACGAAAAGGAATTGCGGTCGGACGGGCGCCAATCGAGCTTGAGAAACGCGAGTTCCGAATCGGCGGTGCGATCGAGGGTCTGAAACTGGCGCGGAAACAGCGCATTGTTCGCGGCGGTGCAGGCAGCGGCGGGAGCGGTGCAGGCGCCGATGAACTGTCCGGCCGAATTGAAGAGGTTCGGATTGACGAGCCGGTTGATGAGCGGGAAATTGCGGCGCGTCAGTTCCAGATTGCCGAAGTAGAACAGCTTGTCTTTTTTGATCGGCCCACCGAGTGATCCGCCGAACTGATCGCGGCGTTCCTCGGGATTGATGTTCGCGTAACGGTCGCGCGCGTTGAAGTCCTGATTGCGAAAGAACCAGTAACCTGTGCCATGCACTGCATTGCCGCCGGAACGCGTGACGGTGTTGATGACGCCTCCGGAAGCGCGTCCGTATTCGGCCGAGTAGCCGTCGGTGAGCACCTGGAATTCCTGCACGGCGTCCTGCGAAATCTGCGATGAAATGCGCGTGCGGCCGGCGTTTTCGTTGTAGAACTGGTTGGTGGTGTCGTTGCCGTCGGTGAGGAAGGAATTGCCTCCGGCGATGCCGCGGAAGCTGATCAGACCGAACGTGCCGTCAGGAACGACGGACGGCGTAAGAAGAACGAACGAGTCGACGCGGCGGCCGTTGATCGGCAGGTCGTCGATCTGCTTGGTTCCGACCACTTGCGAGACGCCTGATTTCGTGGATTCGACAACCGGAGCGGCGCCGGATACTTCCACTTGCGTCGCGGACTGCTGCACCTGCAGAGTCACCGTCAAGCCCAGATTCTGGCCGACTTGCAGCGACAGGTCTTTGAATTCGTAGACCGCAAAGCCGGCGGCCTCGACGCGAACAGTGTAACCGCCGGCGGGCGGCAGAGACGGAGCGTTAAAGATACCAGCGTCGTTGCTTTGCAGAACGCGGTGGATACCCTTGGATTCATTGGAGACGGACACTTTAGCCTTGGGGATGACGGACCCGCTGGCGTCGTTGACGACGCCGTTGATTCCACCAAGCCCTGCTGTAGATTGGGAAAAGGCCAAGGCGCTGCATACCAGCGCCGCGGCGAAGAATGACCTCATGTTGACTGCCCTTATTTTACCGCCTGGCGAGGGTTGCGAAGGGCATGAGGAACCCAACAGCGTCTCTTTTAGATGCGATCCATCAGGCCTCGGGATTCAGCTTTCCAGCAGTGAAATCCTACATTTTTGCGCTGTTTCCCAATCGATTGCAATGTTTGTAAAAACCAGGAAATTCGCGTAACTGCCCGCATCAGGATGAAGTCTTGTTAAGCGATGACCGTGCTCCGTGGACTGCTTGCGGCCTGCTTGACGTTGTCTGCTTACGCTGCTGCGTACGCGCAGGGCGGCGCCTTCGGCGACTTACGCAACCTGATTGACAGAGGAAGCAAGACACACACCGACTGGGCGCCTCCGAAATCGCTCAAAGCGTGGAACGTTCGAAGGAGTGAGTTGCGGGCGCAGATTCTGGCGGCCGCGGGATTGAATCCCATGCCGGAGCGGACTCCATTGCGCGCACAGCGTTTCGGGCGCGTCGATCATGACAAATACACCGTCGAAAAAGTCGTCATCGAAACCTTGCCGGGCCTGCAGGTGGTGGGCAATTTGTATTTACCCGCCCGGCGCGGAAATTCGATTCCTGGCGTTCTCGTGGCGCATGGCCACTGGAAACATGGTCGCGTGCACCATGCCGAGGATTATTCGGTTCCCGCACTTTGTGTGAACCTGGCGGCGCAAGGTTACGCCGTGTTCGCGTGGGACATGTTGGGCTACAACGACACGCGGGCCTTGCCGCACGTGTTCGGCGATTCCGAAGAGGAAATTCTCTGGGGATTTACGCCGATGGGCATTCAATTGTGGAACTCCATTCGCGCCATCGATTTTCTGCAGTCTCTCGACTTCGTCAATTCATCGCGCATCGGCATGACCGGCGCATCCGGAGGCGGTACTCAAACCTTTCTGACGGCGGCAGTGGACGAGCGGATTTACGCGTCCGCGCCTGTGGACATGGTGTCGGCGGGCTTTCAGGGCGACGACGCCTGCGAGATCGCGCCCTCTCTGCGGCTTGGCTCGAACAATGTCGAAATCACTGCGCTGATCGCACCGCGGCCGTTGATGCTCGTTTCCTCCAGCAAGGATTGGACCCGCAACACGCCACAAGAAGAGTTTCCGCTGCTGCAGGCTGTCTACAGGCTTTACAACAAGACCCACCGCGTTCGGCAGGCGCAGATTGACGCGCCGCATAACTACAACCAGGCAAGCCGTCAGGCAGTGTATGCGTTTTTCGCGTACACGATGCAAAACGGGAGAGTCCCCGAGAAGAATTCGATTCCCGAGGCGGTTCCCATGGACCTGGAGCCTTCGACCTTGCTCGCCGGCAATTGGGAAGGGTTGACGCCGCACAACAAGCACGACAAGAAAAAAGTGTTCGATACCTGGAAAACGCTCATGACCAGCGCCGCGGAAGACCTGAGCGATGAGGTGTGGCGCGAAGCGCTCGAGTCAGCCTCCGGTATTCGTTGGCCGGAAGAAACGCATGTGCTTCCCGTCGCCGCGAATTCGGTCCTGACGCGAAACTGCTGCGGAGACCGGGTTCCCATTCATACCGTTCCCGGCGTCGCCGGACTCGAGACGGTTATCGAGATTCATGGGGATGGAATGAACGAACTTCGCAAAAACGCCAGGAAAACACCTCCCCCCC